>OLSJ01000375.1_pt1 | contig 36573 bp, 44 predicted proteins | sample 1672151 | NCBI WGS metagenome assembly OLSJ01 (sample SAMEA3136653, study PRJEB25190) | human gut metagenome | biome: human gut; feature: human-associated habitat; material: faeces | place: Austria | collected 2013 | reverse complement strand
GCGGCCTGCTGCTTAGCAGCCAGTCCGCCGCCGAGAAGGCTGCCGCCGAGAAGGCTGCCGCCGAGAAGGCTGCCGCCGAGAAGGCTGCCGCGACAAAATGGCAGCTGTCGGATGCAGAGCGCGAAATCATCAACGGATTAAAGTGAGTGAGGAGGTGAGAGATATGCCAGCCAGCAAGCCAATCCCGCGGGAGGCGGACGGCACGGTGGACATCAAGCAGGCGCGAAAGCGCATGGCAGGGCACCGTACAAACGCCGAGATCGAGGCAAAAGCAAAAAGCGAGGTGCGGGCGAAGGAGCCGAAACGCATCACGGTGCCCAAGTATCTGCCGCAGGTGATGGAGGCGGAATATCGGCTGACTGCGAAAAAGCTGGTTGCCCTGCATATCTTTTCCGACCTCGATTACGACATGCTGGCGCGATATTTTATTGCTCGCGCCGCATGGCAGAACGCGCAGAACTGGGCGAACCGCGCGATCATGCAGGGCGACGCCAAGGAGGCGGGCAGCTGGACCAAGACGGCGAACGTTTACTTTGGTCAGTGCCAGAGCTGTGCGGCGGCGCTCGGTCTGAGTGTGTCGACACGCTGCCGTCTGGTGATGCCGGAGCCGCCCAAGGAAGAGGCCGACGAGGACCCGCTCAGCAAAATGCTGCGCGAGCGGGCGGAGCGCCGGAAGGCGTGAGGTTTGTCCGGGGCTGTGACGGACAGTGCAATGCCTGCTCGAGCTTCGACCTTTGGCGGCAGGTGAGTTTTGTGATATTTCCTCGCCTGTCCGTCAGAGCCTCGGACAGCTTCCTGCGCTGCGGCGGACGGTGGTCAGCCATTACGCCGTCCCCCACGTCAGAGTGGCAAGGATACAAGCGGGTGCACCCAGAATGCAGACGAGTGGGTGCGTCCGCCGGAGCGCAGGAGGAGAAAACAATGCAAGATCGAACAATCTGTCCGACTATGTGCCCGATGCTGAACGCCCAGGGCTTTTGCGAGAGCGCATGGCGGCGGGCAGGCCAGGTGCGGGAGTGTCCGCATAAGAAAATGCGCAAGGCGGTGTCCAGTTTGAACACCGAAAATAGGAGGAAAACAAAATGAAGAAAACCACTTTAATCGTGCTGGCTATCGTGGCCGCGCTGGTACTTATGATCGCCGCTGCGTTCGTGTCGGTCAATAACCGCGCGGTATCGGCGGAGGAACAGGTCAGCTCGGCAGCAGCTGACGTGCAGGTAGCAGAGAAACGCCGTGTTGATCTCGTTTACAATCTGGTGGACGCAGTAAAGTCCTATCAGACCTATGAGAGCGACACGCTGACGAAGATTACGCAGGCTCGCACTGCTGCTGCATCGGGCAAGGTAGAAGAAGCACAGATTACGTTAAATGCTGTTGCGGAGCAGTACCCGGAACTCAAGGCAAACGAAAATTACAAGCAACTCATGACCGAACTTGCGCTGACCGAGAACCAGATCGCGCAGTACCGCAACAACTACAATCAGCAGGTACGGGCATACAACAAGCTGGTACGGTCTTTCCCGACCGGTTTTCTGCTGAGGGTAATGAACTATCGGACAATCGACACGACCTACACGGACTACGATGCACCGGAAGATGCTCCGCAGAACCTGTTCGGTGACGGCGATGGAGATTAAGCCTCGTGAGATTGCGTTCAGCGTTGCAATCGTGTTTGTTATGGTGGCACTGGGATTTCTGCTCGGTAGCAAAATCAGTGACCATATCGCTGAGACAAACGAGGAATTTACCACGGCAACGCAGATTACAGACGATCAGCAGTTTCAATATGCGCTGGATACCGACTTCGGGAATGTCATCGCTTACGGCAATCTGGTTGCCGAACAACCCGTTTCGGCTGATGATTTAGATGGCGAATATGCGCAGCTGACCAAAATCACGGAGCAATATACCATGCACACGCGCGTTGTAACCTCTACGGACGGAAAGGGGCACACATACACTCGCACCGAGGTGTATTGGACGTGGGACGAGATTGACCGGAAGAAAGAAAGCACAGAAACATTTACATTCATGGGCGTATCGTTCCCGGCGGATAAGTTTTCCGTTACAGCGCACCAACAGGGCGATACAATCTATGACAGCAGACTTGTGCGGCATTATTACGAAGCTGTGGACGCAAATATGGTTGGCAGTATATGCACGCAAATCAAAGACCATACGATCGCAGACAGCAACCGGTTTTATGCCGATGCGGAACCTCAGGCAGTTATAGACCTTGCTGTAAGACAAGGTAATATTGCCATCTTTTTGTTCTGGGTATTATGGATTGTGCTGACCGGTGGTGCAGTATATGGTTTCTGTGTGTTGGAAAACCGGTGGCTGGATTGAAAATGCGGTGTCCAACTTGAACACCGCAGACAAAAAGTAAAATCCGGTGCTGTGACGGGCGGCAGCAGCTGCCCGAGAAACAACCTCCAAAATAATTTTGCGCAGGGCACGGCGGGAGCGGAACACCGCCGCGTCCGTCAGAGCACCGGAAACCAATTTAACAGAGCCGACGCGGGAAAGCGGTAGAGAGCCAGAGCCTGAGAGCCAGAGCCAACGAGCAATTTGTCTCGTCGGCTCTTAATTTTTGCTCGGAAAGGGGTGAGAGAGATGGCAAAGAAAGAAAAACGCCTCGACTACATCAGCAAGGTGGAAGATATCCGCCTGATTGCGAGCGGTGTGAACGCTGAGCACCGCACCATGACCTGGCGCGAGGCAACCGAGTATTGGGAACGCGACAACGGCACCGACGATTACGGCCGTGCGGCGCTGATGGCGTACCTCGGCATTGCGACGGCAGGCGAGTGTGCACTGCTGGATAATCTGGTTGACGCGCCGGAGGATGACGCACCGACAGAGGAGGAAAGTGAATGATGAAGAAAATCGTAGTCGCGCTGCTGTCTGACGCTCTGCTGTTGGGCGGCGTGGTTGTTATTATGGTTGGACTCTACACGATTTGGCCGCCGCTGGCCGCAATCGCGGGCGGTGTGCTCGCTATCTTGCTGTCGATTTTGATGGTCGTGTAAGGCGGTGCAGCAATGATCGCAGATAAGATTTTACACCGCATCCGTGGTCAGACCACGCTGACGCTGGACGACCCGACCGGATGGAGCACGGGCGGCAGCACCCTGTTCGGCGGCAAAGAAATGCAGGCCATGAAACTGCCTGCCGTCAATGCCTGCATCGAGATCATCTCGGACAGCGTGGCTAAAATGCCGATCTACCTGATGGACGGCGAGACCCGCGAGCGGGTGCCCGACCACCCGGCAGTGCGGCTGCTGACCGGCAGACCGACCGAGGCCCTGACCGCCTTTGACTATCACAAGCTAATGGAGTCGAGGCGTATTGCGTACGGCAACGCTTACGCGCTCATCCTGCGCGACAAGTGGGGACAGCCGGTGGAGCTGCTGCCGATCGCACCGGGCTACATGCTGCCGATTCTCGACACCAACGCAAAGCTGTGGTATGTCGGCATCAATCCCAAGACGCACGAGTTCCGCAAGTTCTGGCCGACCGATGTGCTGCATTACAAGGCATTCAGCACAGACGGCCTTGAGGGCATCAGCTATCTGCGCCGTGGCGCCGAGACCATTGAGGCGGCCCTGCAGGCGCAGCGGTACGAGAGCAACTACTACCGCAACGGCGGTCAGGTGAGCGGCATTCTGACAACTGACACCGACCTCTCGCCGAGGTCGACCACCCTCGGCGGCGAGAAAGTGGACATCAAAAGCAAAATCCGTGCCGAGTGGGAAAGCATCCACTCCGGAGCGGACAATGCTTACCGCATTGCGGTGCTGGATAACGGCCTCAAGTACACACCGCTGACCGCAACCAACCGTGACGCGCAGTTTATCGAGTCCAAGGCTGCCAGCGTCGAGGACATTGCCCGGCTGTTTAACATTCCGTTTTACAAGCTCGGCGCGGGCAAGGAGAGCTATGCCGCCAACACGCAGGCGGCCATCGAGTATATCCAGCGCACGCTGTCACCGATCGTCAGCGAGCACGAGCAGGAGGATACGCACAAGCTGCTGCTCGAGAGCGAGAGCGGCCGCGGCCTGCAGCTGCGCCGCAACATGATGGGCGAGCTGCGCGGAGACTGGACGGCTCGGGCTGCATGGTACAAGTCCATGCGCGAGGTCGGCGTTTACAGCGTGGATGATATCCGCGCACTCGAGGACCTGCCGGACGTGCCCGGCGGCGATGACCGTCTGGCAAGCCTTAACTATGTCCCGCTGGAGGACTGGCGGGACCTGAGCCGCCGCCGCAACGGAGCGGACGGCGAGGGACAGAAAGGAGTGACCCCATAATGGCAATCACAATGCCTAAAATCGACATTACGTTTGAGCAGCGTGCTGTGAGCCTGATCGGCCGCAGTGAGCGCGGTGTCGCGATCCTGATCGTGAGGGACGACACCGACAAGAGCTTTACGCATAAGCAGTACAGCGACCTCAGCGCCGCGCAGGCGGACAAGCACCTGTACACTGCAGATAACTATGCTGCCATCTGCGACATGCTGGGCTTTGCACCGTATCGGGCGCATGTGTTCCGCTGTGACGCGGACGGCGCTCTGGCGGATACACTCGCCGAGATCGGCAAGCGCGTCAAGACCGGCTGGCTGACCATTGCCGGTCAGAATGCCGCTGACGGTCTGGCACTGTCTGCATGGGTCAAGACGCAGGACAACACCAAGCACAAGACCTATAAGGCGGTCTGCTACAACCTGACCACCGCACCGGACGATATGCACGTTGTCAATTTTGTCAACGAGTCGGTCACCTACACGGACGACCGCGGCAAGAAAGACGGCGTGACCTATCTGCCGAGCCTGCTCGGTATCTTCGCGGTGTGCAACGTCACCCGCGGCTGCACCAACTACCTGTGCAGCAATCTCAGCGAGGTGCAGGAAGTTGCGGACAATGACGCGGCACTCGGCAGCGGCAAGTTTATTCTTGTCAATGATGAGGACGGCAATGTCCGCGTGGCACAGGGAATTAACTCGATGACCACGACCAACGGTCAGACCCAGACCGAGGACATGCAGTTTATCGAGACGGTCGAGGCGATGGACATGATGCGCGACGATATTACGTCCGTATTCCGTGAGACCTACCTCGGCAACTACCGCAACAGCCGCGACAATCAGATGATGCTGGTGGCCTCGCTCAACAGCAGCTATTTCCGTCAGCTGATGCAGCAGAGCATCCTGGACCCGGACTACGCCAATGCGGCAAGCATTGACGTGGACGCGCAGCGTGCCGCGTGGGTGGCATCCGGCAAGAGCGAGGCTGCCGACTGGGACGATGACACCGTTAAGGCCAACCCGTTCAAGAGGACGGTTTACCTGACCGCGAATGTCAAGATTCTCGGCTCGATGACCGATCTCATTTTCCCGGTCACCATGGCGTGACCGGATAACCTACAACAACAATTAAGGAGGCAAGACCTATGAAGAAGAAACTGCTTGACCTGCTCGCTAAGAAGCGCGGCATTGTAGACCGCATGAGACAGGCGGACGCGGCAGGCGATCAGACCGCATTTGACGCGGCGCTGGCAGAGAACACCGCCGTTGACGCGGAGATTGCCCGCGTAAAGGCAATCATGGAAGCCGAGGAGAATGTACCGGCAGAGCCGGAAGGCGTGCCGACCAGCGGCACCGATCCTCCGGCGGCAGAGCCGGTCAACAGCCGCGAGTGCGTGCATGCCTTTGCGGAGTGCATCCGCGCCCAGGCACGCGGCCAGCGTGCAGCCTTTGAGACCAACGCAGACGTTCTGCGTCGTGCCATGGCAGCCGAAAACGCCGGTGCCATGACCGAGGGTGTCGAGGCAGACGGCGGTCTGCTGGTGCCGCAGGACATCCAGACCCGCATTAACGAGCTGCGCCGCTCTCTGGTGCCGCTGTCCGACCTGTTTGCGGTAGAGAATGTATCGTTTCTGTCCGGCTCGCGTGTGGTAGATACCGCGCCGAACAAGGGCTTTACCAAGATTGACGAGATGGCTGAGATTCCGCAGGATGACAAGCCGGCATTCCGCAAGATTGCCTACAAGGTCGAGGACTATGCGCTGATCCTGCCGGTCTCCAACGACCTGCTGCGCGACACCGACGAGGCGCTGCTGGCGTACATCAGCCGTTGGCTCGCCAAGAAGCAGATCATCACCGAGAACAACCTGCTTGTCACCAAGCTGGCGGCTCTGGATGAATCTGCAACTGCGGCAACCACAGCCAACGTGGTGGAGACGCTCAAGAAGGCGCTCAACGTCACCCTCGACCCGGCAATCTCCGCAACGGCACACTTTGTGACCAATCAGGACGGCTTTAACGCCCTCGACCAGCTGGTGGACGGCAACAAGCGTCCGCTGCTGCAGCCCGACCCGACCGGCTCGACCGGCAAGCTGCTGTTTGGCCGCGGCATTACCGTAGTAAGCAACGGTATCCTCAAGACTGCGACCAGCAAGGCCCCGATCTACTTCGGTGATTTCACGCAGTACGCGACCCTGTTCCGCCGTCAGCCGCTTGAGATTGCATCGACCGACATCGGCGGCAACGCGTGGAAGACCAACAGCACCGAGGTCCGCGCGATTACCCGTCTGGACGCACAGGTGTTCGACTCCGAGGCCGCTGCTGCGGTATCTCTGACCATTGCGTAAGGACTGACCCAAGGGCGGCGCTGCTGCCGCCCTTCCTATTTTTAGAGAGGAGGAGGGCACAGAATGCCTGAATTTAATCCCAATCGCATTATGCACGGCAACGGCGGTCATGCGTGGTTTAACGGCAAAAAGCTGACTACCCTGCAGAGTGTGGAGGCTAAGGTCTCCGGTGATTTTGAGGAGATCAACGTGTGCGGTGATCCGGCTACTTACCGTGTATTTAACGGCTACTCGGGCGAGGGTACGCTAACCACGCTCAAGATCGACAGTGATGTGCTGAGCCTGATGGCGGCGGCGTACAAGTCCGGCGAGATGCCGACCATCACCATCATCACCAGCCAGACCATGCCGGGCACGAGCAAGACCGAGCGCGTAGCGTACAGCGACATCACGATTGACGAGTTCACGCTCGCAAAGTTTGAAAAGAAGTCCAAGACCGAGGAGGAAATCCCGTTCAAGTTCGGTAACTTTGAGGTTTTGGAGACCCTGTAAGGAGGCACGGCATGAGATACAGCTTAAACGGTCACATCGTGGCCGACAGTGACGCGCCTATCCTGCGCTGGTGGGGTATCCCGGCGGCCTGTCCGGCGGATATCCGCGGCGCGCTCGCCGAAAACCCGGAGGGTGAGGAATTTGTGCTGGAGATTAACTCCGGCGGCGGCTCGGTCTTTGCGGGTTTTGAGATGTACAGCCTGCTGCGCAATGCGTCCCGTCAGGGTGTACATACCCGCGCCGAGGTGCAGAGCCTTGCCGGTTCTGCCGCGTCTGTCGTGATGGCAGGTGCGGACACGGCGGCCTGCTCGCCGGTCGGTCAGGTGATGATCCACCTGCCGAGCACGGTCACTGAGGGCAATCAGGGCGTGCACCGTGAGAGCGTGCAGATGCTCGAGAGCATCATCGCGGCGTACGAGAGCAAGGTCGGCGGAAAGACCAGTCATGACGCACTGCGCCGCATGATGGACCGCGAGACCTTTCTCAGCGCCCGTGCGGCGCTGGACGCCGGTCTGATCGACGAGATCATCGGCGAGGAGCAGCCGGGCGAGCCGCTCAATCTGAACAACATTTACAACGCTTGCGGAGCTGTCCCTGATATGGACAAGCTGCGTGCAGCGTACATCGCTGCACAGAGCCAGAGCCAAGAGCCAGAGCCGCAGCCGGTGTCCAATTTGAACACCGCCCGCAAGCGGGCCATCGCTATCGCTGAGGCAGAACTCCGGGCGGTGGTCGTATGATCGACGCAGGACGGCTGGCAGCGCTCAAGGCGTATTGCCGCATCGACTACGACGAGGACGACAGTCTGCTTGAGGCTATCCTGGGCACAGTGGATGCGTATTTGCAAAATGCAGGCTGCACCCGCGAAAATCACGAGAACCTCTACGATCTGATTGCACAGGACATGACGCTGCGGCAGTATGATGGCCGCGACAGCGATACCGAGCACGCTGCAACAGCGCCGCTTGTGCGTCACATGCTGACACAGCTCAAGCTGGTCTGTGCATTTGGAGGTGCGGGCGATGGCAACACGAGTGTGTGATCTGCGCGACCGCGCCGAAGTATGGCTTGCCGCACCGGTGGAGCAGCCAAACGGCGAGACTGACTACTGCTACACCAAAAGCCGGACAATCTGGGCGGCCGTCAACCCGACAAGCGGGCGCACGGAGACGCTGACCGGTGACGCTGAGCGTGCCGAGATCACGCACCGCGTGGTCTGCCGGAGCGCCAGCCTGCCGGAGCTGTGCCTCGAGATGTACTTTATTATCCGCGGTCAGCGGCTCGATGTGTCGTACTGGCTGCCAATCTATAACCGCCGCGGCTGGGTGGAGATTTACTGCACACTGCGGCAGGGAGAGGTGACACGCGATGGCTCGTGATGGTTTTGACTGCTCGGAGCTGTTTGACTTTTCCGAAAAGCTGCTGGCGCAGCCGAAAGAGCTGGAGAAGGCACAGAAAAAGCTGCTCCGTGATCAGGGCAGCAAGCTGCGACGCAAGACAGCTCAGCAGGCGCGTGCGTCAGTCAACCGTACCGCAGTAAAGCGTGAGAAGTACGAGCGCGAAGCCGGACATTATCACAAGAGCATCAAGCGCGGCAGGGTGTACACCAAGCTGGGGCAAATGCGTATCCGCGTGTACTCCAATGACCCAATCGGCCATCTGGTCGAGAAGGGCTGGACGCCCAAAGCGCGTGACGGCTCTCACGGTAAGAAGCAGGACGGCAAGAACGTGTTCGAGGAAGCCGCAAAAGGCTTTGACGAGCAGTTTCAGCAGGCCGCTGAGGACGCTCTGGACGAGGTGATTAACAAGCTATGATCCGTTGGAAAGAGATAGACGACGCACTCGGTGCGGTGGTAAGTGCGGCACTCAAGGCCGCCAATCTGCCTGCTGTGCGTGAGCGCAAGGACGTTAAGGCGCCTCTGGTGCGGCGCAGTTACCGCATTGACGTTGGTCAGACCGACGGCATGGGCACGGACGACTACGCCGAGACCGGCTGCGACATCGAGATTTATTTTTATCCCGCCGACGGCACGCGCCCGCGGGACGAGCTGAACACGGCCGCTGACGCGATCCGCACGGCGCTGCGGGAGGGCGTGACCGTACAGGACGTGGTGCTCATCCCGGAGGACGATATCACCTGCGACGCAGACGGCGAGACGCTGGCAGTCATGCTGCGGCTCACCTGGATCGAGACCGCCGAGGAGACCGGCGAATTTATGGAGGAAATGGTATATGGATAAAAAGTTACTGGACGCGCTGGCGGCGAAAGCCGAGCAGCGCAAGGCTGACAAAGCCAAGGTCATTCAGTTTAAGGTCGGGGGTCAGCTGCTTGATTTTGTTAAGATCGGGCATACCGCACAGCTGGATGCTTATGAGGCATTTCTCGCTGCACGAGAGCAGCCGGCGCAGATGCTGAACATCGGCGCACAGCTGATCTACGACTGCTGTCCGGCATTGCAGGACCCGGAGCTGCACACCGCGCTCGGCGTGACCGACCCGTACGACGTTATCTGGGTGCTGATGGATGTCCGCGAGGTCAATTCGCTCGCGGCAGCTCTGTTTACCTGGCTCGGCCTGATTGACGGTGATGAGGATGAGGACCCGGCAAAAAACTGATTGAGCGCGACCCGGTGCTCGACCTTGCAGCATTTTACGCGGCACGAGGCATCACGCCGGAGCAAATTCGGCAGATGAGCTACGCAGACCGTGCGGTGCTGCGAGTCGGGCGGGCGCGCTGGTACGAGGATATGATAAACCTGATTGCGGCAGGAATCTGCCGCGCATATGCACCGGAGGAGGGACGGAATAGTGGCTAAAAATAAGGTTATCAACACCGTCCTGACGGTGCGGGATAATATGTCCGGCGGTTTGGTCAAGGCCGCTCAGAACGCGAAAAAGTCCGGCAAGGCAATCGACAGCAGCATGATCTCCGCTACGCGCAGCGTGGTGGCGTTTAAGAATAAGTCGGTCGCAGCCTTGAAGGACTACGCAAAGAAAGCCGGTGCGGCAATCGTTGCCGGTACAACTGCCGTGGCAACCGGTCTGTCGGCGCTGACGCTCAAAAGCGCACTTGCCGCCGATGACCTTAACACTCTGGCAAAGCAGAGCGGCTTTTCTACTGCCGATATCCAGAAATGGCAGTATGCATCGGACCTGATCGACGTATCCATTGACGATATCGTCAAGTCTGCAGCAAAAATGAAGAAGAACATGATCTCGACCAGCACAACAACGGTCGATGCATGGAATCAGCTCGGCATTAAGGTCAAGGACAGCAACGGTCAGCTGCGTAACAGCACAACGGTCTTTTACGAAACGCTGACTGCGCTGTCAAAAGTGCAGAACGAGACCGAGCGCGACACACTGGCAATGACCCTGTTTGGCAAAAGTGCGGACAGCCTTGCGGGTATCGTCGATGACGGCGGTGCCGCCCTGCAGGAGCTGGCCGGTAAGGCTGAGAAGGCCGGCGTTATCCTCTCGCAGGACACGCTGGACAGTGCGAATGCCCTCAACGATAAGGTGGACACGCTCAAGGCCACCGTCAAAGGCTTTGCAGGCAAGGTCGGCTCGGAGCTGGCCGGTCGTGCGTCTAAGGCGCTGGATGTTGTCGGCTCGCATTTTTCCAAGGCGTTCAACGCCAAGCCAATGGACTGGCTTAACGGCAAGCTGGACACGCTGATGGCAAAGCTCGACAGCTGGATTGCCGGAGGCGGTCTGGAACGACTGGCGGATCTGCTGGTAAACGGTGTGCAGCTCGGCGCCCAGAAGGCAGGCGATATGCTGCAAAAGGCCGGTGACTCAATGGCATGGTGTAAGGAGCATACTAAAACGCTCAAGACTGGCGTCAAGCTGTTGGCGGCGGCTTTCGCTCTTGTGAAGTTGGCGGAGTTTAACCGAACAGTAAGTTCTGGTGGAAATGCACTGCTTGGACTTGGCAAAACTGTGCTGACAATGACTGGTTTGTTGGGCGGACAAGCTGCGGCGACAAGTACAGCAACGGTAGCGCAGACTGGCTTAAATGCTGCTTTGCGGGCTAACCCAGTAGGTTTTGTAATCACGGTGTTGGAAGCGCTGATCGCAGTTGGTGTATTAGTGTATAAAAACTGGGACTGGCTCAAGGCCGGTGCGCAGAGCCTTTGGAACAAGTTTAAGGATGTCAGCATCCGGATCGGCACGGCCTTTTCCGGTGCGTTCAATAAGGTTAAAAATGCCGCTAAGACGGCGCTGGAATGGGTAGCAAGCAAGCTGTCGTGGCTTAATGACAAGATTGAGAGCATCCCCATCCTCGGTAGCTTGTACAAGGGTGCCAAGGGTGCGCTGGGCAACGCTATCGAGTGGGTAGACAATGCCACAACGGGCAATCGCTCGGGCACGTCCACAGGTACGACCCAGACCAAGACCAGCAGCAAAACGACTACAACGGCCGGTCCGGTCAAGACCACGACCTCGACCACTACGACGATACCTAAGCCGACACCCAGCAGCCTGCTGAGCCTGCCGGGCCTGCCGGGCCTCGGCAAGGCAACCGGCACGCCCTACTGGCGAGGCGGCCTGACCCGCGTCAACGAGCGCGGCGGCGAGATCATGAACCTGCCGAGCGGCACGCAGATCATCCCGCATGATGTGTCTGTCAAGGCGGCAGGCGGTCGGAGCGTGACGGTCAACGTCAACATCCAGGGCAACGTGATCGGCAACCGTGAGTATACCGAACAGGTCGGTGAGTACGTCGGCCGCAAGGTGCTGGCGGCGCTCGGCAACACATAAGGAGGTGCGGTAAGTGTACAAGATTATTTTCAGCGTAAACAACAATGAAGAGGTTTGGACGCTGCCGCACTGTCCACCGGATTTCCCGATTCCACAGCCGGAGCAGCACCACGAGACCTACGAAGGGCTGAGCCGCGACTATCGCCGCATCGGCACGCTCGGTCTGCGGCACATGGAGTGGACGGCGCTGCTGCCGGTACGCCGGTACTCCTTCATGCCGTCCGAGGCATCTGCGGATGGTTGGGCGTATGTCGATTTCTTCGACCGGTGGCGCGACAAGAAGGTGCCGTTCCGCCTGATCGTGCTCGACAGCAAGGGCGCGGCACGGCTTAACATGCCGGTGACGGTGGACAGCTTTGATGTTACCGTGCGAAAAAACGGCGATCTGGAGTACAGCATTGCCGTGACAGAATACAGATTCATCAAATGAGGAGGTGCGCCGATGGCGGCAGGATATGTCGATGACCACAAGCTGATATTGTACCGCGACGGCGCACAGCCGCGCGACATCACCGCGTTTGCGAGTGACATGACGCTGACGGACGACCTCGACACGCTGGCGGCAGAGCTGACGTTTAAGACGTTTATCTCGCCGTGGGACAAGTACACGCCCAAGCTGGCGCTCGCGCCGGGCGATAAGGTGCGCGTGACCAATCAGGGCAAAACGGTCTTTTCCGGCATCATTATCACGGTGACGCTGGACGGCGGTGTTACCGCTTACGACCGTGGGTGGTATCTCAACAAGTCGGAAATCGTGCTGCAGGTCAACAACCTTGCCGCCGATCAGGTCATCCGCAAGGCGTGTGCCAAGGCGGGCGTGACAGTCGGAAAGGTGTGCAGCCTGCCGACCAAGATCACGCAGCTGTGGACCGGCAGTACGCCCGCTGACATTATCAGCGATGTGCTGAACACCTGCACGTCTGCGACCGGAAAGCAGTACCGCCACCGCGTGGACGACAGCGGCCTGCAGGTCGAGGCACTGCCGACCACGCCCATCAAGGCGATGCACAAGCCGGCGAAAAATATCGCCGCATTTGACATCACCTGGGCGCTCGGTCAGGTGAGCGGCGAGGACAGCATTGAGGACACCTACAACGCTGTTGTCATTGCCGCCGAGGACGACGGCAAGGCGTACATCGGCGCACAGGCCAGCAACGCGGCGTCTATCAAGCGCTACGGCTTTATGCAGCACATCGAAACGGTCACGGAGAACCCCGGTACGGCTGTGCTTGGCCAGATGGTCAAAAACCTGCTGAAAAACGCTGACAAGGTAGGGCAGACGCGCTCTATCTCCGAGATTTGGGGCTGTGATGAGGTGACAAGCGGCGTGGTGCTGCGGTTTAACTCTCCGGCGTTTGGTATCAAGGGCAACTTCCGCATTACGCGCGTGGAGCATCACTACGGCGGTGCAGGACACACGATGGCGCTCGAAATCACGGCGCTCGAGCAGGTGCGAGCCGCCGCCGAGGGCAAGACCGACGCGGCAGCCATCAAGGCCGCCAGCACGGACAAGGTGCAGGTGTTCGGCCTGCCCGATCTGTCCGGCGGCAGCGACGGCGGCTCGGGCGGCACCATTGTCAAGGCGTTGTTTACCGCCTACTATCCGGCTAACAATGCGCTGGAGGGCGGCTATCTGGATGCACAGGGCAACAGGCTCGACCCAAGCAAGCACACCTGCGCCGCACCGCCGTCTGTGCCGTTTGGCACCAAAATCACGGTGCGCGACACGGGCACAAGCCTTGACGGCACGACCTACACGGTCAACGACCGCGGCGGCGCAATCCAGATCGTGAACGGTGTGTACCACTTCGACCTCTTGATGTCCTCGAACGCTGAATGCAACCGCTGGGGACGCAAAAACGGCTCTGCGATCATCGGCGGCTCGGGCGGCGGCTCTGGCAGCGCGGTGTCGTTTGTCAACACGGCACTGGGCGAGGTCGGTTACAAGGAGTCCGGCAAGGACATCAACAAGTACGGCCAGTGGGCAGGCCACAACGGCGTTGCGTGGTGTGTTTATTTTGTTTGCTGGTGTGCGTATAAGTCCGGCGCACCTATCCCGACGAGCTACGGCTACGTTGGCGATATGAGCAGCTATTTCAAGGCTCGCGGCAAGTACAAATCGGCAGGCAGTTACAAGCCCAAGGCGGGTGACCTGATGATTCAGGGCGACCGACATATCGGCATTGTAATATCGGCCGGAGCATCGTCGTTTGAGACGGTGGAGGGCAACTCCTCCAACAGCGTCAAGCGCGTAACGCGCAGCTATGGTGAGGTGTCCGGTTTCTGTACGCCGTGGGGATAACACAAGATATTGTATACTTGTGGATAAAACTGTGGAAGATGTGGAAAGGAGTGCGTGCCTATGGCATGGGATACGGCACTGGCGCGGGTCATCCGAGAGACAAGCCGTGCCGAGGTCAACCGCAAGCCGCAGCCGTGGTACAGAGCCGAGGTTGTGCAGGTAACGCCCAAGCTGATCTTTGCGATTGCAGACAAGGAATTTAAATTTGATAGCAGCACCGGCCTGATTATGACCGCGACCGCCCGCGCAAAAGAGTGGAAGGTTGGCATGCAGGCGGCGGCGCTGCTGCATGGGGCACAGCTGCTGGTTTTGGACAGTCTGTAACGGAGGAGGTGCAGCGGAATGTTTGACGAGGAGCAGGCGCAGTTTGTCTGCGATTTTCTGGAGTGCCTGACGTGCTCCAGCGGTGTGCCGCTGCGCCTGATGGACTGGCAGCGCAACATGATAACCGAGTTTTACGGTCAGCTGATCGAGGACGAGGACGACCCGGCAGGCAGCTACCTGCGGCGATACCAGTATCTCTATCTGGAAATCGCCAAGAAGAACGGCAAGTCGGAAATCGCTGCCGGTCTGGGTGTGTATCACCTGTTTGCCGACGGCGAGATCAACGGCGAGGTGTATGTCGTAGCAGCTGACCGCGACAATGCGGGCATCGTCTTTGCGGCGGCCAAGTACATGGTCGAGCAGAGTCCGGCGCTGAAAAAGCGCAGCCGCATTGTGGACAGCGTTAAGACCATCTACGACGAGACGAGCGGCAGCAGGCTCAAGGTGCTGTCCAGCGAGGCGTACAGCAAGCACGGCTACAAGCCGAGCTGCGTTATCTTTGACGAGCTGCACGCCCAGCCGAGCCGCGACCTGTGGGACGTTATGACGTTTGGCTCCGGTGACGCTCGCCGTCAGCCGGTGTGGATCGTGCTGACGACGGCCGGTGACGACCCCGACCGGAAGAGTATCGGCTGGGAAGTGCATGAGAAGGCGCTCGCTATCTACCGATGGCGGCGCGGCGCGAGGGATGAGAAAGCCTACGATGACCCTCGGTGGCTGCCGATCATCTACGGCCTCGGACTGATCGAGGACGAGGACGAGCTGAAAAACCTCAACATTTACGACGAGGACCTGTGGCGGCGGTGCAATCCGTCGCTCGGCAAGACGCTCAAGCTGGCGACTATCCGCGCCCAAGCGGCGGACGCGAAGAAAAGCGAGGCCGCCGAGCGGCTATTCCGGTGGCTGCGGCTTAACCAGTGGATCGCCACGGCGACTGTCGGGTGGATACCGATAACCATCTACGACAAAACGCAGTGGAATCCGCCCGGCTGCAAGGACTGGCGCGAGGCCGTGCAGCTGCTGCGCGGCAAGACCTGTTACGGCGGCGTTGACCTCTCCAAGAGCACCGACCTTACCGCCTTTGTGCTGGTGTTTCCGCCGCAGGAAGGTTTGGACAGGTGGGTGGCTCTGCCTACCGGGTGGATGCCGCTTGACGGCATTGACGCACGCGAGCGCGAGGATCATGTGCCGTACCGCGACTGGATACGCGCAGGATTTCTGCACGGCTGTGAGGGCGATATCATCGACTTTGAGGCTGTGGCTGACGCTGTGGTGCAGGCCGCACAGGATTACGACCTGCGCATGGTCGGCTTTGACCCGTATCTGGGTGCGACCGTGATGCAGCGCATCCGCGAGCGGCTTGCCGGTACGGTGACCGAGGTTGTCGAGATACCGCAGGGTATCCGCAGCATAAGCCCGCCGATGAAGGAGCTGGAGCGGCTCATCCGAGCGCATGAGATGCTGCATGTGCACAACACGGCAGCACGGCAGTGTTTCCTCAATCTTCGGTGTGTGTCGGACGATAACGAAAATATTAAGCCAACCAAAAAGCGGAGCCGCGGACGCATTGATATCACGGTCGCGTGGATCATTGCGTTTGCGACGGCGATGCTGCAGCCTGCACCAACGCTGGCGGACAGCGTGGCGGCTGCTGATTGGCATATGTGAGGTTAGGAGGTGTCGGCTATGGCCGATGTGTTTCCGGTTATCCCGGAGGAGCTGCCCGCGCAGGTCGCGGAGAGCATTGGGCGCTCTCCGGAGTTTGTGTTCCATGAGGACGGACGCTCGGGCAGTTTTCAGCTGATCGACGGCGCTCTGGTCGAGCGGCAGGGCATTGAGGCGGTCAAGCAGTGGCTTGAGCTGATGCTGCGCCAGAAACCGGGTGCAATCCCGATCTACCGGACGAGCGGCACGACCCAGCCGGGCGTGGAGGCGGTCAGCCTTGACCGGCGCGTGCCGGAGGGCTGGATTTTTGCCGAGATTGAGCGCAACGTGCGGGAGACCGCCGCGTTCTGCCCGGCCATCCGGTCGCTCGACAGTTTTAAGTTTACGCGCGTGCGGCGCGGCGTGGAGGTACGCTTCACGGTTCGGCTGCACACCGGAGAGAGTGAGGAGGTGACGACGTATGTCAGCGAGTGACATTTTAGACGAGATGCTCGGCAATATGCCGGAAAGCTATCAAAAGACCATCGGCTTTCCGACGTATGACCTTTTAGCCGCAGTCAGCCTGCGGATGGAGGGCACGGACACGGCTATTGACGAGGCCAAACAGCAGCTTGACCCCGAAAACCTGCACGACAGCGCTCTTGACCGTTACATCTATCCGCGCTCCGGCTTGGAGCGCAAGGCGGCGACCTTTGCACACGGCCGCTTGACCGTCACCGGCACAGGCACGGTCGAGCAGGGCACGCTGTTTGAGTCCGGCGGCGGTGTTCAGTATTACGCAACCGAGACCGTAGCCATTGAGGGCGAGGGCACTGTGCCGGTCACCTGCACGGTGGACGGTACGGCAGGCAATCTGCCCGCGCACAGCGTGACGCAGATGCCGGTGGCAGTGCAGGGCATTGCCTCGTGTGATAACCCTGAACCGATCGGCGGCGGTTATGCGGAGGAGTCGGACAGTGAGTATTATGCCCGGTACCTGCTGCGGCTTCGCACGCCCGCGACGAGCGGCAACATCTACCACTATCAGCAGTGGGCGCTTGAGGTGGCCGGTGTCGGTCATGTCAAGGTGTTCCCGCGGGTGCAGGGCGTCAACACGGTTGACGTGGTAATCGCGGACAACGCCGGTCAGCCTGCCGACACGGCACTGGTCAAGGCGGTGCAAGAGTACATTGACCCGGAAAGCGAGGGAGCCGGTAGGGGACAAGCTCCGATCGGTGCACAGTGCTTTGTCTCCGCTGCGACCGGCAAGGCCATCACGGTCAGCTGCAAGGTGTTCAAATCGGACACCGCGGAGGCGGACAGCGTGACGGCGGCAGTCAAAGCGGCGGTCGCGGGGTATCTCGCGGGGACTGTGTTCGTGCAGGCCTACGTTTCTTACGCGCAGATCGCGGCGGCTATCCTGTCGGCCTACGGCGTTGTGGACTTTGAGGGTCTGGCGGTCGGCGGCGGCACAAGCAACATCGCGGTCGGTGAGCGCGAGTGTCCGGTGCTCGGAGAGGTGACAATTACCTATGGCTGAGTTTGATAACATGCTGCGCAGTCTGCCGGTGGCGTACCGCACAGACAAGTGGGTGTGCGACCTGCTTGACGCGATCCAGTCGCTGGACGACACGCAGCGCGCGGCTATGCTGGACGCAGCGGCACAACTCTACCCGGACAGCATGACATGGCTGCTGGAGACCGAAGAACGGGCGGCCAACCTGCCGTCGATCGGCACGCTGGAAGAGCGCCGCACGGCACTGATCGCACGCTGGCGCGGTGCCGGCAAGTGCGACGTTGATCTGATTCAGCGCGTGTGCGACTCGTGGAAAAACGGCGAGATCAGCGTCGGCTTTGCAAAGGGCGTGATCGTGCTGACGTTTGTCGGCGCGTACGGCGTGCCCGAGGCGGCCGAGCTCGCGGCGCTGCAGGACGCGGTGGAGCACACGATCCCGTGCCATCTGGCGGTGAGTTATCTCTATCGCTATCTGCTCGTGCGCGAGGTGGACGGGATGACGCTCGATGAGCTGCAGGGGCACACGATGCATGATTTTGCGTTTTAGGAGGCGAGAAAATGGGTTTGAAAACAAAGCTGCTCGAGCTTTTCAAATACGAGCCGGACAAGGACGGCGCGCAGACGTTCAACATCAAGTCGGCGCTCAACGACAACTGGGATAAGATCGAGGCGTGGGCGCAGAGCGTGAAAACCGCGCTCACGAAGCTCGTGCCGACGAGCCGGAAGGTGAATGGGAAGACGCTGACGAAGGATGTGACGCTGACTGCGGCCGATATCAAAATGCCCGACAGCGAAGAGGACGTAGGGGCGGCTATGGCAAAGCGAGCCTTGGCGAAGGAAACGCTTACGTTGGCAGGCGATATTAACGCAAAAAGTGATTTTCCACGCGGTAAAAGTTTGGTATTCCGCACAACAGACTCAGATTGGGACGGAAACATGCCGTCTGAATACGCCGCGTATGCTAAACTGCGTTCTTCGCTGTCTGGCAGCTACGATATGTGGTTTGGCGCTTCAGATTGCCGTTTTTGGTTTGCACGTGCAGGAGATGATGCTATCCCGGCACGCAATATCTGGTATGAGGTCGCCCGTTGCGTTGCGCCAGAGGTGCATGATTTACCTCTGGCTGATGGCTGGCAGGCATACGGCGAAGGTCTGTGCTGGTACACTCGTAACCAGTTCAAGGAGGTAACTATCGGAATGCTATTACGCAGCACATCGGCGCTTACTAGTGATGGAGCTCAGTTTGCTACATTGCCGGAGGGTTTTCGACCCAAAGTAACGGTAATAGCGCCAGTAAACGTCACAGCGAATGACTACAGTCATTCAGCTTGTCATGTTACCATCAATCCGGATGGCGGCGTTTATCTGCATTTTGATGCATCGTCGCTGTCCGGAAAGACTGTACTTCAGCTGCTCTGTCCGGTTTTCCATTACCCAGCCAAATAGGTGATTTCACCGTAAACCCAGTTGATACGAGTATCGGCACCATAAAACCACATTTTGCCGTCTGGCTCTATGTGCAGCTCTGCGGTCGGGAGCCCATTACCGAAAGATTTGCCGTCGCCGCCAACAGCCGCAGCGATGACAGTAGACGGTCTATACCCCTCGGGCATTGTGCAAATAGTTTCCCGCTCCACAAATGCCGTACTCTCGCCTCGGAAGATGCAAAAGTTCAGGTGCACAATACCCTCTTGGGTCTTGTAGTAGGTATTGGCATATGATTGTGCTGGAAATCCACTTGCCAACGGCAGTCCATGCACTTCGGGTGGTGCGCAGATAGCAAGTCTCTCCCAATCATCCCAAAGTGTGGCTTCGTCACGGTAACGTCGTATAAACAAGGCGTTCCACCGCATATCAAACCGCATTTGCATTCCCCATGGGCCTGATCTCCAACCAGGCAATATGAGACAACCGCCAGAACCGTTAAGTTCAGAGTCTTTAGAGCCATCTAAGCTTAAATATTCGTATTTTACATGTTCTTTAAGGTTAATTCCGGTGCCTAGGTTGTCATTGTACCCAAGGCGCTTTGCCGTAGGCGCCCTTAAAGAAAGAAGGTGATTTTATGGATTTACGAGATTGGCTGCAAGCGATTGCGCTCTCGACATTAGCCTTTGTACCGATCGCATTAGGTATGTTGCTGGGAACGCGCGACGGCCTCCGTAGGGGGCTGCGTGACAACGCAGGGAAGATTAAAAGTATGAATAACGCACTGAAAGACGTAGAAAAGGAGCTGAGAAGGTATGAAAACTGAAAAGCACTGCAGCGTCATCGACACTGAGGGCAAGCACGTGACTTACGTGCTCGTAAAAATCCGTGACAAGCCGCTGGAGGATGGCGGCACGGAGCGTGTCGAGGAGGTGCAGAACTACACCTTAAAGGACGGCGAGCAGCTCGTCGACGCGCAACCGCCGGTTATGCGGACACACGCCGGCAGCACTGGCTTTATTTCGCCGGTCTGGGACGGCAGTCAGTGGGCTGAGACCGCCACTGCCGACGAGATCACGGCATGGGAGCAGGAGCACCCGGCGCCGGAGGTCAAGCCGGCACCGAAATCTAACGCAGAACTCGAGGCAGAAAATGCAACGCTGCGTCAGCAGGTATCGGCGCTGGCCGACCAGCAGTCCTTTTATGAGGATTGTATTGCAGAGATGGCAGAAGTCGTTTATGCGTAAGTTGTTGGCGGAAATCACCTTAAAAATCTACATTTTATTATCAGAAGGAGAGTTAGAAATGATGGCTATGCTATTCGCGCAGAGAGTTATTCTCGAAAAGTGCACTTTTGAGCAGGTACCTAAGAAACTGAAGAAGCAGGTTGCAGAGATCCTCGTAGAGGAATGCGGCATGCCGGAGCTTGTCCCGGCGGAGTACGGCGGCACGAAGGACGTAGCGGCCGCGTAAACGGCTGCACGGGCGCCTACGGCAAAGCGCGATGTGGAGTACGGCGTAATTGCGCCCGAAAACCTGCAGGAATGGGCCTCTGCACAGACCGCAGGCGGTACATTTATGCTGACGCCAAGGACTGCTAAAGGTGTGCCATATCCGCTGTATTGGCGAGGCTTATTAACAGGTGATTTTCCAGGTAATGATCGCGCACTGTTGATTTTTACTGACGATGTAATGCATCGAGCCTGCACCGGAAGCGGTAAATGGGGTGGACCATGGCGAAAGGTTGCGGATTGTATTGCGCCGGAAACGCATCAGCTGCCGCTTGCAGACGGCTGGACGAAATTTGACGCGACCTGTCGTTACTACAAGACCCAAGAGAGTATTGTTATCGTCAGCATTGCCGCTCGAACAACACAAAGTTTTCGAGTGTCCGCAGCGTTGGCAACATTGCCAGAGGGTTTTCGCCCGGCTGCCGATCTGGAAGTACCGGCAATCTTCAAGGGTTCGCGTCGGCTTGTGACGATTAAGGCAACATCAGATGGTAATTTGTTCGTTGATCTTACCGATCAACCTGGTGTAGCAATTACCTCCGACGATTATTTCTTCGCAACATTTGCGTTTATGAGTTAAGTCGCCGCTGGATATGTCAACTGAGCAAAGATTAAATCCACGTCCGAATAATCGCCTTGAGTAATAATTGCGCCGGTCGAAGTAATGAATAGCTGTTCTGCGTGAAAAGGATTGCCGTAGCTTTGTACGAGTGCGGGGACAACAATATCCCAATCTGGCCGAAAACCTTCTGGCATAGTGCCGATTGTCTTCATTGCGGACCAATGTGTATTAGGTCGTACTCGAATGCTTACAAAAACGCGGCCGAATTGATCGCGTGAATAATGGCTTGTATTTATATCGCCTGCAATATTTAAAGGCAACGAATGCACCTCTGGCGCAACGCACCGTGCAAGCTCATACCAGATATCGCGTGCCGGGATAGCATCATCTCCGGTACGTGCAAACCAAAAACGGCAATCTGAAGCGCCAAACCACATATCGTAGCTGCCAGACAGCGAAGAACGCAGTTTAGCATACGCGGCGTATTCAGACGGCATGTTTCCGTCCCAATCTGAGTCTGTTGTGCGGAATACCAAACTTTTACCGCGCGGAAAAGCACTTTTTGCGTTAATATCGCCTGCCAACGTAAGCGTTTCCTTCGCCAAGGGTCGCTTTGCCGTAGGCGCCCGTGCAATATCATGTTACAATGATGGCAAAGGAGTGTGTGCGCTATGACTGCAAAAATGGACCTGTTAGCTAAACTGACCGCTTTAATGCCCGAATGTGCGGGCGAGATTGCGAAAATCTTGCATGACTACGAGATTATGCCTGCCAAGGTGTATGAGCGGAGCAACCTGCCGAGGCGTGTTGACGCTTTCCTCGCGGCGAAGCGCATCGACGGCTGCCGTCCCAGGACGCTGGAGGGCTACCAAGAGCGGCTCAAGGTGCTCATCGGCAGGTGCAAGAAGCCTGTGCAGAAGATCACGACGGATGATTTGCGAGAGCACATCGCGTATCTGGTGGACGAGCGCCACCTCAAGGACAACAGCGTGCAAGCGCACATCAACTGCCTGCGGAGCTTCTTTCAGTGGCTGACGGATGAGGACGCGATCCGAAAGAACCCAATGCGCAAGATCAAGTCGCTGCGTATCGACAAGCTGCGTGCCCGGCATCCGCTGACGGCCGAGCAGTTGGAGCTCATCCGCGATGGGTGCAAGGGCTACAAGGAAAAGGCTTTGGTGGAATTTCTGGTTTCGTCCGGCTGTCGTGTGTCTGAGGTCGCCGGACTGCGCGTGCAGGACATCGACTGGCAGGAACGTAAGTGCAAGGTGATCGGCAAGGGCGGCAAGCAGCGCACTGTGTATTTCTCGGTGAGGGCCAAGCTCATGCTGCAGCTGTACATCGAAGGCCGCAAGGGAGGAGAAGCGCTCTTCTCCAGCAGCCGTGCGCCCTACGAACCGCTGTCAGATAGAGGTATCGAAAAGATTATCTCTAAGCTGGGCAAGCGCATCGGCATGGAGCGCCCACTCTATCCGCATCTCATGAGGCACACCTTCGCGTCGCACGCGCTGTCGGCTGGCATGGACTTGACAGTTATTCAGCATTTGCTCGGGCATACGGATCCAAAGACCACGCTCATCTATGCGGAGATCAATCCAATCCGCGTACAGTACGAATATAATCGCGTTATCGCGTAAGAAAGTAGGTAAAAATCATGGAAAATGTAGCGCATTTTAAGGCTGCGATTGCAGCAATCATCGCCATTCTCACCGCGCTCTGGGGGTGGTTCGGCTGGTTGGTCGTGCTCTTTATCTTTTGCATGGCTGTTGACTTTCTCACCGGCTCGGCGGTGGCGTGCCGCGCCGGCAAGTGGTCATCCCCGGCCGCCAGAGACGGCATCTGGCACAAGTGCGGCAGCATCGTCGTGGTCATTGTCGCAGGCGTCGCCGATTTGCTGATCGGCACGCTGATCGGACACATCCCCGGCGTTACGCTGCCGTTTGAGTACACTGTGCTGCTGTGCCCGATGGTAGTGGTGTGGTACACCCTTACGGAGCTCGGCAGCATCGTCGAGAATGCCGTCGCGCTCGGCGCGCCGGTGCCGCAGTGGCTGCAGAAGGCGCTCGCGGCAGCAAAGGACGCAGTGGATAAGTTAGGGGAGGAGAACGATTGATGAACATTCCGTTTCTGCAGGCTGACCCGAGCAATTTCTATTCCGGCCGAGGCGGCAACAGTATCAAGTATATTGTCGTACACTATACGGCAGGCAACGGCGATACGGCGATGAACAATGCGCAGTATTTCCACAACAACAGCGGCTTGCAGGCATCGGCGCATTATTTTGTCGATGAGCACAGTGTTGTGCAGTCTGTCCGCGATACAGACGGTGCATGGCACTGCGGCGGTCCTCTGGAAAGCTCGCATCACCCGCTGCATAACATCTGCATGAACCGCAACAGCCTGGGGGTGGAGATGTGCAGTGACATTGTAGGTGGTAAGTACACCATCACGCAGCAGACGGTAGACCGCACGGTTGAACTGGTGCGCTGGCTGATGGACAAGTATGGCATCGACGTGGATCATGTCGTACGGCATTACGACGTAACGGGCAAAGACTGTCCCGAGCCGTGGGTGCGTGATGAGAGCCTGTGGCGTAAGTTCAAGGCGCGACTGACAGCTAAGGACCCGATTGAGGAGGAGATTAAGGCTATGACCGATAAGGAGTTTGCACAGTACATGGATCGCTATCTGGCGGCCAAGGCCAACCAGCAGCCGCATCCGTATGCGGCCGAGGCGTGGTCTAAAGCAAAGGCAGCTCGTATTGTAGACGGCTCCAAACCGCAGTGCCCGCTCACCCGTGAGCAGCTTGTGGTTATTCTGCAGAGGCTCGGTTTGCTCAAGTAATAATTACCCTGGTGTTCGATTTGGACACCAGGGTTTTGTTTTGTCATTTTACACAAAATATGACTTGCTTTCTGTATAACATATACTTTATATAAACTCTATATTGTTATTGACTTTATATAAACTCTATGTTATAATAAGACCATAGAAAAGGGAAGGGAGCAATTAAAATGACTTACAACTTTAAGGGCAGCGAAAAGCAGATCAAGTGGGCAGAGGACATCGCAGCAGAGGCATTTGGCGAGCTGGACGCACTGGATCACAATATCGACAATATCCCGGGCTACCAGCTGAACCACGAGGCGGTTGAAGAAGTACGCAAGAGCCTGGTCGATGCATTTGCGCAGCCTCAGATGCAGGATGCACACAATGTGATTGATAAGCGTAATATGCTCTCTGCCCAGAAGATTGAAAAGATGGCACGTGAAGTTTACCGCGATAACGTAGTTTATGATGCCGAGACGCACACGTTTGTCGCACGTCCGGAAGAAACCGCAGAAGGCGAAACCGAGGATTTTTTGGCTGAAATGCTGAAAATGAAAAGCGAAGTTGTTTGCAGCAAGACCTTTACCGCTAACGATGACAAGGCTACGGCAACGGCTAAGCTGACGATCACACGTGACACTAAGACCGGTGAGGTAGTCAACAGCAGTGTAGGCGTAATGACCAGTGGCGGCTGGTTTTACAACACGCAGAATTATGGTCAGGCGCTCGATACCGCGCAGGCAATCGTCGAGCACTGGAACGCAGGTGACTATGAGTGGGAGCCGGAGGGTGAGAGAGTATGAAAAAGATCATTAACGGTAAAGTGTATGACACTACAACCGCCAAGCGATGTTCAGATGTTATTGACATTGGGAGTGTCAATGAATTAGAATACTACGGTCTTACACTCTACAAAAAACGCACTGGAGAGTTCTTCTTAAGCCGCGACGTGTATCGCGGTGACTTGGATAACGGAATTATTCCACTTACTTACGATGACGCGCGTGAGTGGGCGGAGAGCCATCTCGATGCAGATGATTATGAGTCGATTTTTGGCGAAATAACCGAAAATGACCGTGGACAGATACTTAGCTTGTCTATTTCTGCAGCTGCTGCTGAACGCGCTCGACGCGCGGCTGCTCAGCAGGGTTTGAGTCTGTCTGAGTACATCGAGGGGTTGATCCCGTGAGCTATAATCTGATCGGCCAACGCTTTGGCCGCCTGCGTGTGGCTGGCTTAGCTCCGCGCGGCGAAAAGTATCCTAAACAGCAATGGTGGCACTGCGTGTGCGACTGTGGTCGCACGATTGACTTGCCTACGGGGCACTTGACCGATGGCAAATGGAAATCTTGCGGCTGTCTGCAATCGGACAGCCGTAAAGTGGACATTACTGGTGAGCGACGCGGCAGCTTGACCGCGGTACGTCCGACTGATAAAATCAAGCACAAAAGCCATGGCGGCAGCGTTATTTGGGTGTGGCGCTGTGACTGCGGGAAAGAAATTGAGGCACCAGCGTCAAGCGTCGGTCCCAATGGGCGAACGAGCTGCGGATGCATGAGGAAAACGCTTAACGAAGCGCAAGCAGCGGAAATGCGGCGGAGGGCCGAACCTCTATTTGTCGAGGGAACGAATCTGGCGCGGCTTGCAATCCGGACCCCTAAAAACAACACCTCAGGGGTTAAAGGAGTTTGCTGGCATAAACGCATGGGCAAATGGCATGCGACAATCGGATTTAAGGGAGTGCGGTATAGCCTCGGATATTATGATCGCCTCGAAGACGCTGCAGCTGCTCGAAAAGCAGCAGAAGATAAAATGTTTAAACCTATGCTTGAGGATTATAAGCAGACGGACGATGTATTGTTTGCAGGCGAGCCGTGAGATTGATATGATATCATGATACCGCAGAGATCATCTCTGCGGTATCTCTTCATTTTCGGGCAGTGTGCGGTATTGTGTACGTTTGCTGAGTAATCTCTGCACATGGTTGTAATCCGCGATTGAAATAATAGGTTCGTGCATACCTTTATAGATGTTGCCATTAAACTGGTTATAACCTGCATAGATCGGACGGCTTAGTATAATGCGTATGCTTTCTGGTGTCTGAATTCGACCACGTTTGCCGGTGTATCCATGCAGACGACATAACTCGGCCACGATGGCCAATCGCTGACATTCAAGATATTTCGCGTAAATATAGCGAACTTGTTCTGCTTCGCCGGGATTGATTTTGAAACTGTCTTTTCCATCGAGATTGTAGCCGAGGACCTCATTGCAGGTGCGTTTACCCTGTGAGGCTCGCTCGGCAGCAGCAGCACGGACACGCTCGGAAATTTGTTCTCGTTCTGTTTGGGCCAGTACGGCCAGCATGCCCATCATTGTCCGGCCCCAAACTGTGGTAGCGTCAAAAGACTCTGTAAGGCTGACCAGCCCGCAGTGATATTTCTCCAGCAGGCTCCAGGTATTGTACAGATCGGCCACACTGCGTGTCAGGCGACTCAATGCCCAGACGAGGACAATATCAATTTTACCGGCTTTGACATCGGCCAGCATTTGCATTATAGCGGGACGGTGAGATATATCTTTGCCGCTGATACCTTCATCGGCGTAGCAATAGACTATTTCGTACTCGCGCTCTTCGGCCCAGCGGGTAAGCGCTTTGCGTTGAGCGGAAAGGGAGTAACCTTCGCGGGCCTGATCAAGAGTGGAAACACGTATATATATGGCAACGCGCATGCATAATAACTCCTTTGAATTACATGTAGGAAAGATGTAGGAAAATAAGAAAAATAAACATCGAAAAATGACGATATATCTAACAAAATCGGCATTTTCTATAACCGCTTGACGTGCGGAAGGTCAGCGGTTCGAACCCGTTAATGTCCACCACCAAGCCACTCATTTTGAGTGGCTTTTTCTTTTGTCTGCACAAAAGCAGCTGAGACCCCACATCTCAGCTGCTTCTATTTTCGTCCCACATTTTGCTTTTACTCTCTGTGCTGCCGCTATCCTTCGGCAGCTGCCTTTTATTGCTCGGTCTCGCGGATATATTTGAAAACCGAGTGCTCCAGATAAAATTGCACGTCACCCTCTGTCAGCTCATACGGCTTGTGGCCGTCAATGCACAGCCAGTATCGTCCGTCCGCACTTTGCTTGAGATAGGCATTCTCGTCGTTAAAATAGACGGTCGAGCTGCTGTCAGGCTCGGCCGGCGGCTCGAATGCCGGCTGCGGCAGCACCGCATACGACAGTGCCAGCAGAACGGCAAAGCTGCCGATGAGTACGGCGCTTGTGGTTCGGCCGTTCGGCTGCTCTGCGCAGGCGAGTACGGCGGTGAATCGCTCCCGCATGGCCTTGTCCGCCTCGGCGCGAAACAGGGCCGTGGACGGCTGCGGAACCGGTTGCTGTGTGCAGCCTTGCTTCATCGCGGAGAGGATGGCGCGCAGATAGGCTGTGCGTTCCTGCGCATTCAGCGTCTGTGCAATCGCACGGTCGCACTTAAGCTCGAGCGTCTGTTCCAAATCCTTCTGCAGCAGGTATACGACCGGATTCCACCAGAAAATGATGCAGTACAGCGTTACGAGCAGCTTGACAGCCGTATCATGGTTGAGAAAATGCGTGTACTCGTGCAGCAGAATGTAATGCAGCTCAGCATCTGTGTACGTCTTGTCCGGCAGAATGATATATCGGCGCAGCACACCTACGCCAAAGGCGGATTCGATATTCGCGGCTGTACGTCCGCGAACTTTGATGGTGCGGCCGGTCTGACGCCGGATCTCGCTCAGCAGGGAAGCCGTGCGGCTGTCCCATGGCCTGGCTTGCCGCGCAGCGCGGATGGCTTTGCGATACTGCAGCGCGTAATGAATCAGCAGAAAAACTGCGCCGAACAGCCAGATTGCACACAAAAACAGTCCGACCGGCAGGTGTGTGATTGGCTCGGGCTTGCGCGTCAGAAAGCTGTAGATGCGCGGATACACGACGCTGTCGCTCACAATCACTGTGTACGGAAACTCGAGCGGCAGCAGCAGGCGCGCGGCGCAGAACAGGTACAGCAGCACCATGGTCAGCACGCCGAAATGCGGCCGGAAGCGTGTGCGCCGCACAAGATAGATTACAATAATCAACAAACTGCTCCACAAAAGTGCAGATATAAAGGAAAACAGGGTTATTTGCATATTATTTCTCTTCTTTGTTCTGTAGCGCAGCTTCGTACTGATCGACCATTTTTTCCAGCTCGGCAATCAGCTTTTCTTCCTGCTCGGATTCGTTTGATTTGGCAGGTTTTTTGAACAGCGCCACGGCGATTCGAGCAAACAGTGCCTGGTTCACGCCTTGCTCCTCGAGCATATTCGCCAGAAATTCGTCCTTGGTGTAGCAGGGGACGAACTGCCGCGACTGATAGCGTCCGTTCTGCAGCAGACCGCTGACCTGCACCATGCCTTTTTTGACAAGCTGACCGAGCAGTTTGTCGATATAATTGGTGTTCCAGCGGGCTTCCGTAACTTTTTCGGCAAGCTGCAGCGTTGTGAGCGGACGGTCTTCCCGCCATAAGGTGTCCATCAGAATTTCCTCGGAGTTGGACAGCTTGAAGCGCTTCATTGACCTCACCTCTGTTTTGATAATCACCTGTAAGGTGTTTATTATAAGATAAGAATAACCACCTTTAAGGTGGTTGTCAATATCTTGATGGAAATTTGTAGGAATATCTAAAACGGGACATGATAAATTGTGAGAAGTGACAACATATTTTCTGACGACAGGGAGAGAGGCACACCTTTCGGTGTGCCTCATTTCATTTTCCGCAGATATTCTTTTTGCAGGCGCTGACGGGGTACCATGCACATCCGCGACAAATATCCTCCAGCATGGCCGGAGTCATTTGTGTGTCGATAGCACGGATCAGGTCCTGATAAACGTACTCGCCCTCGTGCAAATCAAAGTATTCGACCGTCTTTCGGTCAAAACGAGAGACCTTTTCCTGTGATTCGCACAGGTCGTCAGCGGTGTGGTGCGGGCAGTGCGCGCACAGAGAATCCGAACCAAAGACAAGCCGGATTCGGGTTCCCGGTACATTTCGTAGAGAATGCACAATTGCACTCATATTTTGCACAAATTCTGTGCTATAGCCCTTGCCGGAGTAGCCTTGTGTGCAAAGCAGATGATGCGGGCGCAGCCGGATCATGCCTTGAGCCCCGGGATGCGCTTGCGAACGAGAAAGCCGATCACGGTTGCAAGAACAGCCTTGATGATAGCGGTCGGGATGAACGGCAGCACGCATGCGGTCACGCCTGCGGCGATCGAGCTGTTCATGAGTACGCAGAACATCGCCGTGCCGACAACATAGTTGGCAATCGTGCCGACGATCAGTGCGAGTACATACGCGCCGCGGAATGCATGACGGTGGTCGGCGCCCCAGCCGATGATAAACGCCATCAGCGGGAAGGAGATCAGAAAACCGCCGGTAGGACCGATAAACTTGTCAAAACCGCCGGAAAAGTTCGCAAGCACCGGTACGCCGACGGCACCGAGCAGCAGATAAATTACGCTTGAAACCGTGCTCAGCTTGGCGCCGAGTACGACAGCCGCCAGTGTGATTGCGAACGTCTGCATGGTCATGGGTACGCCGCCGGGCATCGGAATGGAAATCTGCGCCATGATCGCGATGACCGCTGCGAACAGGCCGGAATAGCAGATCTCGCGCACGGAAAAACGGCTGCGCGGCGCAGTTTTGCTGGAAATGTCACTCATTGGGAGTTCCTCCTCGTTGTTTTGCTTATTGCATTAAACCACAGATTTACTGCAATGTCAACTGATTTTATAAAAATGGTTTACGGTATGTGCAAAAAAGAAACAGCTGTTCCGTGCATTTGCACAGAACAGCTGCTGGCTCAGTTTGCAGAGCGCTCCCAGCGGGCCAAAATGCGGTGGAGAATCAGGCAGAACAGCAGCGCAAAGACCACGCCGAACACATTTTGCGCGACACGCAGACCGACCGCGCTTTTGAGTCCGTATGCGCTGGTTGCAATAGCGAGCGCACCGAACGTGTTGAACACAGCCTGCCAGCCGTATTTCGCAGAGAAACCGACACCGATGCCGCCAATCACGCCGATATAGGCGTAAATCGAGGACGGAAGCAGGAAATACAGCGCTAAAAAGCAGCAAACACCTGCGATATTTCCGATGATACGCCAGCGAACGCGGTAGCGCATATCGTCCATCGCGGGAAGGATTGCGCTCATGGCGGCAATGCCCGCCCACATCGCACGCGGCATGCCGCTCAGCTCTGCAAGGAAAAGCACGAGCGGAACGCAGATGATCTGGCAAAGCTGCCATTTGGAGCGCGGATGGCGCAGATCGAAAGCAGGAAGGATGTCTCCTGCACAGAGCTCATAGGCATTGCCGCGATGGTTGCCGTAGAATACCGCGCAGACCAGAAGCGCACCGACAGCAAGTCCAAACAGGCGCATTTGATAGGCGTGCCCGCTCACATCGTAACCATACAGCAGCAGATAGCCGAGCACGAGTGTGGACTGATTAAACATTCTCGGCTCGTGGCAGCCGAACAGAATGAGCAGTGCAATCGCAGCAGCATTGATGAACAATCCGCCGACCGGGCCGGCCAGATTGCGGTCCGACGGCCATAATGCCGAAAAATCCGGCGAGCAGCAGCGTGGACTGCCCTGTGCGAATGCACAGATGTGCGCTGCGAAATACGAGCAGATACAGCAGCACGACTACGCCGACAATGCTGTTGTCCGCGCCGAAGCCCAGACTGTAAAGTGAAACAAAAATGAAGCAGAATGCGACGGTTATCGCAATTTTGGTCAAATATACGGCAATATGGTACAGTTTTTCACGCTGTGACGCACTCTCGCGGATGATTTTCTTTGAGCCTGCCTGATTGACCTGTAATTCCTGATAAAATGTCATGAAATTCCTTTCCAATCGGTGAAAATGAGTAACTATATAACTGTATCACCATCGAGAAAGAATTTCAACTGTTTTTTCTAAAATCGAACAACAGGCCGGATATATTTCCAGAAACGCACACAATCGTGCACAAAATAGAACACACGACCGGGTGCGGTATCCAGACAGCAGCCGGCGGCCTCGTAATCGAAATCACGCATCGCACGCTCGATTTTTGCCTCAACAAGACCGTTTTCCGTCTGCAGATCAAACGGACCGTGCTCGAAAACCAGATAATCCCCTTCGGGGACCTCCATCAGCTGCAGCGGAGCGGGCACCGCATCTGTGCAATCGCGCGGCAGACGCACACCCCAGCATTCCGCCAGAGGAATGCCCCAGCTGCAGATACGGCCGCTCGGCTCATTCACGAACGCCATCCGCTGCTCGGCTTCGGGGGCAAGCTGCCGCAGAAGTGCGCTGACCGTCTCCAAATCCGCTCCGGGAATGCGGGACTGCTTTTGCATAAAATCCCAGTAGCCGATGCTCTCATAGTTGCGAATGTGTGCAAATTGGTGCGACGGAAGCGTGATAAAATACGTCTGCACATCTCCTTCCGTGCCTGCGGGAGCCTGCTCTGCGAGATAACAGTCCAACGGCCGAATCACCGTGCGCAGCGACAGCGGGCGGGGAGAGCGCCGATATTCGCCGGGCGTGATGCCGTAAGCCGCACGGAACGCGCGCGTGAACGCCTCCTGCGAGGAAAAACCGCAGTCGAGCGCGATATCAAGCAGCCGCTGTTCTCCGTCCCGAACCGCAGGCAGCGCGAGCGCCGGACGGCGTGCCTGCACAAAATCCCGCAGGGAAGTGCCCGTCAGCGCGTGGAATTGGTGCGAAACCTGCGACTGCGAACAGTCAAGCAGCCTCGCTAAATGCGCGAGTGTCAGCGTTTCGCCCTCGCGCGCACGGATACAGCGGTCAATCTCAGCGATCAGCCGCAGAACATTGTCGTGCCAGTTTGGCATGAAAATCCCTCCTTGTCCCTGCATTATACAGGAAAATGAGCTGTGCCGCTTGATCTGACCTGCAAAAAAGAAAAACCGACGTAAAAACGCCGGTTTTCGATCTTATCCGTTCTTCTTGATGGCATTGATGAGCTGTTCGGCCTGCGGAGCGCCGTGCTTCTTGGCTTGCTCGGCCCAGTAGAGCGCCTCGCGCGCGTTATGCGGCGTGCCTTCGCCGCGTGCGTACAGGATGGCGGTGTTCATCATGCACGCTGCGTTGCCGCCCTGAGCGGCCTTGAGAAAATACTGGAAGGCGAAGGCCGCATCCTGCGGAACACCGGTACCGGTGCTGTACAGCCATGCCAGACGGCCCATCGCCAGCACGTTGCCGCGGTTTGCGGCAATCTGGTACCAGCGGACAGCCTCGTCCATGTCCTTCTCCAAGCCGCGGTCGCCCGTCTCGATCAGGCTGGCGATCAGTGCCGCAGCCTCCGGATGACCGTATTCAGCGGCCTTGCGGTACCAGGTGAGCGCGGTCTGCTGATTCTTTTTCACGCCAAAGCCCTTGTCATGGTAGCACGCCAGATTGAACATAGCAACCGGATCGTTTTGCTCAGCCGCCTTTTTTGTCCATTCAAAGGCATTCTCAGCATTCTTTTCCACGCCCTGTCCGCGCTCATACAGCGAGCCGAGTGCACGCTGTGCCGGCGCACAGCCGTCCTCCGCGAGAGCCAGCCACTGACCGGCTGCTTCGGCAAAATTGCCTGCCTTATATGCGTCCAGAGCCTGCTCGAACGCCTGTTCAATGCTCTGCTGATTTTCCTTGTTCGCTTCCATTGTTTACTCCTCCAGACAGTACCGCCTTCGAAATATGCGGTATGCAGATATCTTATTCTATCACACCGCACGTCGAAAGTCTATGAAAAAAGCGGAAGAAATAGCATGGCATAACCGTATCTTGACAAAAATGTGAAATGTGTGTGAATGGACTTGCGCTTTGCGCTGAAAAAACGTAAACTGGAAATAGGATTTCTTAATTATTCACCATATAGATTGTAAAACAAGGCACTCTATCAGATAAAAGGAGAATGTCAAATGGGACTTATCAAAGCAGCAGCAGGCGCGGGCGGCGGTGTGCTGGCTGACCAGTGGAAGGAATATTTTTACTGTGATGCGATAAACGCGGACGTGCTCGCGGTCAAGGGCCGCAAAAAGGTCACCAGGCGGTCGAGCAACACCAAGGGCGACGAGGATATCATCACGAGCGGCTCGGTCATCGCGGTGGCAGACGGACAGGCGATGATGATCGTCGATCAGGGCAAGGTTGTGGAAGCCGCATTCGAGCCGGGTGAGTTCGTCTACGATTCGTCCGCCGAGCCGACTATTTTCGCCGGTTCGTTTGGTGACAACGTGTGCAAAATGTTCGCCAACATGGCTAAGCGCTTCACGTTCGGCGGAGAAGCGCCGCGCACGCAGCGCGTCTACTATTTCAACACCAAAGAGCTGACCGGCAACAAGTACGGAACCGCGTCTCCGGTGCCGTTCCGCGTGCTTGATGAGCGGGCGGGCATCGACATGGACATTGGCCTGCGGTGCTTCGGCGAGTACAGCTACAAGATTGTCAATCCCATGCTGTTCTATACCAACGTGTGCGGCAACATGGCAGAGGAATACCGCCGGGAAAATCTGGACAGCCAGCTCAAAAGCGAGCTGTTGACCGCGCTGCAGCCCGCCTTTGCGCGCATTGGTGCAAACGGTGTGCGCTACTCGGCGCTGCCCGCGCATACGATGGAGATTGCAGACGCGCTCAACGAACAGCTTTCGTCCAAGTGGCGTGAGCTGCGCGGCATCGAGATCGTGTCGTTCGGCGTCAACTCGGTCAAGGCGGACGAGGAGGACGAAAAGACCATCAAGGAAATGCAGCGCGAGGCTGCCTACCGCGACCCGACCCGTGCGGCAGGCTCGCTCGTGCACGCGCAGGCCGAGGCGATGAAGTCCGCGGCAGCGAACGCGAACGCCGGTCCGGCGATGGCGTTCATGGGCATGAATATGGCCGGTCAGGCAGGTGGCGCCAGCGTGCAGAATCTGTACGCAATGGGTCAGCAGCAGGCGCAGGCGGCAGGCGAGTGGACGTGCTCGTGCGGACAGACCGGCAACACCGGAAAATTCTGCATGGGCTGCGGCAGGCCCAAGCCCGAGCAGAATAGCTGGAAATGCGTTTGCGGTACGGTCAATACCGGCAAATTCTGTTCCGAGTGCGGAAAACCCCGACCGGAGAATACGGCCTGGACGTGCTCGTGCGGCGCGGTCAATCAGGGAAAGTTTTGCTCGGAGTGCGGAAAAGCAAGAAATTAGTAATTAGGAATGAGGAATTAGTAATGAAACGTAGGGGCGCACATTGTGCGCCCGAAATCAAACGGTATGCAGATGGTTTACACGGGCGGCCGCTGGCCGTCCCCTGCGGAACACGTTCACCATAAAATAATTACTAATTACTAACTACTAATTCTTAATTCTCCAAAGGAGGATAGAAATGTCAGACAAAGCAACAAACTACCAATGCCCGTCCTGCACGGGACCGTTGCACTACGACGGCGCCGCGGGACGGCTGCAATGCGACTACTGCGGCTCGTCGTTTGACCCGGCAGAGATCGAAAAGCTGTACGCCGAAAAGGAACAGCAGGCCGCTTCTCAGCCGGAGACGGGGAGCGACACCGGCGAATGGCAGTCCTCCGCAGATGAGGACTGGGGCACGGATGCGGACAAGATGCGCGTATACAGCTGTCCGTCCTGCGGTGCGCAGCTGATCTGCGAGGAGACCACGGCGGCGACCTCGTGCCCATACTGCGGCAACCCGACCGTCATTCCCGAGCAGTTCAGCGGCATTCTCAAGCCGGACTACATACTGCCGTTCAAGCTGAGCAAGGAGGATGCGGTTTCCGCGCTCAAGCAGCATTACAAGGGAAAGCTGCTGCTGCCCACGCTGTTCCGCGATAATAACCATATCGAGGAGCTGCGCGGCATTTATGTGCCGTTCTGGCTGTTTGACGGCGAAGCCGAAGGCAGCGCGAATTACATGGCAACGACTACGCGCGTCTTCCGTCACGGAGACACGGAAATCACCGAGACCAGCTTTTACGAGGTGCAGCGCGCGGGCACGCTGCCGTTCAGCCGTGTTCCGGTGGATGCATCGCGCAAGATGCCGGATGATTATATGGATTCCATCGAGCCGTTTGATTATGCCGGTCTGAAGCCGTTTTCGACCGCCTATCTGCCCGGATTTTTCGCGGATAAGTTCGATGTTTCCATCGAGGAGAGCAGCAGTCGCGCGGACAAACGCTGTCGGCAGTCGCTGTCGGATGCGCTGCAGGGAACTGCGCGAAACGGCCGTCCGTATACCTCGGTCATGCCGACCGGCGAGGACATTCACCTCAAACGCACCGGCGTGCATTACGCGCTGCTGCCGGTCTGGATGCTGAATACCCGCTGGAACGGCAAGAATTACATGTTTGCGATGAACGGTCAGACCGGACGCATGGTCGGTGACCTGCCGGTGGACAGAAAGCGGTTCTGGGGTCTGTTTGCCGCCGTTGCCGCGCCTATGACTGCGGTGCTGACGGCGCTGCTGTATTTTCTGTAAGGAGGCGGCGTAGATGAAAAATAAGAGAAAACTGCGTCTGGCTGCGCTCTTGGCAGTGCTTTTGCTGCTGTTTCCAGCCTTTGCGGTTGAGGACGATATAACGGATGAGAGCGACACCTCGACCACCCAGACGGAGGAAACTGACCAGACCGCACAGCTCGGCGGCACGGATTCCATTGACCCGTCGGCAGACAAGCCGCGCGTATTCGACTATGAAGAGGTGCTGACGCAGACCCAGATTGACACGCTCGAGGAAAAGACCAGGGCGATCGCGGAGAAATACAGCATCGGCATCGGCATCATCACGATTGACGACTACACGCCGTACGGAGACGGCGCTTACGACGCGGCGGAGCAGCTCTACAACGAGCTTGATCTGGGTGCGAGCGAGGACGGCGACGGCGTGGCGCTGCTCATCAGTCTGGATGACCGCGACTTTGCGACCTATGCGCACGGTGCGAAAGCCGAAGAGATTTTCAGCGATGCGGTCCAGCAGGATTTGGAGCAGTATTTCCTGGATAATTTCGGAAACGACGACTGGTACGGCGGCTTTTCGGACTTCGTTTCCGGCTGTGAGTGGTATCTGCAGCATGTCGCCGAAGGCGGCGAAGCCGGTGTGCCGGTGCATAATGAGGTCGAGATTTCGGACAGTACGCAGGAAGACACAGCGGACGATTCGTTTTCACTCGGCGGTGCACTCGGCCTGTCGCTGCTCATTTCGTGCGTCATTGCACTCATCGTGTGCATGGTGTTCCGTTCGCAGATGAAATCCGTGCGTACACAGACGACCGCAAACCAGTATGTGGGAAACGGCGGTCTCAATCTGACGCTCAGCCGCGATATTTACCGTTATACCTCGCAGAAGCGGCGGCAGATTCCGCGGAATGACAATAATAACAACTCGACCGCCGTGAACAACGCGGTGGCCGACGCCGGAAAGTTCGTCAATGCTTTTCAAAACGCTGCCGAGCAGCAGATCGAGCACTTCCTTGATCGCTTCCTTGTG
>OLSJ01000350.1_pt1 | contig 38153 bp, 31 predicted proteins | sample 1672151 | NCBI WGS metagenome assembly OLSJ01 (sample SAMEA3136653, study PRJEB25190) | human gut metagenome | biome: human gut; feature: human-associated habitat; material: faeces | place: Austria | collected 2013 | reverse complement strand
AACGGTAACCCGTCTCCGCTCCGGCATACCAGGAGTGGGTTCCGTAGTGCTTCGTACCCAGACCGGCAAAGTTGCCTGTGTAGTCATTGTTATGGTGAATATATTTACCAATCAAATCGATATAGGCACCGGAATTAAACAGTGCTGAAGCATACAGACCGCCCCCCACGGATTTTGTCTTCCCGCTGAACGCATCACTGTCTGCACTGCTGTCGGTATAGGTCATTGTGATACCGGTAAACAGATCCACGCCATCCAGCACATGTTTTTTGTCAAAGCCGACCTGAACGTGAGTGTAATTATCGCTATACCCGCCATCGGCTGAACCGGCGCCGTTCATGATACGGGCCCAGGCACCGGCATCACCGTTCGTGTCACGCAGCTCACCCATACGTTTGTTCAGGTTGTTAACTTCCGTCATAAAGTTTTTGTAGCCGGCATTCATGAAACTGTCCGCCTTCGCTGCAGCCGCTTTATCGGCTTCCGTCCTGAAACCATCCAGAACCCACTTCGTACTGCCGCCAGTGGTGTCAACATGCAGCGTCGGTGTCACACGACTAAAACCTGTCACCCGGGTGCCGGCCTTAAAGATATCCTCTGATGTTCCGGCCGGCGCGCTGACCAGCGGGATGTTCAGGGACTGCCCCGGGGTCGGGTTCTTCATAAAGCTGACATTCAGGGTGTTGTCTGAACCGCTGGCTTTTTCCGTAATACTGATTTTATCGGCGTTCTTCAGGTCAGTGCGCAGGACAAAGTCACTGCCCGTGGCATCCAGTGTCTTAACCGTCAGGGTACGGAAGGCACCGTTTTCTTCAGACTGTACCCGGCTGTTGCGGGTCGTCAGACTGTTGATGTCGGAGTCTCCGGTCAGCTGCCACAGACCACTGTTCATCCTGACGTTTCCTTTACCGCCGGTGATGGCGCCGTAGTACGCCGCGTTATATCCGCTGAACAACCCGGCAGCCAGAACAGGGGAGACAGAAGAGGAAACTGAACCAGGGTTTTCGGAGCCAATACGAATTGTGGATGAACTGGTTGCATGAACATCCCCGGAAACATGCGCCTGCTGGCTGATGTCCAGCGTGGCGTTATCACCGGTTAAATCATAGCCTTCTGTCATGTATGTCAGAACAGGCATCCAGGTATTATCAGCGCCATTCTCCGGCGTGCCGCTCAGGGAAAGCGTACCGTTCTTCCCAATCTGAACCCGGCCATTACTGTAGAGCCCTTTCTGTGCCGTCAGATGACCGCCGTCCCGAACAGAGAGGGTGGAGTTCACGAAAACACCACTGTTCTGCAGCATGGCATCCGGTGAGGTGACATTTACCTTACTGTCATGGGCTTCAATCCCGCCGGTGAAACGGCTGTTGATGTCCAGCGTGGAGCCTTTTTGCAGTGTAATATTGCCCTGATACTGGCTGTCTACTGGAGAAGATGTACCTTCCTCCGGAATGACGTAATTACCGGTACTGTCATTTTTATCAATAATGACCTTATTACTGCCCAGTGCTATATGGCTGTTGTCCGACTGAATGTCACCATTCAGGGTAGCATTACGTGAAAGATGGAAGTCAGCATTTTTCAGCGACAGCGTTTTCAGTGTGAACTCGCGGTTTTCCCAGTCTTTCTGGGTCAGGGATACTGGGGTGCTGCCGTTGACGGATGCATGAATCACGGGATGCCCCTGGAAAATCAGACTCCCTCCCTCTTTACTCAGGTTTCCGCCAGGCAGATTTACGGAACCATCCATCACCACCTTACGTTCTCCCGGTAATTGCGGGATAGTCACATCCATATTGCCATTAAGCTGACCGTGATAAATGACCGGTTGTTTTGCACGTTCCGCCAGTACTCTGTCTTTTACTAACTGAACAGCCTTGTTTTTATCATGGCCGACGTATTCCCATTCAGCAGGGTTGTTCAGGCTGTTTCCCCACAGGGTGTTGCCATAACTCGCTGATTTAAGAATATAGTAGGACGTCTGTCCATTCAGATTACGGCTATATAAACTTCCGGGTGTACCCTTTCCGCCAAACGGACTAACAGTACCAATCGGGACGCTGACTTCTTCATTATTTGCCGTAGACAAATTCAGCGTAAGGTGGGATTTATTTGCGGCTTTGTTTGCAATGACCGCACCATAATCAGACACCCGCAGGCGGGTGAAAGCGATATCGTTGCCGTTAAGATCAAGTATCCCTCCGCGATAACCCCAGGAGATATTATCTGGATTAACTTGCTTTGAATCCGTGAGCACAACGGTCGGACGTCCGCTGGCAAGATTGACTGAGCTGAAAGCCTGAACATTACCTGCGGCATCAGGCTTTTGAGCCAGAACGACGGTCCCGTCCCCCGTTTTAAGCCCGCCGGGATTTACCCCAGTACCGCTTACTGTCAGCGTCCCTTCGCCAAGTTTATGAAGGTTGTCACCGGCAACGCCGTTGACCTTCCAGGTAACATTGGTTCCCTTGTCTGTAATAATACCGCCACCTGTCCATGTTTTTCCGGAGTCAGCTGATACTGTGTAACTGTCTTTAAATTCCAGATAGCCGGCGCCCTGAATCACGCTGTCTTTCAGGATAATCGCGCCGTTCTGTCCACTGAACACCAGGTTTTTTCCTGCGTTGAGATCCTTTCCTTTCTGACCGTGCATGTCCCAGGTTTTAGTTCCCTGAGTCAATGTGCCTGAACCGGTATCCTTGTCAAAACGCCAGTTAAGGGGACCCTGACCAGATATTGCTGTAACAGGGGCATCAAAATCCTCTTGCATCACTTTGTTCAGATAATCGGTCGGAATAACATTCCACCAACTTGTTGCCCCCTTGAGACCGGCGTATGATCTTAAAACGCCTACAATGACCCATTTTTTCTGCAACGAGTCATAAGCAAAAAGCGGTGAACCGCTATCGCCGGGGACGCCATAGCTAGGTATAATCCCATTAGCCGGATTGAACGTTTGTCCTGGATTAGTGACAATGGTCGCATCGGAAATAAGAGGGGTTCCTATTGTACCCCCCGTTTTAAAAGCATATCCGCCAGCGATATTTATCAAATTCCCATCTTTGTCTTTTGTATATTGTGTACCACTCCCTACACGATAGAACTCAGTATAACGTTCTGTATTTTTATAGGCATTGCGTGTAGTACCTTCAGCAGTGACAGTGGCAGGTGTTATTTCAGTGACCAGCTTATTCAGGCGAGGGGCATGAAAATCAGTAGAAGGGTGATCATTACGATTGACTATTGTATAGGTATTTTTCCCATCGCCAAAACTGACACTTTGATAGCCACCATTATGTTTTACACTGACCAGATACTGTGGTGAAACCAGTGTAGCCACTCCGCTGGTGCTTACACTACTAAAATCTGCCATAGGGGCCCTATCCAGACGGCCGACAAGTTTTCCGTCTTTGTCATATACAGGAATATCTGTGGCTCCGGGAGTAAAAAGGCCTTTGTTTTCAGCAAAATCGCGAAACAACTGATAAGAGATATCAGCACGTACAATACCCGCCTGAGATATTACAGGATAAGATAAGCAAGTCACTGAAACAGTAGTAAGTATTATTTTGTTTAATTTCCGACTTACTTTTTTAGTTGCCTTACTGGCTAATTCTGATACTGCAATAAGTCCTTGGGTGACATGACAATATTTAAGTGAGTATATTTTATTCAAAATAATCCCTCCATAAATTTCACGGATAACATTAACAATCCAACCAGTACATATACAACCGAATTAACAACCACCTGCACGTAATGCAAGTAAAATAAAGCGAAAAGAGATAAGTGAAAAGTGTTTTAAAATAAATACAGCGTTCTCCCTCCTCCGCATAATTGTTATTAGTTTTATATCATAAACACATGAATGTTTATACGGGATTACTAAAAACGCTATTTAAGTATCATTTAAGTGTATTTTTGCCAAATAAAAAATAGTCAACATTCATATCAATAAAGTTACGGCAATAAACAAATCGTTTTATCCTTATTAATGTTATAGGAAAGGCTATATATATCGAGGTTTGTTTAATACTTTGAGTGCCTTCGCACGGTTCGCTGACATATCACAAATATCGAATGAGATTATCCTCTTGAGTACAAAATTTCGACATAAGTGTAAGGTGGCAATAAATATGGGGAGATGGAGGCTCGCAACTTTCACGTCATCCAGTAATGAAAAACTCCCAATAATATATCGCCGGCATATTCTTCATCCATAGAGATAACAGCAATAGTCGGAAAATTTGTATCTTCAAAAACGACAGAGTGAGCATCAAAGAATGTCTCATCGTCGACATGCGACCCAGTAGTCCATAGATGTAGTAGGTGGCTTCAGAGATATCAGCCTCCCGGTAGACATCTCTAACTGTTCGTCCAGCTTCAACCGACTTAATCACGCGATGATCTGATGCTCAGGAAAACGGGTTTTACGCCTAGCGATCACCGTTATTGGCAGATTGATTATGCCGGAGGAGCTCTAAATGAGAATAGCACGATTATGCGGCATATTTACGCTACCTCATATCGGAGTTTATCATTAAACTTAAATTTTATTATCAGATTATAGCTGTATTTATATGGAATTATACTTTTTTAAAGCATTATTTATACTCTATAAGGTAAAGAGAAGGGTTCTCATAAATGTTGTCTTGCTATTATTAATTTATCTTTTTCTTATGTTTTTACAATAAGAAACCCATATTTATAATCAGAAAGAAAATCCCCCTTGAATAATTGTTCAGGATGCGTAATTTCATAATCGATGTGATATAACTTAAGTAAGTGGTGACTAAATGAAAGAGTTAAACAGAGAAGATTGTGAAAGAATATATGGCTGTGGTATAAATATTGCTCCAGCATTACGTGGACTGGGAGAATTCGGTGAAGATTTTGCCCATGGAGCAGAAGGGGGGATTCAGTTGGCCGATGCTCTTGGATTGTTTGAACCTCCAGAAAAATCCACACCAAAATACACATCGGATCCGCAATTATTGAATATGGATGTCAATATTGCGAATACCTATATGCACGAGATACAGACGCATACCGGCAGTGATCAAATTACAGATACTATGCGTGAAGATGCTATTCATAATTTACAAAATGATGGGCGGGTTTATTTTAATCCTATATCAAATCATTTTGAGTCTCTGGGCGGTACGCCAGGTGAAGGGGCATTTTCTGCAGATGAAATTAAAGATCCTGATGTAAAACAATTTATTGAGCAGGGAATGAATAAAGATGTTCAGGATGTGCATTCTTCTGATGCATCAGTAGCACACAATGCTCTTGAGTCTATACAAAACAGCACAAGAGAAGGGGCATATCATTTTTCTGTTGAACAAAATAAATTTGTTGTTGGGTAATATGATAGAGAGAGGGGGGATACCCCCTCTTAAAATTCATGCAAGATTTTATTGAAAAAAATCATCGCGCTAATTTTGGCGATGTGATTATAGCCACCACATTTTCTCAGCGTGCTATTATTGTATGCTCTGTTATCATTTTTATTTGTCTTATTCTGTTTATGTCTTTCGCAGAATACACACAAAAAAGAAATGTCAATGGGATTGTTTACCCAGATAAAGGGATTATCAGTATTAAAAGTAAACAATCAGGTACTTTGTCAGCACTTTATATAAAAAGTGGAGATTACATTAGTTCAGGGGGAAAATTGCTCGCAATCGACGCATCATCATCAACCCATTACTTCAAAAACAATGAAGAAAGTTATCGGGAGATGGTTTCAAAATTAAGATCGATTAGTAGCAGGGAAACACAGGATAATATAAGCACCCTGGAAGCAAAAAAGAAATTAACAGAGGATCAGATTATTCAAACCAAAAACAGCATTGCGATTATGGAACGTCAAATCAGATTGCTTAATGCAGCGATACATTCTCAGCAAGTATCATTTAGTAAAATACAGGATGCCTATAAAAAGCGGTATGTTTCAGATGTTGAGAAAAACAATGCTGAGATGCAGTTAATTGATAAGAAAATGCAGTTACAATCACTTAACAATGAAATTTCCTCCAAAGAGGGACAAATTATAAGTCTCAAAAAGGAATTAGAGGATACCATAGACAGAATAAAAAATACTCAGAATGAAAATAAAAAAGAGAGTATCGATTCGCTAATGAAAATGTATGGTGTTGCTTCTGATTCAGAGTCAATTCTTCGTGCGCCTTCTGCAGGTAAAATTGCAGAAGTTGTCGAAAAAACAGGTAATTTTGTTAACGCTGGGGATACCATACTTACAGTAATTCCGCAAGGAAGTGTAAACCAGATTGTAGCCTTTATATCACCAGAGTTCATTGGTGAAATAAAAAAAGGTACGAGAGTTGCGTTGAAATATGATTCTTATCCCTATCAACGATTTGGGTTTGAACATGGTATTATCATTGATATATCCAGAGTTCCACTTCAACCTGAAGATATCTATACAAACTTTGGTCTTAAATTTGAAAATGCTTGTTACAGGATTGTGATTGAAATTACTGAGAAAAAGAAACGAATTAATATTATCCCAGGTATGAGTCTTAAGGTTGATATACCGACAAGAAAAACATCCATCATTAAATGGATATTTCCTTTCTTTAGAGATAAAGATATAGATGCATAATATACTGAATCAAAATGTTTTTTTGAGAAAAAAACATCTTCCACTTATATTTCAGACGGAAAGAACAGATTGTGCTCTTTCGTGTATCGCTATGATTGCTAATTTTCATGGCATTTCATTAAGTTTGTCTCAACTGAAGAGTAATTATCCTCAATATAAAGGGGGAATGAATCTGAATGATGTCTATGACATTCTTTCTTCTACAGGATTGAATGTTAGAGTGTTGTCTGTTAATAATGATGAGCTAGGGAAAGTGAAGTTGCCATGTATACTTCATTGGGATTGTGATCACTTTGTTGTTTTAAAAAAAATAAAAAGAGATAAATTTATTGTTCATGATCCAGAACGAGGTATGCTTACACTTGGTTATGTAAAATTTTTCGAACATTTTTCTGGTATTATTGTTGAAGCCATTCCCAGACTTGTCATTTCAGATCTGACATCAACAAATCTGCTTTCTGGCAAGGAGAAAAAATATTCTGTCTCTAACAATTTGAAATTTTTCATTTCATTGCTGAGACAGTGCCAGTCACCAGTTTTCTTTATATTGATACTATTATTTATTATCGAGTTTATTAACATTTGTTTGCCGCAGGTGACACAACTAATCATAGATGATGTTATTGTGAATAGTGATATGCATCTTCTGATTGTTGCGACATTGGGGTATTTTTTTCTAAGTTTAATACAAATATCCGTCACTTCTGCCAAAGATGCTATCTTTATATGGATAAGCGCCCATCTCGGATATCAACTTCCTCTTAGCTTTTACAATAAATTAATGGCGTTACCTGTTTCTTTTTTTAACTCAAGAACGCTTGGGGACCTTATATCAAGATTTGACTCGGTTGATTTTATAAAAAATACTACAACAACGCAGTTGCTGACTACAGTACTGGACTCTATCATGATGTCAGCATCATTCATTATGTTGATGATTTATGATAAATCTTTAGCATTAATAGTGATGCTTATGCTATTTCTATATGCACTTACTAAACTTTTTTCGTATAAAATATATAAGTATTGTAATGTGAGTACGCTTAAATCAAAAGCGAGGCAGAATGGCGCTGTTATTGAAAGTGTTAAAAATCATCAACTTTTAAAATTATATTCTGAATGTCGAGGGGTTAGCGGAAATTATTCTCAGAGCCTTGTCGATGTTGTAAATAATCAGGCGAAAGTGGGTTATATTCAGATCATTTTTACCGGAGCAAATTTATTTTTGTCATCTTTGAAAAATGTTTTTATTTTGTATTTCGGAGGCGTTCAGGTCATGTCAGGAAATTTTAGCATTGGCATGTTGATTGCTTTTATTTCATACTCTGAACAATTTTGCCGTCGCTCGATGAAAATAATTGATTTTATGATGCAAGGCTATATGTCTGGAGTACATATTGACCGTATCAACGAAGTTATAACAGCCAGCCCAGAAACTGAATCCCCTGCACAATTTTTTTCATCCAAATATACAAATGGAGTTTCTCTGGAATTAAATAATATCTCTTTTTCTTATTCTGCAACATCTGTAATATTATCCAGTCTCTCATTTAAACTTGACCCCGGTGAAGTGTTACTCATCTCTGGTAAATCGGGTTACGGTAAAAGTACGCTAGTAAAAATAATTCTTGGTTTATTATCGCCTATTGGAGGGTACATTATATGTAATGATGTGAATATTTTGGAACATAATATTCAATCCTTCAGAAAAATTACTGGTACTGTTTTACAGGGTGATGGGCTTCTTAGTGGCTCTCTGCTTTATAATATTTCCTTTGATAATACTGTTTCTCTTGATGATGTTATTCATATTACAAAAGGTCTGGGGATACATGACGTAATCAATAGCCTACCTATGGGATATTACTCCCAGGTAACAGATATTAATGCTTTTTTATCTGTTGGTCAGATTCAGCGTATTTTACTTGCCAGGGCTATATACAGAAAACCAGCTTTGCTTATCCTTGATGAAGCAACGAGTAATCTTGACCATGAATCTGAAACACAAGTTATTGATTATATTTCCACTATTCCCTGTACAAAAATCATTATAAGCCATAAAGGTGAGGCACTACGAATTGCAGATAAGATCTTATATCTGGATAGATCAACATCATATTGCAAGAGTAATATTCACAACAAAAATTGTTCATAAAAATTGTAGTGATGTGATGGACGCCCTTCCTAAAGTAGTCAGTGCCATACTTTTACTGACTACATCAATCCGGGAGTGAAGTGGTTTACTGAATTTGACCACCTGAACAGAGGTGATATGCACACCTCAGAACAACACCGGTGTCACAATGAAAAGAAGAAATTTCAGCGCAGAGTTTAAACGTGAATCCGCTCAACTGGTTCTTGACCAGACCTACACCGTTGCAGATGCGGCCAGTGCTATGAATGTGGGTCTTTCTACCATGACGCGATGGGTAAAACAGCTTCGTGATGAACGACAGGGCAAAACGCCAAAAGCCTCCCCCATAACTCCGGAGCAGCTCGAAATACGTGAGCTCAGGAAAAAGATACAACACATTGAAATGGAAACGAAATATTAAAAAAGGCTACCGCGCTCTTGATGTCAGACTCCCTGAACAGTTCTCGTCAATCGGGAAACTCAGAGCGCATTATCCTGTGGTCGCACTCTGCCACGTGTTCGGGGTTCATCGCAGCAGTTACAAATACTGGAAAAAACGCCCTGAAAAGCCAGACGGGCTGTATGACGCAGTCAGGTTATGGAGCTGCATAACATCAGCTATGGCTCTGCCGGCGCAAGAAGTATCGCGACTATGACAACCCAGAGAGGCTTCAGAATGGGGCGCTGGCTTGCCGGCAGCACCCCACCCACCGGTATAGACGTAGTGCTCATGAACACATAACTATCCCGAATCACCTTGAGCGACAGTTTGCAGTGACAGAGCCTAATCAGGTGTGGTGCGGCGACGTGACGTATATCTGGGCAGGAAAGAGTTGGGCTTACCTTGCTGTTGTTCTCGACCTGTTCGCAAGGTAAGCGGTGGGATGGGCGATATCTTTCTCACCGGACAGCAGACTGACCATCAAAGCACTGGAAATGGCGTGGGAAACTTGCGGTAAACCAGCCGGGGTGATGTTCCATAGCGACCATAAATGTACAGACCATTACCATCGAGAAGGCGGTATGGTTTTTCTTTCGGCTTTGCAGCTTCAATCTGCTTAACGGTGAGCATGGGTAAAAATCCAGTGGGTAAAATTATTTTATCCACTTTTACCCGTCATGGAGTGCGGCTGTTAACAATCTTACGCGAACCATGACGAACAGTGGATGCGCGGGCATCTTGATATTCAAAGGGATTTTGCGGACTGGTACAGATGATGGGAGCAAACTGATAAATGGTGTCCCTGCAGAAATCATCTTAATTATTATCATGTTGATTTATATGTTATTTATTTTAGCTCTCTTGTTTTTGTACCCGTTTTGTACCCGTTTTATTCTATTCCCAATTTAAACTTCGATTCTAGAAAGGTGAGTAGGGGAGGTTATCATTTTATGTATCATTGTTGTAGACACAGAATAATTACTCGCCTATCCTCACTGTATACACACCATAGATACAGGAGTTAACCCACATGCGCACACAGGTTGTATTGCAAAAATGGGGTAACAGCATTGCCCTTCGACTAACGGGAAACCTTAAAACCGTTCCGGGCTTTTCAGTGGGTGATATCGTCAACGTTGAAATTAGTGAAAAAGGGCTTTTTGTAGAAAAGCCTGCACGCCGTCGCCTGAGTGAAGCCGAACTACTCGCCGGGATAACGCCAGTTACAGCGCACGCTGACGAAATTGCCACCCCATTCAATGAGGAGGTTGATTACTGATGTTTGTACCTAAGCGTGGTGATATTTGCTGGCTGGATTTTGAGCCGCAGAAAGGAAAAGAGATCGGAAAGTATCGCCCGGCACTCATACTATCCCATGAGCAATATAACCGACTCACCGGGCTTGTCATATGCTGCCCCATAAGTACGAGCATACGAAATGCTCCCACAGAAGTTCCGGTAACAAATCTGGACGCCCCCAGCGTTGTAGCAACCACACTCATTCAAACCCTTGACTGGCGTCAGCGGAAAGCGCGCTTAATCACAGAGGCAGAAGATGGGGTATTTAATGATGTGCTTGAAAGAGTCATAACCCTGATTGGTGGAGAGCATCTGCTTAAGTAAAAGGAGGGCTGAGAAGCCCTCAACGTTACCGGAAATTTCCTTGCTATTCTTTCCAGTCAATCCCATCCAGTAAGCACCCTGCCTCATATTGCCCCACCACCCAGTCAAGGTTACAGGACTCATAGAACGCGAGGCGATCATACTGAGGCTCGTTTTTTACCAGGCCACGAACGGAACCACGCTGCCAGTACAGACACAGATTGGCAAGAGGTGTGATCAATACAGCATTGTCCGGGAAAAATGGAACGGTCACAGCCGGGAGATTCCCCAGAACGGGATTTTTAATGATTTCCTCGTTAAGCAAAATTTCCTGATTCATCTGCGATGGATCAAGACGGTTTATCAAAGGCCATTGTTTACGGACCAGCGTATTGTGACTGCATACGGCCACAATGCCTTCCTGCCACTGTTCATCAATCATGGATTGCCAGGCATCCAGAACGAGCGCATCTATCGTATGGTGTGTACCGCGTATATTACTTTTCGGTGATGAAACAGAAAGGCCGCTGATAACCCTTCCCGCCGCTTCATTTCGAAACTTCTGCAACCAGCCCACGCCGCAATCGTCACGCCCCGGATATGTTCCGGGATCTGATACATCGGCATAGTGCGTACCGTTAAAACCAATCTGAATCAAATCCAGCCATTTCCGGCGCTCAAAAGCGGCCCGCGCACTTCCTTCAAGGCCGTTTGCGGATGCGTGAGCATCGGCATTGTCGTAGCTCAACGCAAAATCAAAATTAACCTGCTCGCAGCGGTAGCCCCTTGAAACCAGTGAATGCGCCTGTAGTGGCGAGCGGCGCTCGTGAGGTGGCGATGTACGTGCTAACGGCCCCGAAGCGTCTACCAGCACAACCTGACCTGATATATCCGTAACAGGTACGGGAGTTATTTCAGCAAGGAAATTTGCCTGCCATCCACTGGCAAGCGTTGCGCTCTGGCGAGGAATGGGCTCAACTTCTGATGAATAGCGCGCAGTGTCACCGGAAAAGTGCAAATCCTTCGGATGCTTTCCGGTTATCGACTCGATAGCGCAATTGAAAACCATCTGAGACTGTTGATTTCGTTGTGATACAACAGAATCAGCAGTGCAATTATAACGCTCAATGCCGTCGTTATTACCCCCACCGCTTGCAGTATGCAGGGTGTGAAGCTCAAGCTCACGCTCCAGTTTTTGATATTCATTGTCCAGCGCGCGACGCGTCTCATCGCTTATGCTTGCTGTGTTTGCTTTCAGGCGATTCCGGGACATTAATCCCCTGAGTCGGCTCACTATATCAGCGCCGTGCAAATGTGGAGTATTCAGACCGCCCATTACTGCCACCCCCGGCAGAGTTCTCTGCCCTCCGCAAGGTCGCGCATTTTTTCTGGATTCTGTCGCGCCGCGCTCCATTGTACAGGTGAAGGGGCGCTCCAGATTGCGCAGCTTACTGAATCCGGGAGTTTCTCCGGGCAATAACGCAGCGGGCTGGAGGTGTCGCTTTCGGTATCGTTAATCCGGCCGCGAATCATCCCGACACTTTCAGCAGTATCTGCCGCTTTCAGTGTTTCGCATATTTTCTTTTCTGCGTTATACAGCGGCTGGCCAAGCAGCTCACATAAACCACGAATCAATAACAGAACAGGGGTCAGCTCGTTAATCAGTTCGGGAAGTGCTTTTGCAAATATCTCTGCCCGCAACTTATTATCAATACTTTCGTAAGCACAACCAGCCTCTGCCGCGTTATAACGACACTCCAGTAGCCTGATGCGCGCCTCATCATGCAGCACCCGCAGACGCTCAAGATTTTCTCGCGCCACACCCGCCTGAATGGATAATTTCGCGGAGGCTTCCGTTTTTACTCCCAGCGCAGACAGGATTGAGTTCTGCCAGTCACGATCGAGAGATTCCAGCTCCCCTTTCGTCTGTTCGATAGTCGCTTCCAGATTGGTGATTAATGATTCCTGTTCACTGAGTTTTGCCATGGCTGTATCAAACTGTGCTTTACATACCTGATGTTCGGCGCTTGCCTGAGTTATATCCATTATTTGCTCCTGTAATACATTTTTTTACTTACGCCGATTTTTTCCATATTGCGTAATACATTCCAGCCGATTTTGTTCTCGTAATACGCTCACAATACTGTTGTATTACGCTTTCTTATATCGCGGGTGTTAAATCCCGGCATAAACAATCAGGGAGGTAACACGATGAAAAAACAAAAGAAAATGCGATGCGTATTACGCTGTATTCGTATCCCGCACGAAATCGACCATAAAATAAATCAGATATGTGAGGACAGAGAGATGAACTACTCCCAGTGCGTCAGAATGTTTATCAGTCAGGGAATTAAGGCCGGGGAAAAGCAGGAAGAAGACCACAACGGGCACAATGTAGCGGGGGATGTGTGGGCCTGGGCAAATGACCAGAACCACACGACGTAATACAGAAATAACGCAGCCGGTCACACTCGCTGGCTGTGTTATACAAATCACTATGAAGTTTTCGACTTCCTGCGCTTAGTAATGCGTACAAACGACTCAAGCGTACAAAAACAGGCCCCGCACTCAATATTATTGCACTGGTAATACGTTTTGTAGATGTTTTGTTCGTGTTCTTCCAACGAACGACCACGGGTGCGGGCTGAAGCGCCACAGGCCGGGCAAGGGAAAGACATATCACGCTCCTCTTACTGGTGTGAAATTTAACCTATTATATCTTCTGCCGCCTCCTCTGGCTGTATCAAATAAATCCGCAACGGTCGCTGCGTATTACGCGCAGGCACACCGTTCCCATACTCACTCCTCACATTCCCCGTATCAGTTCTCTCTTGCAGTAAGAACGGCTCTGGCTGGCGATAAAACTAACCCGGTCGGGCATTCCCGCAGTCTTTAGCGAAAGATGTAATTTACCCCCTGAAACGCGGGCTGTTCCCCCGTCACCTGCGCGCGAAAAACTCACCGTTTTTTGTGCACGCACGAAATCGCCCTCCGGGCGCGCCAGTACTGGGCCGGATGGGCAAAAAGTTACTCTAAAAAATTGTGCAAATTTGTGCACTTTTGTGCAGATGAACAATAGCGTCAAAAAGAGTGCTTTTGAGAGATTTTTTATGGCAACTGCGCCGCGTGTATTACGTTTTTTACCATCCCCGCCGCGCATGTACATACTTCATTTTTCTGCCAAACAACAGGGCAACTCCCCGTGACTGACAGCCCCCCAAAAAATCAATGATTAATGTTGCATTTTTGTTAGAGGTCAGGCCAGTTGTTTTGGGGCTCTGCCTCAAAATCCGGTAGGGGGTGCGGAAACGGGTTACAAAGGTTACACCCCCCTAAAACACACTATAGTCATATGATTTTAAAACATATTTCTTGTAACCTTTTTGAGGTTACAGAAGGTTACACGAGGTTACAGCTCTCAAAAACAGATTAATTATCAATTGATTATAAATTTAACCTGTAACCAACAGTAACCACTACATAAAGGTTACATGTAACCCTGTTGTAACCCGTTTGTAACCTTTTAAATGTATTATAATGTATTGATATATAATATATTTTTATGTTTGTAACCTTTGTAACCCGTTTCCGCACCCCCCCCCCGGATTTTAGCGCGACCCTTTAAAATGTTAATTAAACTCACTTGCTCTGTATCTCTATCATTAACTCTCTGTTATTGAAATGTATCTCGCCATTATTTGACTCTTTCTGATAACCAGGGGGGAGAGCAAAAAAATTGATGGCGACACCACTGCAATATGGCCACCATCGCATTGCTGTTACCGTTGGCTTTGGCCAACAAAAAAGGCCAGTGGAAAACTGACCTCTTTTGCTGTGAATGTAGCGTTCTGCGGGTTACTCTGCTGGCTCTTCTTGTTCAGTGAATGCCATGTTAGCTATCGGGTTAAACCTCATGGCATCCGCCAGATAGTCGGGAGAAAAATGCGCGTACGTCATTGTCTGTTGAATCGTGGCATGCCCCAGGATTCGTTGTAACGTAACAATATTTCCGCCATTCATCATAAAGTGTGTGGCAAATGTATGACGCATGACATGCGTAGCCTGCCCCTTCGGTAAATCCGGCTTCACCTCCTGAAGGATCTCCCGGAACTTCAGATAATCAACCTGATACAACACCCCTGTCCGGTGGGTCTTAATCAGCGGCACGACCGAATCAGCCACAGGAACCGAACGGGATTTTCCGTTTTTGGTGTTAAAGAACGTCACCCGGTTGCCAATGATGTGCTCTCCACGTAGTTCCGATGCTTCACTCCATCGGGCACCAGTAGAAAGACACAGAATGGCAACACGACGCGCATCACCCTCCAGTCGCTCAAGAAGCCGCTCAATCTCATCATCAGAAAGAAAGGCCATCTCTGTATTCTGAATTTTTAGCTTGCGTATACCGCGTACAGGGTTCGGGTTGTGAAAGACCTCAGCTTCAATCAGCACCGTGAACATGGTAGACAAAACGCACAAGTCACGATTAATGCTGGATGGCATTAAGCCGGCCTGTAATTTCTCTGACCGATACTCAAGCATAAATTTTTGCGTCATCTGGCTGACACGCGGATCTCCCATTTCACGAATCACTTTCTCCATCCGAATCCTGTAGGTATCACCGTAAGCCTGGTTACGGCCATCAAGCATCCACCATATATCAAGCAGCTCTGATAATCTCCGTCGATCAGCAGGTTTAGCCAGCCATGGGTTGTTATGGAAATTCTGTAAAATATGTTCTTTGAAGACCTCCGCACTCCCTTTCCTGACAAAAATTTTACGTATCCGTTTGCCGTACGCCCCTTGGGGCCTGATATCGAGCAGCCATCGCCCATCATCCATCTTTCTGATCGACATACTTAAGCCCCCTCCTTGTTACTAAATATCCAGCATTTCAATACCTCCTTCTCTCTGGCCTCGGCTATTCCCCTCCCGGCGTTCGCCTGTCTGGATACCTCGCTACGAACGGGCTTGTATCCAATCAGCGATCGAGAACGGCCAGCCTTGAGAAGCTTTATCATTTCGGGATTGGTTTGGATCTTCACGTGGTGAACGGCGGCAACCTGCTCAAGTTGCGGGATACTGACGGCAAACTCATTCTGCCGTCCCTTGCCAAAATGATTTACGCCGTATGCTGTGATGCCGTCCAGATAGTCGAACGCCTCCCAGAACGCCATCACTTCCGGCAAGTCATCCATTACCGCTTTAGCCTGTTCCTCTGCCATTCGCTCCAGTTCCAGACATGTGGCATCAAGCCATTCATCCGGGATATCAATAACGCATTTCAGCGCCCTGACCAGTGCAATTAGTTGCGCGTGATTTTTGGCAATACGCTGATGGCGAATATTCTCGCAACCGTAAAGGCGGGTTGTTTCAGAATCCGAGAGTGCCATAAACAGCTCCATAATCGCCCGCTCCTGGCTTACTGCCCGATGGATAAAACCTGATACCTGCTCAACGGGGTAAAGCTCCAGCCGTTTTGCTGCCAGTCGGCTATCTGGTGAGTGGCGTTTTTTATCGGTGTATATACGTACCAGACGCTCGATAATTGCCGATGAGGCGTTTACCGTGGCATTCTGCGCAATCACGACAGCCCCTTTAAAAACGGGGTCATATGTGGCGTTATCATTAGTTTTAACACCACGTACCCCAATACCACCGCCGTTATAGAGGCTTTTCAGGTTATCAAAGTCAAACGCACCTCTTTTTTGCGCATTGTCCCCCCGGTCTGCTTCAATCAGAACAACAGGTAATCCGGCGACCTGTCCAAAAGTTCGCTTCCAGCCTGATTCCGATCCTTTGGTTGGATCAACACCTTCATAGTTGTCACGGCCACACAAACGCCAACAAAAATCAATCAGCGTTGTTTTACCCGTTCCAGGCTCTCCGGTAATCTCAAGAAAAGGGTAAGACGTGTTTTTCTGCCTGATTTGTTCGCTGAACAACGAACCCAGCCAGAAGGCCAGGGTAATAATTCCCTTTTCACCAAACGCCAGCCAGAGATCTTCCACCCAGGATATTGTAAATTTATCCGGTTTTTTATAGTTAATCTGCAATATTGGTTTTTTATTCAATGGTTTTGCGTTTATGCCATCAATTTCAAAATAATCCTCTTCATTGATTTCGTAGGTTTTACCATTACAAACCGCGACATCATTAAACAGCCACGCGCCAATCTCTTTGTTGTATCCGATAAAATCCTGACCGATAACATTTTTTATTGCGGGAAGGTCATTTTTTATTAATGCATCAAGGTGCGCAGTCGTTCCGGTATAAATACCGCCTTTTGCCACATGCAACAGGCGTTTTTTAAATTCAGATGCGGATGTTAATTGTCCTGATGTAAAGGTGTTTTTCACCGTAGCACCATCCGGGAACGTAACACGGAAGTAATACCATGCTTCATCCGTATCATTATTTCGAATGTAATAAAGCGGCGCTGGGTTACAGTTTGCGATTTCTTTTACAGTACCGGATTCCTTAAGTGCAATTTTGCGCGCTTCGTCTTCGTCAACATTTCGCTCATTAATGACACGCTCAACAGCCTTCATATGGCGCTCAATGTCCAGCTTGAACCAGAAAACACGGTTATCAAAAGTAAAATGAAATTCCTTCCGCTCACAAAAGGAAAACATTATTAGTGCCTTATCTCTTGGAGATTTCGCCAGCAATAAATCACCGTAATAACGGTATCTTTTCACATCATGGCCACGCAGCTTTCCGGCGATGTGTAAATCATTCCAGTCGCGTTTATTGTTGTTTTTACCCGGTAACGCCGCCGCCGTTCTCCAGCCGTCTTCGGCGCTGCGTTCTGCATGTTTTTTCGCGTAACGCTCACCTGCACGCCCGTTATCCAGCGCCCACACAATAACCGGACGGGGATTATCTCCGCACTGCTTTGCCAGTTCTTCCAGCGCCTTATCAGGATAATTCACGGCAGACATGACAGAAACGGCCGCAATGCCATTCTGGTTAAGGCTGATTGCATCAAAGACACCCTCACAAATCCAGATTTCCTTGGCCCTGCTTAAATCTGTTCCCGGATAAGCCCACCACAGCCCCTTGTAGCTGCCGGAAAAATTCGCCTTCCGTTCGAAGCGTTCCGGTCGGTCTATGATGCGCTCCCACCACACGCCGTCAGCCAGTGTAAAACGCACGGTAGCGGCCTGTTCGCCGCTTTCCTTGTCCTGGTATCGCTCCTGAGTGAATACCCCTTTCAGTGGCTCCACAGCAATATTGCGCGCCTCCTGAAGATAAGCTGCCGCCGCTGCATATGGCTCGTCTTTCGTGCTGATATAGCGATCTGACCATGATGAAAACACATCCGGGTAAAGTTCTTTGGTTAGCAGGTCTGTACCGCATTTATTTTCACGCCCGCAGTGTACGATGTACGGCTTCTCAAGGCTGGTAAACAGCTCTTTCTTTCCACATTGTGGACAAACACCATATCGGAGGTAGTTATTTTCTTCTTTGAAGTTGTAATCACGGATAAGACGGTTAATAATCTCTTTTCTGATGTCAGATTTCATATATAAAACTCCACCCCACTGCACCTTTTGCAGTGGGGTTTTTATTAATTACTCGTTGCTTATTGCTTTGGCAATCCCAGCGGTTTCGGCGCTATGCCATGAAAAAATTCCGCCGGATGAATGCATACCAGATTTTATTGATTGTAATTCCCTATAAATAATGTTAGACAGAGATACAATTTCTTCATTTATAATTTCTGCTGATGCTCTGCCATTTTTATCGCCAAAGACCACAGATATTAAACTGACGAGATTAATCACATCTGTGAGATCTTCCTTTGCACTTTCTGTAAAAAAGCCAGCATATTCTCTATCTAAAAAAATTTCGCTATTCTGACGTTTAGACATAAAAACTCCCCGACCCGTTAAGGCCGAAATATAAATTTAATTCAGTTATCAGTTGGTAATTCGGGAATCAGGCGGAAAGCTGCGTCACCTTCAACGCTTTGAAATGTGTCATTCCCAGCTCTTCCAGCCCTTCGGCTGCGCGGCGTATGGCTTCGCCCGGTCCCGTTCCGTATACCGTTGCATGTGCATGTTTGGTTAACCCTCGTTTATTAACGGCATAACCCAACACAAAGAAACGTTTTTCACCACTGCCATTATTTTTACGGGATATTGAACGGCTTTTCATTTCTTCACCTTTACCACTGATGCTGTGAGTTCTTCTTCTGGCAATTGATATTTCGGCGCAATTTCTTCCGTATACCTGATAGCGTCCCTTGCCGCTTTTCCTTTTGATTTATATTTACGTATCGTGTGGAAGTTTTCTTCCTCTCCTGTTACCACATTACGCAATTTAATATGAATCTCGTACATCGTTACCCCTCCATGATTTTTACTGCGCATTTGTGGGTTAATCGCCCCTGTTTGTCATTGCGGGAATATGCCATACGACAGGCATCACGCCATGCATCGTCATAAGTCGGGTATTCCCGGGCATGAATCATCTGGCGAACGTCGCCGTTCTGGCAGTTAATCAGGGTGATAAGGAGCTTAAACATGGCACGCCTCCCGGACACGAATACGGGCAACAAAGACCAGATGGGATGCCGGAAGCAGGGCGCGCGCTTCGCGCTCATTGGCGGCGGTAACGGTATGAAGGCGGATATTTTTACCGTGGCACTGCATAAAGCGCCAGATAAAATCAGGGCGTGTTGATATAGCCATTTTGGCGGCTCCTCTTACTGATTTACGGAGTCTCGCCAGCACGCTGTCAAACATGGTGGCGGGACGTAACAGGGTTGACAGACTGGCGTAAGAGAAACCAGCGAGCACAAAGGCTCCCCCATTACGCCCCGCCATAATACGGGGTAGGGTGGAATTACGGGCACAAAAAAACCGCATTACGGAAATATAGCGGCTACCCGCTCTTACAATCAGGCTGTCAAACCCGGCACCTGTTTTCTGAGGCGCGGGCAAACGATACGCCATGACAAAAAAGCGAGTCAAGCAATATTGCAAATTCTTTTGGCGCGATTGCGCTGAGTGATTGATTTTTAAGAGTAAAAAAGCCATAATCATTTCTGCCTATTATTTCTTATTGTTGGTTTCAGGTGCACTAAATGCACATCCTTGACTGGTTGGCTCGCTAGCTTTAGCGAGCTTCTTTTTTGCTCTGCAGCCAGTACCCGGCCTCCTTCCCTCACATGTAGTCATGTGCTCATTCCAGTCAGGTGGATAATGCTGTATTACCGGACATCCGGTTATGATGTTTAAAGCGTTTGTTTGTTTATGCCACGTGGAGAATATACCCACGCCGCCATTACTTGTATTTATCATAACAGTTCACCCAATTCGGTTAATGTAACCGGAATAACTCAATTTCATACACTGTAAATAAATGCTGATTTTAAACTTAGCTCCTTGGAATATATTTCTTACGTGTGACGTACAGGTGAAAATATCCCTCTGATAGTCCATTTTCTTTTATTGGGTCACATCTTTTTACTCCGGTTCCCTTAACAAGGGTAGAGCATCTTTTAAACCATGAATGCATCTTTGGTTAAGTGATGTTTCTTATTGAATGAAATGTTTAGGCGCATATCGCGCCATGCTGACTATAAAGTGAAAATAATTAAGCCTGAAAACGTTGTTGTTTTCTTTCTTCTATCCAGTCGATAATTTCCTCTTCAACCCATGCAACCGCACGAGGGCCTATTTTTATTGGTTTGGGGAATATATCCGATTTTATATCTTCGTAAATTCGAGCTCTCGATCTCCCTGTGATTTCAATGACTCTGGGGAGTCTTATTAATTTTTGAATCCGCCTTTCGCTGGTCTGTGAGTATGCTGACATATTGGCCTCCTGTATATGCTGAACACTTTACGTTAGCTCACAGTGGGAGCATGTAAGATCTCGCGGTCGTCTGCGGGACGAGAAAAATCATAAACAACGAAAAGCGGATTTGTAAATCAGGTCGATTTTTAGACGGGGTTGACATGGACAGTTAGATTTGTTCCATGCGTGAAATATACATTTAGAGCCACTTTAAACCACCAGAAAGCGACAAAGAATAACAAGTTAGTGCCAGAAAGGTTTGCTGACTTACCCTTTTAGGCACCAGAAAAGCCCTTTCAGGTCGGTGTAATGCTTGTGAACGCTGAAATAGTGGATTCTGAAAACAAAAAAAGAGTTGAAAATGTGATGTATATCAAAAAATAATATCGATAAAACAGTTTGATTTTTTTGCTTTTTATTAAAAGCACTGGTTAATCATGGAAAATTCTTTATAAATCAAATTGATACTTCTGTTTTTTTAGGCTAAAAATCACCAGGTGCTTTTAGTGGGGTCTTATTCTATTGATTTTAAAAGATAAAAAAATCGGCGTGTCCACATATTGTCCACGCCTCGAGTTTAATTCAGCCGCTTGGGGTAGTTTAGTTTGTTGAGTTGATTCAGTTTGTTTCGTTAGCCCATTTAAAATCATAGGGGGCAATATATGCCGTCTTGCAGGTGTCGAGATAATCAGCCCACCATTGCAACATTCGGCGGCGTTCCTGCATATGTTCAGCTCTGTGAACGTATGCAGCCCGGACACTGCCTCTTTCCCTGTGACTCATCTGAAGCTCAACGGCTTCTCTTGTCCACCTGCCTGACTCTGTCAGCGCCGAACAGGCCATGGCCCTGAATCCGTGACCACAAATATCTTTTTTGGTGTCGTATCCCATGTGGCGTAATGCCTTGTTAATGGTGTTTTCGCTCATCGGTTTTATCTGGTAATGGTCGCCGGGGAAAATAAACACTTCATCACCGGATATATTTCTTATATCGTCAAGAAGCTGCATGGCCTGAGTGGGTAAAGGGATGGCGTGAGGGGTCCCCATTTTCGTTCCACGATATGAATATTTTACGCCTTCTATTTTTTCGCGTTCTGCTGGTATTACCCACATTGATTTATCAAAATCAATTTCATTCCAACGAGCAAAGCGCAATTCACTTGAGCGAATAAAAATTAATAAATTTAATTTTAGTGCAAATTGCGTTAATAACCGTCCATTCATCTTATGGTGGTAATCATTTATTTTGCCAAGTAATTCAGGTAATCGCTCAAGGGGAAGAGCGGGGCGATGTTTGGTTTTATTAGTTTCTATTGCACCGTTTAGCTCCTGCGCTGGATTGTATTTAATCATTCCATTCTGTACAGCGTAGCGCATAATGGCGTTCATTCGCTGCTTGTTACGTGATGCCGTCTCAAGCACTCCTTTATCTTCCATTTTGCGTAAAGGAATCAGTAGATCCATGGTTGTGATCTCGTTAATTGGTCTTTTACCAATAATGGGGAAGATGTGGTTTTCCAGGTCTTTTAAGACTTTTTGTGCGTGCAATTCGCTCCAGCCTTTTTTCCGGCTGTGCCACTCTCTGGCAACGTCTTCAAAAAGCACTATTTGAGGTTTTGGCGTGTGCAGTGGGTCAATGCCTTTAGCCAGGCTCGCCAGATATTCATCACGAGCGTTCCTTGCCTGTGCAAGTGTTACGGCAGGATAAATGCCTAAAGCTCGGGTCGTTTCTTTACCGTTGATAACCTTGCGAAAGCGCCAGTATTTTGAGCCGTTGGGGTGAACATAGAGATACAGCCCTTTCCCGTCACGAAGTTTTTTAATTTTGTTGTTGTCCTTATCCGGTTTGGCGTTACGTACAGCTACATCAGTCAGTTTCATTATGTTGATCCTCCAGACGGGTACAAATAAAAATCGAACCAAGCATACCCGTTTTTATACCCATTTTAATATGGGCTTCAGGCAAATTTAACGAGAGATAACGAGACAATGGAAGAGATTTAACTCATTGAAAATCAATGGGTAATGGTTTTTTCTGAGAGATTGCGAGAAGTTGCGATGGTGTCCCCTGCAGGAATCGAACCTGCAATTAGCCCTTAGGAGGGGCTCGTTATATCCATTTAACTAAGAGGACAATGCGGCATGAGTATAACCGCTATTAAACAGCGGGGTAAGTACACTGCCGCTCGATTGCTTAAACCCTCGCCACTTATAGCGGATTTTTATCATTTTTCTTAATGATTTCCGCATGTTCTGCTTTCTGGCGTGCCTCTTCTTTACGCTTGTTACTCATATCGTTACGGATTTGCGCATGGCTCATTAATGCGAAGATGAAGGTGCCGCCGCAGATGTTTCCCGCCAGAGTAGGTAGCGCGAATGGCCAGATGAAATCGCTCCAGTGCAGCGTGCCGTTAAAGACCAGATAGAGGATCTCTACTGAACCGACGACGATGTGGGTAGTGTCGCCCAGCGCGATAAGCCACGTCATCAATATAATTACTACAATCTTTGCCGCTCCCGCCGCAGGGAACATCCATACCATTGTGGCTATAAGCCAGCCGGAGATGATCGCGTTGGCAAACATCTCGCTGGGGGTGTTCTTCATCACATCCATGCCGATTTTGACAAACGCATCACGGGTTTCTTCATTAAAGATAGGCATATACTCAAACGCCCACGCCGCAATACCTGTTCCGAGAATATTACCCAGCAGCACGACGCCCCATAACCGCATCAGTAAGCCGATGTTGCCCATGGTCGGTTTTTGCATCACTGGTAGTACCGCCGTTACGGTATTCTCAGTAAATAATTGCTGGCGTGCCATAATGACGATAATAAAACCAAAGGTATAACCCAGATTCTCCAGCAAAAAACTCCCCGGTACGCCTTCCAGTTCGACATGAAATATCCCTTTTGCCAGTAACGAAGCGCCCATCGACAGACCCGCCGCAATGGCTGACCACAGTAGCGCCATCGCGTCGCGCTCCAGCTCTTTTTCGCCGTCCTGACGGATATGTTCGTGAATAGCCATCGCTCTGGAGGGGAGCCGGTCTTCATCTATTTCTATTTTTTTTCCACGCTCTTTTTCTTCGCTCTCTACTTCAAGTTCGTCGCTGTGTTTATCTATTTTGTCATTGTCCATGATGTCGTCTCTTGAATTAGCACGTATAGCTAAAGCGTAGCGGCTTTTTTGCTCGCAACTGGCGGGAGTTACTCTGAAAATGTATAAAAGGCGGCGTTTGCCTTTTTCTGTTTCTACAGAATCAAGTAGCCTACAGGGCGGCGATTACCAGGCTATGATCAAGTCAGCAAACCAGGGCGTCTGGACATCAGTTGACGTGCTGTTACAATCGCCCACACCTAAACAGGCGGATACGGTATCGTTCCGTCATGGATGGCAAACTGCATAAGCCATAAAAAAGCCATAAAAAACAGGGAGACATTTATGAAGCTTCGCCTGTCGGCGCTTGCTCTGGGAACTACGCTTCTGGTGGGGTGTGCGAGTTCCGGTACAGATCAGCAAGGGCGTTCTGACCCGTTAGAAGGGTTCAACCGCACCATGTACAATTTTAACTTCAATGTGTTAGACCCGTATGTGGTTCGACCGGTAGCGGTCGCCTGGCGTGATTATGTTCCGCAACCGGCGCGTAACGGTTTGAGCAACTTCACCGGCAACCTGGAAGAACCTGCGGTGATGGTTAACTACTTCTTGCAGGGTGACCCTTATCAGGGGATGGTCCACTTTACCCGCTTTTTCCTGAACACCATTTTGGGAATGGGCGGTTTTATTGATGTTGCTGGGATGGCGAACCCGAAACTGCAACGCACCGAACCTCACCGTTTTGGCAGTACGCTCGGTCACTATGGCGTGGGTTATGGGCCGTACGTTCAGTTACCGTTCTACGGTAGCTTTACGCTGCGTGATGACGGCGGTGATATGGCAGACAGCCTTTACCCGGTACTTTCCTGGCTGACCTGGCCGATGTCGGTGGGTAAATGGACGCTTGAAGGGATCGAAACTCGTGCGCAGTTGCTGGATTCTGACGGCTTGCTTCGTCAGTCCTCCGATCCTTACATTATGGTGCGCGAGGCTTACTTCCAGCGTCATGATTTCATCGCCAATGGCGGTGAGCTCAAACCGCAAGAAAACCCGAACGCGCAATCGATTCAGGATGATTTAAAAGATATCGATTCTGAATAAGACGCAAATAAAAAAGGTGAGTCGTAAAACTCACCTTTTTTCTTATTAAACGAACGTGTTATTAGAACGCGTAGTTAAAGTTAGTCCCGAACAGCCAGGCTTTACCTTCAGACTCGAAAGAATAAGCTGCCGCACCTTCACCTTCGGTGAATTTCACTTTCTGACCATGCATATAAGATGCGCCAACGTCAATGGATGCATCTTCATTAAATGCATAGGTTAACCCAGCACTTAACCACAAACGATCCTGGTCAGGAATGGAAATAGAGCGTTTATCTGCCGGAACCGGGCTGTCGTCATAGGCGATACCGGTACGGAAGGTCCAGTTTTTATCGTAATAGTAGGTTGTACCCAACGCGATACGATATGCGTCACGGAATCCTTCATCTTTATAGAACAGCGTCTGACCACTATCGCCTTTCGCTTTCAACTCCTGGAACTGACTCCAGCTGGTATAGGCCATGCTGTAGTGAATTGCCCACTGCGGCGCAACACGGTTATAACCAGAAATCTCCCACATCTCAGGCAGGTTGAGCGTCAAGGATCCATTTTGTGTTGCACCCATCGTGCCATACGGCAAGCCCATATTACCCAAAATGTTGTTCAGATTTGGGTTAATGGAGCTTTTGTAATCCCCTTCGAAGTCGATTTTAACTTCTGAACGATATGTCAGGCCCCAACGGTTATCTTTATCCAGTTCATAAAGAATACCCGCGTTCCAGCCAAAGCCCCACTCGTCACCTTTCAGATGAGCAATTTGAGAGTCCGGAGTATTAATACCATTGGTCAATGACGCGGGTACACCTTGGGCAATCAACTGTTGAGACAACAAAGGCCCCAGCGAACCGGCGTAACGCTCAATTTTTGCCTTGGCGTAAACAGCATCAAAACCAAGACCAAAACTCCAGCTATTGTTAAGGCGATAAGCCCCGCTAAGGTTAAGGTTGATTGTCTGCAGATCGGTTTTACCGCCATAGATACCAGCAGCATAGTTGTCGGTAAATTCCGTAGCCAGGCCGTAGTTGGACGTTATTGACGCTCCCCAACCAAACTGATCGTTAATAGGCGCGACAAAGTGCAGGTTAGGGACCCACGCTGTCGGTGCGATATTTTTAGCATTTGCACTCTGACCGGTTAAATTAGAATGCCCGGTAATATCTACATCCGGATCAATATAAACCGCACCCGCAGAAAAAGTCGGGCGGTCAAACATGGTAATCAACGCGGGGTTACGGCTGACGTTACCGGCATCATCGGCAATTGCGCCTTCCCCTGAATAAGCCCGACCCAGGCCAGAGGAAGAAAATTCGTTTAACTGAAAGCCTGCCGACCAGGCCTGGGTGGAGATAAGTGCCACTGCGACTGCGAGAGCAGACTTTGTAAACAGGGTTTTCTGGCTCATGACCATAACCTCAATAATTTATTTTTATACAAACTATGTTACGTGCTGTAACAGGAGCGCGAAGTGTAGGGGCTGATGTACATCTTAGAAATCAGACCAGTGGCGAGAGTATAGGTCTGACCAGATAGGATGTTGCAAGTATGTTTCTATCTTTTTTCAAATATGATCTAAGAAACGCGATCCAGCTGGCAAAATTTAGAGGTGGCGCACTCATCCATCCGGGTGAATTTTGTTTTAGATCATTTTTAAGTGTGATTTCGGTCACTTATCCGATTTTGCAGAATTAACAACTGGAGCAGCACTTTCCGGAAGCGTAAAATATCCGCAACGTTTATCTGGCACCTTGGGTGCACATACAGAGGAAATCAACGATGAGTAAATGTAGTGCTGATGAAACCCCGGTTTGCTGCTGTATGGATGTTGGCACCATTATGGACAACTCCGATTGCACCGCGTCTTACAGCCGCGTGTTTGCAAACCGCGCAGAAGCAGAACAAACGCTGGCGGCGCTGACTGAAAAAGCCCGTAGCGTGGAATCCGAACCGTGCAAAATCACCCCGACTTTCACTGAAGAGTCTGATGGTGTTCGCCTGGATATCGATTTCACTTTTGCCTGCGAAGCTGAAATGCTGATCTTCCAGCTGGGTCTGCGTTAATTCCTCTCAGGTACACACGCCCCTGCCAGTTGCTGGCAGGGGCGTTTTGTTTTCTCTTCTTCTTTTCTCTCTGTGTCATAGCTCCCACTTTCTCTTTTCTCCACTTGGCTAAATGTAAAAAAATGGTTAAGACTATGATCAGGTCAGACCACTTTATCTATTTTTTTACAGGGGAGTGTTATGGGTCAGGTTTTACCGCTGGTTACCCGCCAGGGCGATCGTATCGCCATTGTTAGCGGATTACGCACGCCTTTTGCTCGCCAGGCGACGGCTTTTCATGGTATTCCCGCTGTTGATTTGGGGAAGATGGTCGTCGGAGAACTGCTTGCTCGTAGCGAGATCCCCGCCGAAGTGATTGAACAACTGGTCTTTGGTCAGGTCGTACAAATGCCGGAAGCCCCCAACATTGCGCGTGAAATTGTTCTTGGCACCGGAATGAACGTCCATACCGATGCTTACAGCGTCAGTCGTGCCTGTGCCACCAGTTTCCAGGCTGTTGCAAACGTCGCCGAAAGCCTGATGGCGGGAACCATTCGTGCGGGGATTGCCGGTGGGGCAGATTCCTCGTCGGTATTGCCGATTGGCGTTAGCAAAAAACTGGCGCGCGTGCTGGTGGATGTCAACAAAGCCCGCACAATGAGCCAGCGTCTGAAACTCTTCTCTCGCCTGCGTTTGCGCGACTTAATGCCCGTGCCGCCTGCGGTAGCAGAATATTCCACCGGCTTGCGGATGGGTGACACCGCCGAACAAATGGCAAAAACCTACGGTATTACCCGCGAACAGCAAGATGCATTAGCGCACCGTTCGCATCAGCGAGCCGCTCAGGCGTGGTCGGAAGGTAAACTCAAAGAAGAAGTGATGACCGCCTTTATCCCCCCTTATAAACAACCGCTTGCCGAAGACAACAATATTCGCGGTAATTCCTCGCTTGCTGATTACGCAAAGCTGCGTCCGGCGTTTGATCGTAAACACGGAACGGTAACGGCAGCGAACAGTACGCCGCTGACCGATGGCGCTGCGGCGGTGATCCTGATGACCGAATCGCGGGCGAAAGAATTAGGGCTGGTGCCGCTGGGGTATCTGCGCAGTTATGCATTTACCGCGATAGATGTCTGGCAGGACATGTTGCTCGGTCCAGCCTGGTCAACGCCGCTGGCGCTGGAACGTGCCGGTTTAACGATGAGCGATCTGACATTGATTGATATGCATGAAGCATTTGCTGCCCAGACGCTGGCGAATATTCAGTTGCTGGGTAGTGAACGTTTTGCCCGCGATGTGCTGGGGCGTGCACATGCCACTGGTGAAGTGGACGACAGCAAATTTAACGTGCTTGGCGGTTCGATTGCTTACGGGCATCCCTTCGCGGCTACTGGTGCGCGGATGATAACCCAGACATTGCATGAACTTCGCCGTCGCGGCGGTGGATTTGGTTTAGTGACCGCCTGTGCCGCAGGTGGGCTTGGTGCAGCAATGGTTCTGGAGGCGGAATAATGGAAATGGCATCAGCATTTACCCTCAATATGCGTCTGGACAATATTGCCGTCATCACCATTGATGTTCCTGGCGAGAAAATGAACACCCTGAAGGCGGAGTTTGCCTCACAGGTACGCACCATTATTAAACAACTCCGCGAAAATAAAGATCTGCGCGGCGTGGTGTTTATCTCCGCGAAACCGGACAACTTTATTGCCGGCGCGGATATCAACATGATCGGCAACTGCAAAACGGCGCAAGAAGCGGAAGCACTGGCGCGGCAGGGGCAACAGTTAATGGCAGAGATTCATGCTTTGCCCGTTCCGGTTATCGCTGCTATTCATGGCGCTTGCCTGGGCGGTGGGCTGGAGTTGGCGCTGGCGTGCCACGGTCGTGTTTGTACTGACGATCCTAAAACGGTGCTCGGTTTGCCTGAAGTTCAGCTTGGGTTGTTACCCGGTTCAGGTGGAACCCAGCGTTTACCGCGCCTGATAGGTGTCAGCACAGCATTAGAGATGATCCTCACCGGCAAGCAGCTTCGGGCAAAACAGGCGGTAAAGCTGGGGCTGGTGGATGACGTCGTTCCGAAATCCATTTTACTGGAAGCCGCTGTAGAGCTGGCGAAGCAGGATCGTCCGGTTTCGCGGACACTCCCGGTTCGCGAACGTGTGATGGCGGGGCCATTAGGTCGTGCGCTGTTATTCAAAATGGTAAGCAAAAAAACAGAACAGAAAACCCAGGGCAACTACCCGGCGACAAAACGTATTCTTGAGGTTGTCGAGACAGGGTTAGCACAGGGCACCAGTAGCGGCTATGACGCTGAAGCTCGAGCCTTTGGTGAACTGGCGATGACGTCGCAATCAAAGGCATTGCGCAATATCTTTTTTGCCAGTACCGACGTGAAGAAAGATCCCGGCAGCGATGTTGCCCCCGCTCCTTTAAATAGTGTGGGAATTTTAGGTGGTGGCTTGATGGGCGGCGGTATTGCTTACGTCACTGCCTGTAAAGCGGGTCTGCCGGTACGAATTAAAGATATCAACGTCCAGGGGATTAATCATGCGCTGAAATACAGTTGGGATCAGCTTGAGGGCAAAGTGCGCCGTCGGCATCTCAAAGCCAGTGAACGCGACAATCAACTGGCATTAATTTCGGGAACGACGGATTATCGCGGCTTTGCCCATCGCGATCTGATTATTGAAGCAGTGTTTGAAAATCTCGAATTAAAACAACAAATGGTGGCAGAAGTTGAGCAGAATTGCGCCGCTCATACCATCTTTGCTTCGAATGCCTCATCTTTACCGATTGGCGATATTGCCGCTCACGCCACGCGACCAGAGCAAGTTATCGGCCTGCATTTCTTCAGTCCGGTGGAAAAAATGCCGCTGGTGGAGATCATTCCTCATGCGGGTACATCGGCGCAAACCATCGCCACCACGGTAAAACTGGCGAAAAAACAGGGTAAAACGCCAATTGTCGTGCGTGACAAAGCCGGGTTTTACGTCAATCGCATCTTAGCGCCTTACATTAATGAAGCTATCCGCATGTTGACCCAAGGTGAACGGGTAGAGCACATTGATGCCGCGCTAGTGAAATTTGGTTTTCCGGTAGGGCCAATCCAACTTTTGGATGAGGTAGGAATCGATACCGGGACTAAAATTATTCCTGTACTGGAAGCCGCTTATGGAGAACGTTTTAGCGCGCCTGCAAATGTTGTTTCTTCAATTTTGAACGACGATCGCAAAGGTAGAAAAAATGGTCGGGGATTCTATCTTTACGGTCAGAAAGGGCGTAAAAGCAAAAAACAGGTCGATCCCGCCATTTACCCGCTGATTGGCGCGCAAGGGCAGGGGCGGCTCTCCGCACCGCAGGTTGCTGAACGGTGCGTGATGTTGATGCTGAATGAAGCAGTACGTTGTCTGGACGAGCAGGTTATCCGTAGCGTGCGTGACGGAGATATTGGCGCGGTATTTGGCATTGGTTTTCCGCCATTTCTCGGTGGACCGTTCCGCTATATCGATTCTCTCGGCGCGGGCGAAGTGGTTGCAATAATGCAGCGACTGGCCACGCAGTATGGTTCTCGTTTTACCCCTTGCGAGCGTTTAGTAGAGATGAGCGAGCGAGGGGAAAGTTTTTGGAAAACAACTGCAACTGACCTGCAATAAGAAGGTCAAAGCTATATGAATCCGCGCTGAATGGCGGAGTGTTGGTCAAAATGTAAACGCGTATTGACTATACTTACGCCATTGAGGTAAAAAACAGCGTTTCATTCGGTGAATGGATAAGGCACAATGCCGGCCACCGTCCTCTTTATCTGGTTTCAGATGAAAGAAGACGGGCGAATCTGGTTAACAAAAGCGGTGCAATATGCAAGTTTTTATCATGCGTCACGGCGACGCAGCCCTCGATGCCGCCAGTGATTCGGTTCGTCCTCTGACCACTAACGGTTGTGACGAATCTCGCCTGATGGCGAACTGGCTGAAAGGTCAAAAAGTGGAAATCGAACGCGTTCTGGTGAGCCCGTTCCTGCGAGCCGAGCAAACACTGGACGAAGTAGGGGATTGTCTGAACCTGCCTTCCAGTGCAGAAGTTCTGCCGGAGTTAACGCCCTGCGGCGATGTTGGCCTGATCAGTGCCTATCTGCAGGCGTTGACCAATGAAGGTGTTGCTTCGGTACTGGTGATCTCCCACCTACCCTTAGTCGGATATCTGGTCGCTGAGTTATGTCCGGGCGAAACGCCGCCTATGTTTACCACCTCGGCCATTGCCAGCGTAACGCTTGATGAAAGCGGAAAAGGTCAATTCAACTGGCAGATGAGCCCGTGTAATCTGAAGATGGCAAAAGCAATTTGATATGAACGTGTAAGGCCCGCTGGCGTATGCTGTCGGGCCTTAGTTTTGCTTACTGTATTGAAATTATTGCTATTTAAATGCGTTTAATCGTCCTGGTGTGAAAAAATAAATGTTTCCATTTATAGCAATGGCGCTTATTTATTTTCACAAAGTTACATATGGAAGTAATTGTTGCTTTTTTGCATGGGTTATTATTTTTCGAAAAGAGGTGTTAAAAAATAAAAGATGACATTGCCGAGTAGATATTTTTGGGTCTTGATGTAATATTAATTCAGAAAGATTAATATTATATCTTCGAGAAGCTAAAGTCACAATCGCCATATTTATTTTTAGCTGTTTTATGATCCAGAATCATTCATGGGGTAAAGTGTTCGTGCCGTTTTGATGAAATGTTCTGCTGTTTTTTGAGATAATCCTTAAGCTAATATTTGTACTACTGATTATTTAAAAATTTCTACACAATGTTGTTAGTAAATTTAAATTGAATCAGTCTCATTAAAATATCAACATTGCCGCCACGCCAAAGAATATCATCTCGTGCAACCCGTATTTTATAGATCAGAAATCCTATTCAATGGTTGGTTAAAAGCTGCTGAAGAAAGATTGAGGGATTTTATCGTCAATATTTCAGTTGGCTTATATTCTAATTATTTATGGTTTAAGGACAAATAATGAGTAAGTTTGTAAAAACAGCTATTGCAGCAGCAATGGTAATGGGTGCGTTCACTTCAACATCTTCTTTCGCAGAAGGCAACAACGGTACTGCCCGTTTTTACGGCACCATTGAAGATTCAGTTTGCTCAATCGTACCAGACGATCACAAACTGGAAGTGGATATGGGTAATATCGGTGCAGATAAACTGAAAAACAACGGCACTACCACGCCGAAAGATTTCCAGATTCGTTTGCAGGACTGCGTGTTTGATACCCAAACTACCATGACCACTACCTTCACCGGTACTGTGTCTACGGCGAATAGCGGCAACTATTACACCATTTTTAATACTGATACCGGTGCGGCGTTTAACAACGTGAGCCTGGCGATTGGTGATCAACAAGGAACCTCTTACAAAAGTGGCGCTGGCATTAATCAGCAGATCGTAAAAGATACTGCAACCTCCAAAGGCAAACCGAAGCAAACTTTAAACTTTAAAGCCTGGCTGGTAGGTGCGACTGACGCGCCGGACCTGGGTGGTTTTGAAGCTAATACCACCTTCCAGATTACCTATCTCTAAGGTATGTCCCCTCATAGCAGCAATGCTATGAGGGGTTTTTAGCGTTTCGATAGTATTTAAATAACCATGGATGGATACGTGTATGCCTGACCATTCCCTTTTCCGCTTACGGGCGCTTCCCTGGTGCGTTGCTATGGCAATATCTGGATGCCATATCAATGCCTGGGCCGACGAAGATATTCAGTTTGATTCCCGTTTTCTGGAATTAAAAGGCGACACGAAAATTGATCTGAAGCGTTTTTCCAGCCAGGGTTATGTTGAACCGGGTAAATATAATTTACAGGTTCAGGTAAATAAACAGCCGTTACCTGATGAATATGATATTTACTGGTATGCGTCAGAAAACGATAAAAATAAAACTTACGCCTGCCTGTCGCCAGAGCTGGTGGCGCAGCTTGGTTTTAAAGAAGATATTGCACAAAAATTGCAATGGGATCGCGATGGTAAATGCCTCAAACCAGGTCAACTTGACGGTCTGGAAATACGTGCTGATTTAAGCCAGTCCGCACTGCTCATCACCTTACCGCAGGCTTATCTTGAATACAGCGATGTAGACTGGGACCCACCTTCACGCTGGGATGATGGCATTCCCGGTTTCATTGCCGATTACAGCATCAACGCCCAAACCCGACACGAAGAAAATGGCGGCGATGACAGCAACGACATCAGCGGAAATGGTACGGTTGGCGTTAACCTCGGGGCGTGGCGCCTGCGCGCCGACTGGCAGAGTGATTATCAGCATACCCGCAGCAACGATGAAGAGACGGATAACAGCACCGAGAAAAACTGGGACTGGAGCCGTTACTACGCCTGGCGTGCGTTACCGAGTCTGAAAGCCAAACTGGCACTTGGCGAAGACTACCTCGACTCCGATATTTTTGACGGTTTTAACTACATCGGCGGTAGCATCAGCACCGACGATCAAATGTTGCCGCCGAACCTGCGCGGCTATGCTCCGGATATTTCCGGCGTGGCTCATACAGCGGCGAAAGTCACCGTTAGTCAGGCCGGGCGCATAATTTATGAAACCCAGGTGCCTGCCGGGCCATTCCGTATTCAGGATCTCGGTGAATTTAACTCTGGTACGCTGCATGTGCGCATTGAAGAGCTGAACGGCCAGGTGCAGGAGTATGACATCAGCACCGCTTCCATGCCGTTCCTGACGCGCCCGGGTCAGGTGCGCTATAAAGTGATGATGGGGCGCCCGCAGGAGTGGGGACACCATGTACAGGGCGGATTCTTCTCCGGTGGTGAAGCGTCCTGGGGGATAGCCAACGGCTGGTCGCTGTACGGCGGGGCGCTGGGCGATGAAAACTACCAGTCTGCCGCGCTTGGCATCGGGCGCGATCTCTCCATTTTCGGCGCGATGGCGTTTGATATTACCCATTCACATACCCGGCTTGACGATTCAACCGCTTACGGCAAGGGCACACTCGACGGTAACTCTTTCCGCGTCAGTTACTCCAAAGACTTTGATGATCTAAATAGCCGCGTCACCTTCGCCGGATACCGCTTCTCTGAAGAAAACTATATGACCATGAGCGAGTATCTGGACGCGAATGACAGCGAAATGGTCCGCGCTGGCAATGATAAAGAGATGTACACCGCCACCTATAACCAGAACTTCAGGGATGCCGGCGTTTCTGTTTATCTGAACTATACGCGCCATACCTACTGGGATCGCGAGGAGCAGACCAACTACAACGTCATGCTCTCCCATTATTTCAACATGGGCGGCATTCGTAACATGAGTATCTCCCTGACAGGTTATCGCTACGAGTATGACAACAGCGCCGATAAAGGCGTCTATATCTCCTTAAGTATGCCGTGGGGTGATAACAGCACCGTGAGTTACAACGGCAACTACGGCAGCGGTTCAGACAGCAGTCAGGTGGGATACTTCAACCGTATTGATGACGCCAGCCACTATCAGATAAACGTTGGCAGCAGTGAAAATCACTCCAGTGTCGATGGCTATTACAGCCATGACGGTTCAATGGCACATGTGGATCTGAGTGCTAACTACCATGAAGGGCAGTACACTTCTGCCGGCTTGTCGCTGCAAGGCGGAGCCACGTTAACTGCGCACGGTGGCGCGTTGCATCGTACTCAAAACATGGGCGGGACGCGCCTGCTTATCGATGCTGACGGCGTGGCTGACGTACCGGTCGAAGGTAACGGTTCAGCGGTGTACACCAACATGTTTGGTAAAGCCGTCGTTGCGGACGTCAATAACTACTACCGTAACCAGGCCACTATTGACCTGACTAAACTGCCAGAGAACGCCGAAGCCACGCAGTCAGTGGTGCAGGCGACGCTGACCGAAGGAGCCATTGGCTACCGTAAATTTGCGGTCATCAGTGGGCAAAAGGCGATGGCTGTCCTGCGCATGAGTGATGGTAGTTATCCGCCATTTGGTGCAGAAGTGAAAAACGAACACGACCAGCAGGTCGGTCTGGTTGACGATGACGGCAACGTCTATCTGGCCGGGGTAAAAGCTGGCGAACGTATGAGTGTCTCATGGAATGGGGCTTCCCACTGTGAGATCTCCCTGCCAGACCCGCTGCCTGCCGATCTGTTCAACGGCCTGTTACTGCCGTGTAAGCAAAAAGGCGCGGTGGAGCCTGCCACTCCGCTGGAAATCAAACCGGTGATTCAGGAACAGACGCAGCAGGTCACGCCTGGCACACCGCCAGTCGTTATCTCCGCTAACCAATAACGTGATTAAGGAATGATCCATGTATACACAGATTAATACTGCAAAAATGGTTGCCTCGGCGCTGGCGCTGCTGGTGACCGCCGCCAGTTTTACAACCCACGCATCGGTAACGCCCGACCGCACCCGCTTGATTTTCAAAGAAAGTGACAAATCCATCAGCGTCACGTTGCGCAATAACGACCCTAAGCTGCCATACCTGGCGCAAAGCTGGATAGAAGACGAAAAGGGCAACAAAATCAGTTCGCCATTGACGGTTCTGCCGCCGGTACAGCGCATTGATGCGATGATGAATGGTCAGGTAAAAGTCCAGGGAATGCCGGATATCAGCAAGTTACCTGCCGATCGTGAGAGCATGTTCTACTTTAATGTGCGTGAAATTCCGCCAAAATCGAACAAACCGAACACCCTGCAAATTGCGCTGCAAACGCGTATCAAACTGTTCTGGCGACCGAAGGCGCTGGCAGAAATCAACATGAGAGATCCGTGGCAGCACAAGGTGACTTTAACCCGCAATGGTCAGACCTTCACCGTTAATAACCCGACGCCGTATTACGTGATCCTCAGCAACGCCAGTACGCAGAAAAATGGTAATCCGGCAGCCGGGTTTACGCCGCTGGTGATGCCGCCGAAAACGTCCGCACCGCTGAATGTGAAGATGGACAGTGTGCCGGTGCTGACTTACGTCAACGACTACGGTGCGCGACTTTCGCTGATCTTTAAATGCAACGGCAATAATTGCCAGGTGGATGCAGAGCAGAGCCGCAAAGGCTGATGCCGGGAGAGTCTTATGAAATACACGTTTCTGGTGGGAACGGGGATTTTGCTCCTGAGCGGCTGGCTGACGGGCAACATGGCCGTCGCGGGAGAAAGTAAACAGGTGTCATTATCGTTGCGCGTTCTGGTGGATGGGCCACCGCCCTGTTCCGTGAAGGGGAGCAATGTTGAATTTGGCGATGTGTACATTAACAAAATTAATGGCACAAATTACCGCACGACGGAAGCGTTATATACCCTGAACTGCGGAAACAAGGCGTCAGGTGTTGATGATCTGCGGATGCAGCTTAAAGGCACCACCACCGTGATTAACGGGGAAACGGTCATTGCGACACAAATTTCAGGTCTGGGCATTCGCATTGAAAACGGCGCCGATAACTCCCTGTTTAAAGTGGGTGAAGGTAACTGGTCTGATTTCAATGTTAACCAGTTGCCCAATCTCAAAGCCGTGCCGGTAAAACAGAGCGGAGTGCAGCTTACGCCAGCGGAATTTAACGCCAGTATGACGATGGTGGTGGATTACCAATGAAAAAAATCACGTTCTTTATACTCTGCGCGTATGGTGGCATGGCTCTGGCAGCAAATGAAGACATCACCTTCCACGGTACGCTGGTGTCACCTCCAGCCTGTACCATTAGCGAGGGAAAGACCATTGAAGTGGAATTTCGCGATCTTATCATCGACAGCATCAACGGGGATTATGGTCGCAGGGAAGTGAACTATGACCTGAACTGTGACTCCGCAGTACGCGATCCCGACTGGATTATGACGCTCACCTGGACGGGGACGCAGACCTCGTACAACGACTCGGCTATTGAAACAGATGTTCCCGGCTTTGGTATTGAGCTTCAGCACGATGGTCAGCGTTTTAAGCTGAATACGCCGCTTGCCATTAACGCCACCGATTTTACGCAAAAGCCGAAGCTGGAGGCTGTACCCGTGAAGTCGGCCGATGCGGTGTTGAGTGATACAACGTTTTCGGCCTGGGCAACATTGCGGGTGGATTATCAATGAAGACAGGACGCATTTATTCGCTCGGCTACGCGCTGTTAGCTGGCCTGCTGCTGACGGGTAGCACTCGTACCCTGGCCGTGGACAATAACCTGCATTTTTCCGGCAACTTATTAAGCCGCTCCTGCACGCTGGTGGTTGATGGCGGAAATCTGGCGGAAGTACATTTTCCAGCCATCAGCCGTCAGGATCTTATGGTCGCCGGGGAATCCCCACGTGTTCCGGTGGTGTTTAAGTTGAAGGATTGTAAGGGGCCAGCGAGTTACCAGGTGCAGGTGACTCTTACCGGTACGGAAGACAGTGAGCAGCCGGGTTTCCTCGCGCTGGATACCACCTCAACCGCTCAGGGCGTCGGGATTGGGATGGAAACGACCGACGGTGTGCGGGTGTCGCTCAATAACCCGACCGGAGCGAAATTTACGCTCAGCGACGGCAGCAATGATATTCATTTCAGGGCCTGGCTGCAGGCGAAAAGTGGTCGTGATGTTACGCTTGGTGATTTTACCGCCAGCCTGACGGCAACTTTTGAGTATATATAAGATGAAAAAAATACGATTACTGTTTTGCGCCATGCTAGTGCTGTGTTTTAGCCAGGGGATTCAGGCGAAACTGGGGACAGTTTATAATAATGTGAAGGTCTATTATGGAACGATCGGCGCAAATGCAACGCTTCGTTTCTACCTGGATTTACTGACCACCAATGGAGTTTATCATGGGGAGTATTACCAGGATCGATCATATGCCGTCGCTATTGGGGATCTTCCTAATAAGTCATGGACCGGTCCGGGAAACATTCCTGCACCCAAAATAACCATAAAGTCAGGGGATTTTACACAAGACTCATATTGTCCGGGTGTTAAAGAGATTGATCCCAATTTCAACTGGAGATGCTCCGTTCTCGTAATGACCATAGAAGTCTCCGGTTCGGCAGAGACGTGTCCGTGGATGGTGGGGATGACGGCGAACAGTAGTAGTACTGTATATTATAATTATCAACCGAGGGTAGAAACCTATAGGGGCCCGACATCCTATACAACAACCTGCCCAGGCGAGCCATTAACAAATTATGATATCTCCTGGAGTGACAGCCGCGTTGTACACACCAGGGTTTTGAATCTGAAATCAACAGGGGCCGTGGTTGAACAAAACTTATCGACCTATCTGATGAAAGATGGTCAGCTCTGCGATGGCAGTAAAATGGATGAACGAGGCGCGT
>OLSJ01000345.1_pt1 | contig 38569 bp, 28 predicted proteins | sample 1672151 | NCBI WGS metagenome assembly OLSJ01 (sample SAMEA3136653, study PRJEB25190) | human gut metagenome | biome: human gut; feature: human-associated habitat; material: faeces | place: Austria | collected 2013 | reverse complement strand
CTGCACGTCCGATTCCTCTGAATCGGACGTGCAGGGCGTTAGTTTTTGCCGCTTTAGTGGTCGATTTTCGGCGGACTGGTCGCGTAGCGTGCGTTTTCGATCGCACAACCGCCCGTTTCTCCAGAATCAGACATACGCGGTCGTTTTGACCTATTACCCCCGAAGTTCGGGTCCATGCGCTAGGCTGACCCCAGTGAAACGCGGTGCGCAATATCATCGCAAACGGATGCGGGCATTGAAATCTAAGGTTGTGAAGTCGGCATGAACTTTGGAAAACACGTCAAGCGCAAGGCACTGTACTGCTGTTCCGTGTCCGTCGTGGGCCTGCTGATCGCCTGCCTGATCGGCTTCGCTATGGGCGTGGGTCTTGTCGATGTGCATCTCGAAGAGGAAGCCCACGCAGCGGCGTCCTCGGGAACGTCTTCGGAAACGTCCTCCACGTCGGGCGCGCTTAAGAAAAACAGCGCGTCGCAATCGCAGACACAAGCCGTCTCGTCGCCGACGCAGGTCGCGCTGGACGGCATTTCCGCAGTCGAGGGCAGCGCCACGATCACAACGCAGGGCTTCACGCTAAGCGCCGATTCGCAGGCCGCCGTGCAGTCTCAAATCGCCACTTTCGAAGCCGACGGATATACCGCATCATTCGTGCTCGCCGACATCACGACCGGCCGCACGATCGCATACAACGCCGATGCACAGATCTATTCGGCCTCGTCGGCGAAGGCGCCATACCTGATATCGCTGTTCTCAACGGGCACCGTCGACCTGAACAGCGTGGCCCAATCCGCTGACGCGCAGTCCGCCACCGTCCACCAGAAGGTCGACGCCGTCCTGCGCAATTCCGACAACGCGTCTTACGACTGGCTGTACAAAACGTATGGCCTCGACTGCTTCAACACGTGGGCCGAACAGGCAGGCGCGGCTTCCAGAATGGGTGATCGCGGCGGGTACCTGTTCACCTCCGCGCGCGACATGGCCAAACTGTGGACCGCCGGATACGGTTTCCTGTTCGCCGGGCAAACGGCGGGGGTGCAGAACATCACGCCCGAATCGCTGCAATGGCTGTCCGGAGACATGACGAATTCGCTGAACTCCTGCATCCACGCGGCCCTTGGCGATGCGGACACCGTGTACACGAAGGCCGGATGGATCAACGGCGAAGGCGGTTTGTACGCGCTGAACGATGCCGGACTGGTGATGTCGCAGTCGGGCACGTACGTGCTGGCGGTGCTGACGAACGCGTGCGGCCGCAACGATTTGCTGACCAGCCTGATCGGCACGCTTGACGCAGTGCATTCAGGGGATATGCGGGGGTAATACGTTTCAAGTTGGGGTGACTCTCGCCGTGCCGCAGATAGGTCTATGGCCGATGCTGTAGCGTCGTTGCGTGGCATGTTTCTAGATGTTGCAAATCCGCCCTTCAGCTTGTATACAGCAAAATCCCAGCCTGAATTCCTAGGCTGGTGGCCATGAACGGCAAATTGCAGGTGCACGGCCATTGCAATGGCTTGAAAACAACGCTTTTGTTCGCGTTGATGTGGGGCGTCATCATGCTCATCTGGTGGGCGACCGGCGCCAGTCAAAGCACGCTCGGCTACTACATTCTCATCGGCCTGGGCTCCACGTTCGTCTCCTACTGGTTTTCCGACAAACTGGCGATCGCCAGCATGCACGCTCGACAGGTGAGCGAGCAGGAAGCCCCCGTACTATACAAGATCGTCCGCGAGCTATCGGCGAAGGCAGGCAAGCCGATGCCGCGCATCTACATCGCCCCCACCATGAGCCCCAACGCGTTCGCGACGGGGCGCAACGAACGACACGCGGCGGTCTGCTGCACGCAAGGCATCCTACAGACGCTTAACGAACGTGAGATTCGCGGCGTGCTCGGACACGAACTCATGCACGTCTACAACCACGACATTCTGACGTCCGCAATCGCCTCCGCCATGGCCACCGTCATCTCGTACCTCGGCTACTCGCTCATGTATTTCGGCGGCGGCCGTTCGCGTGACGACCGCGACGATTCGGCGTCCGGCGGCTTGGGATTGCTGGGTGTGCTGCTGAGCGCGATTCTGGCGCCGATCGCAGCGTCGCTGATACAGATGGCAATCTCCCGCACACGCGAATACGACGCCGACGAAGACGGTTCCAAGTTGACGGAGGATCCGGAAGCGCTCGCTTCCGCGTTGAGCAAGATTTCCGGCGGCGCAGCCGCGATGCCGATGGAGAAGACCGCCGGCACGCAGTCGGTGGCTGCGATGATGATCGCCAGTCCGTTTTCGGCGGAAGGTTTCTCCAAGCTGTTTTCTACGCACCCGCCGACCTCGGATCGCATTGCGCGGCTGATGCAGATGGGGCAGGAGATGCGTCAGCAGGGCGTGCAGTCCGGATATTTGGCCGGTGGCTATGCCACGAGCGGCGTTGCGGCGGCGGATATTCGGCAAGGCGGACGTTCTGCGATGGCTGGTGCCGGTGGGCCGCAATTTGGAACGCAGTATGGATTCGCGCATGATTCGGGCGGCTCGGCTGGCAGATATTCTCGCGACTATTCGCAGCGGCCGCGTGGTTGAGTCTCCGTGATATTGCGGAAAATTGGTATCGCATGTCGGTCTGTGTCCGCATACGCATCCGTTGCGTGCTAGACTAATGGCTCGTGCCCAAAAGGCACACCTTGCGGATGTAGTTCATCGGTAGAACGAAAGCTTCCCAAGCTTTAAAGGCGGGTTCGACTCCCGTCATCCGCTCCACTCAAAACCCTTGGAATCGTTGGAATTTCAAGGGTTTTTCTATTGTCGTAAAAGACCCGTGAAGCCAACTTCGCGTCGCGCAACTGTCGGTTGCGTCGCAAAATTTGGTTGCGAATCGCAATGCAACCGCAAGATGGTGGCGTGGAACGCGACGTTTGTGACAAGCTGCTGATGCTTTGCGACATGTTCGGTGTGACGTTGGATGATTTGGTCATGGGCGACGTGTGCGCGTCGGCGGGCCGTGGAGGTGCGGGACGCGTGGGCTGTGTGGATGCGGGACGCATGGACTTGGCTGCCGATACGGCTGGTGTGGCAGCGTCGGATGGGGTGGTTGACTCTGCTGTTGGTGCGGTTCCGGGGGTAATCGGGTTCGCGGCATCGCAGGTTGCACGAGTGTCCGATTCTGCAGAATCGGACACTCGTGGAGGGCGATGGGTAGGCTGGAGCCCGTGAACACGAACCAGAAGTCCCCCTCCGATTCCGGCGCAAACCACCCCACCGGCAACTCCTGCAATCCGCTACTCGGCCATGCCACATCACACGCGGCGACACTCATCGGCCTGTTCGCAATCGTCCTGTGGGGCTTCATGGCCGGCCTCGTGCGACTGGTCTCCGAATCGTTCGGCGCCACGCTCGGTTCGGCGCTCATCTACACCGTCGGTGGTGTCATGCTGTTCATTGTGCGCCGTCCGAAACCAATCCGCGAAGCGCCATGCAAGTACCTCATCGCAGGCGGACTCATGTTCATCGCATACGAGGCGTCAATCTCGCTGTCGATCGGCCTGGCCACAACGAACGCGCAATCCGTGGAAGTCAGCCTTGTCAACTACTTGTGGCCGACGCTGCTGGTGCTGATGACCGCAGCGGTATCGCACAAACGTGGTGCGGTCGCCAAAGCGATTCCTGGCGCGGTGATCGCAACCATCGGTGTGGCGATGGCGGTTGGCGGAGAAAGCCTTGATATGCAGGAAGCGGTCCACAATATCGCCAGTAACCCCCTACCGTATGTGCTCGCGTTTGTTGGCGCCTTTATTTGGGCGATTTATGCGACTTTTACGCCGTCGTTGTCCGGCGGTTACGACGGCACGACGATTTTCTTCTGCTGTGTGGCCGTTGTACTGTGGACCATCCATTTCGTTTCGGGAGACGGTTTGCCGGACACGGCGCCCGGCATCGGTGGATATGCTGCGCTGATTGCGTGCGCCGCTTCGATTTCGGGCGGCTACGCGTGCTGGGGATACGGCATGTTGCACGGCAGTATGGAAACGCTTGCGATTGGTTCGTACGCGACTCCGCTGTTTTCCACGGCTTCTAGCACGCTTCTGTTGGGCGTGGCGCTGGGCATGCCGTTCTGGATCGGTGTTGTGCTGGTGGTTGCCGGTTCTCTGATCAACGTGTGGTTTGCACGGTGCCCCTGAGTGTCCGTTTCTCCCGAATCGGACAACCTGGGGTGACCGGATGACGCGTGGGTGGCTGATTCGGGGGGGATCGGACACTTGTTGGTGCGTGAGGAGGCGACATGTGGGGTAGTGGCGGCGCAGAGGAGCGCCGGGATGGCGCAGCGGTACGTAAGGGAAGTGACTGGGCAGGACAATGCCCTACGCCTCCACGCTAGCTTAGGTTTTTGCCGGCTGGTCGATGGTGACGAATTCGTGGCTTTGGGTTTTCAGGTCGTCGATGATGGCGGGCAGCGCGTTCACGTGTACCAGCCGAAACCGATCTAAACCGGCTCAAACCAGCCCGTTCAAATCCGCCTCGTCACATCACCTTGGTGGACTCCAGATTGCGGCTCACCCAGTTGTTCAACCGGATCACCGGCTTGCGCAACACCAATCCCAGCAGCAGCGAAGGAATCAGGAACAAGGCGAGATACACCATGTCAAGCAGGTACTCATTGCCGTATGATCCGGCCATCGCGGCGTGCATGGCATCGATGGCGTGCGGGAATGGTAGGAACGGGTAGAGCATTTGGAAGAACTTCGGCAGCGTCTCGATAGGGAACGTACCGCCCGAACCGGCGACCTGCATCACCAGCAGCACCACGGCCACGGCCTTGCCGATATCGCCGAACGACACGGTCAGCGTATACACGATATTCGAGAACACGAGCGCGGCAAGCCACCCCACGGCAAGGAACTGCAGCGCATGATTCGCCTGCACGCCAAGGAAATACATGTCACCCAGGCAAACCAGTGTGCCCTGCAGCAACGCGAGCAGCGCGAAGATCGCGTACCGTCCGAAATACTCGTGGTCGAGACGCAGTCCCCAACGTGAGGCGTTCCCCGGGCCGGACGGGCCGGCGATGCGCGGCAGCGTGTCGCCCAAGCCCAGCACATGCGCCTTCTCGCGGTCCGAAATTGTCACTTTCAGCATGGCGCACAGGATGATCGCACCCACCCAGATTGACAGGATCGTATAGAACGGCGCCATGGCCGAACCGTAGTTCGCAATCGGGTATACCGAGACGCGATGCAGTGCGACGGGCGCGGAAATCAGCGTGGACAGTGTGGACGCGTTGGCGGTGGCCAGTGCACGTAGTTCGTCCGATTCGCCCGAATCGGCGTCGTTGTCACCGTCGCCACCATCGCTGTTGCCGTCACCGGCGTTTCCGCCCGTCTCCAGCTTCGTGATCAGCTCCTTCACCGTCGCTGCCGACGAGTCGAGTTTCTTCGCGATCGCGCCGAGCGTGGAACGGATGGACGTCACATTCGTCCCCACATCGCCCGTCACATCGTCCAGACCGTCGGCGGTGCCGCTCAGCTGGGTGATCATGCTGTCGGTTTGGGAGATCAGCGTGCTGACTGTGGAGGCGAGCGCGTCGATTTTCGGCTTGACGTTCGTGGCGTAATCGTCGCGCACATTGCTGATCGACTGCTTCGCGGAGGTGATGCGGTTCAGGATCTCCTTGCGGGAGCGTTCCGCGGCTGCGGTATCCTGCGTGACCTGCGTGGAAGCGTCTTTCAGCTGCTGCGCGAGCTTCTGCGAATCGCCTTTGGCGGCTTCCAGCAGCGTGATCTCCCGGTCGATGGCTTCCAGCAGCGCCTGTTTCGCGGAATCACTGTCCGGTAGTTGTTCCACCGATTCGCGCATGTGGTTGAGGCTTGTGATGTACGTGTCGTACAGCGATTCGCCGCTGGAGATTTGTTCGCTCAACGTTGCCAACTGGCTGGCTGCGGTGTCTGAGTCCTTGCCGATCGCGTCGAACGCCTTGTTCACCTTGGCAGCTACTTGGTCGAACGCGCCTGACACCTGGTCGAGCGCGGTGTTCACCGAGGAGGTGACGTTCGCACCTGCAGAAGTGAGTGACGTGGCACCTGATTTGCCTTGCTTCAACGCGTTCTGGGCCTGTTTGCCCGCCTTGGTCGCCGAGGCGAGCAGTTTGCCCGTGGAATCCACGATGTCGTTCGCCGAGCCGAGCAGCTGCGAATACGACGTCACCTGCTGCGATGCGCCGCTCAGCGTATCCGCCATGGTGGTGAGATTGCCGTTGAGGTTGCGCATGTATTCGGCCATTTGCGGGCTTTGCGAATAGTGTAGGATGCTTGAGGCCAGGTCGAGTCCGACTTGCGCAATCGTTTTGGCGAAGGTTTTGTCGATCGTGTTGACCACGGTTGTCGCGCCCTGATCGGTGATATGCGGGGCGATCGGGTTGATTTTCTCGTTCAGATAGTACTTGAGCTGCGCGTGTTTGATGTCGGGGGAGAACAGCGTCATCATGTCGGCGCTGAAACCTTTCGGAATTACGATCGCCGCATAGTATTCGCCGGATTTCACCCCGTCGATTGCCTTGTCGCTTTTCACGAACTGCCAGTCCAGCTGGTCGTTGGCGTGCAGTGTGCTGATGATGGTTTCGCCCACGTTGACGCGCACCGGTATGAGATCCGACTTGTAACCCTTGTCGTTATTGGCCACGGCGACCTTCAATGCCTTGGTGTTGCCGTAGGGGTCCCAGCTGGCCGCGATGTTGAACCAGGCGTACAGCGCCGGCACCACCACCAGGCCCATCGAGACGATCACGGCGATCACGTTGCGGGTGGCATGGCACATGTCCCGCTTGAAGATGCCCCAGATCATTTTCACTGTTCGTTCCCCTCCTCACGCAGACTCCTGCCAGCATTTCCGTCCGTGTTTCCAGCCGCATACTCAGCCGCATGTTCAGTCGCATGTCCGGCCAAACCACCATGCGCAACCTCATACAGCCTCGTACGTACGGCATGCATCGGCTTGTAATGCATGCCCGGCCGGAACAGCAGGTTCTCGTGCAGGATCGCGCTGCGGAACTCTTCCGCACTCATCGCTTCCTCGCCCAGATAATTCGCATACCGTTCGCGCAGATACTCCACCACGATGAGATACGTGTCGATGGCGATGATCGAAATGATCCAACCGAGCAGCATGGCGAGCTTCATGCGCGTGATGAATAGCAATAGCAGGAACACGAACGGCAGTACCGCCAGCGCGAGGAATCCCCAACGCACCAGGCGCGGGTACAGGCGGAAGAAATGAATCGCCCGTCTGCGGGCGAGTTCGGGGAACTCCTCGGCGATCTGCTGCGCGGTCTCGGTGAGCCGCAACGGTTCCACCGTGCCTTCGTTATGTTCGGTGATCATCAGATCAGTGTCCGCCAGACGGTTGTCGAACAGGCGGTTGAGGTTCAACGCCAGCTTGCGGACCACCAAGCCGATGAACAGCGCCACAGGCAGATACCAGAACAGCGAGAGCATGTCGATCCAATAATGGTTGGCATACATGCCGCCGATCGGCCCGCGCATCGCGTTGATGCCGTAGGTGAACGGTAGGAACGGTTTCAGACGGCGGAAGAATTCCGGCATCATCTCGATGGGGTAGAGGCCTGCCGCGCCCGGAATCTGGATGATCACCAGAATCACGGCGACGGCCTTGCCGATATGCCGGAACGCCACGGCGAGCGCGTAAATGATGTTCACGTAGACGAACGAGGCGAAAATGCCGGCGAGGATGAACAGGAACGGATGCTCGCATTGGATGCCCAGCGCGAGATCGCCGATCGTGGCGATGATCGCCTGCAGGAATCCGACCGTGACGAACAGCAGCCAACGGCCCATATAGCCTTGGCGTGGCGTGTACATGCGGATCTTCTCATCGCGGTCCACTTCAAGCTTGTAGATCGCGACGAGCACGAATCCACCGACCCACAGCGCAAGATTCGTGTAGAACGGCGTGACCGCGGAACCATAGTTTTTGACCGGGTAGAGGACCTGTTCGTCCAAATGCACCGGCTCGCCCACGAACGAGCCGACCTCGCTCGCGTCAAGTCCGAGCGCTTGGGAAAGCTGCTGGAACATCGCCGAACTGCTCAACGCGGCCACATCGGTGCGCGTGGTGTTGAGCTGTTTGGCGAGATTGGCGAGCTGTGTCTGCGTGCCAGCAATGGTGGTGTTCGTTTGGGTCACGGTGCGCGACAACTGGTCGAGCAGCCCGTTGCCCTGTTCCAGCGTGCTTTGCAGCGTGGTAAGCGTGCCGGACAGCGACCCATTGGCCAGGCTGAGTGTATCGAGCCCGGTGTTGAGATTCGGCATGACCGTGCCGGTGATGGTCGTGCGTGCGCTCGCCATCGACGCCGTGCCGTTCTTCGCCAGCGTGGTGACATCGTCGTTGAACCCGTTCGCGGTGTTCTTCCCCGCGTTGATCGCAGCCGTGGTGTCCTGATCGAAGGCGTCGATGCGCTGCTGCTGGAACGTCAGCTGTTTGCGGGCTTCGGCGAGCTGCGCGGAAAGATCCTTATACGTTTGGCTGTTCGGATCCAGCTGGCTGGCCTGCAACGCCTTCTCCACGTCGTCGAGCACATTGCCGGTGGTGGTGTTGACGTGATGCATGGTGCTGGACACTTGGTCGAGCGCGTCCTGCGTGGTGTTCAGTCCGCTGAGCACGGTGCCGGTGTCATTGCTCACGTTGACCTGCAGGCCGGACAGTTGCGTGCTGCCGTTGTCGAGCGCTCCGACCAGCGTGTTCGAGAATCGTTCGGTTTGTGTGCGCGTCTCGCTCAGCAAGTCGGACGCCTTGCCGACGGTGTCAAGCGAGTTGGTGATTTCCGAGGTGAGCGCGATGTTGGACTGTTTGGCCGAATCGATGGTGGTGAGGGCCTTGTCGAGCGTGGAACGGGTGTCGCGCAGCTGCTGTTGGACGGTTTCGAGCTGGTTGATGGTGTCGGTCAGATCGTTGATGACGTCGCTTTGCGCGCTTTTCACGCTGCCGGTGGTTTCTCCCGCTGCCTCCTTCACTTCCTTTGCCACGGCGTCGGCCACGCTGGAAACGAAAGTGGTGTTGATCTGCTCGTCGATCGTGGTCGCGCCCGTATCGGTGATTTTCGGCGCGATCGCGTTCAGCTTTTCGTTGATGTAGTACGTGATCGACGGTCGGTCGCCTTTACCGGTGACGGTGCCGATTAGTCTGGAGCTGAAGTCTTCCGGCAGTACGATCGCCGCATAGTATTTGCCGGATTCCACGCCTTCGATGGCTTGCTGCTTGGGAACGAAACGCCAGCCGAGCTGATGGTTCTTCTTAAGCTGGTTGACGGTCTGCTGGCCAGCGTCGAGATGGCCGACCAGCGTGGAGGTTGTGCCCTTGTCCTCGTTCGCCACAGCGACTTGGATGTTGCCCGTGTTCGCGTACGGGTCCCAGTTGGCGAGGATATTGCACCATGCGTACAGTGATGGGATGATGGCCACACCCAGCGTGACGACGAGCGCCACGGGGTTCTTCAGAATGCGTTTCACGTCTCGAAGGAAGATGGCGAAAACCTGGTGCATCAAGCCTCCTCGCGGGTATTGGTCGCAACATCTACGTGCGGCGGCATGCCCGTGCGGGAACACCCGGTTGGGCTCTTCGTCGCGCGATCCGGTGGATATTCTATGACTTCCGATGGAACGATCGCAATGGTTTCGCCATGTTTATTGGTCGGTCCCGCAAGTGTCGGGATATGAGACGAAAACGCTCGGCATATGGCTCTAGTGGGGCGGGCGACCTGGATATGGAGCGGACGGTCGGGAAAACGGAAAGGAAAGATGGCGAATGTTGTCACATGACAAGTGGGATAGGGTTGGGCGATAATGGAGGCATGACTATTGCAACGCCGGAACGTTATGCGCAAATGCTGGACGCCGCACGCCGCGGCGGTTACGCCTATCCCGCGATCAATGTGACCAGCACGCAGACCCTGAACGCCGCACTCCAGGGTTTCGCCGAGGCGGAATCCGATGGCATCATCCAAGTCTCCGTAGGCGGCGCCGCCTACTTCTCCGGGCAACGCGTCAACGACCGCGTCACCGGCTCGCTTGCCTTCGCAGCCTTCGCGCACGAAGTCGCGGCGAAATACCCCAACATCACCATCGCCCTGCACACCGACCACTGCGCCAAACAGTATTTGGACGAATGGGTGCGCCTCTTGCTCGACCATGAAGTCGAACAGGTGAAGCACGGTCAGGAACCGACCTTCCAGTCACACATGTGGGACGGTTCCACAGTGCCGCTGGATGAAAACCTCGACATCGCAGAAGAACTGCTCGACAAATCCCAAGCCGCGCACACCGTGCTGGAAATCGAAATCGGCGCGGTCGGTGGCGAAGAAGACGGGCACAGCGCCGAAATCAATGACAAACTGTATTCCACGCCCGCGCAAGGCATCACCGTCGCGCAACGACTCGGCCTCGGCGAGCGCGGACGCTACATGGCCGCCTTCACCTTCGGCAACGTGCACGGCGCATACAAACCGGGCGTGGTGAAACTGCGCCCCGAACTGCTCGACGAAATCCAGACCACGGTCGCGCTCGCGATCAAGGCCGGCGAAATGCCCGACCCCGCGCACTCGCTGGATGTCGCTCCCGGTAAGCCGTTCGCCCTGGTGTTCCACGGCGGTTCCGGCTCCGCGCCGGAGGAGATCGCGCAGGCCGTGAGCTACGGCGTGGTGAAGATGAACATCGACACCGATACGCAGTACGCATTCAGCCGTGCGGTGGCCGGTCACATGTTCTCCAACTATGATTCGGTGCTCAAAATCGACGGTGAGGTGGGCAACAAGAAGCTGTACGATCCGCGATCCTGGGGTCGTGAAGCTGAATCCGCGATGGCCGCGCGTGTGGTCGAAGCATGCAAGCAGCTCGGCAGTGCCGGGCGCGCGCTGAACTAGCCAACGGTCTTTCGAACTGTTTTCGGGCGTTTTCTGGTCTGTTTTTCGGACCGGTTGCAATCCGATTACGGTCGGTCCGGAGCCGTGAGCATCCCTCAGACCCGGTAGAGGGTGAAGAGTAACCTTTGTAAGGCTTTAGGCGCAAGGCTTAAGGCAGAATCGCGTACGCACGGAGGTGCAACAACATGCCTGGAATTGTTTTGATCGGTGCCCAGTGGGGAGACGAGGGCAAAGGCAAGGCAACGGATCTGATCGGCACGAAGGTCGACTACGTGGCCCGCTTCAACGGCGGCAATAACGCTGGCCATACTGTGGTGGTCGGCGACGAATCGTATGCGCTGCATCTGCTGCCGTCCGGCATCATCAGCCCCAACACCACCCCTGTCATCGGCAACGGCGTCGTCGTCGATCCGGAAGTGCTGTTCCAGGAGATCGACGGCCTTGAAAGCCGTGGCGTGGACTGCTCCCGACTGCTGGTGAGCGAAAGCGCGCACATCATCGCCCCGTATCACCGCGTGCTCGACAAGGTGACCGAACGCTTCCTCGGCAAGCACAAGATCGGCACCACCGGCCGTGGCATCGGCCCGGCATACGCCGACAAGATCAACCGCGTGGGCATCCGCGTGCACGACCTGTTCAACGCGGAGCACCTGCATGACAAGGTCGAGGCCAGCCTGCATCAGAAGAACCAGATGCTCGTCAAGCTGTACAACCGTCGCCCGATCGACGTGGACGAGACCACCGACGAGCTGCTCAAGCTCGGCGAACGCCTGAAGCCGTACGTGGCCAACACCTCCCTGGTGCTCAACAAGGCGCTCGACGAGGGCAAGACCGTGCTGTTCGAAGGCGGCCAGGCCACCATGCTCGACGTGGACCACGGCACCTACCCGTTCGTGACTTCCTCCAACCCGACCGCCGGCGGCGCCTGCACCGGCACCGGCGTTGGCCCGACCAAGATCACCCGCGTGATCGGCGTCTCCAAGGCGTATGTGACCCGCGTGGGCGAAGGCCCGTTCCCGACCGAACTGTTCGGCGAGGACGGCGAATGGCTGCGCGCCCAAGGCCACGAGTACGGCGTGACCACCGGTCGCCCGCGTCGCTGCGGTTGGTTCGACGCGGTCGTCAACCGTTACGCGGCCCAGGTCAACGGCCTGACCGACATCGTGCTCACCAAGCTCGACGTGCTCACCGGCCTCAAGGAAATCCCGCTGTGCGTGGCGTACGACGTCAACGGCGAGCGTCGCGACGATATGCCGACCGACCAGGCCGAGTTCGCCGCCGCGAAGCCGATTTACGAGTCCATGCCGGGTTGGGACGAGGACATTTCCCAGGTCCATGACTTCAACGATCTGCCGAAGACCTGCCAGGATTACGTCAAGCGTCTTGAGGAACTGTCCGGCTGCCGCATTTCCGTGATCGGCACCGGCCCGCAGCGCGACCACATCATCCAGATCAACTCGCTGATCGACTGAAGCTGATTCGGCTGATTCGTCGATATGAACGTCGGTAACGAACGTCAATGACAAGTGCCGGTGGGCCTGTGCCTGCCGGCACTTTGCGTATGGTGCGTGCGATGGCGTGCGCGTATGACGCACACCGCATACACACCGACGGGGTGCGCGGCGGAGGAACGGAAAAGGGGAGTGCGATGACTGCAATGCCGCCTAACGACAGGTTCGACAGGTTTGACAGGTTCAGCAAACTGGTCCCGCGATTCGACCACCTGAAATGGAAGATGGCCGCTGCCGGCATTCTCGTCGGCCTGATTTCCGGCTTCCTCGTCGTCCTCTACCGTCTCGGCATCGAATACGGCACCGACACCGCGCGCTGGATCTACGCGCGCATCCGCGAAACCCCGTGGCTGGTCGCACCGTGGGCGGTCGCCGCAATCGCAGCCGCGCTCGCCATCGCATGGATGGTCAAAAAAGAGCCGATGGCCGGCGGCAGCGGCATTCCGCAAACCAACGGCGTGGTGATCTGCGGCCTGAAAATGCGATGGCAGACGATTCTGCCGGTTCGCTTCATCGGAGGCCTGCTCGGATCGCTCTTCGGCCTCTCGCTCGGCCGCGAAGGACCGTCCATCCAAATCGGCGCATCGGGCGCGCAGTTCCTATCGCACCGGCTGCGCGGCAAGAAACGTGAGGACATGCAGGAGCATTATCTGGTCACCGCCGGTGCCGCGGCCGGCCTGTCCGCCGCGTTCAGCGCACCGCTGTCCGGCATGATGTTCGCTTTGGAAGGGGTGCATCGCAGTTTTTCGCCCGCGATTCTGATGGGCGCCACCGCCGCGTCCCTGACCGCCGATTTCGTATCGAAATACTGTTTCGGCCTGCGTCCGGTGCTTGACTTCGGCACCATCGGCCAACTGCCGCTCGGCGAATACGGGTGGCTGATTCCGCTGGGATTGGTGGCCGGTTTGGTTGGTTCGCTGATGAACCGTTCGCTGCTCGGCTTCCAAACGCTGTACGGCAAGCTTCCCGCATGGAGCCGCCCTTTGATCGCGATCGCACTCGCGCTGCCAATCGGCATTTGGCTGCCTGACGTGCTCGGCGGCGGCTCGAACCTGATCGCCATGGCCGAGCATGCGCGCGTCGGCTTGGGCATGCTGTGCGTGCTGTTCGTGGCGAAAGTGCTGTTCACCTCCACCAGCTTCGGTTCAGGCGCTCCCGGCGGCATTTTCATGCCGATTCTCGCGGTTGGCTCACTCGCCGGCGGTATCTGCGGCGAGACGTTGCACCAGTTCGGCAACCTGCCGTCCGATTCCGTGGCGATTTTCTCGGTATGCGTGATGACGGGCACGCTGGCCGCGTCCGTGAAAACACCGATCACGTCGATTCTGCTGGCCGTGGAAATGTCCGGCACATTGACGCACATGCTGCCGGTCGCCGCCGTCGCGTTCATCGCATTGCTCGTCTCCGACCTGCTGCGTACGAAACCGATCTACGGCGAGCTGCTGGAACGGTACATGCGCGCGCAAGGCGGCACGACGGCAATCGCCAATCGCATCGACAACGGCATCATGGAACTGCCTGTGGAAATGGGTGCGACCGCGGACGGCAAGCTGATGCGTGACGTGCGCTGGCCGTACGGCTGTCTGGTGATTGGCCTGCGTCGCGGCGAACGGCAGATCGTGCCGCATGGCGATACGCGGCTGCGTGCCGGCGACTATCTGGTCGTGCTGTTCAGCGGCGAGGACGAAAGCGACGCACGGCATGCGATGCGGCGGTTGTGCGACGTGTCCGTCTGACGCGGCCTTACTGTCTTCCATAACCATTCGTAGACGTCTAGGGCCACCCGAAGTTATCCACAGTTATCCACCGAATCGGACATGTTCGATGTTTGGTTGCAATGCACGTGTAGACTCGTACAAGGTTAGGAAGACGGCACCTGCGGCCAGCTCGTTGCCGTATGGCTGGGGTGGAACGACGCTGTCCGCGGAAAGCCAAGTACAAGGGGAACGTGATGGAATCGCAAGAACAACGGGCGGCAGACTCGCCAAACGCGGGTGATGAGCCGAATCCCGCCACACAGTCGATCGACGTCGCCGAAGTGGCGCGCGCGGATGTGCGCCCGTCCGGTGCCGCCGCATCCAAGCATCCGCCGCAGATTCCGCTCGCGCCGATGAAACGCATGCAGGCGCGATTCAACCCTCTTGCCGATGGTCTGATGTATCTCGTGGTGTTCGTCGGCGGCTTCGTCGGCGTCGGTTTCCGTCGCGCCACGGACCTGCTGCTGCCGTCGGTGAACGGTTCGCCGTTCGTGGTGGGCACGTTCGTGTCGAATATGCTCGCCTGCTTCCTGTTTGCGATGCTGACCGAATACATGGCGACCGCGTCGTGGCTGCGCCGCAGGGTACGGCAGGTCGTCAGCCGTGGCGTCGGGCTTGGTTTGCTTGGCGGACTGTCGACGATGTCCGGCGTGATGTTGGAAACCATGGAAGGCATGCGCGAGCAGCGTTTCGGCAGCGCGCTCGGCTATCTTGCGGGAAGTTTCGCCGGCGGTCTGATCGCGGCCGCGGTTGGCGTGGCGCTGATGCAGGCGTTGCTGGCGCGCGGCACACGCAAGCGGGTCCGTAACGCGATCGCCGATGCCTCCACGGCTTCCGTATCCTCAATGTCCGATTCGGACGCGTACGGCATCGTGCAGGACGTCCAGATGACCGACACTGCAGTATCGGCTACGCAGAGTGTTACGCAGACGGTCCCCATGGCCGATTCGGGCGAATCGGACGTGCCGTCCGCGCAAAATGTGCAGAACAACGTGCCGGACGCGCAGGGCGTGCGCCACGTGAAGGTGGCGGATGCGGCGCATTCGGCCGCGCAGGCCGCGTTGGAGGCCGCGCAGGCGGCACAGCAGGCGGCCCAGGTCGCCCAGCAGGTCGCGCAGACCGGGCAGGTGCCGAAAATCGAATCGCAGCCGCAGTCATCGCAACCCGTCGCACCTCTGCCCAGCTTCGAACCCAAGCCGGTCACCGCGGAAATCCCGCTCGTCGCCGACCCGACCACAGGGGAGGTGCGCTGATGACCTGGATGATCTGCCTGTTCGGCGGCATCGGCGCCATGGCCCGTTATGTGCTTGACGTGTCGATCCAACGCAGCTGGAACCGTGACGGCAACCACAGCTTCCCCCTGGCCACGCTCGTCATCAACGGCGTCGCCTCCCTGTGCGCCGGCATCGCCATGATGTCGTACTATGCGCAGTCGGTGGATATGGGCACGGTAATGACGTTCGTTGTGGGGTTCCTCGGCGGATTCTCAACATTCTCGTCGGCGATCAACGAGGTGCTGTCGCTGATTCGCAAACGCCGTTTCGCCATGGCCCTGGGCTATGGCGCTGCCACGGTCGCGGTGCCGCTCGCCTGCGTGGCGCTCGGATTCGGCATCGCCATGCTGGGCGGCCACGCATAGCTGTCACCGGCTTGGCCGCGCGTAATTTTCACGTTACACGGGCGGTCATCGGGTAACGTTCAGGAAATCTGAGCGCAACCGCGCGAGCTGTTTCCTCTCCTACGTTGTGAAAACAACAAGAGAGGAAAAACCTATGACAGCCGTAACGTATCTCACACGGCATCGTCGACCGGGAATCGTCATACTCTGTTCGATTGTCGCCGTTCTCTCGATGCTTTTCGTACTCCCTCCCGCCATCGCGTCCGCAGCCGATTCCGGCGCGCAGGTCGTCGATGAATGCAATCCGACCGCCAGCAACGGCTGCGTCAACGGCATCCTGCAGGACGCCGACAAGAAGCCGATCGCCGACGTCACCATCACGCTGTCCGGCAAGGCAACGGCGGAAACCAAAACCGCTGCCGACGGCAAGTGGGCGTTTTCCGTTGCCGATGATGGCGATTACACCGTCACCATCGACGCATCCGTTGCGAAAGAGCACGGTCTGAAGGCAAGCAGCGCAACGGTGACGATCAGGAAAGCCAGCTTCGACAAGCAGCGCGGAGTCGTCCGTTTCGACCAAGCTGGCGATTCCGCCGGCAGCGGCACGTCCGGCACATCCGGATCGACGGCGGCCACGCAACGCAAGGGGCGGTGCGACGCAAGCGAGATGATCGCAAGTGTCGCACCGCCCCTTTTGCGGGCGGAACGCGTGTGGAGTACATGCGGAGCGTGCGTGGAAGATGCGTGGAACGCGTCGTGAAACATACGTCGTTCACGGGTGAAAAAGTGGATTTTTCGGGGGGGGGGTTGAAGAGGGGGAGGGCGTCTTTCGTCAATTGATAGTTCATATTGTGCGAACGATTGCAAAGAAACGTTACAGATGCATGTAAAATAACACATAATATCGCGATTTGTAAGGAAACATCCCGACGATGCGGGGGAGAGGTGTTGGGCAATGGTCGGCATGCGTGACGTGGCGAAAGAGGCCGGGGTTTCGCTGAGCACGGTTTCGCTAGTGGTCAACAAGACGGGCTACGTGTCCGACGACATGCGCGCGCGCGTCAAAGCCGCCATGAAAGAGCTCAATTACGTGCCCAACGAGCTGGCACGCAACCTGTACAAGAACCGCACGAACCTGGTCGGCGTGATCGTGCCGACCATCCGCCACCCCTTCTTTGCCACCCTTACCGCGCATCTGCAACGCGAGCTGGCCGCGCAAGGACTGCGCACCATGCTGTGCTCCACCACCGACGCGGAAAACGGCGAGGTTGAATACGTGGACATGCTGCGCCGTCACATGATGGACGGCATCATCGTCTGCTCGCACACCACCCATCCGAACGATTACTGGACGTCCATCCACCGCCCGATCGTCGCCTTCGACCGTGTGCTGGGCGGCGGCATCGCGTCGATCGGCTCCGACCATGAGCAGGGCGGCCGGCTCATGGCGCACATGCTGGTCAACACCGGCGCGCACCACGTGGTGATGATCGGCGGCCCGCGCGACCAGTTCTTCGATTTGGCGGCGCGCAATGGAGACAGCCCGGACGATTTCGACCTGCACAAGACAACGTTCCCGACCGTCCGCTACCACCTTGCGCTGGAGCAGGAGCTGAAAGCGGCCGGCGTGCGGTACGAGTACGTCGAAGCCGGCAATGTGGAGGATTTCCAAGGGTATAAGAACGCGGTGAATGCTGTGCTCAACAGTATGCCGGTGGACGGCGTCGATGCCGTGGTCAGCTCCGATATCGGTGCCGCGCTTTGCGTGCGCGAAGCGATGCGGAGGCATATTTCGATTCCGCGCGACCTGCAGATCATCGCCTACGACGGCACGTATCTGACCGACCTGGCCGGTATGAAAATGACCGCGGTGGCGCAGAATTTCGACAAAATCGCGCAGGTCGCGGTCGGCAATATCGTTCGTGCGATCGCCAAGGAAGGGGATGCCAAGGCAGATACGACAAGCGCCACGGGACGCAAGCCGTACGAGCCGGACGTGCTGATTCCCGTGACGCTCAAACTGGGCGATACCACCCGCTAAGCGGGCCGTATCGCCCATCATTGGACGGGCCGTTTTACCTGCTAAGCGGGTCGTTTCGCCTTATTCGTAATCGCCGGTCGGACCGATCTTCAACGCGTCCTCATGCGTGCGGCCCGAATGGATCGCATCGTTGATCGCCTGAATCTCCGCTGCATCCACGGCAAGCGCGCGTCCATCGATCTCGCTGATCGGAATGGACCACCCTCCGTGCGTCATGTACAGGCTGTCCGCTTCGCGCAGCTCGGCGATCGGCAGCTTGCGGTATTCCGCCTTTTTGCCCTCTTCGAGCGCCCAGGCGAACATTTCGCGCTGTGATGTGCCATTCAGAATACCGATGCGCGGGTCGGGCGTGACGAACGTATCGCCATAGCGTGCCACAATCGACGAATTCGGGCATTCCATCGTGTAGCCGTCCTCCGTGAACAGAATCGCGTCGCCGACGCCACGGCGGGCGCATTCGCGGTGCACGGCGCAGTTGAACGCGTAGCTCAGCGTCTTCGCACCGTTGAGCAGCCACGGGGCGCGTGCGGTGATGTCCGACGGGTAGCCGCGCGTCATCGAAGCCATGGTGATCGGCTCCAGCGAATGCAGCGTGCCCTTCGCGTCAAGGAAGATGTAGACGGTCGGCGTGCGGTCGGCCGCCTTGCCCACGCCGGTGTCCGGATCGAGACCACGGGAGACGATGATGCGTAGCATCGGGCCGGGTTCCGGATCGTCGTACTGGTCGATGACCAGCTGGACCGCGCGGGTGAGCGCTGGAATGTTCGGTTCCGGCATATCCACCAGACGGGCCGAATTCGCAAGACGCTTCAGATGGTTCTCCAGCGAGACCGGGAAACCCTTCCATACCGTGGTCGCTTCGAAAATGCCGTCGCCACGCAGCGCGCACAAATCGAACGCGTTGATGATGGGGCTTTCCGGATCGACGAAACGAACCAGATCCGCGTCGGGCGCCACGCCTGAGCCTCCGAATAGCGTCTTGCCGTTACCGACTGCCAGAACGATCGAACTCATGGGAACCTCTCTTCCGCGCTCCGCGTCTTTTGATTGCCGCTTTATTGCTGTTGCGCTGTTGTGTTGCGTCAGCGTTCGCGTGCGTCTTCGGCGTCCAACCTAACCATGGTTTGTTTCCACTTGGCACCGCCAATTTGCAATGCGGAAACATACGCGTCATGAATCGCGCGGCTCCCGTAACGTTCGGCGACCAAGGTGAGGGAAAGCGACTCTGAACGTCCGTTTCTGCGGAATCGGATTTCGGGGTTCGTCGGCAGTTCGTTCGGAAAAGGCCGGACGGCGGCCGACGCATGCCGGATTTCCGGCTATTACCCGTCCGTGCACGGTGCCCCCGTATGTGTGGGCGACCCGTCCGCGATCGGCATCGACGACATCATGCATCCCGACTATGGCGATGCCCCCGTGTTGGAGCCGGGCGATGTGCCGGTGTTCTGGGCGTGCGGCGTGACCCCGCAGGCCGCGGTGATGGCGTCCAAACCGGAATTCGCGATCACGCACGCGCCGGGGCACATGTTCATCACCAGCAAACGCGATTTGGAATACATGGTGTGAGGCCGAGCGGCAGGTTGCGGGGCGCGGCATGAGATGCGTGCTGCGGCGACTGCGGCAGAAGGGACGTCGCGGCTGAAGAACGCTGCGACGGTAGAACGACGGAAAGGCGACGGAAGGAATGGAAACGATGGCTGTGCAGGAAACAGACGGAAAGCAGACGGCTATGCGAATCGATATGAACAGCGATATGGGCGAAAGCTTCGGTCGTTGGACACTCGGCGACGACGAGGCGCTGCTCGACGTGGTTTCCAGCGCGAACGTGGCGTGCGGCTTCCATGCGGGCGACCCGTCCGTCATGCTGAGAACGTTGTCATACGCGGCGTCGCGCGGGGGGGGGGTAATGGTCGGGGCGCATGTGGCGTACCGCGACCTGGCCGGATTCGGGCGCCGCTATGTGGACGAGTCCCCCGACGAACTCAAGGCGGACGTGATGTACCAGATCGTCGAATACGGCGGCCTCGACGGCGTGCATATGACGAACGTGGCGACCGTCGACGGCCTCGAACCCGACCGTTACTTTAAGCAGGTCGGCCAGCTTACGGACTGCGCCCGCAGCTGAAGTCCTGTGCCCAAGGTTGAGGGCCCTGCGCTCGCGGCTGCCCCCGCATGTCCGTCGCTTTCGAATCGGGCGCCGGAGACATGCGCCGCGATTCGGCCGAAAGCCGGTTCGACACGCCCGAACGCCGGTTGCGGTTTTGGTGTCGAGCCCCATTTTGCGGTAATATCGAACCGGTTCGACACAACCGTGGGAATGGCCGTAAGGACTCCCGCAAAGAATCTCGCAACGACTTTTTGGAACCGAAGGAGGCTCCATGAAAAACAAGGTGCAGCTCATCACTTACGCCGACCGCCTTGGCGACGGCACCATCAAGTCGATGACCGACATTCTGCGCACCCGCTTCGACGGCGTGTACGACGGCGTTCACATCCTGCCGTTCTTCACCCCGTTCGACGGCGCCGACGCAGGCTTCGACCCGATCGACCACACCAAGGTCGACGAGCGTCTCGGCAGCTGGGACGACGTCGCCGAGCTTTCCAAGACCCACGACATCATGGTCGACGCCATCGTCAACCACATGAGCTGGGAATCCAAGCAGTTCCAGGACGTGCTGGCCAAGGGCGAGGAGTCCGAATACTATCCGATGTTCCTCACCATGAGCTCCGTCTTCCCGAACGGCGCCACCGAAGAGGATCTGGCCGGCATCTACCGTCCGCGTCCGGGCCTGCCGTTCACCCACTACAAGTTCGCCGGCAAGACGCGCTTGGTCTGGGTGAGCTTCACCCCGCAGCAGGTGGACATCGACACCGATTCCGACAAGGGTTGGGAATACCTGATGTCGATTTTCGACCAGATGGCCGCCTCCCACGTCAGCTACATCCGCCTCGACGCCGTCGGCTACGGCGCCAAGGAGGCCGGCACCAGCTGCTTCATGACCCCGAAGACCTTCAAGCTGATCTCCCGTCTGCGTGAGGAAGGCGTCAAGCGCGGTCTGGAAATCCTCATCGAAGTGCACTCCTACTACAAGAAGCAGGTCGAAATCGCATCCAAGGTGGACCGCGTCTACGACTTCGCCCTGCCTCCGCTGCTGCTGCACGCGCTGAGCACCGGCCACGTCGAGCCCGTCGCCCACTGGACCGACATACGCCCGAACAACGCCGTCACCGTGCTCGATACGCACGACGGCATCGGCGTGATCGACATCGGCTCCGACCAGCTCGACCGCTCGCTCAAGGGTCTCGTGCCGGATGAGGACGTCGACAACCTCGTCAACACCATCCACGCCAACACCCACGGCGAGTCCCAGGCCGCCACCGGCGCCGCCGCATCCAACCTCGACCTCTACCAGGTCAACAGCACCTACTATTCGGCGCTCGGATGCAACGACCAGCACTACATCGCCGCCCGCGCGGTGCAGTTCTTCCTGCCCGGCGTGCCGCAGGTCTACTATGTCGGCGCGCTCGCCGGCAAGAACGACATGGAGCTGCTGCGCAAGACCAACAACGGCCGCGACATCAATCGCCACTACTACTCCACCGCGGAAATCGACGAGAACCTCAAGCGTCCGGTCGTCAAGGCCCTGAACGCGCTCGCCAAGTTCCGCAACGAGCTCGACGCGTTCGACGGCACGTTCTCGTACACCACCGACGGCGACACGTCCATCAGCTTCACCTGGCGCGGCGAAACCAGCCAGGCCACGCTGACGTTCGAGCCGAAGCGCGGTCTCGGTGTGGACAACACTACGCCGGTCGCCATGTTGGAATGGGAGGATTCCGCGGGAGACCACCGTTCGGATGATCTGATCGCCAATCCGCCTGTCGTCGCCTGACGGAAAATTTCTTGCGATTACGTATTTTCTTGCGATTACGTACGGCCTTGCGATTGCGTTCCACCTTGCGGTCGCGCACCCGGTCCGTCGCACCCGGTCCGTCGGGCGGACGGCAGTGGCCGCACGTGTTGGTATCGTAAGTTGCGTTGAAGAATCGCCCGAATGCGCTGAAGCAATGCGTCCGGGCGATTTTCGTATGTGTCGCTCGTAGCGGGCGGGCGCATGCGTGGAGTATCGAAGCACATGAAACGCGACAAGCAGAAAACGCGATAAGCCAAGAAAACAGCAGATATGACCGAAGACAATCAGAATAACGAATTCAAACCGCAGCCGCTGCCCGGCCAGGTGTTCATCCGCCCGGGCATCGACGATCGCCCCGATTATGAGAAGACCCTGACTCCCGAAGCGAAGGCGGCCATGCGCCGGCTGTCGGTGCAGCAGCATCCGCGTATTCCGGAAGCGTCCAACGAGCGTCCGGAAACCCAGGCCGCGCGCATCGCATCGGAAGGTGGAGCGCCCCTAACCGCGGCCGCGCATCTTGACGTGGCTGTGCCGAACCTCGAATCGTCCTTCCTCGACCTGCGCGACCCGATGACCGCTCCGGACGGCACCAGGCCGACCGCAATGCAGGCCAACCGGCTCGTTGCGGGTTTTGCGCTTGGCTCAATGCTGCTGTCCGCTCCGATGGCGGCGTTCAACACGGTGCTCATTCCGCAAACCGTCAGCCGTTTGTCGGGAATCAACCGCGTCACGGATTTGGCGATGCTCGTCATCGCAGGTGCCATCATGACGTTCCTGCTGAACGCATGCATCGCCGTCGGTTCCGACCATTCCTACTGCCGGTTCGGGCGCCGTACGCCATGGATCGTCAGCGGCAGCGTATTGGCGGCTATCTGCATGGCGATTCTTTCCGCATGTGATTTTCTCCCGTGGGCCGTGTTCTTCTGGCTGGCCACGCAGGCCGCGTATGCGATGGCGGCCATACCGTTCGCCGCCGCGTTCGGCGAACGTGTGCCTGACAAGTTCCGCGACCGCGCCGATTCGTGGCACGGCAAGGGGCTGGCGCTTGGCCAGCTGGTCGGCGTCGCCGTGGCTGTTGCGCTGACGCCGCATGCCGGTGGCGAAGGTTGGGATGGCACTACGGGTTTCGCGATGCTGGTATTCGCGGGTTGGCTTGTCGTCGCGGCCGTCGTTACGCTGTTGATATTGCCGTTCGAAGGGGCCAGCAGCTACCTGCCGCGTAGGGATGTTGAGAAAGGCGATTTCTTCTCGCAATACCGTCCGCCGCAGAACGCGCCGAAGTTTTCTGTGGCATTCGCGGCCCGCATGTTCGCCGTTGCGGCCACAGCCGGAATCGCCGTATATCAGTGGTATCTGGCGCCGAATATCGTCGGCAATACCGATGAGGCCGGTTTGTTCGGCATTGCCGGTGCCGGATCGGTGGTTGTGGTCATGGCCATCTGCACGTTTGTCGGTGCTTTGATTGCGGCGTTGCTGCTTGGCCGCGTCGTCAGCCTGTTTGGCGATCTGCGTATTCCGGCCGTCGCGTCCGCCGTGTTGTTCATGGTCGCTGCGCTGCTGCCGTTGCTGATGGACGACGGTTTCCTGGCGGTTGCGCTGTACGCCCTGCTTGCCGGCTTCGCATACGTGGTGTTCGATGGCGCCAGCCAAAGCTTGGATCTTGCGATGCTGCCGGATGTGCGTTCCGTGGGCCGATCGCTTGCCGCTTATAGTCTGGCCAATACGTTCGGCACGATACTGGGCGTCGCTGCCTGCGCCGCGGTGATTGTGGCGACCGGTGCCACCGTGCTGATCTTCGCTGTCGCCACTGTTTCGATGCTGTTGGCGGGTCTGCTGACATTGCGGTTGAAATCGCAACAATGACGGCGACTATGACAGTGCTAGATCGCCAATGATTGGAAAATAAAGCGAAACGGCGCGTCCACATAGTGAACCTTTAGTGGATAGGGGAGATGGACGCGCCTATGTTTACGGCTTAGTTCGAGCGGAAATCCCGCCCGGGGAAAAGATTTTGCGAAAGGAGGTTCGCCACGATGAACGGAATGGTCGCACACGTACTGCTGTCCGCACGAATTATTATTCCGCTTTCGTTGGCGGACTGATTCGAGCATAGCGGCTTCAATCCCTCGCCAACGAAGGCAGGGTTTGAGGCGCGCGTAACACACACGTTGATGGCCCTGCATGATGCGGGGTCTTTTTGTTGCAGCCCACAAGGCAGACGCAGCGAAAACCTTTTGAAGCCGGCCGGCATAGCGCACAACAGAAAACAGAAAAACTACAAACAACATCGTTATCGGCGGAAGTTGGGAACCGGTAACAGGACGTACAGGGAGTACATCAATGAGTACAGTCGAAGCGGCCGCTGGCAAAGCGCAGGCGATGGTCCGCGATTCGGTCAAAACCGTGATCGCAGCATCCATGGTCGGCACCGCCATCGAGTTCTACGACTTTTACGCATACGGCACCGCCGCTGCGAATTATTTCCCGAAGGTGTTCTTCGGAGACACCACCAATCCGACCGTCGCGCTGCTGGCCAGCCTGCTGACCTTCGCCATCGCGTTCATCGCCCGTCCGCTGGGCTCGTTGGTGTTCGGCCACTTCGGCGACCGTATGGGCCGCAAGACCACGCTGGTGGTCTCCCTGCTCACCATGGGCATTGCCACCTTCCTGATCGGCTGCCTGCCGACCTACAACCAATGGGGTGTCGCGGCCGTCGCCGTGCTGTGCCTATGCCGCTTCGTGCAGGGCATCGGCCTTGGCGGCGAATGGTCCGGCGCCGCGTTGGTCGCCACCGAGAACGCTCCGGAAGACAAGCGCGCACTCTACGGCTCCTTCCCGGAGTTGGGCGCCCCGATCGGCTTCTTCCTGTCGAACGGCACCTACTTCCTGCTGGAAACCTTCAATGATGACCAGGCCATGCTCTCTTGGGGCTGGCGTGTGCCGTTCCTGCTGTCGGCAGTGCTGGTGATCGTCGGCTTGGTCGTGCGCGTGCAGATGGAGGAGACTCCGATCTTCCGCATGGCGCAGGAGCAGAAGAAGGTCGTCAAGTCGCCGCTTACCGAAGTCTTCAGGAAGAGCTGGAAGCAGGTCATCCAGGCTACGTTCCTGGTGGCCGTCACCTATACGCTGTTCTACACGCTGGCGACCTGGTCGCTCGCATGGGGCACCAAGAGCGTGGAAGACGGCGGTGGCAACCTCGGCTTCACCAATCAGGAATATCTGTTCATGCTGATGGTGGCCGTGTGCGTATTCGCCGCATTCATCATGATCTCCTGCGTGAACGCCGACAGGTTCGGCCGCAGGCGCGTGATCGTCATCTCGTCCTGCTGCCTCGTGGCCTTCGCGCTGCTGTTCCCGTTCCTGCTTGATTCCGCGGTCGTCGGACAGCGCAACTTCGTGGCCAACCTCGCCTTCCTGTGCATCGGCTTCGCGCTGATGGGCACGGCATTCGGCCCGATCGGCGCCTTCCTGCCCGAGCTGTTCGACGCCAATGTGCGTTACTCCGGCTCTGGCATCGGCTACAATCTGGCCGCCATCGTCGGCGCGGCGTTCGTGCCGACCATCGCCACCTGGTTGTCCCACCACTGGGGCGTGCACTCCGTGGGCCTGTACCTTGGCGTGATGGCCTTGTGCTGCCTTGTCGCCGTGTTGAGCTGCAGGGAGACGAAGGACGTCGATTTCACCAAGTAAGGGTGCCGATACCACCGTGAAAAACCGTTCGGCAAAAAACATAGTCACTATGTGAACGCCGACAACCACCATAAAGAAAGCGGGATTAGAACGGTTCCGCAGGAGAGGCGGGGCGAGTTCCGCGGACACAATCCGGGGGGAGCAACATCCTAGGAATCGCAAGCCGCCGCAACAACCGAACAACAGAAGAACATCGCGAACAATCCGGGAAGACTTTCCATCCCGCAATCACGAAAAACATAAAAGGAGCGCCAATCATGGCAGCAACTATCTGGTACGAAAAGGACGCCGATCTGTCCGTGTTCGATGGCAAGAAGGTGGCCGTTATCGGTTACGGTTCCCAGGGCCACGCCCATGCGTTGAACCTGCGTGACTCCGGTGTCGACGTGGTCGTCGGCCTGCGTCCGACCTCCAAGTCCGTGGAATACGCCAAGGAGCAGGGCCTGGAGGTCCAGTCCGTGGCCGACGCCACCGCCGAAGCGGATGTGGTGATGATCCTGCTGCCTGACCAGTATCAGGCCGCCGTCTACAAGTCCGAGATCGAGCCGAATCTGAAGCCGGGCGCCGCTCTGGCCTTTGCCCACGGCTTCAACATCCACTACGGCTACATCAAGCCGAGCGAGGATCATCCGGTGTTCATGGTCGCGCCGAAGGGCCCGGGCCACATCGTGCGCCGTGAGTATGCCGCCGGCCGTGGCGTCCCGGTCGTGGTGGCCGTCGAGCAGGATCCGGATGGCAAGACCTGGGATCTGTGCCTCGCCTATGCCAAGGCCCTCGGTGCCCTGCGCGCCGGCGCCATCAAGACCACCTTCACCGAGGAGACCGAGACCGATCTGTTCGGCGAGCAGGATGTGCTCATGGGTGGCATCAACCACCTGTGCGACATGGGCTTCGACGTGCTGACCGAGGCCGGCTATCAGCCGGAGATTGCCTACTTCGAGGTGTTCCACGAGCTCAAGATGCTGATCGATCTGGCCAACGAGGGTGGCCTGAACAAGGCCCGTTGGTCCTGCTCCGACACCGCCCAGTACGGCGACTACACCTCCACCGTAATCACCGAGGAGACCAAGAAGCGCATGCAGTATCAGCTCAAGCGCATTCAGGACGGCTCCTTCGCCAAGGAGTTCATGGATGACCAGGCCGCCGGTGCGCCGAAGTTCAAGCAGCTGCAGGAGGAGTACAGCCACCCGCATCTGGAGACCGTCGGCCCGAAGCTGCGCGCCATGTTCTCTTGGAACAACCAGGTGGACGCCGATGCCGATATGGCCGAGTCCTTCAACGGTAAGATCGCCCGCACCCAGGTGCAGTGAGCCGTCGCGCCGCTTGACGCAAGTTGATCGCTGACTGGTTCTCAGCCTGATTCGGCTGAGATACGAAACCGCCATCCGTTCCGATACGGGTGGCGGTTTTTCGATTTTCGGCTCTTGACTCGGTGATTTTTCGGTGCTATGGCTCACCTTTTGGACTGAGTGGCGGTTTAGGAGTGCGCTCGGGTAGGATAGACCCCAGTTTGCAGGACAAAATCCATGCACGAAAACACGAATTTCATATCTGCGAATGGTAGAAACCCGAACGCTTTGGTGGCGTTCACCCCACTACGATAAAAGGAGTACCAATACAATGGCTGCACAAATCTGGTACGAGAACGACGGCGATCTCTCCGTCCTCGATGGCAAGAAGGTTGCCATCATCGGTTACGGTTCCCAGGGCCACGCCCATGCGTTGAACCTGCGTGACTCCGGTGTCGACGTGGTCGTCGGCCTGCGTCCGACCTCCAAGTCCGTCGAGCAGGCCAAGGAGCAGGGCCTGGAAGTCAAGTCCGTTCCGGAAGCCGCCGCTGAGGCCGACATCATCATGATCCTGGCTCCGGATCAGTACCAGCGCACCATCTGGGCCAACGACATCGAGCCGAACATCAAGCCGGGCGCGGCCATCGCCTTCGCCCACGGCTTCAACATCCACTACGGCTACATCAAGCCGAGCGAGGATCACCCGGTGTTCATGGTCGCGCCGAAGGGCCCGGGCCACATCGTGCGCCGTGAGTACGCCAACGGCCGTGGCGTCCCGGTCGTGGTGGCCGTCGAGCAGGATCCGCGCGGCGACGCTTGGGACATCACCCTGGCCTACGCCAAGGCTCTGGGCGCCCTGCGCGCCGGCGCCATCAAGACCACCTTCAAGGAAGAGACCGAGACCGATCTGTTCGGCGAGCAGAACGTGCTCATGGGTGGCGTGAACAAGCTTGTCGAAATGGGCTTCGAGGTCCTCACCGACGCCGGTTATCAGCCGGAGATCGCCTACTTCGAGGTCTGCCACGAGCTCAAGATGCTCGTCGACCTCATGAACGAGGGTGGCCTGAACAAGGCCCGTTGGTCCTGCTCCGACACCGCCCAGTACGGCGATTACACCAACACCGTCATCAACGAGGACTGCCGCAAGCGCATGCAGTACCACTTGGGCCGCATCCAGGACGGCTCCTTCGCCAAGGAGTTCATCGACGATCAGGATGCCGGCGCTCCGAAGTTCAAGGAGCTGCAGGAGGAGTACGGCAACGTTCGCATCGAGACCGTCGGCCCGAAGCTGCGCGCCATGTTCTCCTGGAACAACGGCCAGGACGACGACGCCGATATGGCTACCTTCACCGGCAAGATCGCCCGTTCTCAGGTGCAGTGAGCATCCGCGGATCGGCTGACTGAAACCGGCTGACCGGCAATCGATGAAAGGCGACCACCCCCACTCGGAGTGGTCGCCTTTTTGCATGGCATCCCAACCCTATGCCAATGGAAGCAGACGCAGGAAGGGCGGCATAACGTTGTGCCGCGTACGATTCGGTGGCGTGCACGCGGTCACTTCGAGGGGATGATAGGTGGTAACGCCGCGTTGGCAGGACACTCGCCAGATGATTGATTGCCGGATTTTTTATGAGTTTTCGCCTACGATTTGTGCATAGGACGATTCGATAGGAAGAGAAGCTATGGTTACAGCGACTGGTCCCGCACCCGGTTCCGACATGATGACCTCGGCTGAGCCGGCGGAAAACCGTACCGCATCCGGAGTGCTGTACGTCGCTCCGATTTTCGCCTCGCACATGGTGTTGCAACGCAATAAGCCGATCGTGGTGTTCGGCGCGTTGAATGCCGATTGTGCCGGCCTTGAGGTTACGGCGGCGATCTGTACGCCTGACGGTTCCCCTGTGGCTCAGGCGCACGCCTACGCTTCGATGGAGGTCAGGCATGGCTTCTCCTACTGGCGCATCATGCTGCCGGCCCAGTCCGAAGGCGGCCCGTACACACTGCGTGTGACCGCGGGCAACGATTCAATCGAGTTCCATGATGTGCTTATCGGCGAGGTCTGGCTGGCCGGAGGCCAAAGCAATATGGAACTTGAGTTGCGCAACAGCGATGATGCCGATGCGGAGCTCGAGGACTGCACCGATCCGCTGCTGCGCTTCTATAATGTGCCGAAAACCGGTGTGATCGATCGCAATGCCGAGAATGCCTCCGGCTGGCAGGAGTCCTCTCCGGAAAACAGTGGTGTGATGAGTGCCGTCGCCTACTATTTCGCACGCAAGCTGCGTGACGAGCTTGATCCCGATCTGCCGATCGGCATTATCGACTGCTATATCGGCGGTACGTCGATCAGCTGTTGGATGAGCGAAGACGCCCTGCGATCCAGTGAAGCGGGGCAGGGCTATCTTACCCGATTCAACGAAGCAATCGCGGGCAAGACGCAGGCGCAGTTCGATCTGGAGACCTCCGCTTGGCAGGAACGTTTCGACACTTGGAACGCTTCGATCGCAGCCGCGCGCGAAGCGGACCCGGATGTCACTTGGGATACGTTGAACCAACGATATGGCGAATGCCCATGGCCGCCGCCGGTCACGCCGACCTCGCAGTGGCGTCCGACGGGTCCGTTCCATGCCATGCTCGAACGCGTCGTGCCGTATTCGCTGGCGGGATTCCTGTGGTACCAGGGCGAGGAGGATGAACCGTACTGCGAATCCTACCGTGAGTTGCTTGGCATGATGATCGGTGAATGGCGCGCGTTGTGGAGCGAGAATCTACCGTTCCTCATCGTGCAACTGCCGCAGTGGATCGATAAGGGCCATGCCGACGCGGGCACCGATCCGATGCTCTGGCCGGTGTTGCGCGAGGCCCAGTGGGATGCGGCGCGGACCATCGACAATGTGTACGCCATCTGCACCATTGACTGCGGAGAATTCGACAACGTGCATCCGACCGACAAACGCACGCCGGGCGAACGCCTGGCGGAGTGCGCGTTGCGGCAGATCTACGGTCTTGACGACGTGCCGGTGTACGGTCCCACGGTGTTGGGATTCCGTTGCGGTGAGAACGGCCATGTCTGCCTGTTCTTCCGGTATGCGCACGGTCTGCATTTCGAGGGCGTCACACCGGATGATACCGATGATGATTTCGTCGACCAATTGCCTTCCCTGGTACGCAACGCCGAGCGTTCCGGTTTTGAGCTGGCCGGTGTCGACGGTATGTTCCATCCGGCGACGGCAGCGATTTTCGTGGATTGCGATATCGAAGATCTGGTCAATGCGAAGATCAACGTGGTCGACTACAACGCTACGGAATTCGGCATCCCGATCAACAGCCGTAGCATCGGTACGATTACGTTGGCAACCTCCGAGGTCCCCAAGCCGGTGGCGTTGCGGTACGCCTGGCACAGTTGGGGGCCGGCGCCGCTGTTCAACAGCGACGACCTGCCCGCCCAGCCGTTCCGTTTGGATCTCACCGACCGCGAGGACTGAAGGTAGGACGGTAGCCGATCGCCCGGTTGCTGCCGGAATCACATCGGTGTTCGGTCCCGCACGTCACTCCCATACATCCGGGCCGAAGGACTCCAGGTAGGCGACCAGCTCGCCGGCCATCTCCTCGTCCTCGGGGATGCGTGGATGGCCGTGGGTGCCGAAGGCGTTGCGGGAGTAAAGGAAATGCTTTACGCGGATGTCGCCTTCGGAACGTACCGTCTCGCACACTTCGTCAATCGCACGGTCCCATGCCGGGTCGTGCACCAGAATCGTGGTGGCGAGCACAATCAGCGCCTTCGGATACCTCGCACGTAGGGCATGTATGAAATCGACGTAGCGCGTACGCCAGTGCCGGGCCGCTTCACCCGCGTAATCCGACGCCATGAAATCATGCGGATGCGCATCGTTCTGCCCTAATGCCACGAGCACGACATGCGGCGTATACCGTGTGAAATCCCAAGGCTTCGTCTCACCCAGCGCCGGATTGTATGCAATGCGGTCCCACATGCTTTCCATGCCCAGATAGTGCGGTGCATTGAACCAGCCGATGCCGTCGAGCAGGGGAGCGCCGCCCTGCGATATGTCGTGCAGTTCCGCGCCGAGCATCCGTGCGGCAATCGCCGCATACGAATGCCAGCTGTCGGAATACCCGCTCAGATCGACTTCCGGATCGGCCTGACCTACGTAGCGTATGGCCTCGTTGCGTTCGCCGCAGGAGACGGAATCGCCATACACCTCCATACGACGTGGCGGTCGCGCATCGGCCGGCGGCAGGATGGTCGCGCCGTCATCCAGTTCGATGCCGAGCATCTCAAGATGACACATGCCGCCGTCCTGACGCTTGAAGATCGTCACTTCATGCTCGATATCCGGCAGATGCTCGGCTAGGGTGATGGTCGTGGCGTCGATTGGCACCGGCACTTTCACTTCCAGTCCGTCGATGATGGCTCCGAGAAAGATGTCGCCGTAATTCCAGTGGTTGCGTAGCTTTACGCGTATGTGGGAGCCGGTGCAGCGGAACGAGACCTGCGTATATGGGAACACCCAGATCGGTGCTTTCGGATTATCGTCGTCGATGCGTCCCATGAATCGCAGTGCCGGATCGTCAAATGTGATTGTATGCATGGAAAGCTTCCTTACCTTCTGATTCACATCTTTGAGGCAATCATAGAGATATCCGTTACCTCGCGCGCATTCCAGGTGATGATGGTGGCACCCCTTTCGTGCGCGTTGCCGAGGGCGGTACTTTAGAATAAAAGACCAAACACTATCTTAACCGCTTCAGGAAAGGACGTGCAATGGAGAACACATTCCCGAAGGATTTCGTTTTCGGTACGGCTACGGCAGCCTATCAGATCGAAGGCGCGGTGAACGAGGACGGTCGCTGCCCCTCGATCTGGGATACTTTCAGCCATACTCCGGGAGCCACCTTCGCAGGCGATACCGGCGACGTGGCCACGGATTCATACCATCGTTGGCGGGAGGATCTGGCGCTGCTCAACGATTTGGGCGTGGATGCCTACCGTTTCTCGATCGCCATGCCGCGCATCATGCCCACGCCGAACGGCATCCCGAATGCGAAGGGTCTCGACTTCTACGAGCGCATCGTCGATACCCTGCTCGAGTACGGCATCAAGCCGGTCGTGACGCTCTACCACTGGGATTTGCCGCAGTATCTGGAGGATGCGGGCGGCTGGCTCAATCGTGTGACCTCCTATGCGCTGGGCGACTATGCGGCCGTCGTCGCCAAACGGCTTGGCGACCGCGTCGACACATGGACCACGCTAAACGAACCGTGGTGCGCCTCGTATCTGAGCTATGGTGCGAAGGAGCAGGCTCCGGGTCTGGGACTCGGTCCGGGTGCATTCCCGGCGGTGCATCATCTGAATCTCGCCCACGGCCTGATGGTGCAGGCGGTGCGCGGCATCGTCGGCGACAAGTCGAAGTATTCGGTCACGCTGAACATGCCGTTCAATCGCGGTGATGCCGATGCCTGCCATCGTCTCGACCTGATCGCCAATCGTGCCTTCCTTGATCCGATGCTGCGTGGCCGCTACCCTGACGAACTGTTCGCCATCACCAAGGGCATCTGTGACTGGAGCTTCATACAGCCGGGTGACCTGGAGAACGCGCACCAGCCGATCGATGTGCTCGGCGTCAACTATTACTCCACCAATCGTGTGGCCATGAGTGACCGTCCGCAGTTCCCGCAGGAGACCGGCCCGTCCACCTGCCCCGGCGCCTCCGACATCGATTGGCTGCCGACCGACGGTCCGCACACCGACATGGGATGGAACATCGACCCGCAGGGCCTGTACGACACGTTGATGCGTGTGCATGACCGCTATCCGGAGGTCGATCTGGTCATCACCGAAAATGGCATGGCCTGCAGGGACCAGCTGGTCGTGAACGAGGACGGTACCAAGGCGGTGCATGACGCCGATCGCATCGATTATCTTGAGCGACATTTCGCCGCCGCGAAGCGTGCATTGGACGATGGCGTGCCGCTGAGCGGTTATTTCGTGTGGTCGCTGCTCGACAATTTCGAGTGGTATTTCGGCTATGCCAAGCGATTCGGCATCACCTACGTCGATTACGCCACCCAGGAGCGCACGAAGAAGGACAGCTTCCTGTGGTACCGCGACTTCATCGCCTCGCGTGGCTGAGGGGTCGATGACATCCGTGATCCGCACCATGACTGAGGTGGGTGGATGGGTGTGGCCGTCGCGCATTCTGTTCGTGCTTAAGTCCGCCGACGCGTCACACCTCCGATTGGCGCAATGCACCGATTTCCAGCGTGACTACGGCATGGCGACGGGTAAACAAAGGGTACTTAAGCGCTTAACGACACTCGGGTAAAGAAATTAACGTTAACGCCATTAATGTTAACTTACTGAATGCTTGCCGGTGTTCCGATAGGATGCCGAAATAGCTGATTTTCCAACGTTTAAAGAAGATTGAGAAAATGCTGAGAATGTGCGATTGGCTGAAGAATCGCACGGCTGTGGCGCGACACGACACAACTTAAGCGCTTGGCAAACTTAAGGGGTTCACTTATCGTAATAATCACCACTTCATCAAAGGCAGGCAGAGAGGCCTGAGATGAGAGGCATCACCAACGAAGAATCGGTGCCGAGTCTTCAACGGTGATGAACAAGTGATTCATAAGGAAGGATCAGAAGATGAATCTCAAGAAGATCGTCGCAGCCGGTGTCGCGGCCGTCTGCGCGGTGAGCATGGCAGCTTGCGGTGGCAGCAACGACTCCAGTGGCGTGACGGACCTGACCTACGACAAGATCAAGCTCGGCGAGACCGGCAAGGACATTACGGCCAGCATCAAGTTCTACAACGGCCGTACCGATATGGGCCTGGATTCCTATCCGGGCAAGAACTGGAAGTCCTACATCGCCGACTTCAACAAGATCTATCCGAACATCAAGGTCGAGGCCCAGACCGACACCAACTACGCGGATAACGCACTGACCCGCCTGCAGGGCGGCGACTGGGGCGACATCATGATGATTCCGTCTGTCGACAAGTCCGAACTGGAGAACTACTTCATCTCCTATGGCTCCCTCGATACCATGCAGAAGCAGGTCAAGCTCGCCTCCGAGAAGGCCTACGACGGCAAGTCCTACGGCGTCGCCACCGACGGCCAGACCTCCGGCGTCGTCTACAACAAGGCCGTCTTCAAGAAGGCCGGCATCACCGAGCTGCCGACCACTCCGGAAGAGTTCATCGCCGACCTCAAGCTTATCAAGGAAAAGACCGACGCCATCCCGCTGTACACCAACTACGCGGCCGGCTTCACCATGGGCGCCTGGGATGCCTACATCGGCACCACCGCAACCGGTGACACCAAGTACATGAACCAGAAGCTGGTTCACACCAAGGCCCCGTTCAAGGATCCGGGTGACGGCACCCACGCCTACAACGTCTACAAGATTCTTTACGATGCCGTTGCCGACGGTCTGACCGAAGAAGACTACTCCACCACCGATTGGGAGTCCTCCAAGAGCATGATCAACAACGGCCAGATCGCCACCATGGTGCTGGGCGCCTGGGCCGTGACCCAGATGCAGCAGGCCGGCGACAACGCCGACGACATCGGCTACATGCCGTTCCCGATCTCCATCAAGGGCAAGCAGTACGCCTCCATGGGCGGCAACTACTCCATGGGCATCAACAAGAAGTCCTCCAAGGACAACCAGGAAGCCGCCATGATCTTCGTCAAGTGGCTCACCGAGGAATCCGGCTACGCCATGAACGAAGGCGGCATCCCGATCAAGTACGGCGAGACCGACCTGCCGTCCATCTACGAGGACTTCAAGGACGTCACCATGGAGCCTGACGCAGACTCCCTCGAAGGCGAAGAGGATCTGTTCACCGAGGTCAACTCCGACTCCGAGCTGGGCATCAACTCCAACGGCAACAAGCGCGTTCAGGCCATCGTCGAGCACGCCGCCAACAAGGACAAGTCCTTCGACGACATCATGAAGGACTGGAACGACGCCTGGTACAAGGCGATGCAGGACGACGACGCGGAAGCCAAGTACTGATCGTCTCAGGCCGGCCTAGGCCAGCCAAGACTTCTCCTCCATCCCTTTCTCCTGCCGGCGACCGCTCCCAACCGGTTGCGGCCGCCGGCTTTTCATATCACTGGTACGTCAACGAAAAGAGAGAATCATGACTACCGCGATTGCGGGTGCCACGGCCACCTCCGTGGATGACATCCCTTTCAATCCCCATAAGCGCGACTACAAGAAGGCCGGCATCATCGTCGCCTTCTGCGTCATCCCGGTCACACTGCTCGTGGTGTTCACCTACTGGCCGTTCATCCAGATGTGTGGATACTCCTTCTACAAGATGAAGTACATCGGAACCCCGCGCTTCATCGGCATGAAGAACTACATCGACATCTTCACCCGACCGGAGTTGCTCGCCACCCTGAAGCTCAGCCTCTACTACATGGCCGGCGCACTCATCCAGGTGGCCCTGGCCCTGTATCTGGCGACCGTGCTGGCGTTCCACGTCCGTGGCGGCTCGTTCTTCAAGGGCGCGATGTTCTTCCCCTACCTGATCAACGGCATCGCAGTCGGCTTCATCTTCAAGTTCTTCTACACCCGTGGCTACGTGCTCGACACCGTGCTTCAGTGGTGCGGTTTCACCCAGGACACGCTGCCGTACTGGCTGAGGGACCAGTCCATCAACAACTGGTCGCTGGTGGCCTCCTCCATCTGGCGCTACCTCGGCTCAACCCTGATCCTGTTCATCGGCGCGATCATGTCCATCGACTCCTCGCTGTACGAAGCGGCCGAAATCGACGGCGCCAACAAATGGCAGCAGTTCAAGCACATCATCCTGCCGGGCATCCAGACCATCCTGGTGCTGAACATCATCCTGTCCATCACCGGCTCGCTCTCCGCCTTCGAAGGCCCGTACGTCATCACCTCCGGCGCCAACGGCACCGGCACCTACATGGTGCAGATGGACAAGATCGCACACACCGACCAGAAGGTGGGCCTGGCATCCGCCATGGCCGTGATCCTGCTGATCATCATCATCATCTGCACCCTGCTGCAGAAAATCGTCATGGGCTTCCTGTTCAGGGATGCCGACGACGGTACCGCAAAGGCCCGCAAGCAGGCCAAGAAGGCCGACAAGGCCCGCAGGCGCGCCATGAAGGCCGCCAACAAGGTCCAGGCCGGCAAAGCTCCATTGTTCAAGAACGGAAAGGTGAGTGCGTGATGACTACTGCAACCGTCGCACCGCAGGCCGAGGTACAGAAGGTAAGCTTCGGCTATCATCTCAAGCTGTGGGTTCTGAGCTTCCTCAAGTATTTCAGCCTGGTGTTCATCACCTTCTGGATTCTGCTGCCTCTGGTCACCTGCTTCTTCACCGCGGCCAAGGGCACCGACGAGTGGCGTTCCACCTCCGTGATGACCTTCCCGAAGAACATCTTCAACTTCGAGAACTATGCCGAGGCCTTCAAGCTGTCGAACATGGGCATCGCCTTCCGCAACTCGGTGATCGTGCTCGTGTGCGTCTGCTTCCTGACCACCATCATCGGCACCCAGCTGGCCTATGTGCTGTCCCGCTTCCAGTTCCCGGGCAACGCCCTGATCCGTACCGCGTTCATGATGGCGGCCCTGCTGCCCGGCATCGCCATGCAAGTCGCGGTCTACAAGATCATGGGCACCTTCCACCTGATCAACTCGCTGTGGGGCTACATCATCATGTCGATGGGCACCGACGTGATCTCGATCTACATCTTCATCCAGTATTTCGAGAATCTGTCGATCTCCCTCGATGAGGCCGCGCTGATGGATGGCGCAAGCTACTTCACCATCTACAGCCGCATCCTCCTGCCGCTGCTGAAGCCGGCAATCGTGACCTGCCTGATCCTGAAGGGCGTCGGCATCTACAACGAGTACTACTCAGCCAACCTATATCTGCAGGACAAGCAGAAACTCGGCACGGTGGCCATCTCGCTGTACGCCTTCACCGGCCCGCAGGGCTCCAAGTACAACCTGATCTGCGCAGGCGTGATCATCACCCTGCTGCCGGCCCTGATCGCCTTCCTGATCTTCCAGAAGCAGATCTACAACGGCGTTGCGGCAGGTGCCGTGAAGGAATAATCCTTCGCACATATAACTGAAGACTCTCTTTTCATCATCCAAGGCCGTGCCAAGATCTATCATCGCCGGTACGGCCTTACCCCTCTTTTCTTACAAAGGATTCCTCGCATGACTCACACTCCTAGCACGTTCGCCCCGCTTGCGGACGGATGGACGCTGACGGCCGTCAACATCGAAGCCGCCCCTGAATCGCTACGCGAAGCGCTCGCCGCTGGCATTCCGGCTACCGTGCCGGGAGAGGCCACGCTGGACCTGCTGAATGCGGGACTCATCGCCGATCCGTTCGATGGCGCCAACGAGAACGACCAGCAGTGGATCGGCGACGTTGACTGGCGCTTCACCTGCCGCTTCGATTGGCATGACAATGGCGCCGATCGGCATGATCTGGTCGCCTACGGCCTCGACACCATCGCCGATGTCGCACTGAACGGCCGTCCTGTCGCCTCCACCCGCAACTTCCACCGCTCCTACCGTTGGGACGTGCGTGACCTGCTTCGCGAGGGCTCCAACGAACTGACCGTCACCTTCACTTCGCCGGTACGCGAATCCGATCGTATGGAGCAGGCCCGCGGCTACTATCCGCATACCGAGCATCATGCATTCAACCAGATTCGCAAGCCGAGCTACTCCTTCGGCTGGGATTGGGGTATCGACGTGGCCAACGCCGGCATCTGGCGCGAGATCGGCATCGACTCCTGGTCCGGGGTGCGCATCGCCTCCGTGCGTCCGCTGGTCGACGTCGCCGCCGACGGCACCGGCCTGCTCAACGTGCATGTCGAGATCGAACGTGCCGGCAAGGGGCGCATCATGTCCCCATACGAGTGCCATTCCGTGCGTGCCGCGGTGCCGGTGCATGTCGGCTTGTCCGGCTTCGGTGCCGATGTCGCCGCCGACGGCGTGGTCGCCGAAGGCCGCAATGAAACCGTGCTGACGCTCGCCGTACCGGAAGCGAAGCTGTGGTGGCCGATCGGTTACGGAGATCAGCCACTGTATGATGTTGCCGTCACTGCCGGCGATTCCGCCGAAGCGGCTTGGAACGGCCATGTCGGCTTCCGTACCGTGCATGTCGACACCCGCGCCGACAACGTCGGTCGTCCATTCCAGATCTACGTCAACGACGTGCCGGTGCACGCGCACGGCTACAACTGGATTCCGGACGATGCCTTCATCGCCCGCGTGGCTGACCGCGACTACGAACGCGGCATCCGTGATCTGGTGGAGTCCAACTCCAACATGGTGCGTGCCTGGGGCGGCGGCATCTACGAATCCGACGAGTTCTACGATCTGTGCGACCGCAACGGCATCATGGTCTGGCAGGACTTCATGCTTGCCTGCGCCGCCTATCCGGAAGACGCCGAAACCAAGGCCGAAGTCGAAGCCGAAGCCCGTGAGCATATCACCCGTCTGTCCGAGCACGCCAGCCTGATCGTGTGGAACGGATCCAACGAGAACTACGTGGCCTACTCCGAATGGGGCGGCTACAAGCAGGCCCTGCGTGATGACGATCTGCCGGCCAACGAGTACGGTTACGGCGAGAAGCCGTGGGGCGACTACTACTATGCCGAGCTGTTCCCGGCCCTGTTGGCCGAGCTTGATCCGGGCCGTTCCGCCTACCTGCCGAGCTCGCCGATGAGCTTCACCAAGTTCGTGGGCGCCAATTTCGACACCGACGGCACCATGCACATCTGGGATGCTTGGAACCGCGCCGACTACAC
>OLSJ01000334.1_pt1 | contig 39656 bp, 28 predicted proteins | sample 1672151 | NCBI WGS metagenome assembly OLSJ01 (sample SAMEA3136653, study PRJEB25190) | human gut metagenome | biome: human gut; feature: human-associated habitat; material: faeces | place: Austria | collected 2013 | reverse complement strand
CGCAAAGAAAGCCGCCGCTGTTGTCAAAATGGATACTCTTAAAATTTTCCGCCCGAGCTGCCGCAGAAGCCGTCGCTGTCGGTACTCGAGCCGCTCGAGCTGCTCGAGCTGTCGTTCTTGACGGGGTCGTAGCGCTCGGTTTCGGTGGTGTGGGTGTAGGTGTCCTCCACCACGGACAGCGCCAGACCCTCGGCGGGCATATAGGCGTTGGCGTGGGTCTGCTCGTTGGCGGTTTTCATCTGCGCATAGAATATGCCGCAGACGATGCTCGCCACAGCCAGCGGAATGACAAACACAAACACCCACTTGATCCAACCCTTGGCGGGGTCGTTGCCGCTGTCCAGCGGCGCACCCTTGTCGGCATAGAAATCCAGCGTGTCAGCGCACATTTCTATGTAGGTGTCGGAGGCCTTGTAATACGTTCCGTCCGAGAGCATCGGCACGATCTTATCCTCGATCTGGGCGATGCGGTAGTCGGTAAAGGCGGTCACGCCGCCGCCGTAGGTGATGGTAACATAATCGCGGGAATCCAGCGCAATCAGGAACAGGATACCGCTTTTGCCCTCGCCGTAGCCAAGGTCATAGTCGCGGTACCAGTCCTTGGCAAACTCGCGCACGTTCTGCCCGCCGATGTCAGCCACCGTCAGCAGGTAGACATTGACACCGTGTCCGGCACTGGCATCCTGCGCCTTTTGTTCCAATTCAGCGGTCGCTTCGGGTTTGAACAGCTCGTAGGTGTCCATCACCAGCGGCATTTCGGCAAACGCCGGTACGGCGCAGAACAGGCACAGCAGCAGGGCTGTCAGCAGAGAAAACAGTTTCTTTTTCATACTCTGTTTCCCCCTTTCAAAGCAGGAGGGCAAGCAGGATCATCAGCGGAACACTGATGCCCGCAAACCAGGCGGCCACCTTTCGCTTATCAACCGGCAGGTCGCCGACCAGCTTGCCGGTCTGCCCATTCATAGCGAACAGATAGTCCTTGCACTGCCATTTGGTGTGCAGCATCCAGACCGGCAGCAGTGCGTAGTGCTTGGCGGTGTAATCAATGCTGATATTCTCGCTCAGGGTGCTTACGCTGTTGTAGCCGGTAATGCTGGCCGAAAGCTCGCTGCTGACCGAATTCTGCATCCGGCTGTGGGCGCGGGCCTGGCAGGTGTCGGCGTCCTCGTCGTATTTGTCTGCCATATAGCCCGGCAGGTACGCGGTCGAGAAGGGCTGGAAGGCGCGGTAGTCATACGGCTCGATGGCATCCATGTGGCCGTTGGGCATCTTGGTCGAGCCATCCACCGGCACACCCATGAACTGCGTGGTACCGGCGCGGCGGACATCATAGTGCTTGGTCGTGGTGATGACGTAATCGCCGTTGCGGTGGCTGGAGCTGGTCGTGGCTTCATATTGGCCCGAGCCGGAGGCGTTGGCATCGAACAGCCAGAACGGGACATACACGCCCTTGATCTCCTCGATATGGTTCTGCGAGGAGAAGGCATTGGGCAGGAACCTCTTGCCGCGATAGTATTTTTTCAGCGCGGCCTTGGCGGCGTTCTTATCCAGCACAAACGGCAGGACAAGCTCGGGCCGCTGCATACCGCTGAACTGCCCCGCAATGACCGTTGGGTTGCCGCAGTACGGGCAGCTTGTCGCGGCAGTCGTCTCGTCACAGATCAGCTCTGCGCCGCAGGACGGGCAGGAATAGCTGCGCAGCCCGGCGGCCTCGTTTTCGCTCCAGACGGAGTCGGGCGGCGGTGCCTGTTTATTCTGTGCCGCGGTTTCGGCAGCGGCTTCTTTTTCGGCATAGAGTGCTTCGATCTCGGCAGTATCGTAGCTGCTGCCGCAGAAGTCACAGACCAGCTTTCCGCTGGCACCGTCAAAGTGAAGCGGACCGGTACAGGCAGGGCATTGGTAGTTGGTAAGCTGTGTTGCCATTATGCGTCACCTCTCTTTCCTTCGGTTTGCAGCTGCCCTGCCAGAGCCTCAAAAAAATCACGCAGGGCGCTGCGCGTATTGCCATCGGCATCCAGATAACGGTAGATGATCTCGTCATCCGGGGCCTTGTAAATCAGGCAAACGCTATCTAACGTTTCATCGGTAATAAATAAGCCGGGAGAATTTTTCTTTTCGTCCGGCAGGCTTTCCAGCCCCAGCTTTTCTGCCAGAGCCAGGGCTTCTTGCCAATGGGTGTCCTCAACCGGGATGTTTTCCAGCTCCACCCATTCATCCTCCTTGTAATTACAGCTGAAAAGGCAGCCGTCAGCCGGGTCATTTCTTATGCTGAACCCATAGGTGTCGTCATAGCACATGCCGGAATAACTGATGCTGATACCGGTCAGTGTGCCGGGCGGCGCTTTTTTACAGCCGGACATTGTCAGAAAAGCGGCTGCGGCGCAAAGCACCGCAGCGATTTTTTTGCGCATCACTGGCCAAACGGCTTACCGCACTCCGGGCAGAACTTAGGCGGATGGGCCGGGTCATCCGGCGTCCAGCCGCACTGGCTGCACTTGGCGGGGGCCGGTGCGGGCTTGGGGCTGCCGCAGTTTGCGCAGAATTTGCCGGTGTTGCCGGTCTGGCCGCAGCTGCAGGTCCACCCGGCGGGGGCAGGTGCCGGGGCTGGGGCGGGCTGTGCAGCGGCCTGCTGCTGGGCGCCCATCTGGTACAGGTTCTGGGCGTTCATACCGCCGGCTGCACCGGCCATATTCATGCCCATAAAGGCCATGGCGGGGCCTGCGCCCTGATTACCGGCTGCGGTCTGCATAGCGCTGGCCTGTGCGCCAACAAGATGCGCAGCGGCGCGGGTCGGGTCCATAAAGGCTGCGTTGCGCTGCATTTCCTTGAGCATCTGCTCGTCTTCCTCGCTGGCCTTCACGCTGGAAACACCGAAGGATACGATCTCAATGCCGCGCAGCTTGCCCCACTTGGCGGAGAGCACATCGTTGAGGGCCTCGGCAAGCTCCATCGTATGGCCGGGCAGTGCGGAATAGCGGATGCCCATATCGCTGATCTTGGCAAAGGCGGGCTGCAGGGCGGTCATCAGCTCGGATTTCAGCTGCCCGTCGATTTCATCGCGGGTGTAGCCTTCCTCCACATTGCCGCAGACATTGGTGTAGAACAAAATGGGGTTGGTGATGCGGTAGCTGTACTCACCGAAGCAGCGGATGGCAATGTCGATGTCGATGCCGGCGCGCTGATCCACCACGCGGAAGGGCACCGGGCTGGGCGTGCCGTATTTGTTGCCCACCAGCTCCTTGGTGTTGAAGTAATAGATGCGCTGATCCATCGGGGCCTCGCCGCCGAAGGTAAAGCGCTTGCCGATGTTCTGGAACACTGCGCCGATAGAGTCGGACAGGTCGCCGCTGAAGAGCGAGGGAGCGCTGCCGGTATCGTAGGTGTACTCGCCGGGCTCGGCGCACATATCCACGACCTTGCCCTGCTCCACGATCATGGCACACTGGCCGTCGGCAACGGCCACAATGGAGCCGTTTGTAATGATGTTGTCATTGCCTTTGGTGTTGGCGCTGCGTCCGCTCTGGCGTTTCCAGCCGCGGGTGGCCAACAGGTCAGCCGGCATGGCTTCACAATAAAAGTATTCCTTCCACTGGTCGGCCATAACGCCGCCAGCAGCGCCCATTGCAGCTCTGATAAGTCCCATAGTGATCCTCCTATGTCAGGGGCGGGCAGGACCCGCCCCGTTTTGTTACAGATAAATCAGGTCGTCATTTGTTGGCCAGTGCGGCCTTGTACTCCTCATAGCGGGGCGGCAGCTCCTCGAGCTCCTCGTTCCACTCGGTGCCGTCCAGCCTCATGTAGAAGCTGACCGCACAGGCCGTGCCGTCGTCGCCCTCGTAGTCATACATGAACAGCGAGATGCAGTCGTTGTACGGGTAGATATTGAAGTTGTATGCTTCGCTGTCGTCAATATGCTGATCCAGCACCCAATCGCTGCCGTCCAGGATAGGCTCGATATGGTCATCATAGACATTGACCCACATCGTGATGACCGGGTCATCGGGCATACCGTCGCGGTAAACCTCAAAGTAGTGGCTGCCGTCCTCGCTCTCACCGATGTAGCCCCAGCAATCGTAGGTGTCGGTGTCAAAGTAGTCGCGGTTCGGTACATTCTTGTAGTTTTCCATCCGGAACCAGCCGTACCAGTTGGTGTTGCCCAAATCAGCGTAGGTGTTGCCGTCGTCGTAGGTGTAGGGCGGGTCAGGCTCATCCGTGCCGTCGATGTCATATTCGTCATCGCCGCCGTCCAGCAAGGCGGGGTCGATTTCGGGCTTGGTGTCGCTGCGCTTAAAGACCATGGTCATACCGTCAAACTCAATGGTCAGCAGGTCACCCTCGCGGGTGTAGGTCATGGCCGGGGTATTGGGGTCGGTCAGCGCGTAGAAGCTGCCGTCCTTCCATTGGAAGGTGACAAAATCCTCCATGTAGGTTTCGCCGGTGCCGTCCGCACGCAGCTCAATGTAGAAGTCCTCCATATCGACGAGGGCAAGCTCCTCCTTGGAGAGGGTGTACTCGCTGTCGGAGGCGGATTCCAGCACATAGATGCCCACATCGGTATCGCTGCCTGCGGTGGTGCCCTGGGTCATGTTGTCACCATCCAGAGGCTGCTGCATGGTGCTGCCGGACTTGACGAAGTAGAGCGTTACGCCCTGTCCCTGCACATCGTTCAGGGTCAGGATCTCGTCCTGCAGGGTGCCGGTGCAGTTCAGGCCGCCGCAATCCAGCTGGAAGGCCCCGCCGTTCAGCGTCCACTTGCCGTAGGACTTGGTGCCGTCCACCGTTACAACGCACTTGCCCTTATCATTCAGGTCCATCAGGAACCCGCTGCCGAAGGCATCCTCGACCTGCGTCACGGAGCCGCCGATCTCGGCGTAGGCTGCTTCCCAGGTGCCCTGATTCGGGTCACTGGCGTTCGGCTTGCCGGTGCGGATGGAGCCGCTGATCATTGTTACGACGATCATAAGCAGGAATATCACCGGAATGGCGATCAGGATCATCCGTTTGGGGGTCATTGGTGCGCGGGGGCGCTTGGGCTTGCCGCCGGGGGCCATATTGCTGTAAGGGTTGCCGCCCGTGCCGCCGGGTGGCGGCGGCGTGACAGCATGGGGAGCATCCGGCGGTGTGGACGCAGGCGGGGGTGTGTTTCTGGCGTAAAGCGGTGCGCCTGCGCCGGTCTGCGGCGGTGTGCCGGGCGCATTGCCTGCGTAAGGATTCGCTGCGTTCGTCTGGGGCTGTGGGGCGGCAGGTGCGCCGCCTGCATAGGGATTGCCGCCGCCTGCCTGCGGCTGCGGGGGCGGCGGTGCAGCCTGGGTAGGCTGAACCGGGGGCTGGGGCACAGCTGCGGGCTGTGCGGCGGGCTGCGGTACGGATACTTTTGCACCGCAATTCTCGCAGAATTTAGTACCGGGCTTTAACTCGGCACCACATTGCGTACATGTTGCCATAGTGTCTGCCTCCTTTTATAAAGTAATATTTTAGAACCTTGCTTATTCCTGTGTCATTTCAAACCATACAGCTTCCTGCTGCGGCAGGTTCAGAAGGGATTCCCCACCGATGTGCATTACATTGACACCGCCGTAATTATCGGGCATCATAGCCAGCGTTTCGCGCTGTGTACGCCCTGAATCCATACGGAACAGCGAAACGGAGCAGATCCAGCCGCGGTCATCCATACCAAGGTAGGAGATGCTGCTGTCCCATGTGGCCGGAACCCTCTGGCCGTTGGTGTATGCGCCGGTGTAGAAGTTTGGCTGATCCTCGCAGATTTCAAACCAGGTGCCGGTCTCCTCACTCACAAAGGAGCCGACCATGTTCGGAATGCTCAGCGGGGCGGTGTTCCAGATAGCCTCCATCAGGTTGAATTTTTCGTTATCGCGGGAAACGCCGTACACTGTCGTGTACTCGGCGCCGTACTCCGCATCGTAGGCCGTGCCGGTCTCAAACCGGACAATGCCGTTGATGCCGAAGAGCGGACCGCCGTTGACCATCGTGCCGCACTGTGCGCCGCTGATGACATCAATGTATTCGACATTGCCGTTTTCGGTCAGAAGGAAAACATAGGGGGCGTAGTCCTGCCCGATGCTGGTCATCAGCATCTTTATATAATCGCCGTAGCAGCCGCTGACCGCGAACTCGGTCTTGTCGCCCAACTCGTACCATTCCTTCATGGTCTGATAGGTCATAGCGCCGTCAGGGGTAACATAGTCGGTCAAGGCACGCACCGTCACAGCGCCGTCGGCACTTACATCGCAGGTGAACCATTCATCCTGCCCGTGTAGGATCTGGCCGCTGCCTTGGCGCTTGTCGGGGTCGACCTGAACATCCGTCCAGTACATTCCCGACCCGGCGGGGGTGTACATCGGAACCGTGGCAACAAAACCGTGGCTGTATTTCGGATACAGGGAATAGTAGCTGTACAGTCCGTCCAGATTGCTCAGGCTCTGCGCGCGCATCATGTACAGCATGGCGCTCTGGTCGGGGTCGATGTAGCCGTAGTAGGTGTCAAAATGCTGCGCTACTGCGCGTTCCAGTGCGTGCATCACCTTGGCGTCGTCGGTGTAGCCCAGATGCGCCAGCATCTCCGGGTTGGAAAGCTCCTGCCCGGTGTCAAAATTGTAATGGTACGAACCCACATCGTGGTTGTACATCGCGTCAGAGCTGGTGATTTGCAGGCTCAGCAGGGGACCGTCCCAGTTGCTGACCCAGATGATGTAGCTTGTGTCGATAAAGTCATTGCGGGAACGGGCGTCCAGCGCGCGCTCCACCAGATAGCCGAAGCGGTAGCCAATCATCTCGTTGATGTTCCTTGCGCCCTCGGTGTCGTCGTCGATCTGCGGCACCTGGTAAAAGTAGGTGTCCTCGATGCCGTAGGGGTCGGTGTAGGTAAACCGCTCGTCATACAGCGTAGAGATGCGTGAATCATCAAACCTGCGGGAGGACTGCGGCTTTTGCGGGGTATCCTCCGCGGCTTCCACATTTTCAACGGAGGTCTCGCTCACTGCGCTTGCAGCCGGTTCGGTCGGTTCGGGCCGCTTGCTGTCCTGTGCGCAGCCTGCCGCAGACAGCAGCATCGCCGCCGCCAATAGTACGGCAAAGCGTTTTTTCATGGTTGGTTCACCCGCCTTTCGGTTGAGAGTGCGGCAAACTGCCTGTGTTTAGCCAAAGGTAACGCTGTTCAGAATGGTGTCGCCCTCGGTGCCGGGGTCAATGTCTACGCCGGAGATCTTGATGGCCAGCCAGCCGCCGGTGGGCATCTCACCGTAGTATTCCGTCCACCACATACCGACGTTTTTGTAGGTGCGTCCGGCCATCTCCACGCCGCCGATGGTGCGCGGGGTAAGCTCCTCCACGTTTTCAAAGTCGTCGTAATAGTAGTTGATTTTGTCCAGACCGCTTTTCAGTTCAAAGGTTATGCGCGGGTCGCCGGAGAAGATATGGCTGGGGTCATCGGTCGGGAACAGCTTGAAATCCCCGAAACTGGTCGCGGACTTGTACCAGCCCTGGTCGGGGCAGGTCACGTTGAGCACCAGCGTAAAGTCCGTGCCGAATGCCTCCAGGGTCGGGGTGTTCAGGCCGGCAGCCGATGGATAATCGGGATTGTCCGCAGGAGCGGAAGCGGGGGCCGGTTCGGCGGTGGCTTCCGGCTCCGGCTCTGCAGCAGGCTCCGATGCAGGTTCGGATGCAGGCTCGGATGCCGCGTCGGTCTTGGGCTCTGCCGGGGTCTCCGTCTGGGGTTCAACAGCCGGTTCGGCGGCCTGCGCTTTCAGGTCGGATAAGCCGGAATTGACCTCTTTGGTCACATCCCCCTTGGAGCAACCGGCCAAAGCCATAAGCATCATGGCTGCCAATGCGGCAGCGAGCGTTCGTTGTACTTTTTTCATAGCTGTCCTCCTTTTGGTCATAAAGTGTCCATCATGGCGCTCAGATAGGCGGGCGAGACGGAAGCGTAGACGAAATCATCGACAATGTGGTCCTTTTTTGCCAGGCACACGGCGGTGGCCAGTTCGGGATATTCGGCCTCATCCACAAGCAGTACCGTTTTGCAGTGCGGGCAGACATCCCGCAGGTCGTTTGCCAGCAGCAGTCTGTCCTGCAGGGTGCGCGGCGGATGCGGACAGACCTCCAGCAGCAGGACATCTGCCCTGCAGGAACGGCATAGCTTTACAATATCCTTTGTCTTAGGGCCGGCGTTTTGTACCTGGAAATCCGGTCTGCCGTGTTTCAGTGCCATTGTCAATGCGCTCGTCATCACAGAGTATTGCGCGTCCAAAACGATCCTCCGCACGGCGCAGCCCTCCTTCCCTGCAAAGAATACGATTTGTCACCTTCATCATACAGGAATCGGACGATTTCTGCCCCCACCATTTGGATAGTTTTTTGCGCTTTTTACTGCTTTTTTTCAGCACTATTGCAAAATAAGGCGGATTGCGTCATAATAATAGTGTGAAAAGGCAGCACGATACCCTTTTGGGAAAGGACAGGCGCTATGACAAAGGTACGGCTTGGCAATCTGTATTTAGCCGCTGCGGTTGCAGGGGTGATTCTCTGCGCTGTCCTGATGCGGGCATTTTATATGCCGTATTCCGGCTTTTGGCGCACGGTGCTGTATAATATTCTGATCTTTTCCTGGGCGGTATCGGTCTGGTGGCGTATCCTGCACGCACAGACCCGCCGCTGCCTGCTGGGCGCTGCCGCCCTGATGTTGTTCTGGCTGGATATACGCCTGATCCGCTATGACTTTGCCCAGACACCGGAGATGCTGCGGCGATTGTGGTATGCGTACTATATCCCGATGCTGCTGATCCCGACCCTTGCACTTTATACGCTTTTCTTTTTGGATCGTGGGCAGTCCGCCCCGCTGTACAAATATCGGCATCTGATCTTTGTATTCCCTGTGGTGCTGTTCAGTCTGGTGCTGACAAACGATTGCCATCAGCTTGCGTTTGCGTTCCCGCCCGGGCAGGAGGTACTGGGCAGCCCCGATTACACCTATCGGTTCGTATATTATCTCTGTCTGCTGTGGATATTTTCCTGTGCTGTGTTCACGGTGGTGTACCTTGTACGGCGCTGCCGTATTCCGCATACAAAGCGCATCCTCTGGCTGCCGCTTGTGCCGATTTTTTTTGCCACCCTCTATGCTTTACTGTACAAGCATATTTTGAATGTGCCGTGGATGCATGCGATTGCCGGTGATATGACCGTGGTGCAATGCCTGACCTTTACAGCGACCTTTGAGGCGTGCATCCGGTGCGGGCTTATCCAATCCAACATGGGGTATGCCACGCTGTTTGAGGTATCTATGGCCAAGGGACTGATTACAGACCGGGCGTTTGTGCCTGTGCAATCCTCGATGCAGGCAGCGCCGCTCCGCGAGGAGCAGCTGCGTCAGGCGCTCACCGGCAGTGTCCAGCTGGACGCCACGACCCTGCTTCACGGTCACCCGATCCGGAAAGGGTATGTTTTCTGGCAGGAGGACATCACCGAATTGGTGGCTCTGCTGGAGGAGCTGCGTCTCACGCAGGAGGAATTGCATGACATCGGGGACATCATACAGGCGGAAACAGCCCAGAAGGCACAATGGCTGAAGCTGAGCGAGCAGAACCGGCTGTATGACAAAATCGAGACCGTCACAGCCCGCCAGCTGGCACGGATACAGGAATATCTGATCGCGCTCAGGGCCACGGACGATGTCGATACCGCCCGCCGGCTGCTGAAGCACATCGTCATTTTGGGAACCTATATTAAGCGGCGCAGCAACCTTGTTTTTGTTTGTGACAAGGCGGAGGACATCGACACCACGGAGCTGCGGCTGAGCCTGTTTGAATCAGCCGAGAGCCTGCGCCTGAGTGATATACGCTGCGCCGTACAGATCACCGACACAGCAAAGATCCCCTCTGCGTCCGCCGTGGCGATCTATGACGCCTTTGAAGCCATCATAGAAGCGACCCTGCCGGGATTGCAGGAGATCCTTTTCTGCGCCGAGCATACGGCGCAGGGCTGGGGGCTGCGCTGCAGCGTTCAATGCACCGACGCGCCCGCTGCGCTGCCCGGCCTGCCGCAGATGCAGCTTGAACGGGATGAGGACGGGCTTTTGTATTTCACTATGTTTCCGGCAGAAGGAGGCAGCCTATGATTTTCCGGATCTCCCGCAACGCTGTCAAGGAAGGCTTTGACACGCTGCCGGCGGCCATCTGCTACTTTGACCGCAACGGTCTGCTGCGTCTGATCAATCACAGGATGCAGGAGATTGCCGCAGTCCTCTGCGGCTGCGATCTGCAGACCCTTACGGATCTGGAGCAGGCGCTGCACAGTCCCGGCGGCGGTGTGCAGCTGCGCGATGAGGCCGCCCGCATCTACGCATTCCCGGACGGGACGGTGTACCATTTTGCGGTGCGCCCTGTTCAGGACAAATACGGCATACCGTACACCGAGGTGATGGCTACCGATGTCAGTCGTCTGGCTGCATTGCACGCTGCGCTGCAGCAGGAAAACGAGCGCCTTGCCGATGCGAACCGCCGCGCAAAGCGCTTATATGACAATATGCCCGACATTGTGCGGGAGGAAGAAATCCTGAAAATGAAGATGCAGGTGCATGACGACATCGGCCATACCCTGCTTGCCGCACGGCGCGCACTGCGGCATGAGCATGACCTTGCCCGGATTAAGAGCGAGGCCGCGGAGTGGGAAAGCTCCATCTCCCTGCTGTGCCGCGCCCGGCAGGAGGATGCTGCCGAGGACCCGCTGACCTGTATGCAAAGGCGGGCGGCTGTGCTGGGCGCAGCCGTACAGCTGCGCGGTGCGTACCCTGCGGCACGCGCCACCCGCGAGCTCTACGCACTGATCCTGCGGGAATGTACCTCCAACGCTGTGCGGCATGCGGGCGCCACGGAATTGTACGCCGATTCCGAGCATCGGCCACAGGCATGGCATCTTTGCATCACGAACAACGGCGCACCGCCCAGGGCGGAGATAAAGGAAGGCGGCGGGCTTTCCTCGCTCCGCCGCCGTATTGAAAAAGCAGGGGGTACGGTAACCGTACACTCCCTGCCTGTGTTTGTTCTGGAAGTCACCCTGCCCGATAAGGAGAGCATTTATGATACGCGTTATGATCGTTGAGGACCAAAAACTGGTCCGGAGCCTGCTTGAAAGCTATATTCAGAACGAGGACGGGTATCAGCTTGCCGTATCTATCCCCGGCGCTGCAGAGGCACCGATCCTGTGCGATACCGAGGACATCGACCTTGTCCTGATGGATGTGCAGACCGAGCACCGCGAAAACGGTTTGGCCGCCGCCAAAAAGATACGAGAAGCGCACCCCGCAATCAAGATCGTGGTGGCGACCTCGCTTATCGATACGCAGGTTTTAGCCCGCGCCAAGGCCGTGGGCGCGGACAGCCTGTGGTATAAGGACGGCGATGAAGGAACCCTGATGCAGGTCGTGCGCCGCACGATGGCGGGGGAGCATATCTTCCCCGATGCACCGCCCAGCGTGGAGATCGGCACGGCCATGAGCGCCGAGTTCACCAAAGGCGAGATGAAGGTCCTGCGCTGTCTCGTGCGCGGGCTGTCCTATAACGAGATTGCAAAAGAACTCGGCATCGAGCCATCCACCGTGAAGTTCCACGTCATCAATATGCTGCAAAAGACGAACTTAGAGAATAAGCTCCAGCTTGCCATTGCCGCCACCGAAGCCAAATTGGTGGTGGAGTTGGCGGACACCTGAACCGTTATTCCATAGCAACCGGTGCGTAAAAATGAAGCACCCGGGAGGGCTGAATCCCTCCCGGGTGTTTCAATTTAGAACCGCTCCACGCCATCACTCGTTACGCGCGCGTAGACGAGGGGCGGAAGCGTCGGCGGTTCATCGCGGATGACAAGGCCGCCGCGGTACATTTCCTCGGCTGCGGCAAACAGGCTCTCGTCGTCGGCATAGAACGTGCAGATGCTCTCCCCTGCCTTGACGTAGTCGCCCAGCTTTTTGTGCATCGTAATGCCCGCGGCAAAGTCGATGCTGTCCTCCTTCTTGATGCGGCCCGCGCCCAGCAGCACGCTGGCATTGCCGATCTTCTCGACGTCGTTTTTGTAAATATAGCCGTCGGCGGGGGCGGTCAGCTCATAGCTGTACTTTGCCTTTTGGAACTTGTCGGCGTCGCGCAGTACGCTGATGTCGCCGCCCTGCGCGGCAAACATCTGGCAGCACTTTTCAAACGCCGAGCCGTCGGCAATGACGCTCTCGGCCAGCTTACGGCAGGTAGGCATATTGCCCTTGCCCGCCAGCACCAGCATGTTGCCGGCCAGCTGCAGGCAGACCTCGGTCAGGTCCGCGGGGCCCTTGCCCCGCAGGACGGCCATGCTCTCGGCGACCTCCAGTGCATTGCCGATGTTGTGGCCGAGAGGCTTGTCCATATCGGTGATGAGCGCCGCGACCTTGCGGCCATGCGCCGTGCCGATGGCGACCATCTGGCGGGCCAGCTCGAGCGCACCGTCCAGGTCCTTCATGAACGCGCCGTCGCCCATCGTGACATCGAGCAGGATTGCGTCCGAACCGGCGGCCAGCTTCTTGGACATAATGGAGGACGCGATCAGCGGGATGCAGCCGACGGTGGCGGTCACATCGCGCAGGGCGTACATCTTCTTGTCGGCGACGGCTATCTTGCCGCTTTGGCCGATGACCGAAATGCCGATCTCGTTGACCTGCCTGAAAAATTCTTCCTGCGTCAGGCTCGTGCGGGTGCCGGGGACAGCCTCCATCTTGTCAATCGTGCCGCCCGTGTGGCCGAGGCCGCGCCCGCTCATCTTGGCGATCTTGACACCGCAGGCCGCCACGATGGGCGCAATGACCAGCGTCGTCTTGTCACCGACGCCGCCGGTGGAGTGCTTGTCAGCCTTGATGCCCGCGATGGCAGACAGATCGACCATGTCGCCGGAGTGGGCCATGACGTCGGTCAGCATGGCGGTCTCCTCGTCAGTCATGCCGCGCAGGTAGATGGCCATGAGAAGCGCCGACATCTGGTAGTCGGGCACATCGCCTGCCACATAGCCGTTGACGGCGAAGGACAGTTCTTCGTGGTTCAGCGTGCCGCCGTCGCGCTTCTTGGCGATAATATCGTACATTCGCATAGTTTTTCTCCTTGTAAAAGGCAGGCCGCCCGGCTGGGATACCGGGCGGCCTGCTGTGATTTGTGATTAACGGCTGCCCTTGTCGTAGGGAATGCCCTCGGCCTTCGGGGCCTGGGAGTTCTTGGAGGTGAAGATCAGCACGATCATCGTGACGATATACGGCAGCATCTGGTAGAAGTTCGAAATTTCCTTGACGCCCTCAAACTTCGGCAGGAAGGTCAACGTGGCGTTCAGCGCAGCAATGACCTTGAACAGCGCGAAGAACAGCGACGCGCCGAGGATCGGCAGCGGCTTCCAGTTGCCGAAGATCATAACGGCCAGCGCCAGGAAGCCGTAGCCGCCAACGTCGGAGTTGAAGCCGGAGCCGGCTGCCAGCGTGTAGGCCAGGCCGCCGACACCGCCCAAGAAGCCGGAGATCAACACACCGGCGTAGCGCATCTTGTAGACGTTGATGCCGACAGAGTCCGCCGCCTGGGGATGCTCACCGCAGGCGCGCAGCCGCAGACCGAAGCGGGTCTTGTACATGACGATGTAGGCCGCGATGAACAGGACGATGGCAACGGGGGTCGTCAGGTAGAAATACTTGAAAATCAGGTTATTCCAGAAGCTGGGGCCGTCCACCGGGGCGAGGCCGAAGGTATCGCGGGTGATGCGCACCCAGTTGGGAATGAAGATCGTGGTCAGGCCCTGGCCCTGGATGGCCCAGGTCATGACGACGGCGAAGGCGGGCGCAAACTGGTTCAGCGCCGTGCCGCCGATGGTCTGGTCGGCCTTCAGGTTGATGGCCGCAAAGCCCAGCAGCAGCGAAAAAATCATGCCGGTGACGCCCGCCACCAGAATGGCAATGAACATCGACAGCTGCGGATGTGCGGGACCGAAGCCGCTCTGGTCCAGGCCCTGCAGCGTAAAGCAGGCGAACAGCGCGCCAATGATCATCATGCCCTCAAGTGCGATGTTGATGACGCCGGAATGCTCACTGAACATGCCGCCCATGGCGACGAGCAGCAGCGGCACTGCGAACAAAATGGTCATACTGATAATGTTGGCAGCGATCATCATTTTGCAGCACCTTCCTTTCCCTTATGGCCGGAGACCGCCTTGGTAATGATGCCGCGCATCAGCAGGGCAAAGGCCGCCAGATAGATGATGACGGCAATGACGATGTCAATGGTCTCGGACGAGTAGGCGGGCTGCATGGCGGCACCGCCGACCTGGATATAGCTGATAAAGAGCGACGCAAAAATCGTGCCGATGGGGTTGGAGCTGGCCAGCAGGGCGACAGGGATGCCGTTGAAGCCCATGCCGAGGATGGATTTTTCCAGCACGTATTGGCCCGTACCGGCCAGGTAGTAGATGGCGCCGCCGATGCCGGACAGCGCGCCGGAGATGACCATGGACAGCACGATGTTGCGCTTGGAGTTGATGCCCGCGTACTGGGCAGCGTCGCGGCTCAGGCCGCAGGCCTTCAGCTCATAGCCGAAAGTCGTCTTTTGCAGGATGACCCAGACGAGGATGGCAAAAATAATCGTGATGATGATGGAAATATTGATCCAGCTCGAGTTGCCGAACAGTGCCGCAAACGGCCCCCTGGGCAGGATCGCACCGGGGTTTGCAACGTTCAGCGCGGCGGTGCGGTCCGAGTTAGATGCGCCCCAGCCGGAGGCCAGCATATTGGGCATGTTGGCCAGCAGCAGATTGACGAGGTACATGCCGATCCAGTTGAACATGATGGCGGTGATGACCTCATTGACGTTGAAATACGCCTTGAACAGGCCCGGGAAAACGCCCCAGATCGCACCGCCGACAGCGCCCGCCAGCAGGCAGACGTACCACGGCAGCTGGAATTGAATGGCGCACAGCAGCGAGAAGAAAGCGCCCATCGTGTACTGGCCGGACGCACCAATGTTGAACAGGCCCGTCTTGAACGCAAAGCCGACGGACAGGCCGCACATCATCAGGGGTGCCGCCTGGTACAGCACCTTGCCGAGTTTGTCCATGCTGGAAAAGCCGGTGGCCAGCATAGCTCTCATGCCGCCCACGGCGGCGCCGGGATTCAGCAGGACCAGCAGTACAAAGCCCAGCACCAGACCGACGACGATGGACAAAAGGCTGGCCAGGACCCCTACAACGGCGGGACGCTGCAGAAGCGGCTGTTTATTCTGTTTGCTCATGCTTTCGCCTCCCCTTGCTTTTTGGCACCGGCCATATACAGGCCCAGTTCCTCGACAGTGGTCTTTTTCGGGTCGAATTCGCCGACGATCTCTCCCTCGTAAATCACGAGGATGCGGTCAGACAGGTTCATGACCTCGTCCAGCTCAAGGCTGACGAGCAGGACCGCACGGCCCTTGTCGCGCTCGGCCACGATCTGCTTGTGGATATACTCGATCGCGCCGACGTCAAGGCCGCGGGTTGGCTGCACGGCAACGAGCAGCTGCGGGTCCTTATCGACCTCGCGGGCGATGATAGCCTTCTGCTGGTTGCCGCCGGACATGCTGCGGGCAATCGTCGCAGGGCCCTGGCCGCTGCGGACATCGTATTGCTTTATCAGGCGCTCGGCGTACTGCAATACGGCGTTCTTTTTAATAAAGCCGTGGTTCTGGAACTCCGGCTGCCAGTAACGCTGCAAAACCATGTTGTCAGCCAGCGTGTAATCCAGCACCAGACCGTGCTTGTGGCGGTCCTCCGGGATGTGGCTCATACCGGCCTTGCTGCGCTCGCGGATGGGGGCATTCGTGATGTCCCTGCCCTCGAGTCTGATGGTGCCGGACGTGGGCTTTTCAAGGCCCGTAATACCGTAGATCAGCTCGCTCTGGCCGTTGCCGTCGATACCGGCAACGCAGACGATCTCGCCCGCGCGGACGTTGAAGCTGACGCCGCGGACGGCATTGTTCTTGTGGACCTTGCTCGGCACGACGAGGTTCTCGACCTCCAGGATCGGCTTGCCGACCTCGCAGGGCTTCTTATCGACGGCAAACTGCACGTCGCGGCCAACCATCATCTTGGACAGTTCCTCTTTCGTGGTGTCCTTGATGTCAACGGTGCCGATATACCTGCCCTTGCGCAGGACAGAGCAGCGGTCAGAGACCGCCATGATCTCGTTGAGCTTGTGGGTGATGAACAGGATGCTCTTGCCCTCGGCCTTGAAGCCGCGCATGATGTCCATGAGTTCGTCGATTTCCTGCGGGGTCAGAACCGCCGTAGGCTCGTCGAAAATCAAAATTTCATTGTCGCGGTAGAGCATTTTCAGGATCTCGACACGCTGCTGCATGCCGACGGAGATGTCGCTGACCAGCGCGTCCGGGTCGACCTTCAGACCGTACTTTTCGCTCAGGGCCATGACCTTTTTGCGGGCCTCGTCCTTCTGCAAAAAACCGTGCTTTGTGTCCTCAACACCCAGAATGATGTTGTCGAGCACCGTGAAGCACTCCACCAGCTTGAAATGCTGGTGCACCATGCCGATGCCCAGTGCGTTGGCATCGTTCGGGTTGTTGATCTTGACCTCCTGTCCGTTTTTCCGTATCGTACCCTGCTCCGGCTGATACAGACCGAACAGCACACTCATCAAGGTGGATTTACCGGCGCCGTTTTCGCCCAGCAGGGCGTGGATCTCACCCTTGCGCAGCTGGAGGGTGATGTCGTCGTTGGCTTTGATGCCGGGGAACTCCTTGGTAATGTGCAGCATTTCGATGACATAATTATCTGCCAATCGTTGCACTCCCTTTCAATGTGTACGGGCTTGTACACAAATTCTTACACTATATTATACAGAAAAATCGCGCCATGTACAATAGAATCTGCACAAAAAGTAGCCGAAATTTGGCAAAACAGAACAAAAACCACCCTGCGCGAGGTGCGCAGGGTGGTTAAAAGTCACACTTTTAAAGCTTTATCAGCTCTGGTAGTCAACCGTGATGGTGGTGACAGCGGGCTTAACATCGGCGTCATAGCTGTCGTCGATGGCCAGGGTGCCGTCCACGATGGAGGCGTACATGGAATCGTACTGCTCCTGGGTGAACTTGGTGAACTTGGAGGTGCTCATCGGCAGACCGACGCAGTTCTCGGCAGCGCCGAGCTTGGTCTCCTTGCCGGAGTAGGTCTCGCTGAACTTCCAGCCGTTGTTCAGGGCATCGGTCAGGGCCTCGTTGACAGATTCGGCCAGACCCTTCATGGCGGAGGTGACAACGGTGTCGAACTGACCGGACTGGTCAACGTCAACGCCGATCATCTTGCCGCCGTTGGCCTGCGCAGCAGCGTCGCAGCTCTGGCAGACGGGACCGCCGCAGGCAAAGACGACCTCGGTACCCTCGGAGTACCAGCCGTCCATCTTGTTCTTGACCTCATCGGTAGCTGCGAAGCCGCCGGAGTACCAGTACTTGATGTTGACATCCGTAGCGCCGATCTCCTTGGCAGCGGCGTCAGCGCCCTGCACGAAGCCGTAGCCGTAGCGGATAACTGCGGGGACAGCCATGCCGCCCAGGAAGCCCAGCTCCTTGTAGCCGTCATAGACAGCGGCATAACCGGCCAGGTAGCCGGCCTGCTCCTCTTTATAGGTGATCAGAGCGGTGTTGGCGGTGGGAGCCTTGTCGCCCAGGTCGCTGGCGGAAACGTCCAGAGCCAGGAACTGCACGTCAGGGTACTTCTCCTGAGCCTCGGCGATGGCATTGCCGAACAGGTAGCCAGCGACGACGATGGACTTAGCACCGTCGTTGACAGCGTTGTCCATCTGCTCCAGACGGGCGGCGTCGGAGTCCTCGGTGGGACGGTAGTAGTTGGCGTTCAGGCTGTTTGCAGAGCAGAAATCCTGCACGCCCTGCCAGGTGTACTGGTTGAAGGACTGGTCATCGATGTTGCCGACGTCGGTAACAAAGGCGACATCGGTCTTGCTGCCGGAGGTGGAAGCGGCAGCCTCAGAGGTAGCCTCCGTCGTGGTGCTCGTGGCGGTGCTGGCGGAAGAACCGCCGCAGGCAGCCAGAGAGAGCGCCATGCTGGCAGCCATTACAAAAGCGAGAAACTTTTTCATGGTTTTGATCTCCTTAGGTTGTTTTCAATTGCGCAGCAGGGCGGTTCCCTGCCGCTTTGCTTTCAGTATACCGCATTTGCGCTGTTAATTCAATGACAAAACGGCGTAAAAAACATTACAAAAGCATAACAAAGCGCAGCCTCCTGCCTCTCTCGGCGAGGGAGGTGCCCCGCAGGGGCGGAACCCTCTCACAGAGGGGGCCAAGTGGGGGGGGTTACAGCAGGCGGTTCACCGTGACGTTCGGGGTTTCCGGCAGCGTATCCAGATCCGAGTAGGCATCCATCTTCAGGACGCTGGTGCGCAGATCCTCATACAGTGTGCGGTAGTCGTCCTGCGTGAAGCTGTCAAACCGCCAGGGCGCCCCGGCCACCAGCGCGACTTCGCCGTTCGTGAAGCCGGCCTTCTCGGTCTGGCCGCCGGTCTGGCCATTCCAGGTGCCCGCCGCAAAGAAGGTGTACAGCTGACGCTGCACGGCAGCGTTGTAGCACTTGATGGCGCTGCCCAGCACGCGGTCCCCCAGCTCTGTGTTGTCGTAATCCGTCGTGATCGCCTTGCCGCCGGTCTGGTTGACGGCGCCGGTCACACCCTCGTACAGGTTGCCGCCGCTGACCATAATAAGCGACGTACCGTTATTATACCAGTCGATCATCCGCTGGGTAATGGCGTCGTTATTCTCATAGGTATCAGTGAACCAGGTCTGCAGAGTGACATACTCGCCCTGCAGCTCGGCAGCGGCCTCCGCGCCCTGCAGAAAGCCGGTGCAGTACCGCACAATGCCCGGTATCTCCCGCGCGCCGATGAAGCCGAGCGTGGTGTAGCCATCGGTCACAGCGGCGTACCCGGCCAGATACCCGGCCTGTTCCTCCTGAAAGAGGACGCAATGGACAAGGCTGGCCGTATTGTAAGCGCTATAGTCGTCACTGTGGGGCTCGCTGTCAAACAGCAGGTAGTGGACGTCAGGGTAGTTTTCCTGCATGCGGTAGAGCGCCGCGCCCATGGTGTCGCCGCGGCAGACCACGAGCTTTGCGCCGCTCTCGGCGGCAGCGCGCAGGGCGGCCTCGGCCTCGTCTGCGGTGTTGCCCGCGGCAGTCTGGGCGTCGGCGGTATAGCCGTACGTGTTGGCGAACGTCTGTATGCCCTGCCATAGCATGGCATCCTCGCCGGATTCCGTGCCGCCGGGGCCGGTCACCAGCACGACGGACTCTCCGCCGGGCAGTGTGGCCGCCGGGTCATCGGGCTGGTAGACAAAGGTCGCGTCGTTCGTCGGGGCGGTTACAGTGTGCTGCTCCTGCGCGGTGCTGGCAGCCTCCGTATCCTTGCAGGCGGTCAGCCCTGCCAGCAGCGCCAGCGTCAGAAGCAGTGCTAAGAATTTCTTCATGTGGTAAGGGAACTCCTTTGGTTTTCTGAAAAAGCCTCCCCTTGAGGGGAGGTGGCCCCGCAGGGCCGGAGGGGTGGGCGGGAGACTCCGCGTAAATCGTGCGGCACCCAGCCACTCCTCACCCGCTGCGGCGGGAGCTCCCCTCAAGGGGAGCCAAAAAGAGTAATTTTACTCCAGATTTGCCGGGCCGAAGCCGTAGGGCAGCAGGTCACCGAGGGTCGTGACGATGTAATCGTCCTCACTCCTGGCCATAATGACGGTCAATTCGGGGCCGCCGAACTCATAGAGCGCCTGACGGCAGACTCCGCACGGGCCGGTGACGAGGGTGTTCGTCTCCCCCACCTTGCTGCCGACGATGGCGATGGCGTCAAACTCGCGTACACCCTCGCTGACGGCCTTGAACAGAGCCGTGCGCTCGGCGCAGTTCGTGGGGGTGTAGCTCGCGTTCTCAATATTGCAGCCCCGGAACACCTGTCCGTTTTTGCCGCGCAGCGCCGCGCCCACGTGGAAGTGAGAGTACGGTACATAGGCGAACTTCTGCGCGGCGAACGCCTCGCGGATGAGCGCCTGAATCTCAGCCTTTTCCATGCTCACTTCTCCAGAAATGCGTCAACGCCCAGCGCGACCTTCATCATGGCGGTGAAGCTGGTCTGGCGCTGCTCGGCAGTCGTGATCTCCGGCGAAACAAAGCTGTCGGAGATCGTCAACAGGCAGGCGGCACGCTTGCCCAAGACTCTGGCGTTGTGGAACAGCGCAAAGCTCTCCATCTCGACGGCCAGGCAGCCCTTTTCGTCGCGCAGTTTTTCCCAGTAGGTCGGCTTCTCGTCGCTGGGCTGGCGGTAGAACACGTCGGAGGAATGGATGTTGCCCTCGATCAGTGGGATACCAGCAGCCTTGGCGCTGGCGCGCAGGGCATCGTTCAGCGCAGCGCTCGGGATCTGGATGTCGTCGGTGTCGCCGCTCTGGGTCACAGCGTAGTTGCTCTCGGAGTAGGCACCCGTGGCCAGCACCACGTCAAACAGTTTTGCCTTGTCGGTGTAGGAGCCGGCGGAGCCGATGCGGATGATGTTCTCGACGCCGTACTGGGTGTACAGCTCGTAGGAATAAATGCCGATGGACGGCATGCCCATGCCGCTGCCCATCACGCTGATGGGGCGGCCCTGATAGGTGCCTGTGTAGCCGTACATACCGCGGACGTCGGTGACAAGGCGCGGGTCCTCGAGGAAGGTCTCGGCAATGAATTTGGCGCGCAGCGGGTCGCCGGGCATCAGGACGGTCTTGGCGAAATCGCCGTTTTCGGCGCGGTTATGAGGGGTAGACATAAAAGCACTCTCCTTTATTTTGTAATATTGGTAGATACAGTATACCACACTTTCTCCGTTTGTGGTAAACTAAAAGCAAGAAATTTTGTGAAAGAGGCATTTTATCATGCAGATACCCCATCACTGCACCCTTTGCCCCCGGGCCTGCGGGGCGGACCGCGCCGCAGGGCAGCGCGGCTTTTGCGGGGCAGACAACACCCTGCGCGTGGCCCGCGCCGCCCTGCACCACTGGGAGGAACCGTGCCTGAGCGGCGACCCGAACGCCGAAACAGGGAGCGGCACGGTGTTTTTCAGCGGCTGCACGCTGAAATGCTGCTATTGCCAGAATTACCCGATCAGTCAGGGCGAGGTCGGCAAGGCGATTTCTGTGGAGCGGCTGACCGAAATTTTTATGAATTTGCAGAACGGCGGGGCGAAAAACGTAAACCTCGTCACGGCATCGCAGTATCTGCCGTGGGTCACTGCCGCGCTGGATGCCGCGCGGGCGCAGGGCTTTTCCCTGCCCGTCGTCTACAACACGGGCGGGTATGAGACGGTGGACGCCGTCAGGGCGCTGGCCGGGCATGTGGACATCTGGCTGGCGGATTACAAGTACGCGGACGGTGCGCTGGCAGCGGAGCTTTCCGCCGCACGGGACTACCCTGCCGTGGCGGACGCAGCGCTGCGGCAGATGCTTTTGCAGACCGGCGCACCGGTGTACGACGCGGACGGGTATTTGCAGAAGGGCGTCATTGTGCGGCATCTGGCCCTGCCCAGCCACGTGGCAGACAGCAAGGCCGTGCTGCGGCGGCTGGCAGCGCTGCGGGAGGAAACGGGCATAGAATTTATCCCCAGCTTAATGAGCCAGTTTACACCTTTTTATAAGGCGGCAGAGCACGGCCTCGGGCGGCGCATCACGACCTATGAGTACCGGCAGGTCATCGACGAGGCCGTGCGACTGGGGCTGACCGACGGGTATATGCAGGAAAAGAGCAGTGCCCGGGAGGAGTATACACCGCCGTTTGATTTGGAGGGGGTGTAAGCTCACCCAAAAGCCTCCTCCGCTTGCGGGGGAGGTGGCCCGAAGGGCCGGAGGGAGGGTGGCCGCAGGCTGCCGCTCCCCCACCGCCTGCGGGCGGAGCCCCCTCGCAAGCGAAGGGGCCTTAGGAATTGTGAGGTTCTTCATGTTATTTTCCGTTTTCTATCTTTCCCTGTTCCTCTCCGTCGGTCTGCTGTCGGCCCGGCGGGCGGTGCCGGACGGGTCGGCGGCGGTGATCGTGCCGCTGGGCTGCGGGTTCGGCGTGTCGCTGCTGGCCGTGCTGCCTGCACTGTTTGCGGTGGTACTGGGCTTTACACTGCCCGCCGCCGCGCTGGCGGCAGTGGCCGCGGCGGGCATCGGGGCAGCGCTTTTGTACCGCGGCACGCGGCTGCGCGGCATGGCGAAGGACCCCGACAGCGGGGCCCTGTGGGCGTGCCTGCTGCCGGTAGTGCTCATCACGCTGTATCTGCTGCACACCCACGTTCTGCATCTGGTGGACGGCGCGTACCACACGGGCCAGAGCTGCTACGGCGATATGCCGATGCACCTCGGGTTCATCAAATATATCGCGCAGAGCGGTGAATTTCTGCCCCGCTATCCCCTGCTGGGCGGCACGCACCGGTTCGGCTATCCGTTTTTGTGCGAGACGGTCTCCAGCGTTTTTGTGGTGCTGGGGGCCGACCTGCGCACGGCGTATCTTCTGCCGATGCTGCCCGCGTTTTTGTCGGTGTACGGCATGTTCTGGCAGCTGGCGCGGCGCGTGACCGACAGCGTCGGCAAGGCGTGTCTGGCGTTTTACCTGTTCTTTATGGGCAGCGGGCTTGGGTTCGTGTACTTTCTCGGCTCTGCCGACAGCTTTGCGGGCATTTTCACGGGGTTTTACACAACGCCGACGAATTATGTGGAGAAAAACATCGAGTGGGTCAATCCGATTGTGGATCTGCTTATCCCCCAGCGGGCGACGCTGTTCGGTTGGTGTGTGCTGCTGCCCGCCGTCTATCTTCTGTGGCGGTTCTGCTATGAGGGCGAGCGCCGCCTCTGGCCGTGGCTGGCCGCGCTGGTGCTGCCCCTGCCGCTGCTGCACACCCACAGTGCGCTGGCGCTCGTGCTGCTCTGCCTCGTCAGCGGCGTCTACACACTGGCGCAGGGCCCGCGGCGAAAAACGCTGCTGCCCTGGCTGGGGCTGGCAGCGGTCTGCGGCGCGGCGTGGCTGTGCCAGATGCTGCCGACGGTGCTGGCGCAGAGCCTCGACGGCCAGCACATGCTGCGGCTGCACTTCAACTGGATCAACGGCCAGGACGACGGCACGCTGCGGGACAATTATTTCTGGTTCTACATCAAAAACATCGGCCTTGTGTATCTTTTGCTGATCCCTGCGTTTCTCCGCGCCAAGCCAAAGCAGCGGTGGCTGTACGGCGGCGGGCTGGCGATCCTGGCGCTGGCGGAGTTCGTCGTGTTCCAGCCGAACAATTACGACAACAACAAGCTGCTCTATGTCTGGCATATTCTGGGCTGTATTTTGGCTGCACAGCTGCTTATGGATATTTTTGCAAAGGTGCGCGCCCTGCCCTGGCGGGCGCTGGGGCTGGCGGCATGCTGCTTTGCGGGCATGTTCGGCAGTGTGCTGACCGTAGGCCGCGAGGCGCTCAGCGACTACCGGCAGTGGAGCGCGGACGATATGGCGCTGGCGAATCACATCGACGAAAACGCCGGGAGCGACGCGCTGTTTTTGACGAGTGACAGCCATGTAACACCGGTGTTTGCGCTGGCCGGGCGGCGGATACTCTGCGGGTCGGGCAGCTATGTCTACTACCACGGCATGGACTATTCTGCCGAGTACAACGCCATGCGGGCGCTGTATGAGACGCCGGACGAGGACACGCTGGCCGCGTGGGACATCGGGTACGCCGTGTTTGACAGCAGTGTGTACGCGAAATTTGCGGCGGATGAGAGCTGGTATGCGGCAAGGTATGACGTATGGTATGAAAATGCGGCGTACCGCGTGTATAAGATAAAGTAGCATACTCCCGCCCTCCTTCACATAGGATTTGACAGGAAATTCTATGCGAGGAGGTCAGGCTATGAAGGGCGACCCTGAGGAGCGCGCCGCGGCGGTGGGACGGTATATTGTGGAAAGCGGTGCTACCGTGCGCGCGGCGGCTGCCGTATTCGGCGTGAGCAAATCCACGATCTGGAAGGACCAGCACCGCCTGCGCCGCCAGAACCCGGGCCTTTGGGCCGAGGTGCAGGCCGTCGTACAGAGGAACAAGGCCGAGCGTCATCTGCGCGGCGGCGAGGCCACACGGCGCAAATATTTGCATACAGCATCTTGCGCGGCGCACGGCGGCACAGTATAATAGAGTAAAAAATAAAGGACGGTGTACCTATGAAACGTCAGGATTACATCAGCTGGGATGAATACTTTATGGGCATTGCCCTGCTCTCGGCCATGCGGTCCAAAGACAACAACAGCCAGGTCGGTGCCTGCATCGTCAGCCCGGAAAACAAAATTTTGTCCCTGGGCTACAACGGCATGCCCATCGGCTGCAATGACGACGATATGCCCTGGGAGCGCGAAGGCAGCGACCTTGACACAAAATATATGTATGTCTGCCACTCGGAGCTGAACGCTATCCTGAACAGCCCGAACCATGATCTGCGCGGCTCCCGGATGTATGTGACTCTTTTCCCCTGCAATGAATGTGCCAAGGCCATCATCCAGAGCGGCATCAAAGAACTGATCTATCTATCGGACAAATACCACGACACCCATGCCAGCATCGCCAGCCGCCGCATGTTCAACATGACCGGCGTCAAATACCGCGCGTATCAGCCGACGGGGCGCGAAATCAAATTGGATGTATAAGGAGCTATGAACATGAAAACCATCATTATCGGCATCGCGGGCGGCACCGGCAGCGGCAAGACCACCCTGACCGAAAAGCTGCGGGACCATTTTGGTGCGAACGAGGTCAGCGTTCTCAACCACGACAGCTACTACAAGCGCCACGACGAGCTGCCCTATGAGGAGCGCTGCAAGCTCAACTACGACCACCCGGACAGCTTTGACACGCCGCTGATGGTCGCCCACCTGCGGGAGCTGCGCGCAGGTCACCCCGTACAGGTGCCGGTCTACGACTACACCATCCACAACCGCAGCGACAAGACCGTGACCGTGCAGCCCGCGCCGGTCATTATCGTGGAGGGAATCCTGATTTTTGACTCCCCCGAGCTGTGCGACTTAATGGACATGAAGGTCTTTGTGGACACCGACGCCGATGTGCGCATCCTGCGCCGCATCGTCCGCGACGTCAAGGAGCGCGGGCGCACGCTGGACAGCGTTGTCAACCAGTACCTGACCACTGTCAAACCGATGCACGAGCAGTTCGTCGAGCCGAGCAAGCGCAAGGCCGACCTGATCGTCCCTGAGGGCGGGCATAACCTGGTGGCGCTGGAGCTGCTGATCAAATGGGTGGATAATCACCTTCACGCAGTGGAGGCGGAATAAAAATAAATCCGGCGGACGCCTTTAAAAACGTCTGCCGGATTTTTTGTTATAGCGGGTTGGTTGTAGGGGCGGATGCAAGCATCGACCCCTACAAAGCATTTTACACGTGATTTTACGCTTTCGTTTGGCTCGGATGCGGCACGGGCGGCATTTTCGTGAACAGAGCCTTCAGCGCCAGCGGCGTCGCAACGGACGAGACCACGATGAGCAGGATGACCGCCGTGAAATACACGGGGTCCACAACGCCGACCTCCAGGCCCTTCTGGGCAACGATCAGCGCGACCTCGCCGCGGGTCATCATGCCGACGCCGACCTTGAGGGAATCGCCCCAGTTGAAGCGGCAGATTTTCGCGGCCAGACCGCAGCCGATGATCTTGGTCAGCAGCGCAACGATGACGAAGCAGATGCAGAACAGCAAAATTTCCGGTGTCAGGCCGCTGATGTCGGTCTTTAAGCCGATGGAGGCGAAGAACACCGGTGCAAAGATGACGTAGTTGCTGATGTCAACGCGGCGCTCCACGTAGGGGGCGTCGTCCATCGCACAGAGCACGATGCCTGCAATGTACGCGCCGGTGATGTCGGCAATGCCGAAGTACTGCTCGGCAATGTAGGCCATGGCAAAGCAGAACGCCATACTGACGATGGTGATGCGCTGGGTGTGGGGGTTGCGCTTGTCAAGCCATTTCATGGCAAAGTGGATGACGACGCCGACGCCGATGGCGACGAGGAAGAACAGCACGGTCTGGATGAGCACGCCGCCGATGCCGGTACCCTCACCCGAGCTGGCGCCCAGCACGCAGGTCAGCACGATGATACCGATGACGTCATCAATGACTGCCGCGCTGACGATGGTCGTACCAAGGAAGCTTTTCAGATGGCCCAGCTCCTGCAGCGTCGCCACCGTGATGGAGACACTCGTCGCCGTCATGATGGTGCCGATGAACAGCGCGCGGTAGAACTCCGGGCTGCCCACCGCCGCAAAGCCGTAGAATGCGCTATACAGCAGCGTACCGCCTACCAGCGGCACAAAGACGCCGACGCAGGCGATCAGCGTCGCAATGGGGCCTGCGCGCATCAGCTCCTTCAGGTTCGTGCCAAGACCGGTGGAGAACATCAGCAGCACCACACCGATTTCCGCAAAAATCGAGATGGCGTCGCTGGTCTGCACCAGGTTCAACAGGCACGGTCCGATGATCAGGCCGGCAATGATTTCGCCCACGACCTGCGGGGCCTTGCATTTGCGGGCGACCAGCGCAAAGAACTTTGCGCTCAAAATGATGATCGCCAGGTCACGGAACACGGAATACATGAAATATCCTCTCCTTACCTCTTATTAGATGTTTCATACCCCTATAGTTTTAGCACCTTGCGCCGCCGTTTGCAAGAGGATAAAACGTGCAAAATATGCAGTTTGCACGCACGTTTTGCATACACCTTGCCCATCGCAGATTTTTTTGCAAAAAAATGCAAAATAAGGCTTGACATTTGAAGTTTGTATTGCTATAATAGCTCATGCAGTCAGGCGCTGCGCAACTGAATATGTGGAAAGATGGCTGAGCTGGTCTAAGGCGCACGACTGGAAATCGTGTAGGGCCCCTAAAGCCCTCAAGGGTTCGAATCCCTTTCTTTCCGCCATAAGCCCATGACAAAAAGATGTCATGGGCTGTTTTTATTGTATAGCGCAAAAATAGCAAAATCGACGAGCCATTTTTGAAGCGCATTTTCCGCAGCCGCCGGTACGGTGCTTGAGCCGTTAGGCGGGAATTGTGCGGTATTGCCCTAATTATTATCTCAAAACACGAAATGTTCCCTCCCCTGCCTGAGGATATTTCTTGTATACTAATGAAAAAGGAGGATGTTTTGCATGAAAAATACCACTGCAATGGCCGATTATGAGCTGCGCCACATCGAAGCGCTGCGCAAAGATTTGGCGGGCTGCACCGTGCTGCTGAAAAAGGACGGCAGCTTCCCGCTGGAAAAGCCCTGCACCCTTGCCGCCTATGGCAGCGGCGTGCGCCACACGATCCGGGGCGGCACCGGCTCCGGCGAGGTAAATTCACGCTACATCGTAACCATTGAGGAAGGACTGCAGCAGGCAGGCTTTACCCTGACCGGGATGGAGTGGCACACCGGCTACGAACAGGCGCGGGAAAAAGCCCACAAAGCCTTTTTGAAGCAGCTGAAAAAGGACGCCAAAGCCGCCAAGCAGAACTTTATCCTCTACGGCATGGGCAAGGTCATGCCTGAGCCTGAATACGACCTGCCGCTCAACGCTGAGGGCGATGCAGCAATTTACGTTGTTTCCCGCATTTCCGGTGAGGGCAACGACCGCACGCCGCTCAAGGGCGACATCCGCCTGACCGATTCCGAGGTGCGGGATATTCTGGCGCTGGACAAAAAGTTCACCCGCTTTATGCTGGTGCTGAATGTCGGCGGCGTGGTGGATCTTTCCCCCGTTATGAGCGTGCGCAACATTCTGCTGCTGTCCCAGCTCGGTGTCGAGACCGGCGGTGCGCTGGCGGATATTCTGCTGGGCAAGGCCAATCCCTCCGGCAAGCTGACGACCACCTGGGCCGCCTTTGAGGAATACCCTGAAATGCCCGACTTTGAGGACATGAACGAAACCCGCTACCGCGAGGGCATCTATGTGGGCTACCGCTATTTTGATACCTTCCGCAAAAAAGCTCTGTTCCCCTTTGGATACGGGCTTTCCTACACAGAGTTCCGCCTTGGGACTGCCGGGGTGGAGGCGAACGGTGCGCAGGTCACTGTGCGTACCACCGTGGAAAACATCGGTGCTATGGCGGGGCGGCAGGTCGTGCAGGTCTACCTGAGCAAGCCTGCCGGTAAGCTCGATGCGCCCCGGCAGGAGCTTTGCGCCTTTGCCAAGACCCGCACACTTGCCCCGGGAGAAGCAGAAACTGTCACCTGCTCCTTTACCTTGCCGGAGATGGCAGCTTATGATGCCGAAACTGCCGCCTATATTCTCGAGGCCGGTGATCACCTTGTCCGTGTCGGTGTCAGCAGCGCCGAAACCGTCCCCGCCGCCGTCCTGCATCTGGGCAAGACCGTCACGACCCTGCAGGCAAAAAATGTGCTGGGCAGCACGGATTTCACCGACCTTACCGCCCCTGCCGCCGCGATGGAGCGCCCGGAGGGTGTGCCGGTCATCGAAATCGACCCGGCCTCGATTGTCTGTGAAACGATAGACTATGCCCGCACCGAGGAAGTTTTGCCCGAGGTGGACGCCCTGACCAAGGAGGACGCCTCTCTGCTGCTGATCGGCGACTTCGACCCCAACGCAAAGGGGTTTGCTTCGATGATCGGCGCGGCGGGCCGCCATGTCTGCGGTGCTGCGGGCGAGAGCTGCAGCACTGTCAAGGGCATTCCCTGGCTGATCATGGCCGACGGCCCTGCCGGCCTGCGCCTTGCGAAGGAGTATTATGAGGACGACAAAGGCACGCACGCTGTCGGCAATGCTTCGATGCCGGATTCCATTATGGAAATGCTGTCCGGCCCGATGAAGCTGGTGATGAGCCTGATGGGCGGCAGCGGCAAACCGAAGGCCGGCTGCGAAATCAAGACCCAATACTGCACGGCCATTCCCATCGGCACCGCGCTGGCACAGAGCTTTGACCTTGCTTTTGTGGAGCAGTGCGGTGACATTGTGGGCGAGGAGATGGAGCGCTTCGGCGTGCAGCTGTGGCTTGCCCCGGCGCTGAACATCCATCGTTCGATCCGCTGCGGGCGCAATTTTGAGTATTACTCGGAGGATCCGCTCGTTTCCGGTAAGATGGCAGCAGCCATGACGCGCGGCGTGCAGGCGCACAAGGGCTGCGGCACGACCATCAAGCACTATGCCGCCAACAATAAAGAGTACAACCGCACCCGCAACAACAGCATGGTTTCCGAGCGCGCCATGCGTGAAATTTACTTAAAGGGCTTCGGCATCTGCGTGCGGGAGTCCCATCCCAAGGCCGTTATGACCTCCTACAATCTGCTGAACGGCACCCACACCGCCGAGCATCGCGGGCTGATCATGGATATTCTGCGCGCCGAGTTTGGGTATCAGGGCATCGTCATGACCGACTGGGTCACGCCGATGACCGGGGACGCACGCTCTGCCCACCGGGATTCGCAGGCGCAGTATGTGGCTGCGGCAGGCGGCGACCTGTTCATGCCCGGCAACAAGGGTGATTACGACAATCTGCTGCAGGGCATCGACAGCGGCGCAGTAACGCTGGAGCAGGTAAAAATCAATGCCTCCCGCGTGGTCAAAATGGCGCGGGCGCTGACAAAAGAATAAGACGCAAAAACCTCTGCAAGGCAATCGCTGCCCCGCAGAGGTTTTTTGGATAAGCACTTACTTTTCGCGGTACTCCATCGGGGTTTGGCCTGTGACCTCCTGAAAAATCCGGCTGAAATAGTTGCGTGTGCTAAAAGAAAGCGCAGCGGCAATGTCCTGCACGGTCTGGTCGGTGCTTTTCAGCAAAACCTTGGCGCGCTCGATCTTGGCAAATTTGATGTAATCTGTCACGCTCAAGCCCGTCTCCTCTTTAAATTTGTGGGTCAGATAATATTCCGTATAGCCCACCAGCGCTGCAATATCTGCAGCGCGTATTTTTTTATCGAGATTCATCTCAATATAGTCCACACACTTTTGCACCTGCTGACTGAGGTTGGGGTTGGTGCGGCATTTATGCACGCGCCGGACAAAGTCGTCATACATCATAAGGCCGAGCGGTTCAAGATCATCCAATGTTTTTGCATTTTCAGCGGATTGGATATAGCTGTCCCCCAGCGCGTAGGCTTCCTCCGGCGAAAGGCCGCCCTCGATGGCGGCACGGCATACCAGCGAGGTAAACACGATGATACTCGTCTTGCTCTGGCGCAGGGCATCATCGCTGCGCACCGGCACACCTGCGCTGATCCCCATGCTGGCGGAAAGCGCCTGCTTGTAGTTCAAGTCCCCGTTGCGCACCATCTGCAAAAGCCCCTGCTCCGCCATGTAGACCTTGTGGCGGTCGTGAGCGGGCTGCTGCACTGTACTGTGTTCCTGCGCCAAAGACTCGCTGTTGATGTCGCTGATCGTAAGGTGATTACCGGTCAGACAATAGTGCATCATCAGGGCATAGCGGTGCAAGACCGTGCATTGCAGCACCGGGACGGTTTTCAGCACCTCATACAGCTGCATGTTCCATGCCACGCTTGTTTCCAGACTGTTATAGTATTGCAGCCCGTGCTCAATCCCGCGCAGCGAAACATCCTGATAAAACACCGGCCCGATGACCCAGGCGCGTTTCAGCGCACTGCCGTCCTTTTCAAAGGCAGCCGCCCATGTCATGCCAAAGGCCGTGCCGAGTGTGACCGGCGTTGTGTGTCGGCTGCCGTAGTCCAGCATTTTTTTCTTACAGCTGAATAAGTCAAATGCGCCGGAGAGGAACCCCGCCTCCGGGCAGTTGCTCTGCAGCAGGCTGCCATCGGCATTATAGCACCATGTATAAATGTTGCCGCCGCACTGGATCAGTTCAGAAAACAGCTCCATATTTTGAAAAACATCCATCGAATCCCCCTCTTTTTATACCAGTATACCACAAAAAAGTGGCTGCCGTACAGACAGCCACTGACATTTTTATGCGTTGGCGTATCCGCCCAGCGCCGCAAGGCTGGGCTTCGGGGTGCGCTGCATCGTTTCGCGGTTCACAGCAATCAGGCCAAAGTTCATGGCATAGCCCTTCTGCCACTCAAAGTTATCCATCAGGCTCCAATGGAAGTAGCCCTTGACGGGGATGCCGTCGGCGATGCAGTTTTGTACGCCCGCCAAAGCTGCCTCGATAAACGCCACGCGGCGCGTATCATCAGCGGTAGCAATGCCGTTTTCGGTCACGATCAAGTCGCCCTTAAAGTCGGCAGCCACCTTGCGGATGACATTTTCCAATGCCTGCGGATAAAACTCGTAGTCCATCTGGGTCAGCTCGGCCCCCTGCGGGGCGGGCAGCTGCCCCTGCGCACCGTACAGCGTGCGTGTGTAGTTCTGCACGCCGAGGAAGTCATCCTCCTTAATATAAGGAAGATAGTGGGTGAACTCTTCCTCCCACGCGGCGGCGGCAAAGGCTTCACCGCCCGGCTGGGCCTGCAGGTCATGCAGCGAGAGTGTCAGACCGACCTTGACCTCGGGGCAGATTGCCTTGATGGCCTCCCGTGCGGCGGCGTGAGCGCGCAGAACCAGCAGATCGCCCTCCGGTGTGCGCTCGCTGACGAAAATTTTCGGCTGCGGCGTACCGAACACGGCGGCGTTTTCAGCGGCAGCGTATTTCATGTTCTCCATCATCTTCTGGAAGTTCATGCCCACCTGTACGCTGCCCTCGGCGGATTTGCCCGCGTTGGCAGCCGCCTTGGCGGCCTGCTCTGCCATCAGGCGGAACCGCTTGGAGATCGCCGCCAGCTGCAGGCCCATGTTGGCCTCATTGATGGTGCAGATGTAGTGCAGCTCACTACCCAGTTGCTCCATCACATAGCTGACATAGCGCTTGAAGTATTCGACCGTGGATTCTGCCTCCCAGCCGCCCATGGCAATCAGCCATTTGGGGCTGGTGAAGTGCAGCAGCGTCGCAACAGGTTCAACACCGTGCGCCTTGCAGCAGGCAATGACCTTGCGGTAATGCTCGATTTCGGCAGGGTCGAACTTGCCCTCCTCCGGCTCGATACGCGCCCATTCGATGGAAAAGCGATAGGCGTTCAGCCCGGCATCCGCCAGCAGTCGAATATCTTCCTCATACCGATTATAATGGTCGCAGGCAATGCCGCTCGGCTCGGCAAAGCTGGTGTGGGGCAGCTGCTCTTGTGCCCAGTAGTCGGAATGAATGTTGTTGCCCTCGACCTGATGGGCGGCAGTGGCCGCGCCGACAAAGAAACCTTTTTCAAATTTCTGCATGATTTTCTCCTTACCTGTGCTGTCTAAAACAAATCAAGAAACTTCTGTACCTGTATCATACCATAACAAGCGCAAGTCGTGAGGGTATTATTTAGCAAAGCAGGACAATATTTCGTGTTGCTTGAAATAATGCACGAATTTTTGTTTCTCGTCTGCTGATTTTTATCCCCTGCTGCCGTTTTGCTTCTGGTATAGTGGTGTCAGTGAGAAAAACCACCGCGGAATTTTTAGGAGGAAAACAAAATGTTCAAAAAGAAACCCACTGCTTCTGAAATTGACGGCGTGCAATACCGCCGCGCCAAGCTTTGGCAAATCATCTGCTATGCCTGCAACGGCCTTGTCGGCATGAGCGTCTACTCTCTCATCGGCATGGCGAGCTATTCCGCCAGCATCGGCTACGGCATCACGACTGCTGCCGTCGGTATTATCCTGACCTGCTCCCGTATTCTGGACGGCATCACCGATCCCCTGCTTGCCTTTGTGTATGACCGCGTCAACACCAAGTTCGGCAAGCTACGCATTTTGCTGGTTACGGGCTATCTGATTGAGGCGCTCGCCCTGTACGGAATGTTCACCGGCTTCTCGTCCAAGGGGCTGGGCCTGCCGGTGTTTGCCCTGCTGTACATTGTTTACATCATCGGCTACACCATCACCAACATGACTGCGCAGACCATCCCCGCCATCATGACGAATGATCCGCGCCAGCGCCCGACCATCGGCGTCTGGACGACCGCCTTCAACTATCTGGTGCCGATGATCATGTCTATGGTTTTCAATGTCGTGCTGCTGCCCAAATGCGGCGGCACCTACAACCAGGCATTCCTGACCGCTGCCTGCAATATGACTCTGCTTGCCGCGGGTATCGGCACCGTTTTGGTCTGCCTGGGCGTTTCTGCCTACGATAAGCCGGAAACCTTTGTCGGCACCAAAAAGTCCGAACCGCTGAAAATGTCCGACATCGTCGAGGTTCTCAAGAACAACAGACCCCTGCAGTGCTACATTGCCTCCAATGCTTCTGATAAGCTGGCCCAGCAGGTCGGCAGCCAGGCCATCATCGGCACACTTCTCAGCGGCATTATCATCGGCAACATGGGTCTTGCCACGATTCTGACTGTTATCAGCATGATCCCGTCCATCTTCTTTGCCGCGTTCGGTGCCAAGTATGTCGGCAAGTACGGCAGCAAAAAGGGCATTGTCAACTTCACCTGCATCAGCATGGTCATCACCGCCGTTCTGGTCGTTTTCTTCATTGTCATTGACCCCAAGCAGATTGGCGTCATGGGCAGCCCGGCCATGATCATCTATGTGGTGCTGACCCTTTTGCAGAACGGCTCCAACATGTGCATCACCACCTCCAACACCTCGTACATGGCGGATGCCATTGACTTTGAGCTGGACCGCAGCGGGCGTTATATCCCCGCCGTTGTCTCCGGCACCTACAGCCTGGTCGATAAGCTCATCACCTCTTTTGCTGCTGTGATCGCAACCGGCGCTGTGGCGCTGCTGGGCTACACCACCACGATGCCCCAGCCCACGGATCCTTCCACCCCGGCCATCTTCTGGATGACCATGGCACTCAAGTTCGGTCTGCCTATCATCGGCTGGATCATTACGCTGGTTGCCATGCGCAGCTGCCCGCTGACCAAGGAGGAAATGGTCAACGTCCAGAAGCGCATTGCCGAGAAGAAGGCCGCTGCGCAGTCCGAGTTCTATAAAGAGCAGCTTCAGTAAGCCCATCCCACAAAAGCCGAAAGGGTTTGCAGCCCTTTCGGCTCTTTGAAGTTAAATCCACACATAAGGAGTCATGTTATGAGCAAGACCATTCTTTTGAACCAGAACTGGATTTTTTCCAAAGAAGGACACGACGAACCCGTCACCCTGCCCCACACCTGGAACGCCATCGACGGGCAGGACGGCGGCAATGACTACTACCGCGGCACCTGCTGCTACACCACCGTGCTGCCTGACATCGTCCTGCCGGAAAACGGACGCGCCGTTTTGCAGTTTGACGCCGTTGCCATGACCGCCGAGGTCTATCTGAACGAGCAAAAGCTCGCTGAGCATAAGGGCGGCTATTCTGCATTTTGCGTGGACATTACCGATGCGCTGCGCAACGGCAGCAACCTGCTGCGCGTGAATGTGGACAACAGCGACAACGACACCGTCTACCCGCAGAAGGCCGATTTCACCTTCTACGGCGGCATTTACCGCGATGTAACGCTGCATGTTGTGCCCGCTGCTCATTTTGCCTTTGCTGAAAACGGCGCGGTGCCTGTCAGGGTCACGCCGATTGTCACGGACCTCAACGCCCGCCGCTGTGAAGTGACGGTGGAGGCCGCTGTGGTGGGTGCCGAAAGTGTCAGCTTCACACTGGATGGCCAGCAGACGAGCGTTGCCGTCAAGGACGGCAACGCCAGAGCCGTGTTCACGCTGGAGCATGCCCGCCTGTGGGACGGTCTTGATGACCCGTATCTCTACACCGTGACTGCGCGGCTGGACAACGGCGAGACCGAGACCGCCCGCTTCGGCTGCCGCAAGTTTGAAATTGACCCGCAGAAGGGCTTTATCCTGAACGGGCGCTCCTATCCCCTGCGTGGTGTCTCCCGCCATCAGGACCGCAAGGGCGCGGGTGTGGCCATCACCAAAGAGATGATGGAGGAGGACATGGCGCTGATCCTTGAAATGGGCGCCAACACCATCCGCCTTGCCCACTACCAGCACGCGCAGGCGTTCTATGATCTGTGCGACGAAAAGGGTGTCGTGATTTGGGCGGAAATCCCCTACATCACGATGCACATGCACAACGGGCGCGCCAACACGCTGACCCAGATGGAAGAACTCATCGTCCAGAACTACAACCACCCCTGCATTGCTGTTTGGGGGCTGTCCAATGAGATTACCGCCGCGTCGGCTGTCAATGAGGAGCTACTGGAAAACCACCGCGCCCTCAACGATTTGGCACACAAGCTCGACCCGACCCGTCCGACCACGATGGCGAACGTCTTTATGCTGGAAATCACCAGCCCGATTCTGGAAATTCCCGATGTGAACAGCTACAACCTGTATTTTGGCTGGTACTTGGGCGAGCTTGACCAGAACGATGACTTTTTTGATACCTACCACGCCAAATACCCGGACCGCTGCATCGGTTTTTCGGAGTACGGCGCGGACGCCAACCCCGCCTACCAGAGCGCCCACCCCGAAAAGGGCGACTATACCGAAACCTACCAGTGCGTCTATCACGAGCACATGGCAAAAATGATTGCTGACCGCCCGTGGCTGTGGGCGACCCATGTCTGGAATATGTTCGACTTTGCCGCTGACGGGCGCGACGAGGGCGGCAAAAACGGCGAGAACCAGAAGGGCCTTGTCACCTTTGACCGCAAAATCAAGAAGGACGCATTCTACCTGTACAAGGCCTACTGGAGCAAGCAGCCCTTTGTGCATACCTGCGGCAGCCGCTATGTGGATCGCACCGAGGATGTGACCGAGGTCAGAGTATACTCTAACCTGCCGGAGGTTTCGCTGTACAAGGACGGGCACCTTGTCGAAACAAAAAAAGGCGACAAAGTGTTCGTTTTCAATGTGCCCATCGCCGGCAAGCACAGCATTGAGGCACGCGCCGATAGCTATTCCAGCGTGATTCTGGTTAACAAGGTTGCCGAGCCGAACCCCGCTTACGCGATGTCCAACCGTCAGATTGTGAACAACTGGTTTGACGGCGAGCTGGACGAAACCTGCTGGAGCGTCAAGGACAATATGGCCGCAGCCATGGCAGATGCCAAGGTGGGTCCCGTTTTGAAAGCCATTACCGACAAGGCGGCTGCTGCCCGCGGTGATGTCGCCGCCGCCGTAAAAGATAATCCGGCGCTGGTTGCCATGATGGAGCGCGCCATGCAGCGCATGACCGTGGAGGGAATGCTCAAGCAGGCCGGCGCAGATGCCGAGAGCATACGCCAGCTGAACCGCGTTTTGCAGGGCATCAGAAAGGATGTGTAATACGATGAAAACCTACTGCAACCCTTTGGATCTGGGCTACCGCTACCAGCATATGAAGGAGGGTGAGCGCATTGCGGGTTTCCGCGAGGGCGCCGACCCGACGCTGGTGTACTTCAAGGGCAAATACTACCTGTTTGTCTCGATGTCGGCAGGGTTCTGGCACTCGGACGATCTGCTGCATTGGGATTTCCACGCCGACCCCGATTTGCTCATTTACGACTACGCCCCCGATGTGCGCCAGGTCGGCGACTATCTCTATTTTTCTGCCAGCCGCAAGGGGCGTAACTGCCCGATCCTGCGCACTGCCGACCCTCTGACCGAGCCGTTTACCGAGGTCAGCGCCCCGTTCTCCTTTTGGGACCCCGACATGTTCTGTGACGATGACGGGCGCGTGTATTTTTACTGGGGCTGCTCCAACATGTCCCCCATCTGGGGCGTGGAGCTTGACCCCGAAACCATGACACCCATCGGCGAGAAAAAAGAACTGATCTTTGGTCGCGAAGAAGAACTGGGCTATGAGCGCCCCGGTAACAACGGGATCGTGGATAAAGAGAGCAGCGTGCTTTACAAGTCCATGAAGCCGTTCTATAACGAGACAACCGGCAAGCTGGAGCTGCCGCCCCAGATGGCGCAGATGCCGGGGCTGAACGCCGAAGTGCTGACCGCCATGTTCAACGCCGTCGGCAAGCCCTACATTGAGGGCGCGTTTATGACAAAGCACAACGGTACGTATTATCTGCAATACGCCTGCCCCGGCACCCAATACAACACCTACGCAGATGGCGTGTACACCTCCAATTCTCCGCTGGGACCGTTCACGCTGCAGGCGTCCAACCCGTTTTCCGCCAAGCCGGGCGGGTTTATGACGGGTACCGGACACGGCAGCACCATTGCCGACAAGTACGGCAACTACTGGCACGCATCCACGATGCGCATTTCGGTCAACCACGACTTTGAGCGCCGCGTGGGTCTGTTCCCTGCCGGGTTTGACAAGGACGGCGTGCTCTACTGCAACCAGAATTTTGCCGACTATCCGCATGAAATCCCGGCAGGCAAATTTGACGCCGCCAGCCAGCAGCCCAAGTGGATGCTGCTCAGCTACCGCAAGACCGTGACCGCATCCTCCACCGCCGAGGGCAGCGACCCGGTGAATGCCGTGGACGAGGATTGCCGCCGCTGGTGGAGCGCGGGCAGCGACCAGCCCGGCGAATGGCTCTGCGCGGATTTAGGCCGCGACTGCGATGTGCGGGCGGTTCAGGTCAATATGGCGGACGAAGCGCTGGCGGTGGACTTCCCTGCTGACAGCTACGGCGATGACCGCAAGACCCGCCACATCGAAACCCGCCCGCAGATTTCGCATTACACCGTGGAAACCAGCTTGGACGGCAAGTTGTGGACACTGCGCGAGGATGTCGCCCGCGAATGCTCTAACGGCTACTATGAGTATGCCGACGGCATCCGCGCGCGGTATATCCGCGTGACGGGCGGCGAGTTGCCCTACGGGCAGACTTTGCGCGTCAGCGGGCTGCGGGTGTTCGGCAACGGCGAGGGCGACCGCCCCGCCCAGGCTGATGCCAAGGCCGTGCGCGTAGATGCGTTGGACGGAAAAATCAGCTGGCAGCCCATCGAAAACGCCCAGGGCTGCAATGTGCGTTACGGTATTGCCCCGGATAAGCTGTACCAAAGCTGGCTCGTCTACGAGGCCGACGAGGTCACGCTTTCTACGCTGATGTCCGGGCAGACCTATTACGTCTGCGTGGACAGCTTCAACGAAAACGGCATCACAACGGGAAAAATCATCAAGATGGAGGGATAAACCATGCCCATAAAAACTGTCCAGCAATTTATGCTGGGAACCGTTTTAGGAAACGAAACACAGGCGCGGGAAACGCTTGCCGCCATGAAAGCCGCAGGCTATGACGGCATTGAGCTGTGCGGGTTTATGATCCACCCCATCGGCTTTATGGTGCGGCTGCTGACCAAGGCGGCGGGTATGCCCGTGGGCAAGGGCGGCAATCTCGACTGGCACGCTTTGGTCAAAGAAGCGGGGCTGCAAGTCGTCAGCCTGCACACCGATTTGGGCAGTCTGGAACGCGACGCCAAGGCCGTGGCCGACGAAGCCAAGAGCTTTGGCACGAAGTATGTTGTCATCACAGGTATGTATCGCTTTGACTACGGCGATGAAGCCACGATGCACGACCTTGCCGCACGGCTGAACAAGGCGGGCGCGGCGCTGAAGGCCGAGGGCGTGGAGCTGCTCTACCACAACCACAACTGCGAGCTGCGCCATGTGAACGCCGAAAATCGTGCCTACGACATTTTGCTGGAGGAAACCGACCCGCAGTTCGTCAACTTTGAGTTTGACAGCTATTGGTTCACCGAGGGCGGCGCGAATGCCCTTGCGTGGATGCAGCGTCTCGGCACCCGCATGAAGCTGTGGCATATCAATGACCGCGGCACCCGCATTTCGGGCAGCGCCGTAACGCCGATTTTGAAAACCGACAGCATGGAGCTGGGTACCGGCAATATGGACCTCGACAGCCTGATGGCGCAGGCGCTTTCCGTCGGCGTAGATGCCGTGATTCTGGAAAGCCACCGCAACTGGGTGGATAACTCCCCCGTCAAAAGTTTGCAGGTCAGCGCGGAATATTTGAAAAAGCATACTTAAACCGCAATCCCCTGCCCGAAAGGACAGGGGATTTATTTTACCTGCGTTGAAATTTGGTTTTTTGTGTGATATACTTAGGGCAGAAAATCGGAATTTTGGGAGGAATAAAATTTGAAAGTAAAGAATAAGAAACGATTGATAATATTTTCAACTTTGTATATAGTTGGCTATTTATATTTTTGTATATTTGGTGGAATCAATTATGGAATGAAAATTTCAGATAATCCAGCTCTAGACATCATGATCAGATCTTCCGGCTTTCCTGTTGGTGTACGTAATTTGTCGCTTGTGATATTTATATGGATTATACTCTCTTTTTTTCTGGTGCTTTCTATTTTATGGCAAACAGATTTAGCTGGGCAAAAGTTAAACAGAACAGCTTTGATTTGCTTGGGAATCAACCTACTGTTCACTTGTTTATCGAGAGGTATTGTAGAGAGTATTGTCAGTGGTGTTGCTGAGGGACTTTTTACAATGCTGATAATTGTTGCTGTTCTCTTTGCTATCGTTGGTGTCGCTATAGGAATCACTTATTTCGTACAAAAAAAGAACGGAGTATTGAATTCATATGAGGCATTTTCTGATATTATGACTGAAGATGAGTTTGAACGATGGCAAAAAAGAAAGAATAAAATAAAATAACCAACTTCCAGTTTATCAAAAGCAGCGCCTGCCCTGCCGTAAGTTTTA
>OLSJ01000333.1_pt1 | contig 39709 bp, 35 predicted proteins | sample 1672151 | NCBI WGS metagenome assembly OLSJ01 (sample SAMEA3136653, study PRJEB25190) | human gut metagenome | biome: human gut; feature: human-associated habitat; material: faeces | place: Austria | collected 2013 | reverse complement strand
GTGGCAGTGAAACAAATCTTGCCCCTTTGCATATAGGTCTGAAAAGCGGGTCTGCTATGACGGTCTTATGCTGTGAAAAAAGCTTTTCAAGCTCTGCTTCTTCCTCGCAGAAAATGTCCGTCCCTGACAGCACCTCGCTGTTTCTTATGCCAACTGTCGCCACAGTTTTTGCGCCAAGTTCAGCCCCTAGGGAAGAAGCAAAAACGCTTTCCCCTGCAACTATCATATGAGCATTCTCTACAGCTTTTTCACCGCAGGAATTTATACAAACGCCCTCTGACACTGCTCTTTTCAGGTCAGCGGAAAGCTTTTTGGAAAAGCTTTTCCCCACAGGCACGCCCACAACATATGGCACTCCATAGGTATCAAAAAGATACTTTGCCGCAGCTATCCCGTCTGAGGATATAACAAGGCTTACAGCCGCCTGTGGTGCGGTAGAGATCTCATCAAGACTGCTGTCCATAGCAAAACAGCTTTGCACTGAAAAGCCGTTATCCAAAAGCCACTTTTTTATGGAGCTTACGCTTGTATTCACTGAAAAGTCAAGAGGCGTTGCACCGATAATATTCACTGAATTTGCCTGCTTTTCTTTTTCCTCACGGCAAAAAAGCTTTGCAATATTAAGGAAAGCTCCCTCTGCTCCTTGAAGATAGGAATGAGTGCCGTTGGTATCAACGAAAAATGTGGTCAGACCTGTTTCACGCTCTATCTCCTCGGCGGCTGAACTATAGTCAAAGCCTGTCATTGCAGGCATTGGCGAACCGCAAATGGCTATGAATTTGGGTGAAAGCTCACCTGCCGCTTTTGCCACATCACGAATGAACTTGCCGTCATTGCCCATAACGGCGTCCGCTTCTGTTAGTGCAGAAATATATATCATGCTTTTGCGGTCATACCAGCGTGGCTCGTCATGGGTGGCGTAGGTGGAGTTACAGCCCGAAGCGTCATGGACGACGGTCATTCCCCCAAGCTCATAAAGCGCCGAGCATACTCCCGAAGTATCCGCCGCATATATGGATATCACTTTTGAATTCATAGACAGCTTTCACACCCCCAGCCCTTGTGTTGTATCACCTTACGTCTATCCTTTTTGTTTACTGCTCCCTCAGCCATAAGCTCTGCAAGCCTTTTTATGCCCTCGAAGCCGTATCCCCCGCCCCCTGCGACTATATCAACAAAGTTATCGGTCTGGCAGAAAAACGCTGCTTTCTGACCTACTGCAAGATATTTTTCTTCGCACTGTGAAAACTCCATTTTCACATTCACAGTAGGGAGAATTTCAAGGTCGTGGCAATGGGCTTTCAGCCACTCAAAATCTGCCCTTTCCTCCTCTGAAAAGCTGTCGGCATAGCAACGCTTCACATTGAAGCCTTTCTCTGCAAGAAGTCTGCAAAAGCCAAGGGGTCTTGGCAGAGCAGTATAATCCACGGCTATAGGCATATCCCCTACTATCTCAAGGGCATTTGCAAGAGCCTTGTCGGCTGCTTCTCTGTCAGCAGAAAAGTCAGGTGTTTTCACACCAAGCTGGGTGCAAAGCCTGCTGTAATTTTTCTCTATCTCATCATAGCCATAGCACAAGGGCAGATACAAATGCTTTGTGCCAAGTCGCTTTTCAAGTTCCTCTCCTGAGGGCTTTGCCGTGGGGATATAGGTGATATTCAAAGAGCTTTCCGCCATGGAGAGATACTCCTCATAGGTCTTGCACTTTGTTATGTCAAGAAGCTCAAAGCCTGCTGAGTTTATTATTTTTACAAGCTCGGAGGCTTCGTCCGTGGCTCTGTCACAGCCTATTATAGCCGCCGTTTTAGGCTTCTTTTCGCACTTTTCAAGTGGCTCGTAAAGCTGTTTTCTCATAAGGCTGTCAGGAGAGATAGACTTTCTCATGGTCGGCGTCATGTAGCAATCTATAAAATGCACCTGCGGAAACAATGCCGAAAGCTCGTCTATTATCATTTTGAAGTCACAGCCTGCAAAAAGGTGGACGCAGCTTAGAAAAATCAAAACGCACTTTGGCTTTTCCTCAAGCCTGTTTATTATATCACTCACTCCGTCTATAACGTCCTGCTCCATTGTGCCGTCATACAGATCCTGCTCAGAAACAGTCACCCATGACATTCTGTCCATGGCATTCATCTCTGCCGCAGTGAGGATAACTCCCCTCAGGCAGCCCTGTGCGCAGACAAATATCTGCCGTGACTCAGGGATAAGCATACCGGTATGGACGATATTCCACACGCCCCTTGTGGGGGGATTATATTCAAGACCGCTTTCAAAAGGCGCAGGAAAAGCCGCCTTCGTTATATTTATGCCGCTCTCTTTTATCATTTTTCTTCTCCCATACCGCAAAGCTCGGCTATCTTATCCGCAAGGGCTTTATACTGCTCTGCCGCAGTGCTGTCAGGAAAAGCTTCCATGACAGTTTTGCGCATATCCTCAGCTTCGCTCACAAGGTCGCTTCGGTCTATCTCGGCTATCACAGAGCTGTGAAAATCAGCCGCAAGCTCTGCCGCTTTTTCCTCCTCGTTTTTTACGTTGCGTTTATTGAGGATAAAACCGCCAAGAGAAGCATATCCACGGCTTTTGAAATTTTCCACCGCCATTGCGATGTTTGCGGCGGCATATACAGACATACTCTCGCCTGATGTGATGATAAACACCTTATCGGCATAGCCCTTTCGCATTGGCATTGAAAAACCTCCGCACACCACGTCTCCGAGAACGTCATAGATAACAACGTCAGGCTGATATTTTTCATATGCGCCTTTTTTTTCAAGCTCCTCCAAAGCGGCGATTATACCTCTGCCTGCACAGCCAAGCCCCGGGACCGGACCGCCTGCTTCAACGCACACAACACCGTTATAGCCTACCCTTGCCATATCTTCAAGGTCAAAGCTTTCGCCTTTTCGCACAAGGTCAAGAACGGTGGGTATCCTCTCTCCTCCATGGAGAAATATGGTGGAGTCAGCCTTTGGGTCACAGCCTATCTGCATGACTTTCAGCCCTTTTTGTGCAAGTGCAACACTGACATTTGATGCCGCCGTTGACTTTCCTATTCCGCCTTTTCCGTAAAAAGCAAGCTTTATCATTATCTGTGATCTCCTCTTGATATCTTTATTTTATAGCCTATGGACTCCATTCGTCTTTCAAGGCAAGCCCTGCACTGTGCAGACTCGTCACCTGTGCATATCTTGTTGTCATAGAGCATATATTTTTTTCTCACTGCCACAGGGGACAGATTCGGCATTATAACGTTCGCACCTGACAGCACCCCTTGTTCTCTCCCTTTGGGATCAATAGTGCCAAGGGCTGTGGTGGCAGGCAAAAGAACGTCGGGGAGCATTATCCTGCAAATGCTCAGCAGAAAGAGAGTAAGCTCATATGAGCCTTGTGGACAGTTTCTGAAAGGCGTGTCTTTATGTGGGAGAAAAGGTCCAATGCCTATCATTTCGGGCTTGAAACCGCACATAAACTCCATATCCTCAGCAAGGCACTCCGCCGTCTGGAACGGTGAGCCTATCATCATTCCACAGCCTGTCTGATAGCCTATCTCTTTAAGATCTGAAAGACACTCCATTCGGTTTTTCCAAGACATTTCGGCCGGGTGGAGCTTTTTGTAATGCTCCTCGTCGGCGGTTTCGTGCCTGAGAAGATATCTGTCAGCACCTGCATTGAAAAGGGCTTCATAGTCCTCACGGCTTTTCTCACCTAGGGATAATGTTACCGCACAATCAGGGTGGCGTTTTTTTATCTCGCTGACGATACCACAGAGCATTTCTCTGTCATAGAAAGCGTCCTCCCCACTTTGAAGCACAAAGGTACGGAAGCCATAGCCGTAGCCCTCGTCACAGCACTGCAAGATCTCCTCGGCGGTGAGCCTGTATCTGCTCACGTTGCCGTTTGAGCGCCTTATTCCGCAGTAAAGGCAATCGTTTTTGCAGATGTTTGAAAACTCCACTATGCCCCTTATGTAAATATCCCTGCCGAACATTTCCTGCGAAATGCCCCTTGCAAGCTCTGCGGCATAGGCTCTGTCGCTCTCGTCATATTCTTTTATAAGCTTCACCCACTCTCCATGGGAAAGCTTTTTCTCGCAGTTTAGTTTATCAATAAGTTCTCTGACCGCCATTGTGATCTTCAAGCTCCTTTACAAGATGTGGGAACACACCTATGCTCCTTTTCAGTATGCCTTTCATGTAGGCAATTGCAATGCCGTAATTTGTGAACGGCACGCCTGCGTCACAAGCACATTTCATTCTATAGGTAAGCTCTTTTGAGCCTAGCATACAGCCGCCACAGTGTATGCAAAGCGCAAAGTCTGAAAGCTCCTCTGGAAAGCCGTGACCTGAGGACAATGTTATATCAAGTTCCTTACCTGTATATTCTTTCAGCCAGTTCGGAAGCTTCACAGAGCCTATATCACCGCACTGTCTGTGATGTGTACAGCCCTCTGAAATAAGCACCTTGTCACCGTCTTTAAGATCGTCGATAGCTTTCACGCCCTTTACTGCGGCGTCAAGAAAGCCCTTATATCTAGCCATAAGGATAGAAAACGAGGTGAGAGGGATATCCTCGGGAGTATCCTTTGAAACTCTTGCGAAAGCCTGACTATCCGTTATAACAAGTGCAGGCTTCTCTATCCTGCCAAGCACTCCTGAAAGCTCAGTTTCTCTTACCACCACTGCACAGGCGTTTGCTTCAAGAACATCTCTTATGGCCTGCTGTTGTGGCAGGATAAGCCTGCCCTTTGGTGCGGCACTGTCGATAGGGGTGACAAGCACCACCATATCGTCAGGCTTTATAAGGTCGCCCACAAGCTTCATTGTCATGGTGTCTGTTTCAGTGAGCTTTGCAACGGCGTTTTTAAGCTCCTCTATGCCTGTTTTCTCTTTTGCGCTGACGTACACTGCGCCCTCCTCTTTTGGGATATCAGTGAGCAGGTCGGCTTTGTTTTTGGCTATAATAAAAGGTATGTTTTTCTCTTTGAATATTGAGATAAGCTGTTTTTCGCAGTCGCCAAGGGGCAAAGTGCAATCGGTAACAAGAACTGCGCAGTCCGTTCTGTTTAGTATCTGCTTAGTTTTCTTCACACGAAGCTCTCCAAGCTCGCCCTCGTCGTCAAAGCCGGGGGTATCTATTATCACAACAGGGCCAAGGGGCAAAAGCTCCATTGCCTTTGTAACAGGGTCGGTGGTAGTGCCTTTCGTATCGGATACCACTGCAAGATCCTGATTTGTTACTGCATTCACAACGCTTGATTTTCCTGCGTTTCGTCTGCCGAAAAATCCTATATGTATACGTTCTCCGCTTGGTGCGTCATTAAGTCCCATTGCAAAAGCTCCTCTCAAAAAAATAAGCCATACCCCTATGGATACAGCTTTGATAACAAAAAAGGCTATGCTTGCTCATAAAAAACCTAATCCACGGGCGAACGCTGTTCGCCCCTACATGAGTAGAGATAGGGCTTTCTATCTGCTTTTTACTTTTTCTGCTTGATGTGTATTCTTTCGCCTTAAAGGAGAAAACTCGTTTTCGGCGTCAGGGTCACAAATATTTATTAGATTTTTACTGTGGCGAATAAAGGGTCTTGGCGGTCACTCCCTCAAGCCTGCCTATCTTGCCTGCAAGAGAATTTATAACGTCCTGCGGGGCATCAACTGCCACACTTATTATGTTCATGCCACGCTCTCGGTATGGCAGACCCATTCGTCCTATTATATACTCGGCATGCTCATGAAGAATTGCGTTTATCTCCTGCGCAGAGCCGTTATCGTGTGCGATTATTGCAAGTATTGCCACACGGGTATCCATAAAACACCCCCGTAATGTAAAAGTGTACTTTATCTTACTTTATGATAGCACGATTTGTTGGCGTTGTCAATTGGAAGTTATCTATTTGAATAAAATTTTTAGATAACATTTGACTAAAATATACGACATATACTATTGACAAGTAGAGTTAGCCATGGTAAACTTATTTTGTGGAGTTCTTTTAGATAAAACATAAGAATAAAATATAGCTATGGAGGAAAAGACAATGACTCTTGATAAGCTTAAAACGGGTGAGTCTGCCGTGATAAAAGCGGTAGGTGGCGAGGGTGCGCTTAGGCTGCGTTTTCTCGACATGGGACTTATACCCAAAACAAAGGTGAAAATGCTAAAGCGTGCGCCAATGGGCGACCCTCTTGATATCGTGCTTAGAGGCTACGAGCTGACGCTCAGGATAGAGGACGCAAAAAACATAGAGATAGAAAAAACAGAGGAGAATGACCATATATGAGATTTGCCCTTGCAGGAAATCAGAACTGCGGAAAGACCACGCTTTTTAACGCCCTTACAGGGTCTAATCAGCACGTTGGAAACTTTCCCGGTGTAACAGTCGAGCAGAAGGTCGGTGACATAAAGGGGCAGAAAAACTGCACTGTGGTGGATCTGCCGGGAATATACTCACTGCGCCCTTACACGCAGGAAGAGATCGTCACCCGTGACTACATAATAAATGAAAAGCCTGACGGCATTATAAACATTGTTGACGCCACCAATATAGAACGAAATCTGTATCTCACTTTACAGCTTCTTGAACTGCGTGTGCCAATGGTGCTTGCCTTAAACATGATGGACGAGGTAAGAGCCAACGGTGGAACGATAGACGTAAAAATGATGAGCGACGCACTTGGCATACCTGTTATACCAGTAAGTGCGGCAAAGGGCGAGGGTATCTCAGACCTTATCGACAAGGCTGTAGAAACCGCCCGAAACAAGACAAAGCCTGTTGTTACAGACTTTTGCTCAGACGATTCCGCTGTGCACAGATGTATACACGCAGTTGTGCATCTTATCATGGATCACGCAAACCGTGCAGGCATACCGCCGAGATTTTGTGCTTCAAAGCTTATTGAGGGTGATAAGAATATCGAAGATCAGCTTGAGCTTAATCAAAACGAGCTGGAGCTTCTCGAACACTGCATAGTGGAAATGGAGGACGAATCAAAGCTTGACAGAAATGCGGCGCTTGCAGATATGCGATACGACTTTATCGAGAAAGTCGTTGCCATAAGCGTTGTGAAATGCCACGAGAGCCGAGAACACAAGCGGAGCGTAAAAATAGACCGCATTTTAACGGGAAAATACACTGCACTACCTGTATTTTTCGGGATAATGTTTCTTGTATTTTTCCTCACATTCAATGTTATCGGCTCGACCCTTTCCGATTGGCTTTCCCTTGGTATAGACAAACTCACCGACCTAGCAGACAAAGGGCTTACAGCCTACGGCATAAACCCTGTTGTGCACAGCCTTATAATAGACGGAGTTTTTGCAGGCGTTGGAAGCGTTCTAAGCTTTCTGCCTATAATAGTGACGCTGTTCTTTTTCCTTTCCATACTGGAGGACACGGGCTACATGGCACGAGTGGCATTCGTAATGGACAAGCTTCTTAGAAAGATCGGTCTTTCGGGACGAAGCTTTGTGCCTATGCTCATAGGCTTCGGCTGTTCAGTGCCTGCTATAATGGCGACGAGAACGCTTGTATCAGACCGTGACAGAAAAATGACCATACTTCTTACCCCTTACATGAGCTGTTCGGCAAAGATACCTATTTACGCAGTTTTCTGTGCTGCGTTTTTCAAGAAATATCAGGCTCTTGTGATGATAGGCTTATACATAACGGGCATAGTGCTTGGGATAATAATTGCGCTGATACTGAAAAATACAGCTTTCCGAGGCAAGCCTGTGCCGTTTGTAATGGAGCTTCCAAACTATCGTCTTCCTTCGGCAAAAAGCGTAGGACTTCTTCTTTGGGACAAGGCAAAGGACTTTATACAAAGAGCTTTCACAGTTATATTCTTTGCGACTATCATAATATGGTTTCTTGAAACCTTTGACGCAAAGCTCAACGTTGTAAAAGACTCCTCCGACAGCCTGCTCGCTCTTATCGGTCAGGCTATATCGCCAATATTCAAGCCTTTGGGCTTTGCAGATTGGAGAGTGACCACCTCGCTTATATCAGGCTTCACTGCAAAAGAGGCGGTAGTAAGCACAATGGCGGTACTGATGAACACAAGCACTGCAAACCTTGGCACTGCTCTTTCGGGAGCATTCTCCACCCTTTCCGCACTGAGCTTTCTCGTATTCACCCTGCTTTACACCCCATGTGTTGCGGCGGTGGCGACCATAAAGAGAGAGCTTGATTCAAGAATACAGACAGTAGGCGTTGTGATAATGCAGTGCATGGTGGCATGGCTTTGCGGCTGTGCGGTATATCAGATAGGAGCGTTATTATGAATACAGCCGACTGGATAGTGGTGATACTTCTGCTTTTATGGGCAGTGGCGGCGGCAATAAGTATATCAAAGCAAAAGAAAAAAGGTAAATGCTGCGGCTGTTGCTCACACTGTCACAGCAGATGCGGCAAAAAATAAGGCATAAAAGTAGCGGAGAACTGCAAAAAGAATGCGTTCTCCGCCATTTTATTAATATATAAGCAACACTAAGAAAATCAAAAATTTACAATACATCTGACTTTTTTCGTTAATACACCTGACAAATAAGCAAAAATGTGATATAATATAGCTTAGGGCGAAGTAATCTACCCTGTTTTTTTTGAGATATAGTTAGTTCGATCTAACTTTATAGAGAAAACCAACTTAGAAAGGTCGGTATTATGAAGAAACAATTTTTTAGCAATGAGAAAGACGGTTTTTATGGTACATATTATGAAAACCCAAAGGGTGCAAACTGCGCAATGATAGGTCTGTTCGGCGACGATCCTAATGACTTTATGGCAAAGTGCGGGGCAAAATGGCTTCACAAAAATGGCGTGAACGTTATGTGTATGTCACCTGACGTGAAGAACTACGGCCATGTGAACTTCCCGCTTGAAAGGATAGAGACCGCTATAAAGTGGCTCAAAAGCCATGGAAACAAGAAGATAGGCATAATGGGAATGAGTACGGCAGGAATGGATTCCCTTGTGGCAGCTTCATATTTTCCTGACATAACACTCACTTTCGGTCTTACGCCAAGCGACTTTGTATGGCAGGGCTTTGAGCAGGGCGAAAAAGACGGCTGCAAGGAATGGCCTATCCCTGACGCTTCCACACTTTCATGGCAGGGCAAGCCGCTTGCCTATATGCCGTTCGTTTATGCCCACCCTGAATACTATCACAAAATAGAAGAAGAAACCAAAGGCTCGGGAGATATAACACGAAGCACGCACCTTTTTATCGACTCTGAAAAGGCAAGAGAACATACAGAGGAAGAAATGATAAAGGTTGAGAACATCAAGGGCAAGCTTATAATGGTGGGTGCTGATGACGACAGCTTCTGGGAGGCAGGAAAATACGTCCGCCGTATGGATAAGCGCTTGAAAGAACGCCCTCACGAGTGCGATTACGAAGCCCTGACTTACGAGCATGGAACGCACTTTGTGCTTCCTGAGACAATGCTCAGAAAAGCACTTCCTGTGGGACTTAAATTCGTAATGAAATTTATTTTCAAGGCTGCAAAGGACTATCCTAAGGAGTGCGAGCAGACAAGAAAGGATATCGACAGACGACTTTCTGCGGCTTTAAAACAGTGGGTAGCTGAATAAAAAAAGCCCATAGAATACGCTATTTTGTGTAGGGACGACCTCTGGTCGCCCCTTGCTCGATATGTTTTAAGATAAACAAAGACCGACTTCCAGCTTTTTTCGCTGGAAGTCGGTCTGTTATTTTTTGCAACAGCATAAATGCTTTCAAAAAGAAGATCTTTGTGAATTTTGTGAGTTTTCTATTGACATTAGAGTGCTGATATGGTAAAATTAACGATATGTGAATATTTTCTAATAGCAATCACATATCAAAGCAAAAAAACAATTATTTTATATAGATAGTGGTGGGTCATCGGGGCCCTGACGAAGGAGCAAGCTATGTTTATAAGCGATACAGCGAAATATAAAATAATAGGTATCTGCACTTCATGCGTACAATCTGACTATGTGAGAGATATAGTATCTTCCATAAGCCGAAAGGGTGTAAAAGAGGGCTACAAGGTGCTTCTTTTTAACACCTTTTGCGACCTTTATCACAACATTTCCTACAACCATGGTGAAGCAAGCATTTTTGATCTTATAAATTATGACATTCTTGACGTACTTATAATAATGCCCGAGGCAATAAAAAGAGACAGCATTTCCAACGAGATAAGCAAGCGTGCCCATGAACATGGTGTTCCTGTCATATGCGTTGACAGTACAATGGATAATTGCTGCAGTGTGACATTCAATTACTCTGACGTTTTTGAAAAGATAGTTCGCCATGTGATCGAATTTCACGGCTGCAGAAGAGTTAATTTCATTGCTGGCGTAAAGGGCAATGCTTTCTCAGAAGAGCGTATAGAAGCATACAAAAAGGTGCTTGCAGAAAACGGCATAGAATTTGAGCCTGAGCGTCTTGGCTATGGTGACTTCTGGGATATGCCAACAAAAGGAGTATTGGAGAAATTTTTAGAAAGCAGTTTGGAATTTCCGCAGGCGATAATATGTGCAAACGACGCTATGGCGATAGCAGCTTGCAGCATACTGAGAGAACGCGGCATAAAAGTGCCTGAAGACGTTATTGTAACGGGCTTTGACGGCATCGAGCTTGAACAGTATAACAGCCCTCGTCTTACAACGGCGGCTGTAGACAATGATGTGCTTGGCGAAAAGATAATAAACGCCATAGACCATATGATGAACGGAGTGCCTCTTCCTGAAAAAATAGAGGTCAGCTACACCATGAGGATATCCCAGTCTTGCGGCTGTAAGAAAATAGACCCGAGAGAAGTAGGCGACAAGATCCTTGAGCTTTACCACAGAATGAACAATTCTGATGGTCACGAACAGCATATGTTCTCTTATCTTGCAAAATCAGTGGAATGTCACACCGTAGAAGAAATGGCAAAGGTAATGGCACGTTCGGGAGATTATTATAGCTGGGTATGCACAAACTCTGATTTTCTGTCAAACACGAGGCAGAGAGAACGCTTTAATAACAGCTTTACAAAGCAGATGAGAGTTTTCATGCAGACTTTTGACAACAAATACAAGACCGGTGAAGTATTTGACACCAAGGATCTTTTGCCTGATATGGAGCAAGTCCTTGGACGCCATAACTGCTTAATGTTCTCGCCGCTTCATTTTCAGGACGAGGTCATAGGCTATGCGGCAAATTCATTTAGTCCTATATATTTTCTTTTCCAGAACACAAGGCGTTTTATAAACAACACCAATCAGATAATGGAGAGCTTTAAAAACCGCCAGCGGCTTGAAAGGGCAAATGCGGAGCTTGCAAGGATACATATGCTTGACCCCATGACGGGGATATATAACCGCAGGGGCTTTTACAAGAACGTAAAAAAGCTTATTTCAAAGGCTGAGAAACAGGGCGTAGGCGTATGGGTATTCTCTATTGACATGGACAACCTTAAAAAGATAAATGACCTCTATGGTCACAACGAGGGTGACAAGGCGATAAAGGCAGTGGCGTCGCTGATGACAAAATGCACTGCAGAAGGTGGAATATGCTCACGCTTCGGCGGTGATGAATTTGTAGCTGTTATCGCTGAAACAGACGGTGCAGACAGCTTTTACGAAAAGGTATCCCGCAGCATTGCAGAATACAATCGCAGAAGCAAGTCGCCATATGATGTGTCGATAAGCTGTGGCTACAAGGCGGGAAAGCCTAAAACATTGAAAGAGATCGACGATCTTATGAAAGCGTCAGATCGTGAGATGTACACGCAAAAGCGTAAACATCATAGTCGACGGGACTAACAGACATAACAAGAGGGCGGATAGTTTGAAAACTTCCGCCCTTGTTTTTATGCTATTCGAGTATGCCAACTCCCTCAAGAAAGATCTTCAGCCCGATCAAAACGAGTATAATGCCGCCTGCTATTTCTGCCTTGCTCTTATATCTTGAGCCGAACTTGTTGCTATGGCGAGTCAACTTTTTTGTCAAATAAACATTTGACAAAATTGCAAAACTGTGATATAATAACGATTGTAATATGTTTCCGTAGCTCAGCTGGATAGAGCGACCGCCTCCTAAGCGGTAGGTCGGGTGTTCGAATCACCTCGGGAACGCCATAATGTGAAGACAAAAAAAGATGTCTCCTGCGAAAAGCCCGAATATATCGGGCTTTTTTGCTACCCAAAGGTAAACAAAAACGAATGAAGGCGAAATGGGGTCTGTTTATGACCGAACAGAAAAAGAATACTATCATAACAAGCGGCATCGCTGTACTTGCCGTGATACTGGCATATTGCTTCCGAATTGTGGGCAGGGGCAGCTTCTACCCAATGCTGTTTTCCTATCTGCGCAGCTTTATCTATATTGGTCTGTTCGCCGCCTGGGGGCTCTCCGTCCGTCAGCGGATCGTGCAAAAGCAGGTGTGCAGGTTTATAACGGTCACCGCAGTACTGCTCATCATATGGATGGTAGTCCGTTCGGCAAAGTATTTTATATTCTGGCAGCCGGATGCCGTCCGTTACCTGTGGTATCTGTTCTATCTGCCCATGCTGTTTGTGCCTATGCTGGCGCTGCTGATCGCCATGTCATTGGGAAAGCCGGACGAATACAAATTCCCCAAGGGAATGTCGATTCTGTGGATCATCTCCGGCACATTGCTTCTGCTCGTGCTCACAAATGACCTGCACCAATTCGTATTTACCTTTCCGAAGGACGCCGCCGTGTGGACAGACAAAAACAACGGCTACTCGATAGGCTACTTCATTATTGTAGGCTGGCAGGTGCTGTGTGCCTTTGCCGCACTCCTAATTATGTTTTTCAAATGCCATGTGCAAAAAGGAAGGCTCCACTTTCTGCCCATTGTTCCTATGCTGCTGACGATCGTTTACAGCGTGCTTTACTATGCGGGTGCGGATTGGCTGCTCCACTTGTTCGGCGATATTGCCGCATTCCAAAGTGTGATGTATATTCTGACCTTTGAGTTTTGCATCGCCTGTGGATATATACATTCAAACAGCCGTTATGTGGACTTGTTTGCCTCCTCTGTCGGCACATCGGCAGAGATCACCGACAAGGACTTTACCGTTCGGTATGCAGCTGTAAACACTGCGCCTATCTCAAAGGAAACGATGAAAAAAGCCGAGCAAAGCCCGGTGACGATGGGCGGCTTGACCGTTCACACCATGCCCATTGATGGCGGCTATGCCGTATGGACAGAGGATGTGTCGGCTTTGCGTGACATCAAGGAGGACTCCGAGCTTCTTGCAGACGAGCTTGCCGACAGGAACGAAATGCTCCGTTATGAATACAAGCGTGAAGCCAAGCGCCGCAAGGTGGAGGAGCAAAACCGCCTGTATGATCTTCTGCGTTCCGCTACGCAGACGCAGATCGACCGCATTGCAGAGCTCACTAAGGAATACCGCCAAATCTCAAGCACCGATCCCGACAGTGCCAAAACGCTCCTTGCCGAGATCGCCGTGCTGTGCAGCTATATTAAACGCCGCAAGCATCTGACGCTCCTTACCGACCGAGATATTAAAATAGCTGAAACGGAACTCCACCGTGCCTTCAATGAGTCCCTCCAAACGCTGAAACTGTTGGGCGTCCGCAGCTCGCTCTATGTGGACGAGTCTCTTTCCATGCTCTCCGGCAAAACGGCGACTGCTGTATTTGATTTTTATGAATCGGTTATTGAAGCCGACATTTTGAATTTAACAGGCATACAGGTAAGCCTCATAAAGGCAAACGGCTTGCGCTTGTCACTGAATGTGTGCTGCAAAGCCGACCTTTCCGCTTTGGTAAGCGGAGACTGTATCCGCTGTGAAAAAGAGGATGACGAGGAATACCAGCACCTTGTATTTGAAGCGAAAGAAGGTGACAGGAAATGAGTGCATTTTCTTCCCTTTCTGAATTTTGGCAGACCATGCTGCCGTTTATCATGCTTGTGGAGATCGTCCTTGAAATCGGGCTGTTTATGTATCAGCTTCTTCGCAGCAATAAACCGGTGCGCAGCCTGCTGAGTCTGGCAGTCATGGCGGTGATGATCCCGCTGCTATTCTCCGTTTCTCAGGCAGATCCCGATAATATCGGGGACGCATTTCTGCTGGACGCACCGTGGCTGATATTTGCCGCTGCCATTTTCCTTGCGGCAGTTCACTTTGCCATTGCTCTGCCGCGGGAATACCGCCGTAAAAAGAACGAGCTCTCGCCGTTCTCCATTAAGGAAGCAACCGATAAGCTGCCTATGGGCATCTGCTTTGCCGACCCGAACGGCAGGATCATCCTATGCAACAACCGTATGCGCAGGCTCTCCTTTGCCCTTTGCGGCCACGAGCTGCAAATCAAAAGCGATATGGAAAATGCCCTGAGCGCACCGGACAGATCCGTAACCGTCAAGGATGATTGCTACATTCTGCCCGACAAGACCGTCTGGCAGTTTCGCACACAAAATATCACTGTGGACAGTGATGACCGCTGGCAGCAGATAACGGCGCACAATGTAACCGAGCTGTATAACGGCTACCAAAAGCAAGAGGAAATAAATGAAGAACTGGCAGAAGTCAATCGAAAGCTCAAGAAGATGTACGCTCGCATGGAGAACGATGTCAAAGAGAAGGAAAGCCTTAACCTAAAGGTCTATATTCACGATACCATCGGGCGAAGCCTCCTGACCATCCGTGACATCATAGACAGCGGAGAGGATACCGAGCGAAAGCTTGAGGCGCTGCATAATGCCATCGGTATGCTGGCAAGCAACCGTGTCACCTCTGTCAGCACAATGGACGAGGTAAAAAGAACTGCACAGCAGCTTGGCGTGGCTGTAAAAATCGACGGCTACCTGCCCCGTGATACCGCAGCCGAGGAGCTGACCGTTGCTGCCGCCAAGGAGTGCGTGACCAACTGCATCAAGCACGCAGACGGGAATGAGGTATATATCCGCATTGCCCAGCGCGGCGAACGCTATGATGTTACCATAACCAACAACGGCAAAATACCCACAGAGCCGATAAAGGAGGGCAGCGGCCTGTCAACGCTTCGCCGCAGTATTGAAAGCTCCGGCGGTGAAATGCATATTTCGCACAATCCACGCTTTGCTCTTCTTATTACGATTCCTGCAAAGGAGGTCAGCCTATGATAAACACCATACTTGTAGAAGATGATCTATACATCCAAAAGCACTTTGTCGATCGTCTTGCGGCAGACGGCGAGTTTCATCTTGTCGGCGTTTTCCGTGACGCCTTTGAAGCGGAAAAACACTGCGACGCCACCGTAAAGCTCGTCCTTATGGATGTGCAGACGCATCATAAGCATTCCGGTCTTGCCGCCGCAGAGCGCATCAAAAAGGCTTTTCCGCAAATCAAAATCGTTGTGGCTACCTCGCTTGTCGATCCCGAAGTTTTGCAAAGAGCCAAAATGGGTGCTGCCGACAGCCTGTGGTATAAGGACCACGGAACAGAGGAGCTGATGAGCGTGGTAAAGCGCACCCTTGCAGGCGAAAAGGTATTCCCCGATACCGCTCCGGCCACTGAAATGGAGGGTACGATGTCCGATGTCTTCTCACCCCGGCAGTTAGACATCCTACGCCTTTATATAAAGGGCTTTACCTATCAGGAAATTGCCGATAAGCTGGGCATCTCCAAAAACGGCGTTCGCTGGAACCTGGACGATATGGTGGAAAAGAGCGGCTTTGAAAGCAGAGAAGCGCTGGTTGCAACCGCCATTGAAAACAAGCTCATGGTGATCACCTTAAAAGACGAATAAGCAAAACTGAACCCCTTGGCTGTACGGTCAAGGGGTTTTTCGCGCCCAAAAGGCAAAAATCTTTGAAAAAATCGGGATTTTTCTTCTGTTACTGGCACAAGTGCCAGTGACAAACGCCAAAAAATCAGTATAATAGATAATGTAAGATTAGGATTGTGCTTTTAGAAGGTGGTGATGAATGATGAAAAAAATCGTTCTGGACATTCAAAGCGATATCCATGCGCACACCATGGAGCGAATGCTGATGCAAAAATTGGACGATTGCCAAGTTGTGATTTCCGAGTCGCCGGACGCAACCGCCGAGTGGTGCAAAACGCATCGACCGGATGTGCTTTTAATGGAGGTCAAGGCGTATTCGCCATGGATGTTCAAAGAACGAATGGCGATCCGTGACAAGGTAAAACGGAACACGGAAAGCTGTCGTGTCATTCTCTTTGTGGATGATGATACAGATGAAGATTTGACCGAAAAGGTACGGCAGGCAAAGCGTGAGGGTCTGATAGACGCTTTTCTCTTCGGTTCGGTATCCGAAAACTACTTTGCTTCGGTCATCGACAGTGTTTAAATCAGACAACACAAAAAGCATAAAAATCTTCAAAATAATTACGAAGGAGGAATAATGTTATGACAAAAACGAACAAACGAAGGCGCGTCGCCAGCGTCCTGTTGGCGCTTGTGATGCTGCTCTCACTGATGCCGAGTCTAGAGCTTCCCGCTCATGCCTTTTGGGACGACTACGACACCGGCGGAGATTGCCCCAACTGCGACCACTACCACTGGGGTGAGAATTTGTGCGACTGCCAGTTCTGCACCATTGACTGCAACTACGATTGCTGGGTTGAAACCCATTGCAACGACTGCGGTGTGTGCCTGGGCGACACGCCCTACTGGTGCGAGGAGTGCTATAAATGCGCGGAGTGCATGGAGGACACGCACTGCTCCACCTGCGCCAAGTGCTACATCGGCGAGGATGACCAGCTGTGCGGCGAATGCCATAAGGGTTCCTGCTGCTCCATAACAATCTGCGACTCCTGCGGATTCTGCGATGACTGCGCAAACGATGACAGCGACCCGATGCACTGCTCGCTGTGTAACGCCTGCTTCGGTTCGGTGGACGAGTGCGTGGACGACGATGATACCGGTGTCATCCACTGCATCGATTGCCACACATCCTGCGAACAGTGCGAGGAATGCCTGCTGAACCAGGAGTCCTGCGAGGACTGCGGCTTGTGCCTTGAGTGCTGCCGAGATAACTCCGAGGGCGGCGGCTGCCCGGACGGCGAGACCTGCGTGGAAAGCCCCGAGTGGGACGAGCACATCTGCCAGGGCTGTGACGGCTGGGTCACGGATAAGGAGGACGAGGACGAGTTCTGCGAAACCTGCGAGATGTGCAAGGAGTGCTGCGAGGGCAACTCCGACTGCTCCGAGGGAATGTGCGCAATGGACACTGACTATGCGGATCACTTCTGTGAAGACTGCGGCCTGTGCTTCCACGACAGCGATCCCTGCGAGGACGGCTGCGATCAGCGCTGCAAGGACTGCTGCCGAGATGCCGTAAGCGCTATGGGCTGCGATCATGACGACTGGTGCTTCAGCGACTCTGATTTTGAGGATCATTTGAAGACGGAGCATGCCGGCGCCGGACATACACACATAGCCTCCGCCACCTGGGCGGCTGACGGAACGCAGCACTGGCACCCCTGCCGCTATTGTGACGATAAAAAGCTGAATGCCGCCAACCATGAATTTGACGCCAAGGGCGTGTGCAAGGTCTGCGACTACATCAGCGGCAGTTCCATCGTCATCAACCGCCAGCCGAGGGGCGTCAAGTGTAAGACCTCTATCTACGATGATTATAACGAAGAGCCGGAAAACGGCCTGCTGTTCTATGAAAATAACCCGCTCACCTTCTCTGTCTCGGCAAGAAGCCTGAAGGGCGACGAGTTGACCTATCAGTGGTATCGGAAGAATAATGAGAATCCAACGGCGGCGCCCTACAAGCTGCCGGAGGGTAGGTTTTACACGGGTGTGACGACCTCCACACTGAAGATGTCGGTTTCCACTCAGGCCTGCATGGAGGACTACTCCTACTACTGCGTCATCGGCAGAAAGGGTGACCCTTCGGACACCATGAAAACGGCGGAGGCAAAGCTGACTGCCACCCATGCCTACAGCCACAAGCAGGCGGGTGTGCGTGTGCCCACGGAGGAGAACCCCATAAAAGTACACCCAAATATTATTTACTCCACATTCTGCGGAAGCAGAATGTTTCTTTTCTCCGTAAGCCCTTTGTCAAGGAACTTGTAAAAGATGTGAATCTGCCTGTCCTCGTCCTTGCTTTCGGGACGATCACCAATCACGATGTACTCGATAAGCTCCAAACAAGTCTCACGGGTAAGCTCCTGAATATCGACATACTTCTTGATATTTTCAATGTATCTGTCAATATCCTTTTCAGCCTGTTCAGCGGTTTCGCACTTTTCTTTCAGTACAGCGACTTTCTCTCTCAGCATCTTCTGCTCATCAAGATACTGATTCAGCATTTTCACGCAGAGTTCTTCGGGTACAGTACCGAGGAGCTTTTCTTCATAGGTCTTACTGATAAGCGTTTCGAGCTGTGCAAGCCTTTTCTCACCCTCATGGAGTTCCTTGCTGTTATGCTGGCTCTCCGCATCGGCAGTAGCCTGTCTGCGTTTTCTAACGGCTTCACGGAGTGCGTCCTCGTCCTCAACGGCAAGTCGTGCCTTTGCTCTAATATCGTCAACAACAATCTGTGAAATTACTCTTTCCAAAATGGAATGAGGAGTGCAGCCGTCCATTCCGCTTCTAACATAAGTACCACAGCGATAGCTGACAGTCTCATATGTTCCACGCTTCTTAGAGGTGTGCATGGTTCTGTTCATTTTCATCTTGTAACCGCAGTCTGGGCAGTACATAAATCCTGACAGCGGAAGAATCACGCCTTCTTTTGTTGTCTTGCCGATACTCACCGATGCGTCAACCTCTCTAACCTTGTCCCACAGCTCTCTTGAAATGATAGGTTCATGATTATTTTCAATCACTATCCATTCCGACCTGTCCTTGCGTATCTGCTTGTGATTTTTGTAGGATACCGTTGTCACTCTCTGCTGTGCGAGATTTCCGATATAAATCTCATTGTTAAGAATGCCACGCACCATACAATCATTCCACAGATGTGAAGTCACAAGGGGATTATCTTTGCCTTTAAGCTGATAACGATGATCCGAGGGAGTTGCGATGCCGTCCTTGTTAAGCTGTATAGCGATCTGCTTCGGACTTAACCCTCTTGCCCTCTGCTCAAATATACGTCTTACGATAACGGCGGCATCTTCATCAATCAAGGGCGTATGCTTTTCATCATCTGCCTTGATGTAACCATAAGAAGCTGAAGCCGCCAGATACTTGCCCTGCCGAGAATTTGCTGCCATGACACTGCGTACCTTCTTTGACGTGTTGGCGGCGTGCCATTCGTTGAATAAATTCATCACAGGCATAAGATCCATTGCCGAACTGTTTCTGTCAAGCGTGTCTACATTGTCGCTCAGGGCGATGAAGCGGATATTGAATGAAGGAAAAATGTAATCTATATACTGACCGACCTCGATATAATTTCTTCCGAAACGTGAAAGGTCTTTACAGAGGATAAGATTTATCTTTCCCGACTTTGCATCATCAAGAATCTGCTTGATACCTGGTCTATCGAAACTTGTTCCCGAATAGCCATCGTCCTCGCATATCTCGATAAGATTCCACCCCTCCTGCTTGCTGACATATTCCGTCAGCATCTTCTTCTGATTTTCAATCGAAAGGGATTCGCCCGCACGTTCGTCCTCCTGCGACAAACGCACATAGATCCCGACATTGTAAGTAGTTTGCTTTGCCATAATAACTCCTTTCCAATCAAAGCAAACCATATTCGATGATACAACTATTATAGCGCAGAAAACCGAATATGGCAAGTCTTTTTTCAAAACTTTTTAGTTCTTTTCGGTTTTCTGAAACGCTCTTTTGAAAGCAAGTTCATAAAGCACCTTATCAAGGTCTTTTTCACCCACGAAATGACTTGTCACAGCATAACGCTGACCGTCCACTTCGTACACGGCTTTGCTGGTCGGCTTATCTTTATATCTCTCATTCAGCTCAGCCAAAGTAAATCCTGTATCTTTTCTTGGCAAGTGTCTCCTTTCCGCCTGCGATTATCTATCTCTACACGCAATGGCTTTTTGTTGCAGGGGCGTTACGCCTGCACAGGTGCTGTACGGAACGGCAGAGCCGTCCCTTACACAGCAATCGTTTTGTTGTCGGAATATATGTTACTCCGAATAGGAATGATCTGTTTCTGAAAAGCTCATCTGCTTAGCGTACTTTTCGGAATAGCTTTCGTCCGAGCTGTTGTCAGCATCGGCAGAACTATCGTCAGCCAGCTCACCAATCTGCTCATAGGTCATACCGCTTGCTGTCAGCTTGCCGATCAGCGTATGCTCCGCAGTCACAGCATCGAGAAGTGCCTGTCCCTCCGCACCGCCGTAAAGCTGTGAGAGCTTATCGTAGGTGTAGAGCTTGCTATCAATGATGACCTTGCGCCTGCGCTCCTGCACAGCTTTGATAGACTTTTCGTAGCTGTCGAGCTTTGCCTGATTCTCCGCAAGAACAGCATCCGTAATGATAACAGCGGACTTCTCATCAACCTCGGTCTTAGCTTTCTTACTCATTCTCATCACCTCCCAATGTATTGGATTTAGGGATAATACCCTATGCTAATATTATAGCATTCTCGGACAGCAAAAGTCTATTCGCATTGCGCAAGAAGTTGAGTGCGCAATAAAACTTCTTCATTCGTGAAATTGTTATGGGGAATTTTGCAGAAAGCAGACCGAGCATTGCAAATCCGAGCCATATCACATTGACTGCATACTGCATAGGTCACCATTTCTGATTTATTCAATACGGAGAATTATTATCACGGAGCAACTATTTTTATAAAAATCATGCCCGTTTCCTGATTGAACGTGCTTGTATATATAGAGGGGGTTTTATCCGAGTGCCGCCGTGACCTATTCACATTCTGTATAGAAATATGCTGTTGAATTTAGGCACAAGGGAGAACCGTCATGAACAAAGTGTAAACTTTTCTGAAAAACAACGCCATTTTCTCAAAAACACCGGTAGAAAAGTGAAGGGCTTTGACGTTGTGACGATCACACGCACCCCTGCATATCATTTTCATCATAAAATTTTTCTGCGGTATACTTAACGAAGCGGTCAATAATTTGGTATTAACTTATGGGAGCATATTTCATAGGACTGCCGCCCAGACTGCGCAATAACTGCGCTGAGCCAGTTTACAATTTCAAGAGTGATGATATTGAGTGCATCACGCAGGAGCGTGAGCGAGTATGACCGCCGACCTAAGCGGCGGAGAGTTTAAGTCGCATAGCTCCAAATTCGCTGACGGAGCATCGAAAGCCTGAGTGATATGAAAATCCCACAGGCTGGAAAATAGCGCTACAGCGCAACAAAAATAACAAGCATTGTATTTTGCGCCGCACAGCGAGCGAAAATACCAAATGCTTGTTAGGGACACCCCAAGCCCCGAAACGACCGCACAGCGGTCAAGAAAATCGGCTAACGCCGAAATACAAACAAAGGAGACACCACTATGAAAACCGAGAAAAAGAAGCGTGGAAGACCGCCCAAACACAAGGCTATGGAGTTTGAGGGTATGACCTACGAGGGAGCAATCAATCACGCACTTGACAAAGAGGTCAGAGCCGACCTTGACAAGTGCCTTGCCGACAAGGACGAGAGCCAGCTTACCGACGATGAACGCAAGTACCTGAAACGCAAGAAGGAGAAGAAGTCCTACACCCTCAATGTTCGTTTCACCGAATCGGAAATGCAGGACATTCTTTCCAAGTGTGAGCAGTACGGTTACAAGAACAAGACCGAGTATATCCGTGATTGTGTTCGGGCGAGGGTTGATCTCACGCCCGACCGTTCCGAAATTGCCGAGTGTAACCGTCTGATGAAACGCATCGGAGCAAACATCAACCAGATACTTGTCCGACTTTACAGCACAGGTCACATCTATGCCGAGGATATTACCGAGATAAAGAAAGGGGTAAACGAAATTTGGCATACACTTCTATCCATACGATCAGGGCAACAGTCAGCGCAGCGATCGCTTACATCACAAGAGATGATAAGACCATCGACGGTTTATATGTCAACTCTTATGCTTGCCGAGCCGATAGCGCAGGAGCAAGCGAGGACTTCCGAGCCGTCCGAAACACAGGAACAGGACGCACCCAAATCCTTGCCTACCACATGATACAGAGCTTTGCCCCCGGTGAAGTCACGCCCGAACAAGCTATGCAGATCGGAGAGGAGCTGTGCGACCGTTATCTGAAAGGCGATTATCAGTATGTCATTGCTGTTCATCATGACAAGTCGCACCTGCATTGCCACATCATTTTCAACAACACAAATCTGTATAACGGTCTGAGCTTTACCACCGAGCATAATCAAGGCAGAAAGTCTGAAAGAGCGTGGGCAGAGTTGCGTGAGATTTCGGACGAGATATGTGCTGAACACGGTATATCTGTTATCTCCGAGCCTGAAAAGGGACATGGGGTATCTCACTTTGAGAGGAATATGCAGAAAGAGGGCAAGTCGTGGAAAGATAAGCTCCGTGTCAGGATTGCGGAGGTCATGCTTTACAGCCGTGACTTCAAGGATTTTCTTGAAAAATGTTCGGAGTGCAGTATCGAATATGTTTACAAGCCAAGCAATAAGGTCAAGCTGAAATTCCGTTTATCAGGTGACGGTCAACAGAAGTTTACAAGAGCCGACACCCTGGGCGCAGACTTCACCCCCGAACGCATAGCCGAGCAGATAGCGGAGATACAGGAAAAGCTGTCAGCGGCGAATGTCACTCCCGATATGCTTATCGAAGCGCCGAAGCCTGTTGTTCCAAAGACCGAGCCGAAGCCGACACAGACAGTCACCGCACCGACAAAGCCGAAACAATCTGCCGAGCCTGAAACTATCACCGAAACAAGTGAAACCGCAAAGAGAAAAGCTGCTGCGGAACAGGTGGAGAAGTTCTTTGCAGCCCGACGAGCAAGACGGCAGGCACAGCTTGATATGCTTAACGCAACTGCTATCAATCCGAAGCCTGAACCGTCTGCCCGGACACCACAGCCCACACCTACGGAGAGTAAAGCACCTGAAAAGAAAGAAGATCCGTGGAAAGCTATCAGAGGTATGGGCAGAGCAAACGAAATCATCGCAGACCTTGAAGCTGGTGGCGTTATGTCATTCAGCGAGCTGTCTGGATTCTTCTTCAATACACCTCACTCCGATGACCACACAACTGAGCGTGCCGATCTGAAAAAGAAGTTTACAGCTATCGACACGCTCATTGCAAAGATGAAGCACCGTGACGAGCTGGAGCCTGTTTACAAGGAGTATCAGGGCAAATCGGGCTGGTCGCAGAGCCGTTTCAAGAAGAAAAATGCCGCCACTATCGAGGACTACGAGCAGACGGTCAAGTACATCAAGGAGCATATCAAGAAGTATGCTGTTGACGGCAAACCGCCGACGATGCTTGACCTTTTGGAGAAGTCCAACAAGCTGAAATCGAAGTGGAACAGGCTTAATGTCGAGCATACCGCATTCCTCACCAAGCGTGAAACGGCGAAGAAGTACACCCGACAGGTGCGCCAGTACATCAACGAACAGCAGATGAAGCGTGAGCGTGAGAAAAGCCGTCAGAGGACACAGGCTAAACATAGAAATAAAAATACACTTGAATAAAGAAAGGAAACAACAACTATGAGCAAAATAGGTTATATCCGTGTTTCTACGGAGCATCAGGAAACAGCGAGACAGCAGGAGATCATGTGCAGTTATCAGGTTGACCGCATCTTCTCCGAGAAGCTGTCAGGAGCGAACACCGACCGCCCTCAGCTCAGGGCAATGCTTGACTATGTGCGTGAGGGTGACACCCTCTACATCGAGAGTATCAGCCGTCTGGGACGCTCCACAAAGGACTTGCTGAACATCATCGACACCCTCACAGACAAGGGAGTAACGCTCATCAGCCACAAGGAGAAAATTGACACCGACACTCCTGCGGGCAAATTTATGCTCACCGTGTTCGCTGCACTCTCACAGTTGGAGCGTGAGCAGCTCAAACAGCGACAGCGTGAGGGCATCGAGATCGCTAAGGCTCAGGGCAAGTACACCGGGCGAAAGCCTATCCCCACCGACTGGACGAGGTTCGGTCAGCTCTATGGGGAATGGAGAGCCAAGCACATCACGGGCAGGGACTTTATGCGGAGAATGAATATGTCAGCAAATACTTTCTACCGCCGTGTGCGTGAGTATGAACTCCGTCACGGCATCACCGAGCCGACCTCAGCTTGACCGTCAGGCGAACGGAAATGCCACACATCACTATCCGAGCCTGCGGAGCGGAATTCTAACCGCTGAAAAGAAAAAGCCCTCAGAAACGCTTACAAGAGCATTTCCGAGGGCTTGCGGTTATTCAGTTCCAATAGAGTTTGTGCCTGTTGTGGTGTGCCCCACAATGCCTATTCAGACTTGTGTGGAACGAAAAATATAGTATTTGGCAATAAAACAAGATAACAATAAATTTATAGTTTAGTTAACTACATAGACATTTCCCTTTATGGCGATTTCGTTTATTATGGCACTACGGTTCAAATCTTTTTGGGACAATAAAACAATACCTATAATATTAATATCAGATTGCTTAATAGTATCTTTACCTGTATTAATACCGTTTCTTATGTTTTCAAATTCGTCTTCCAAATAAGCGTGTTTATCATTTATTATATTAACAAACTTATCTAATGGTGAAATGAGCTTTTCGCCAGCATAGAACAACGGGATACCATACACTCCTCTTTCGTCATTTTGAGGATTTTGAATCGTTGGTAGTGTTGAATCAGAATCATTGTAAGTATCGACCCAAAGCCATGTCACTGTTCCGTATTCACTATATTCATCTATTACAGATGATATATCTGATGAATTGATTGCATTCTTGAATGATACATATATTTTGCCTTCGCCAAGGATTGTTGAAACATCATTATCTTCTTCTGGCGTGGGGAGAAAAAAACGTTGATATTGAGAAGAATCATTTTCTTTAATAAGACAATTAGGAAAGTCTGTATTTGCGTTTACTCCGCTTGTGCCTGTCAATAAGCCGATTTTTTCAAATATGAATTTCTGATCAAGACTCACTTTTAATCTGAATGTAAATTTGTTAGTGTATTCTGTTGTGCTAAAAGGATAACTAAGAATAGAGTATTGATATTCATTACTGCTCTTTTGCTTGATGTCAAGCTCATTTCCATTTGGACAGCTTATATAATAATAATCTTGTATATCTTTATTCATTTGAGTCATCATTTTATCTCTGTTGTGATACTTAGATAAAACAAAAGTGCCTGCCGTAACTAATAATGATATAATTATAATTATAATTGTTTTTTTCATTGCTTCAACCTCTACTTCAAGGCTGGACACCGCTTATAAGCTGTTCATTATAAAAAACAATTATTTTATCATTTGGCAATAGCTGTTCTGTTCCCATTGAATAATCATTCGATGTATCCCAATTAGACCAATCTGCTGCATTTAGTCTAAAATGGATTACAAACTGTTTATTAGGTTGAAGTTCAACATCGGTATTAAATTTGATTTTTGCATATGTATTTCCGTAATCGTCATTAACAAATTCACAAACCGAAGTATTACCTAAGTATTGATTATCTACAGCAAGCCAGTCGCAATGGTATTCAAGGTTTTCTTTATTGTCTGCATTAAATACATAATTTATAGTTATATCACTCATTTTTAAAGGCTTGTCAGAGTTGTTAGTTATAACTATATTGGGATTTATAGTATTTGAGTTACTAATACCTGCATTGCAAGATTCTACTGTTATTTCAGGTGATTTCTCATCATCTTGAATTACCCCTGGATTGATAGTTGGCGTAACAGTTGTATCTATTTCACCATCATAAGAAGCTTTGGAAACACTTTTAGAACCATCAGCATCATAAGTTACATTTGATGATGTAAACTCATTTATGCTTTCACCAACAACAATTGTTGTTTTTGATGTTCCTCCACCCGGATGACCGAAAAGCATCTTTTTATTATCATCAGTTGAACTGTTAGGGTTTCCTCCTATTGTACCAATAGTATAGTGACCATTACTTGCAGTGTTGAACTCAATGTAGTCATTTGCTATTAAAGTATTATTTTTGAGAATACTTTTAAGCATTCTATTTTGGGGAACACTTACAGCAGAACTTGCCAGATTTGATTTCCATTCTTGGTACTCTTCACCATTAGGATCTAACGTTGAGTAATATTGATATTCGTCAACATAATCATCGGCAAAAGCAGGTAAACTCGTAAGCATAGTTGTAGATAACGCAATACAGCTAAGACCTGCCACGATACGTTTCAAAATCTTATTCTTAACCATTTCATACCACCTTTCTGCAACACACAGTTGCCAATTATTTCTTGTTTACATAGTTTCTCAGCTCTTCTGGCTCTACAGGTTGTGCGAACCAATGGAAGCAAGCACTCGGAACTGATGTGGTAGCTACCACCAGCGCAAGAGCCGCCAGTGCCGTAGAAGCCTTCTTTGCTATGCTCATCAGCTTTTTCATTACAAATCCCTCCTTTCAAACAGTTCAGATAAGTCAGGCTCTTTCGGTTGATAAAACGTAATACCGCAAACGCTGCCATTTGAGATATACAGCACCAGCCTTACAAGAGCAAGAATTACAATCGCCAAAATACTCCGTTTTTCTCTTTCCTTATCATCGTTTACTGTTATCACCCCGATTCAAAAAGTGACCGAGCAGTGCCATGATTGCTGACAGCAGCATTCCGCTTGATACATAAAGGCTTAGTTTTTGATATTGGAATACAAGCAGTGCAATCGTGACAACGGATAGGGTAACAGCTAAGATGCAGCTTCTTTTCCTTAGCTTGACACTCTTTTCCTCTGACATCGGTTTATTCGGATGCGGAACGGGAGCAATACATAGAATGATTGGTAATGCTATCATTATGAAACTGATGCTGAATATTGGCGTAATATGTCCGCTTACATTGCAAATGCCGTAAGAGAAAACCATCATCACCATGACAAGCGTGAACATACAACTAAGATGACTGTTAGCGTGAAACCCACCTACAAACTGTCTCAACCCCATAAATACGGCTATGAATACAACAACCGCAGGCAGCGTATGGGAAAACAGAGCAATCAGCAGGACGATAATGGTATTCAGCACATCAGAGATCAGCAGCTCCATTCCATATGCGTAGATCACCTCTTTGGATTCTTCCGTTATGTTCTGAACCACAAAAAAGTGTGCTATGCTTTTTGCAAGTTTTGAAATCATTTCTGAATCACTTCCTGCAAAAATCATAACACAAGTTGCAAATTTTTTCAATAGGTTTTGAGAAAAAAGGTCTCAAAGTGTCCCCAAATGTCGTCTTCTTGTCCCGAAATGCAAATAGTTAAATTTGTAAACAATTACGAACCATAATGTTCAGCTTAAAAATTCCGTCATCATAATCGAAACTTACTAACCCACCCAATCTATCAACGGAGGATTTGATACTGTTTATCCCTATGCCGTGAAGCCCTTGTTCTTTCTTTGTTGATGTTAAAACAGATGTATCTACCTTATCTGATGTATTTGTAATGACAATAAATAGCTTCTCTCGTTCTTCCATTAGGCTTATCCAAATATGCTTATGTGATACACCAGCTCTCTGGCAACCTTCTATTGCATTGTCAAGAGCGTTTCCGATGATACGGCACAACTCCAATTCGTCTGCCTTGATATTTGTTATGATATTGACCTTGCAAATAAACTCTATACCGTATGTCTGAGCAAGAGAACCCTTGATGTTCACAATAGAATCGACGGCATTATTACCAGTATAGCAGAGTCTGTTAGCAAGCCTTACAAATGAGCTTAGCTTGACAAGATATTCCTTAGCAGAATCAGTATCATTGTTTTCCAACATATCATTCAGAACTAAAAATTGATTTTCAATATCGTGTTTAAACTCTCGTACTTGCTTGTATGACAGGGTAAGCAGCTTATAGTTTTCCTGTTCCTGTTGCTTTATTGTTTCAAGGTATTTTAACTTTATCTTATCTTCAAAACTTTCAAAGAAATTAAACATAGCAAGGTTTATAAAGATAATTCCTGCAAGAGAAACGCCCAAAGAAACATAACTATAAGTGTTGCTGCCAACAAATCCATCAAGCATTGTTTGTAAAAGAAAAATACTTATGATTGGAATAACTATTATCAATATCCAATATTTTATCGGCAGTTCACGAATTTTTTTGTTTATTATGCGGTGCATCAATCCTATAAGCCATAAATAAATTATATTTGTGCCTACCATTCCGAGATAACGTCCTAAACCAGACTCTAAGAATTCATCTGGTGTTCCCATATTAGCAATGCAAAGTAATCCAATCACAATAGGTTCAGATATAGATATAATCAGTAAAAACAATATGTTCCAAAATATTTTATGACGGATTGAATCATCATAACAAATAAAGGACATGGAGCTAATAAGAATAATGGTTGTAATCAGATACACTAAAATATTATCTGTCAACAAAACTGTCGCTGACAGTATTACAGTAGAAAGAAGATACGACAGATAAAGAACTGCTTTATTAACTTTTGCCTTACTCAACAAGGAAAAGTATAAGAATACCAACATCATTTCAATTGCTACATTGACAATCTCAATGATATTTTCAATCAATACGGGCAACTCGATCATCTCCCTGTTGCATAGTTAAGATAGCGAGCAACTATCTCATCTTTATATGTTTTGCCTATGGGGATTTTTCTGCCGTTGCTTAGAATAATATCGTACTTGGTAATATTCTGTATATGGTCAAGATTTACAAGTATTCCACGGTTTATAATAGCGAAATTGTACTTTAACAACTCGCCACACACAGTTGAAAAATCGCCGCCGTACTCCAATTCACCATTAACTGTGAATAGTGATACCTTTCTTCTATGTCCCTCAAAGTAAAGAATATCTGTCAGCCTGAACTTGAATGACAGATTTTTATTATTGAAAGTGAAAGTTCTAAATCGCTGCTGGCACTCAGCAATGATAGAATTTAGCTGTTTGGTATATACATAGTCTGGCTGATTTTTCAATATATAGCGAAACGCTCCCACATCGTAGCCCTTAACGGCAAATTCGGCATAATTCGTCAGGAAAGAAATAATAACTGAACCATCTATCTGTCTGATTCTTTCAGCGGTCTGCAATCCGGTCAGATCGGGCATTTCAACATCGAGTATGATGACTTCATACATTCCCTTGACATAGAAACTCAATAAGTCTCTCCCGCTTGTAAATTCGTGTATTTCGCAGTCGGGGAGTTTCATTTCTCTTAATCTGTTATGAAGTTGTTTTAAGAATACAGGTTCATCATCAACGATAGCAATATTCATAGCAATCACCTCACAATTGGTCATGCTTTATGTATCAGTTATCATTATACCACATCGGAGAGATTATTTCAAGAGAAAAAATAGCTATGCCTCCATTAATAGTTTCGGAGACATAGCCTCATGTTGCGTTATTTTATATTCATCGAATATGGTCTATTGCCTGATTTAAGAGTGGGTGTACTTATAAGTGCTTCACAGAAGACAGCGAGAGAACGCCGGAATACAAGGTCACTTGGGTCGATAAGCATGGGAATACCCATAACGGTGTCGTGGGCGGCGACCCGAAATGCGACGGCCACAAGCTTCCGTGCCTGTTTGAAGCAGGCGAATACGAAGCGCATTATATGACCACCGGCTCCAAGGAGCGCATCTTCCCGCATACCTTTGTGCTTGACATTAGCTATTACGCAGTGGGCGGCGGCAGAGTCGATGTGCTCAGATGTTCCGTCTGCGACTATATAGTTCCTGTGAAGAGCCATGTCCATGATTACGGCTGGAACTGGGACTGCACCGGCTTCGACAGTATCTATGAGTATACCTTCAACATCGGCGGCTCGACCAAGACGGTGGAGCAGCTCATCCTTGAATCCGGCTATGCCCACCCAGAAAAGTGCAAGGTTCCCGGCTGCGAGGAATTCATCATGGTTCCCCATAGCTGGGGCCGCTGGAATGTGGTCAAAAACCCCGATACCGAGGGCGATAAAGGCGGCATGGAGGCTGAATGCAGCGTCTGCGAATACAAAGAGACGAAAGAAATTGACGGCGATTGGACAAAGGACACCGCCCTTGTGACGGTGAAAAATGGCCGGGCAACCCGTATGATCGTCAAGCCCGGCGACAAGATCAGGCTTTATCCCGAGGAGAGAACCGGTCAGAAAGCCATCGGCTGGAAGGTGGAGTATCGCCGCGAATACAATGAGTATGACATCATCAGCGGTACTGGATTACCTGTTACTAGAAATTGGAATACCAACGAGGCGAAGACCATGTTCAAGCTGGTGACCAACGGCTCCGCCCTCGAGTGGGGCTGCACGATCCCAGAGTTCAGCACCATGGGTGCCCCCGGTGGCGGCAGTTTCTTCTTTGAGCCTGTCTATGCAGGCTGTGACCACAGCGGCGGCACCACGGTGCTCAATGCGAAGGCGCAGATCTGCGACCGTAAGGGCTACACCGGCGACACCGCCTGCGCAGACTGCGGCCATGTCATCAGTGCCGGTTCGGATATCTACCCACCTGCAAACGCCGGTCATACCGGTCCACTGCAGCCGCTGTACTACTACGGCACGGCCAGCTCGGCAACCACAGACGCGAGCCATGGCGGCAAACGCTATAACGCCAAATCGGGCGACTGCCGACACCGCGCCTATGAGGGCGACTACCGCTGCACGGCTTGCGGCGGCACCGTAAAGGGCGAGACCGGCGACTTCAGGCATAGCGGTCCCCTTGAACTGCGGGAAGTAAGAACGGCGACCTGTACAGAGAGGGGCTATTCCGGCAACCAGTACTGCACATCGTGCGACAGGATCGCGCAGAAGGGCGTCTCAACCCCGTCCCTCCACGAAATTGCCGATAACTACAAGCTGATCAATGAGGTTAAGCCAGGATGCACCACCTCAGGCTATAGCGGCGACCAGCAGTGTACAGCCGGCTGCGGACAGATTATCCGCTACGGTCATGTCGTTAATAAGCTCAGCCACGACTGGGACGGCGGCAAACCTGCAAAACAGGGCAAGAGCGAAGGAATTCTCTACACCTGCCAGCGTGCCGACTGCGGCGAGACAAGGTTCGTAAAGAACTCCGCTGCGACCGAGTTCACGGTCACGGTTATCAAGGGAACGGCCTCTGTTGCCGCTGGCACACCTATCACCGACAAGATCGAGCAGAACACCGTTGTGACCGTTACGGCGGACGCACCGGAGGCAGGCAAGGTCTTTGACAAGTGGGTCGTGCTGGAGGGCAATGTCACCCTGACAGACGCCACCAAGGCAACCACCACCTTCACCATGCCCGGCAATGATGTGAAGCTCGAGGCCACCTATAAGGATGCGCCTCCAAGCCATACCCACAGCTACGGCACCGAGTGGAAGTATGACGACACCGATCACTGGCATGAGTGCGAGTGTGGCGATAAGGCCAATATTGAGGCTCACAGCGCCAGCGAGTGGATCGTTGACACAGCAGCTACCGAAACCGCCGACGGCACTAAGCATAAGGAATGCACCGTCTGCAAGAAGGTTCTTGAAACCGCACCGATCCCTGCAACAGGCAGCAATCATACCCACAGCTACGGTACAGAGTGGAAGTATGACGGCACCAACCACTGGCATGAGTGCGAGTGCGGCGACAAGACCGACACGGCAGCACACAGCTTCCAGTGGGTGATCGACAAGGCCGCTACCAAGGAGGCCACCGGCATCAAGCACGAGGAATGCACCGTTTGCGGCGCCAAGCGCAGCGAGAATACGGTCATCGACAAGCTCCCCGACAGCGGCAACACCGACAATACAGGCAGCGGTGATAATAACACCGATAAGCCAGGAAATGACGACTCCACCAAGTGTCCTCAGACCGGTGACAACAGCAACCACATGGGTTGGCTGGCTGCTCTGTGCGGCGTTCTGACTCTGCTGGGCGTAAGCGGCAAAAAGAGAAAGAAATCCGAGGTTAAATAAGCCGACGCTTCCGAAATCGAACTAGCCTAAACACAATAGGCGGTGACGGATCATTCCGCCACCGCCTATTTTCCTGAAAGCGAGCTTGCCAGCAAGTCCCTTTCCGAAAGGCGGCAAGCGACACCCACATTCTGACCGTGTATCCCCAGCCGAACGGGGACGGCGATATGCCGCCTGAAAAGAGAATAGCCGACCGGACGGCAATCTCCGGCACAGTTTCAAGAGCGCTCAGCAAGTAAAAAAACTTGGTTGTAGCCCCCTCAACTTTTCGGCATGGAAAGTGAGGGGGCTTTCTCTATAGCCTCCGCCCGTTCTTTGAAAACCGAATAGTACAGCGCATCCTTTTGTAGGGCGGAATTTTTTTGTGCCTAAAAGCAAATTTACTCACTGTCAAAAGCTTGAACTCACTACAAATAAAAAAAATGGTAACACCAGCAGGAAGTTATTTTCCTGCTAATGTTACCTCATTTACAAGTATCACAAGATTTAAAGGGGAAATGATAAAGTCTTTGTAATGCTTATCGTAATTCTTGTAGCTTTACGCTTAATTCTTATAAATGTTTTTTGGCTCTTTAGCTTGATAGCCACCATACATTGATGCACATCCGCAGGCAGCTATACCCATTCTCTTAGTTGCTCTGGCAATAAGGCTGGCAAGCAATTTCTTAAATGATCTCATTCTTATCACACCTCTTTTCTTTGATCTTCGCTGATATTATTAAAACTGCAATTAATAGATTTGTTAATAAGATCATAGATCCAACCATCTGATATCTATTGATAATCGCCCCGCCAAACAGATCAAGCAACAGAAAAACTATCATTCCCATCGCTTTGAACTTTGGCTTTTTTTCTTTTTCTATAGGCTTATTTTTGTTCTCCACAGGGCAGAATACAAAAGCTATTATCTCTTCAAACACCACAAAGGCAACTATCACCCATATATTTATATATCCGCATACCTTGTCATTAAGAAAAGCTGTAGCAATAAATGTTGAACACATCAGCAGATTGCATCTGAAATATGTATCTGCATGATACCCTCCGGTAATAACCCTGACAGCAATAAACACTGCCAAATATATTACGCTTTCCAGCAAATGCCCTGTTAATGCTCCCATAAGCAATACAAGCACAATGTTTAACATTGATGAGATAGTTATTTCTATGCCATACCGATAAAAATCCTGTAACTCATCTGCTTTGCCGATAGCTTCCTGCTCGGTCAAAAAATTAAGTATACCCGATACAACAAGATCCATAAACTACCGCCTCGCTTTTGTCTTACCCTAATTTGAATTTTACTAGAATAACATCAATATGTCAAGCTTTTTGGAATGAGTTGCAGGTTTTTGTCACGAAATGCAGCAACGGTCCAGAACAATTAGTTCAGGACCGTTGTATCTGCCATCAATGTTACCTGACAGCAAAACATTCCCTCCGACTCATAGAAATCGCATCTGCCATTATATTTTCTTGCTATCTCTCTGATTATTGAGGTCCCCAGACCATGCTGTTTTTTATCAGCCTTTGTGGTCGTAAGCCTTGGATTACTATCCATAACAGAATGATCTATTGAATTTTTTATCAAAAACGTATATGTATCCGTTTCTCGGTCGATCTTCAGATACAGAAATTTATTTGCGTCGTCGGCTATTTCCTTGCATGCCGTTATAGCATTCTCCAACGTGTTGCTCAACAGGTCGCAAAGGTCAGTTCCCTTTATTCCCTCAAAATCTGAAACTGTTATACATGATATTTTTATCCCCAAGGAAGAAGCCATCGTAAGCTTTGCGTTAACGATAGCATTTACAATATTATTTTTCGTTTTAACATAGGACTCCGACTTCTCGATAAGGTCAAAGCTTTCTGAGATAAATTTTCTCGTTTCATCTATTTTTTGTACTTTCAACAGTTCATTAACCGTTTCATATTTGTCTTTTATATCATGCCTTAGTTTTCTCATGGCGTCATATTGCGACTCGGCGTTTCCGATAAACTGCTCAAGATACTGCTCTCTTAGTTTGACTATCTCCATTTCCTTGAGCTTCCGATTCTTTTTTATCAAAGAATTTATTATCCAGAATATAAGTATATTAAGAACAAAGACAAGCATATATGACAGATTTATATACAGCCTATGGCCATCGTCTGCCGAAAGTGACAGTTCATGTATTACCATAACGAGAGAAAACGAAATAATAAGCACTGCAATTATCGTCACCCAATCTGAAGCCGTATAATCATCTGTATGTTTAAAGGCCATCAGTATTAATCTAAATACAATGAATATAGAGATCTGGATCATTATAAGCGTCACAAATCTAAGCAAGCTTTGTTCGACCACAAGCTTCCTGAGGGATATTTTAAAAAATGACGATACAGCATTTAGTTCCAATGACGTTATCAACAAGATCGCAACCTGCGAGAGGGATATGGAAAGAAATTTCTTTACTGCATTGTCACTAAAAAAGCAAAACGCAAAAACAAGCAGACTTGCCCAGTACAAAGCACTTCCAAAGCCCTCAAATACAGTGAAATAATTAAAAGCAGTGACCAGACAGCCTTCACAAACGGCAAATATAACAGCCCATATCTTAGCCCTTTCATGAGATCTTGGCGTAAGAAATTTATATATAAACCATGTTTCCAGACCGCCCTGATAAAAGTTTATCAAGATCTCAAATATCGTCCACAATGTAATAGTCATCACTTTCTCCTCAGATATTCAGTCAAAGCGTCGTCAACTGCATTCTTATATCCTCGGCTCATGGGAAGCTCTGAACCGCTTTTGAAGATCACTGTTTCATTTGAACGGCTTATGTTAAAAACATATTTCAGATTGACGATATATTTTTTATGCACCCGTATAAAATCGAATTTACGATAAGCTTCTTCTATCTCGCCAATGCTATCTCTGACTGCAATAGTATCCTTATTATTTGCAAAATGATATATGATGCTGTGGCTATTGCTCTCTATATAAGTTACATCCCGAAGCTTTACAGAGATCCTTCCCTGCTCCCTATTCTCCAAAACCACTGTCTTTTCCTGCTTCAGTGCGTCCGTCAACTGTCCTGCTACCATATGGAGCCTATCCTTCATAACATCAGCGTCAGGATCTTTGCAGATAAAATTCAGCGGTCTGAAATTAAAGCTGTCATAAACCAGCTCCTGATGACTTGTCACAAAGATCACAAAGCAATTACCATTCTGACCTAGCTGCCGCGCGACTTCAAAACCGGTCATTTCAGGCATATCAAGGTCAAGAAATATAGCCGAAAAAGGCTTTTTACCATGGCAGTAAAAAAAGCTTTCAGCTTTGGTAAACGTTTCTATTTCAGCCTTGACCGACCTTGATTCAAGTTCATTTGCCAGCATAGATTTAAAAAACTGAAGAAAAACAGCATTATCATCACAAACTGCGATCCGCATTTTTTCACGTCCTTTTATAACATAGTCTATGTACGATTTTATATTACCATAATTATACCATAAGGTCAAGCCATAAGGCGTTTCACAGCTCCCTGCGTCAAGACCACACCCGGCTGCAAACAACAAAAGGGCTGTCCACACAGCCCTTTTGTTCTTATCTAACCTATGCCAAGCCCCCTACACCTTAGGCTTTTTCATAGTAAGCGAAATACGCTTTTTCTTCAGGTCAACGTTAAGTACCCAAACCTTAACTACCTCTCCGACCTTTACGACCTCAAGAGGGTGCTTTATATATCTGTCGCACATCTGAGAAATATGTACAAGACCGTCCTCATGAACGCCGATATCAACGAACGCTCCGAAGTCTATAACGTTTCTCACTGTGCCCATAAGCTCCATGCCCGGCTTCAGGTCTTTAAGCTCCATGATGTCACCGCTTCTCATAAGCGGTGGCGGCAGCTCGTCACGAGGGTCACGACCCGGCTTTTCAAGCTCCCCTACTATGTCCTTTAACGTCGGAGCACCAATGCCGATATCTGTGGCAAGCTTCTTCATGCCCATTGCATTGACTTTCTCAGCTATCTGCTTTACATCGCCCATGTCCGCAAGGCTCAGCCCGCACCTGTCAATAAGCGCCTGTGCTGCCTTGTATGACTCAGGGTGAACAGCCGTGTTATCCAGCGGATTTTTTCCGCCACGCACTCTCAAAAAGCCTGCGCACTGCTCAAATGCCTTTGCTCCAAGCTTTGGCACTTTCATAAGCTGCTTTCTCTCTGTGAAAGCACCGTTTTCCTCACGGTAGGAAACAATATTCTTTGCAACTGTCATATTTATGCCCGATATGTATGACAACAATGAGTATGAAGCCGTATTAAGGTCAACGCCTACTGAGTTTACGCAGTCCTCAACAACGCCCTTTAAAGCCTCGTCCATTCTCGCCTTTGGCATATCATGCTGATACTGTCCAACACCTATTGCCTTTGGGTCTATCTTTACAAGCTCTGCAAGAGGGTCCTGCAAACGGCGTGCTATTGATACTGCCGAACGAAGTGAAACGTCATACTCAGGAAACTCCTCAGCCGCAAGCTTGGAAGCGGAGTAAACGGAAGCGCCTGCCTCAGACACCACCATGTAAGAAACTTTCTGCGGAATTTCTTTGATAAGCTCCGCTGTGAACTGCTCCGTTTCTCTTGAAGCTGTGCCATTGCCTATGGAGATAGTCGTAACGCCATATTTCTTTATAAAGCCCGTCAGAATACGCTTAGCACGCTCTGTATCCTTCTTTGGCGGAGTAATGTAGATTATCGCAGTGTCAAGCACCTTGCCCGTAGCGTCCACTACAGCGGTCTTACAACCGTGAGCATATCCCGGGTCAAGGCCAAGGGTAACAGTGTCTTTAACAGGCGGCTGCATAAGAAGCTGTCTGAGATTTGAGGAGAACACCTTTATTGCCCCCTCCTGAGCATTTGCCGAAAGCTCCGCCCTTATCTCACGCTCTATGGACGGATAAATAAGTCTTTTATAGCCGTCCTCACAAGCAGCCATAACAAGCTGTCCGCACTCTGACTTATTTTTCACATATCTTGACACGCAGGCTCTCTCTCCTGCGCCCTCTGGGACATTCACTGATACTTTCAGAACGCCCTCTTTTTCGCCTCTGTCCAAAGCCAAAACTCTGTGACCTGCTATCTTTCCCACAGCCTCGGCATAGTCGTAATAGTTCTCGTACACAGACTCGGTATTCTCGTCAGACGCTTTTGAGCTTATCACGCCTATCTGCGAAAACAGCGTTCTTATGTATTTTCTCAGGTCAGCGTCGTCAGAGATATCCTCCGCGATTATATCCATTGCACCCTGCAAAGCTTCGTCCGCAGACTTTACGCCCTTTTCCTCGTTGATAAATTTTGACCCCTCGACCTGCGGGTCGCATTTCTTATCCTGGGTCAAGATAAGTTCAGCCAGTGGTTCAAGCCCCTTTTCTCTTGCCACCGAAGCCCTTGTTTTACGCTTCGGCTTGAAAGGTCTGTAGATATCCTCCACCTCCACAAGGGTCTTTGCATTTTCGATAGCAGACATTATCTCGTCTGTCATTTTCTCCTGCTCAGTGATAGAAGAGATTATCTCGCCTTTACGTTTTTCGAGATTTCTCAGGTAAGTGAGCCTGTCAGCGATCTCTCTAAGCACCTGATCGTCCAACGAGCCTGTCAGCTCTTTTCTGTATCGTGCAATAAATGGTATAGTTTTATCGTCATCAAGGAGTGCAACAGTGTTGTCTATCTGCTCCTGTCTGAGCTTAAATTCTTCCGCAATGGTCTTGTTAATGTCCATGTTTTTACCAATCCTTTTTATTACTTTTTTGCGTATTATCACATATAATATTATAGCACATTTTCGATAAAAACGCAACGAAAATGCGGTCGAAAACTGTAGTAAAGATATTATATAATACATATAGGATCAATCAGAAAATTAATAAAAGCAGGCAAAAATGCACTTGAAAAAAGGGCTTGGATATGTTATCATAAAAGAATAAAACAGTATTCAGGAGTGTTTATATGCTAAATCAGTTTTCAAGAACCGAGCTTTTATTCGGCAAAGAAGCAATGGAAAAGCTCAGAAACAGCAGGGTTGCGATTTTCGGCATAGGCGGTGTAGGCGGATATGCAGTTGAAGCCCTTGCACGAAGCGGTGTAGGCGAGCTTGACCTTATAGATGATGACAAAGTGTGTCTGACCAACATCAATCGTCAGATAATTGCCACAAGAAAAACAGTAGGAAAATACAAGGTAGACGTGGCGGAGGAGCGTGTTCACGACATCTGCCCTGACATAAAGGTAAACACATACAAGTGTTTTTATATGCCTGACACAGCGGATCAGTTTGATTTTACTCAGTATGATTACATTATCGACGCCATTGACACTGTTACAGGCAAGCTGGAGATAATAAAGCGAGCAGACGTCGCAGGAGTACCTGTTATATCCTCAATGGGTGCAGGCAACAAGCTTGACCCTACAGCATTCCGTGTGGCGGACATTTATCAGACAAAGGTCTGCCCTCTTGCGAAAGTCATGCGACGAGAGCTTAAAAAGGCAGGCATAAAGTCGCTTAAAGTTGTTTACTCAGAGGAACAGCCTATCAGACCAATAGAGGACATGGCTATCTCCTGCCGCCAGCACTGCATATGCCCTCCGGGCACAGAAAGAAAATGCACTGTCCGCCGTGACATACCGGGGTCAACAGCATTTGTTCCGTCAGTAGTGGGACTTATCGTGGCAGGAGAAGTTATAAAAGATCTTGCTAAGAAATAATACAAACAAAGGACGAACCGCTGATTAGCTGTGGTATAATGGTTTTATAATCAGTAGGGTAAACTGTCCGACTAATCGGAATTTGAAGAGGTAATCTATGGACTATACAATTAGAAATATAAGAGAAACTGATTATAAAATATTAAGCGATTTTTTATATGAGGCAATATTTATTCCCGAAGGTGTCAAAGCACCTCCAAAAGATATTATTAATAAACCTGAATTACAGGTATATATATCAGATTTTGGAAAGCATAGTGGAGATTACTGTCTTGTTGCAGAGTCTGACAAAAAAATTGTGGGTGCCGTATGGGTTCGTATTATGAATGATTATGGTCATGTTGATAATGAAACTCCATCTTTTGCAATATCATTATTTCCAGAATACAGAAACCATGGAATAGGAACTGCTTTGATGAAATCAATGATTGATCTACTGAAAACAGAAAAATATAAGCAAGCATCACTTGCCGTTCAAAAAACAAACTATGCAGTTAATATGTACAAGAATGTTGGATTTGAAATAACTGACGAAAACGAAGAAGAGTACATTATGATATGTAAGCTTTAATTCGTCAAATTCCCATTTATCGAACAGCTCCCTCATCACAGCACTCATGACGTGTGCTGTGATTTTTTTAGACAAACAGTGCTTCCTCACACTTACATTAACGTAAGCATACGGAAGCACTGTTTCCATACATTACATTTACAAACTGCAATACTAAATCATATATACAAAAAAGAGCTATAGCAAAAGCTACAGCTCTCTGGCTCCCCCTGTTGGACTCGAACCAACGACCCTTCGGTTAACAGCCGAATGCTCTACCGACTGAGCTAAGGAGGAATATGACTAAACAGAGAAGAATATTATCTTCTCTGTTTAGTAAGGTGTCGGCAGCACCCTATCTTACCGGGACGTTACCATCCAAGTATTTTCGGCG
>OLSJ01000332.1_pt1 | contig 39773 bp, 55 predicted proteins | sample 1672151 | NCBI WGS metagenome assembly OLSJ01 (sample SAMEA3136653, study PRJEB25190) | human gut metagenome | biome: human gut; feature: human-associated habitat; material: faeces | place: Austria | collected 2013 | reverse complement strand
CAATGCGGTGTCATGCGTTCCGTCCTTCCCAGACGAAGATGTTGAACTTTCGCGTGCCCAGGGTTGTTGACTGGGTGAGACGGAGCTTTGATTTCATGCGTATGTAGTCGATGATTTCAGCTTTCGCGCCCGATGGTTGTGGGATGGTCGTCCGGTTCGCCCTGCAGACGGCCCCGTTGATCACATCGGTGATCTGCATCATCTGCACTTCGTCCGAACGGATCGGCTGCACTTTCTTGATGCACTCGTGGTTGAAGTCGTAATGGCTGTTCGCCAGCACTTCCTCAAGTTTCTCGGTACGTTGCGCGGAATGCGTGTCCTTGATGTCCACGTACACGTTGTAGGTGTTCGTGGAGTCGAACAGCCTGTTCAACATGGTGAAATACATCTTGTAATACCAGTCGTTGTGCGACTGTGACCATGCCTCATGGTTCAGGCGCGTCTTCTTGGCCACCAGAACGCGGAACCTCATGTCGTCATCCAGGAAGAAGCAGTTCAGTAGGTCCTTGTACAGGTCGATTTTCGGCATGCTGGCCTTCGTCCACTTCACTTCCGTGCGTGCCTTGACGCCGTAACGTGCCTTGATCTGGAGGATGTTTTCCGTGATCTCCTGCTTTTTATCCTTGGGGATGATGAGGGCTCCAAGGACCATGACATCGCTGTCGTCATGTTCCAGATGACAGCTCTCGTCACAATACAGGTTGTATTCGGTCATTCGTGTTCCTTTCAATCCATCAATCGTCAGGCGTCTCGGCTTCGAGGCGTGCGTTCGGATCCCTGCTTGCGGCCATGTCATAGTCTTCGGGGTGCGCGGCGATACGGTCGATGAGATCATCGGTGATCTGGGATTCGCGCTCGCGGGCTTCGTAGGCGCGTGCGGCCTCGCTGCCGAGTGCGCGTGTGTAGATGTCGAGGCTGGTGAGCCCGAATGTGGAGGCGATGTGCTCCACATCTGACGTATTCAACGGCGCCTCATAGCGCATGCGCATGTACCAGTAGTTGTTTCCTAATCCGCTAGCAGACAGGAATTCTTTAATACCCATACCGCTTGCCGAGAGCAAATCTCGGCAGATGTCAATGATCTTGCGGCTGTCTTCGGTGACTTCATTTTTTGCTTTGTATGCCATACGCCCATATTACGAATATGGGTAGAAAATGTAAAGATTACCGACTTTGGTAATCATATAATTACCGAAGTCGGTAAATTAAAGGTTGTCGCAAGGGAACGGACCAACCAAGAAAGGAGCGGCAACCAATGAGCGAAACGGAAACCATCGCACGAAACCTCAGCGGCGAGCTCGCACGCCACCGCAAGACGCAGGCCACACTGGCCAAGGAGCTCGGCATGAGCGAGAAGACCGTCAGCGAACGATTGCGGGGCAAAGGGGCATTCGATACCGAACAACTCGAGAAAGCCGCAGGAATGTTCGGCATGAGCCTCTACCAGCTCATGATCAAGCTCCTGCAACCAATCGACGGCATCAAACAGATCAAGCCGTGAGCAGCGCTCGCCGACGAATGAATCGAAAGGAGAATCCGAAATGAGCATCAATATTCCGGCCGAGACACCGGACGAATCCACGAACCCGATCTCCGTTGAGGAGTTCGAACGCCTGCACCCGGCGATGCTGGGCGCGATAAGAAAAGCCGTCCGCGAGGAACCAGCTCGAACGGTTATCGGAACAGTGGGCGACGACAGGAGGAGCCACCTGTCCAGCCTTGACCTGCGAGGAATCGGCATCGAGGTCGGACGGCAGTTGTCGGCCCGCGACATGACGACTGAAGTCATGGGCTCGATTCTCGAGCACATCAATCAGGCCGCGGACCGACTAAGCACGGAGATACAGGAACTCCGTTCAGAACTTATCCGAGAGCACGTCGAGACAGTAGGCGGCGGATGCCATGGAAGCATCCATCGAATCGAATCCCTTGGCGAGGAGGGAAAGCCCTTGGCACAGGGCTCTCATCCTCTCGTCGGGATCGGACGTTTCAGCGGCCTTCCCGAACACGGCGCTCGCCTTCGCGAAATCGGATCCATTGCTCATATTCTCACCTCCCTTCTTTGCGTGGGTCTGCTCATTCTCCCACTCGGCAGGAAGGGCCTCAAATGAGAGTGCTTCGAAAAAGCAAGCGGCGCTCGCCGAAGAGTGAATCGAAAGGAGAATCCGAAATGAGGAAGATGAAGAGATCCGATGTCCGCGAGTGGATTCCAGGTGAACCGCTTGAACGGGTCGACTTCGGCAATGGTTGCACGGGGATGAACAAGAGCCTTCCGAAAGAGCCGGGGAACGCTGGCGATTTCAAGCGTCTCATCTGGAAATGCCGCGCCATCGAAGCGGACGGAGGGCCATGCCTTGATGTGCTTCCATCCGAATACTGGATTGACGACGTGAAGCAGGGCGACTATTTCGATGTGGTCACCGACGAATCAAGTTACGGCCCATGCAGCTTCGGTGATGCGTGGTTTTATCTCGCTGGCGTTGATGCGGGATGGCATCTCGCCCGCAGGAAGCGTCATTCCGGTTTGTGTGCGACCTTGCGTGGCATATTCGATTCGTTGACTCATCGCCACGAGAACGCGACTGATGCAGAACCGTTGGTTACGGCCTCGAAGCCCTCTCGCGAATCTGCCGAACACTCTTCGAGCTGCGGTTCCACGCCTCCTTCTTTATCTCGGTCAGAGATACACGAATCTTATGACTGCGCGACATGTGGGACGACCGCCACTCAATCTCGAAATCATCGGGAAGTAGCAGCACCGCATTCTCGCCGGTGAAGCCGGTATGGCAGATCTGATTCGGTCTCAACCGCTTGGCCAACAGCGGCGTATAGGGGCTTGTTCCGAACGTTGCCTGAGGTGGGATTCGGACGTCATACATCGTCAGAGGTCCAACAAGCCGGAAATACACGATGCTGTTCGACGTGGAATCAAGAAAAGGCTCCAAATCGGTTTGGGACAAATCGTCCCTACGGCGAATGGAGTGGATTTGAAACTGCTGCAGAACGTTCCACGCCAAAGACGCCCCGGCGATGATGGTCGAAGCCCAGCCTGCCGGATCCTCAAGAAAACTATTCACAAACTCGATTCTAGGGAGAATCCAATGAACAATGAAATCCAGAAGTTCGATTTCAAGGGCGCCCCATTGCGTACCCTGACCGATAAGGCGGAGGAGCCCTGGTTCGTCGCCAAGGACGTATGCGACATCCTCGGGACAGATACAAGGGACTTACACAAGATTCTTGAGTCTGATGAAATCACCAATGTGGATAGTATCCACATTGCTCAGAATGGCGGTAAAGCTCCGCTCATCATCTCCGAGCCTGGTCTTTACCGTCTTGTGATGAAGTCTCGGAAGCCGGAGGCCAAGGAGTTCCAGCGTTGGGTGACGCATGAGGTGCTGCCGTCCATTCGCAAGCACGGCGGCTATATGGCCGGCCAGGAACGGATGACACCGGAACAGATGGCGTTGGCCAGCATGCGATGGCTGCAATCCAAGGTCGACGAACAAGCCAAACAGCTCAAAGCCCAGGAAGGCAAGGTCCTGTTCGCCAACGCGGTCGAAACCGCGAGGACGTCCATCCTTGTGGGCGATTTCGCGAAGATCCTGAAAGGCAACGGCATCGACATCGGCCCACGGCGCCTGTTCGCCTGGCTTCGCGAGCATGGATGGCTCATCAAGGCCAAGGGCTCCAGTTGGAACATGCCTACACAGAAGGCGATGGACCTTCACCTGTTCGAGGTCAAGGAGACGACCATCAGCCACTCGGACGGGCACACCACGATCAACAAGACGCCGAAGATGACCGGCAAGGGGCAGACGTATTTCGCCAAACTGTTCCTCGCGAAACCAACACAGGAAGCGGGTGCGTGATGAGTGAGACATGGCTGCCGGCATGCATATCGCTTACTGCTGGCTTGTTCAGTCTTTCCCTGGCTTTGCTTCGGATCCTCGTCGATCTTGATCCGATCGGTTGGATCCTGTCGTTGGGGGAGTGTCAAGAGTCCGGGAAAGCGGATGCAGTCGGGGATGTGCAAATAACCATAATCCCAGTCTCGAATGTTCGAACCGGTATCTCGTCAGAGTTGGCAAATGCCGTCTCGTTTCCGGTATCGGATGACGCGGCTGTTCCGGGAGCGACCCATGAATCGAATAGGAACGGAACACGCGGCGCATCAAATGCGTCGGCTGCTTCGTCCAATGGAGGCGTATCGCTATGACATCGGCTTTCTCATCGGCGTGCATGATGATATACGCGCGGTCGGCCGCTTTGAATTGCGCGATGCTGCTCGGAGTCATGAACTCGGTGTTGTCGCCGATGGGTCTCAGGAGCAGGAAATACGCCTTGCATCCAATCCCCTCGATTGAGACGTCGTACGCGTCGCCGTCACCGGAATTGTACACGGAGCAGACGGAATCCGGCTCGGCCTCGTCTCGAGACTCCAACCAGTCAGAAAATCCGGGCACCGTTGAGGAAATCGGTAATTCAGGATTCGTCGAGTGTTCCAGCAGGGTCCAGTCCGCCTGCGGCCTGTTATGCCATGGCCACCAAACGGTCAATCCGGCGCCAAACAGCGAGGCCGCGGCACCGGCCCATGCGGCCAATACGGATCCATCCATTGATTCTTCTCCTAACTGTTCGGCCCGCACGTCGGAAATGCGGGATGACACCGATTTTAGGAGGGGGCCGGGCGGTTCTCCTAACGCCGCCCGGCATTACACACGCAAAGGAGGCGCGTGATGGAAGACGATACGACGTTCGCTGCGCTCGCTGAGGTCCTGAAACCGATGAACACGACGAAGGACATCGCGGACCGTTGCGGCATCAAGGAGGGCACCTTGGCGTACTGGCGTGGTGCGGGAATCGGTCCGAAGTTCGTGAAGGTCGGACGGACCGTCATGTATCCGAAGGAGCCGATGATCGCCTACTTCAAGGAACACCTCTACCAGAGCACATGTGAATACGAGGGAAAGGAGTCGGCATGAAAACGATTCGCAAGGCCTGCGTGCAGGCAGTGTTCGACGAGTTCGAGACCCAGGGCGAAATAGTCCACCCATTCAAGGACGTGGATGCGGAGGCCATGAGGTCGCTCGGCCACATCGTCGGATACGTCGACCTCGACGTCACCGGTCTCGTGGACCTCATCATCGACACGATCAACAAGGAGCTGTGATGACACTCAGGAGAATCGACGCGGAAACGCTGCTGACGCCACCAGTACCGCCGAGGGGCACGGTGATCATGTTCGGTTTGACCGGCTACGCGATTCGCGTCACGGGCAAGGGCGCCAGCCTCATGGCACTCGACGTCGACGGAAGTCGCGAGCTGGCGAGCATCGGGAAAGACCAGGCAAGGACATTCATTCAAAGAATCGGAGGCGCAAGATGACGGACAACGATTATCGCATCGAGGACAGGTTCGAAAAGGGAAGGCCGAACTACACGCTCAGGCGTTTGAAGTTCACGCTGGCCGTGGTCGGTCTGGTCGTGAGCGTGACGCTCATGCTCACCTGGCATGGCGGCGGTCTGACGGGCGCGCTTGTGGTTGAGGGCGTGTATCTGGTCACGGCCCTGTGGCTGACGGTCAGGTTCGCTCCGCGCGATGACGTGGATGGCGACGTCTGACCGTATCCGCCGGCGTACAAGGACGCGGACGGATGGCGGAGGCGTGTGTCCCTTCATCTCACATTGCATTTCACGCATTCACTCTCACGTCTTCCGCTGTCGCGCCGTCCGCTGTGGGTTCGAATCCCGCCGCCGGCGCTTGGCCGGACCGTCAACGCCGCCCGCATCCACGCTTCGTTCAGCTTTCTTGAGGGGTGTGGGAACGATGGGCGTGCTTCTTTGCTGTCATGGCGCCCAGCGGTCCGGCTTATATCAATCAATCTCATGTCAATCAATCAAGGTCAAGGGAGGAACCGATGAAGGAGATTCTGCCGCATTGGCATTTCAGTCCGAACGCTCCGGTCAAGGACGTCGGCATGGAGGGGATGACGCGTGGTGACAGGGCGGTGGCTGAGGCGTGCCGTCGGGCGATGGAGACCGAGGCGTGGAAGGAGCTGGTGATCCTCGAATCGTTGGGCGTGCGGTTCACCGGACTGGTGGGCCGGTTCGTGTCCGAGATCGCCATGCCGGTGTTGGAGGTGATTCCTGGTGACAGTTTCCATCAGGGCGCTGCCGCGCAGTTGACGCACATGGTGAAGACCAGGGATGGTGGCGAGACCATCCGCATCATCAAGACTCTCGCCGTGAAAGGTAGGTTCTAATGGCTGGTGAGACGATCATCGCGGTGGTGGGCAATCTGACCGCGGATCCGGAGTTGAGGTCGACGAAGAACGGTCGGAGCGTGGCTGGGTTCACGATCGCGTCCACTCCTCGCACGTTCGACAGGCAGTCGAATCAGTGGGTCGATGGGGATGCGTTGTTCCTCCGCTGCACGGTGTGGGGTGATCTGGCCGAGCATTGCGCCCGTTCCCTCGCCAAGGGCATGCGTGTGATCGCCCAGGGAAGGCTTACGCAGCATTCGTGGGAGGACGAGCAGCATCAGAAGCGTTCTTCCGTGGAATTGCAGGTGGATGAGATTGGCCCTTCCTTGCGGTATGCGACGGCGCAGGTGGCCAAGGCGCAGCGGGGTACGGCTGGAGCGTATGGCAATCCGGCTTCCATGCCGGCGGGTTATACGGGCGGGGCCGCCGCTTCTGGAGCACCGTTGCCGCCGTCCGACCCGTGGGGCTCGGTTTCGGGTTCGTCGTCATCGTTCGGTGATTTCGGCAAGCCGGAATCGGAACCTGATTTCTAAGGATGAATCATGAGCATGGAGAATGTTCGGAAACTGTTGTATCACGAGTACGGGCTTGACCCTTATGAGCTTCGTCTTCTGATGATGGTGGCCGACTGGACCGGCGATGACGGCAAGGGCTTTGCGAAGAGCGCGAAAACCATCGCATCGCAGCTGCATATGTCGGAACGCACCGTGCACAACAAGCTCCGGTCCTTGCGTGAGAAGGGCTTTCTGAGATACGGCAACCAGCACATCGTCGACGATATCGCGCCAAACCGTCGTCCGAAGGTGTATGACATGCACCTGCCAAAGCAGAGGGGTGAACGAAATGCACCGCAAGAATTCAAGCCGAAAAGCAGGGGTGAACGAAATGCACTCCAGAAAACAGGCATGAATCAGGGGTGCAGCTGGCATGAATCTGGCATGAATCAGGGGTGCACACAGCGTGCAGACAATACTACTAAATCTATAGAAACAATAAAGACTATAGAGAGAGACCTGCGCGCGAAACCAACACCCATCCCAATCGACTGGAAACCCTCTGAGGAACACCGGGCGCTCGCCGACCGGCTCGGCATCGACTGCGACATCGAGGCCGACAAATTCCGCGACAGGGCCCTCGACTCGGGAGCCCGCTCGGCCGACTGGAACGCGAAATACCGCAACTGGCTCGTCAAAGGCAAGGAACGCGGATTCGCCACGCCAAAGGATTCCAACGCTCGCCGACGGTATACGTGGGGCAGCGAAGAGGTGAAACGCGTAGTCGGCTCGATAGCCTGCGAGGGCACGGACACGTACATGGAGCTCGCATGCAAGGTCGCCGACCTGCTCAACCAAGGCGTGGTGGACCCGGACATGCTGCGCCGTCAGCTCGCGAACGTGCCCGGCGACGTATTGGCCGAACAATTGTTCGAACAGGAGGCGGCGGCATGAACGCCATGACCATCGCACACATGGCCGGCATCCTCACCTCGGCCATCCAAGCCGCCGACCGATTGGAACTCGACGCGCTCAAAGGCCCGGCGCTCGCCGATATGGACCTTGACCGTATCCGCGATATCAAACGCGACTGCTCGACCTGCATCAACCTGCTCGAACAAATCGGAAGGGAACAACGATGAGCGACCGGCAATTCCAGGAATCGAAACGCGTCGCCTTGCAACGTCAGGGCTGGCATTGCATGCGTTGCGGACGCAACCTGTACGACCCGAGTGTCTGGCCGGGCAGGAGCGGCCACCACAGGCAGTTGCGCCGTCGGGCCGACCCGACCGTGCGTGACCTGCCGTGCAACATCGTCGAACTGTGCGGTTCCGGTACGACCGGCTGTCATGGTTGGACGCACGCGCATCCGGCCGAGGCGGAACGGTTCGGCTACATCATCCCGAGCTGGCGCGATCCGCTCAACGCGCCGATACGCGACTGGAACGGCGACTGGTGGTGGCTGTTGGATGACGGCACGGCGCAACGGCTCACGCAAATCGAAATCATCGAATGGCAAAGCAATTGGAAGGAAGAATCATGAGGAAACAGGACGAAGACCGGAATGGGAAGCCGGAGGCGCTGCTCTGGCTCGACTTCGAAACGACCGGTACGGACAGGAATGACAGTCTGCCGTTGGAGGTCGGCATGGAATGCACCGACGTGCTGGGCGAACATTCGTATGGATCCCTGCATCGCATCATCCGTCCGGACTGTCTCGACCTGTTGGACATGAGTCCGATGGCGTTCTCCATGCACACGGACAACGGCCTCCTGTTCGAACTGCTAAACGGTTCCGACAGGAACGACTGCGTGGAAGCGGTCGCGAATGCCGTGGAGGAGTATCTCGACTCGCTCTCGCAACGGTTCGCCCTGGTTCCGGCGGGCACGAACGTGGATTTCGACATCGACTTCCTGAAACGTCTCGACATGAACCCGGATAGGTGGCTGTCCTACCGCAAGTTCGACCTGACCACGCTCCGCCGCTACCTCACGTTCCTGGACTGCCCCGAAGACCCGTACGGGACGCATTCCGGCACGCATAGGGTGCGCGACTGCATCCGACGCGACATCAACGACTACAAGTGGTACCGCAAGCTTCTGAAGGGAGCATGGTGATGACCGTGGCCGCCATGATGCTCCTGTGCGCGGCCGTCCTGGTCGCTTGGATGGGAGGCAGGTCATGACGGTCCAGGCGCACACGACGTGGCAGTACCGGAATCCCGCCGACCTGATCGGCCGTCGATGCATCGCGCTCACCCACAATGACGTCACGTTGGACGGCCCATTGGATCTGATCCGGTTGAGCCCGGTCCACGCGGTCCTGAAATACCGAGGCATCGGCCTGCATGTCATCGACTGCGACCTGCGCCACCATACGAACAAAACCTCGGACGGCATCCGCGCCGTCGTCATCACGGAAGGCAAACCATGACAAACACCACATCGCATGCCAGGAAATGGCATAGGACCAGTCCATGCCCCTACTGCGGCACGAGGAAGCCAAGCATCGAACCATACGCCAGCATCATCGGAACCACGGCGCATTACGTATGGATAGCCAAATGCCGCGGATGTCCGAACGCCATCTGGATCAAAACACCGGACGACAGCATCAAAACCGCGATACGCGGATGGAACCGATACGCCAACGGCGGATGGCGCAAACACTAGGAGGAAACGAAATGAGAAAAACAACACGCATCACACTCGCCATCACCGTCATATGCATGGCGCTCGCCGGATGCGGGAGCGCGTCGGAGTCTTCCACGCCAGCGCATGCGGTCAGGTCCATCGAATCGCAATGCACCGATGGAGGCACCACCCATGGTTTCTACGAGTGCGCCATCACGTTGTCCGATACACGAAAGGTGGACTGCGTCGTCTACGCATGGGAGAAACAAGGCGGCCTGTCCTGCGACTGGAGCCACGTGAGCGGAGCCGACAAGGAGCCGGCAAGATGAGCTACCAGGAAATCCATGAGCTGTTCGTCATCTGCGACGAGTGCCACACAAGACTTTCCGTCTATGACGCGACCTACGAGGATGCCGACAACGAGGCCGCCAACCACGGCTGGCAATGCGACGAGCTCCAAGGCAGACACTACTGCCCGCTCCACTGGCACGTCAAATGCCACGACTGCGAAGCCGCCGATAGTGGAGCGCCGGACGAACTGGAAGCCGCGGGATGGCACATCGACCGAGATTATCCATGCGACAGCCTCTGTCCGAACCACCGCCATCTCGCATGCCGCGAATGCCGCAAGTGGGACGTCGGACCGCTGCACCGGCTCGAATACGACGGATGGCAGACCAACTCCACCGACCCCAACGACAGCCTCTGCCCGGAATGCGCCAAAACAAAGAAGGACACGAAATGAGAATCAATTTCAACAGCAAGGATGGCGTTTTCGCCATCAAAGCCGAAAACGAAGAGGAAAAAACCCAGCTCAAAACGTCGGCGGTCGCCATCTGCAATCTCATCATCGATTTTTTCGACGGTGAAGTCCAAGAAATGAAGGCGGCGAAGGAATGAAACGCATCACACTCAAGGACACAAAATGAGCAATCGAAGTTATTTGGTGCCAAGGCCGCCAGCGTTCGACCATGAGCATCCCAGACCGAAGGAGGAAGGCGAGGTGCTGTACTGCGGAAATTGCCAAAAATGGTACGTATCATGGTTTCCCCTCACCGAAGTCAAAACCATATGGGGCCGCCGCCCCGAATGGTGGATACGCATCTTCCACCGCAAACCATACGAGACGATCATCCAGCAAATACGAAGGGAAACGAAATGAAAGTCAAGAAAACCCTCATGGACATGATCATCAAATGGCATCAGGCCGGATACAGCCTCGATGAGATCGCGCCACTGATGCCACAAGTCCCCAAAGAGGAAATCAAAGCAATCATCCAACACACCCGCGAATAACAAGAAACCCGACCTTCCGGCCGGGCTCCTGGCATCACCACAAACCAGACTACACCCGCCGGAGGGAATCGAACAAATGAACGAACCAACCAACGAATCCCAACCAACACCAAACCAGACACAACCAGCACAAACCAACCAACACAAGCCAGCGCTCGCCGGCATGTGCCAAGTGTGCGGCGGGGAGTGCAATCTGCGCAATACGCTGTGTGACAAGTGCGATGCCGTAATGAGGGGATGGCTCCGCGACTATCCGTCATGGATCCAGGTCCTGCGCGAGTTTCTGGACAGCACCGCACATTACGGTGGCCATCAGCCCGGCCGTACCAATTTGGCTTCGGCTCCGACGCCGGTCAGGTTGTCTGTGATTGACCATCTGCAGGAGATCGATGATCTGGCTGTCGCTCTTTGGCGGCGGTTGTATGCTCCGCCGGCCATGCCATGGGCCGATAGCAGGATTCATCCGTCCGTGTTGAAATGCCTGAGTATCTGCGCGGATTGCAATCGTCTTTCACGATTGCCGGACATTGGTCTGATTTGGCATGACTGGGAGCGGTTGGCGCGCAAGACGCTGGGCATCATCGACGTGCCGCCATCCAAGCATGGTATCGGCAGGTGCCTGAATCCTCTGTGCGGCGTGGAGCTGAGTGCGGAGGTCGGCGCGGTAAATGTTGACTGTCCGGTGTGCGGCAACACTCATCGCGTGGTCGACGTGCGATTGGGGTTCCTGAAGGAGTGCATCGAATCCGGCAGGGCGTTCACGGCGGGGGAGTGCGCGGAGCTGCTGCGCGAATGCGGGTTCCAGTGCAGCGTGAACACGATCTACTCGTGGCGCAAGCGCGGCAGGATCCAACCGGCCGGCAGAAACGAGAAGGGACAGCCGCTGTACCGCCTGTCCGACGTACACGCGCGCCTCGCCCGGCATGACGTGATTTGACATTTTTCAAAGTGCAAGGCAGAATTGTCAGTGGATTAAAGGGTTCAAACCGGAAAACGGTTTGAACCCTTTTCATATCCACCGATGGATTCTCCTAACTCCTTGGGTTATATCCCGTCCTGTCCGAACGGCATATCGGACACGCTCCGCCCACTCCCGTCAGAGTGGGCATACCTCAATGTGGCAGGCAAGCCAATCCCGTGCTTCCGTGATGCGGTGATGCTCAAATCCGCCTGCCGGTATGCCTTCGTAGGAATCAGTGGTAGATCGTACCGGCCGCGAGTCTTTATTGGATTCTCTTCCTTGTGGCCGCGTGTGGACGCGGGTTCGAATCCCGCCGAAGGCACCCATGAAACAAATCCGGGGTAGGGGTATTGACAATCCGGGAGGGGTATTCGCAGATGATGGGGAGCCCCTACAAGACCGGGAGTCTCCATATACGGGAGCCCCTATACCGGCATTCCAGCAAGCCAACGGCGAAGATAGTCGTCGGCAAATCCACGGCACCCCGGGGCTCATACATGCGGGGAGGCCACATGAGCAAGCGGCGCAACGAGCGTGTCAGCAACGGCTGGCGGCGCAGACAGCTCAGGGCAAGAGTCCTGGCCGCATACGACGTGTGCGCCATCTGCGCCCAGCCGGTCGACAAGACATTGAAGACACCACATCCGATGAGCGCCGAAGTCGACGAGCTCATACCAGTCTCACGCGGCGGTGATCCATACAGCTTCGCGAACTGCAGGCTCACGCACCGCAGATGCAACAGGATGAAGAGCGACAAGACAGACGAACACGCACGAGCGCTGCTGGCTGGCAGACAGGAAGTGAAAGCAAGCTCGATGCCGTTCAAAACGTTCGGCATCTGACTCCGATACCAGGGCGGGGACCCCGGGTACACCCCCTCCCGGTCGCCTCGGGTGCAGTGCCGATTTCTCCCCGCGGATTCAAACGTCGGAAACAGGGGAAACAACGAAAGGTCGGAAAGCGAGGATTACGCCGATGAAGTGCGAACTCTGCGGCAAGGAATTCCAGCCTTCCGGCCACGGGCGGCCTCAGAAGTACTGTTCCAAGTCCTGCCGCCAGAAAGCCGATTATCGTCGGAAAAAGAACAGGCCCGCACAGGACCGGAACAGTAAGCCGCCCGTCAAAGCCGTGGAAACGAAACAGAAGCCGGAGCAGGATCTCGACCAGCGGAGCTTCGAACGGATGATGGACGGCAGCATGCTGGACATACTGCGAGACAACCGTGACCTGCTGCTCAAGGCCATGGCCGATCCCACGACGCCGGCGAACGCGCTGCCCGCGATCAGCCGCCAGCTCATCGCCGTATGCGACCGCATCGAATCGCTCCAGGTCGGTGGCCTGACCGACCTGCTGGACGATGAGGAAGACGAGGTGACGGACGATGTCGGAGCGTCGATTGTCTGAAATCGCCAAGGTCCTCCGCCAGCCGGAAGGCATCGTCGGCAGCGAGTTCACGCGAATCAACAAAGCCGCGCGCAAGGCCGGCATCCGTTTCGACTTGTGGCAGCAGGGCTTCTTGTGGCTTCTGTTCGCCAAGAACGCGGAAGGCAAGTATGCGTGTGGCGCGGACGGCGCCGTGCTGTCCAGCTGCAGGCAGATCGGCAAGACCTTCACCGTCGGCACCGCGTTGTTCCTCAAGGCGATACTCACACCGAACCTGAAAGCCATCTGGACCGCCCACCATACGCGCACCAGCGACGAGACATTCGCGGACATGTGCGAGATGGAGCACAATCCAGTGCTCGGCCGGTACGTGGAACGCATTCGCAGAGCAAACGGCCAACAGGAGATCACGTTCACGTCCGGCAGCCGCATCATGTTCGGCGCCCGCGAAAACGGTTTCGGCCGAGGATTGCACAGCGTGGACGTGGCCGTGTTCGACGAAGCGCAGATCCTCACAGTGCGCGCGATGGACAACATGATTCCGGTTTTGAACACGAGTCCTAACCCCCTGGTCGTGTATATGGGCAATCCACCCAAGCCGGGAGACCAGTGCGATGCGTTCACGGAGAAACGCATGCACGCGCTGAACCATGACGGAAACCTCCTCTACGTGGAGCTCGCCGCCGACAAGGACGCGGATCCGGACGACCGCGAACAGTGGGCTAAAGCGAATCCCAGCTATCCGAAACGTACAAGCGAACAGGCAATCATGCGCATGCGCAACAACCTGTCGGACGATTCATTCCGTCGTGAGGCGCTTGGCATATGGGACGAGACCGCCACCGCATACGCCATCAGCCCCGACCTGTGGAAGGCCGCGGCCATCGACGACGTGCCTGATGGGGGAACCGTGAGCTTCGGCATCGACATGCCTCCGGACAGGAGCGTGCTGACCATCGGAGCGGCGCTACGATACGCGGACGGTTCGGCCATCGTCCAGATGGCGAACATCAAGGACGCGCGGCAGGCGGGAACCATGTGGGCCGTGGACTGGCTCGCCGAACATTGGCCGAAGACCGCCAGCGTGGTCATCGACGCGCAGTCGCCCGCCATGAGCCTGCTGCCGGAACTGAAGAAAGCACATGTGAAGGTCACGGTCACGAACATGCAGGAGATGGGCCGAGCATGCGGCCGGTTCCTCGACATGCTCAAAGCCGGAACGCTCAAGCACCCGCGGGACGAATACCAGCCGCAGCTGGCCGCGGCCGTCAAGGGTGCGACCACGCGTCCATTGGGACAGTCCGGCGCGATCGCTTGGAACAAACTCGGCAGTGACATCGACATAACCCCGCTCGTATCCACCACACTCGCCCTGTACGGGGCGTGCACGACGAAGCGACATCCGGGAAGACGACAGGAGGTGATGTTCTGATGGTGTTCTACATGGCCGACGGCACAACGGTAAGTGTCGCTCCGAAATTCACCGGCAGCAGCTACCTCGACACCGCAAGCGGAAACGTCGGCACCATCCTCGGCGTCGACGACGAGGACATGCCCATCATCCACGAACTGTTGCGCGTGTGGCGTGAGAAATACCCACGCAACCTGATCCGCGGAGCCTACTACGACTGCAAGGAACGATTCAAAGACTTCGGAATCTCCATCCCCGACCAGATCAAAAACAAGGTCGAGGCGATGATCGGATGGCCCGAACTGGCCGTCCGATCATTGAGCGACCTGAGCGACCTGGAAGGGTTCAGCGTATCCGGCGACGACACGATGGGCGTCAACGACCTGTTCGAGGACAACCAATTGGACGTGGCCACGTCAGAACTGATCGTATCCGCTTACAAGCACTCATGCAGCTTCCTGACCATCGCCGCAGACCCGGAGAATCCGGACCGGATCAGCATGATCCCACGCTCCGCCGACTGGTCCGCTGGAATCTGGGACCGACGCAACCACCGTCTGGCCGCGGCATTGACCATCACCGAGGACGACAAGGACGGACGAATCTGCGCGTTCAACGTGTGGCTCCCCGGCAAGGTCTACGAATGCTCCGGCCACCTGACCCCATGGCGGGCGGAGAAAATCGAAACGAACTTCGACCAGCCGACTGCCGTCGCGCTCGCCTACGACAGGCAGATGGACCGGCCATTCGGCCACAGCCGCATCAGCCGTTCGCTCATGAGCCTCGTCGACGCCGGATTCCGCACCGTGGTCCGCATGGAGGCGTCGGCCGAATTCTATTCCGTTCCGAAACTCTGGTTCATCGGAGCGAACAGGGACGCGTTCAGCAGCAACACATGGACGAGTCTCATCCAGGCGATCAACGCGATCACCGCGGACGAGAACGGAGAGCTTCCCCAACTGCATCAGGTGCAGCAGGCGTCCATGACGCCCCATTCGGACATGCTCAAGACCTTGGCCATGCTCGTCGCCTCGCAGACCCGAGTGCCGGTCGACTATCTGGGCATCACGTTGGACAATCCGACCAGCGCCGAGGCCATGGCATCCGCCGAACGACGGTTGACGCGCATCGCCGACAAGCAGAACGTGGCCTTCGGGCGGGAACTCAAACGGGCCATGGGCATCGCCGTGGCATTGCGCGAAGGCGCGAACACGATACCCGACTCCATACGCGACGTGCATCCGGTATGGGCGCCCACAAGGGAAATCTCCGACGCGGCGCGCGCCGACGCGTTCACGAAGATCGCCGACAAGATCACCGGCTACGCCGACTCCGATGTCGGACTCGAACGTCTCGGCCTGACCCGCGAGGAAATCACCCGCCTACGCGCCGACCAGCAACGGCAGAAATCGGAACAACGCATCGACCAGCTCATGGACAGAAGCGCGGCGTCCTCGGAGGTGACGGATGGATCTGAACAATCTGGATCTGCCGGAACCGGCGAAAGCGCAGCTTCGTCAGAAACTGGAGAAACTTCATAGGGATTACGAGACTGATCTTGAGAATCTGACAGACGACGCCACCGACGCGATGGAATCCGCGAAACCGTTGGAACGACAAGACATAGTGCTCAGGTACACCCGCGATGCGTCCGAACGATCACGCAGGTACTACACTGACACCAGGAACCTGTGGCAGAAATACGCCGGCATCAAAATGCCGCCCTACGTCTCATCTACTTGCGACGAATATGAAGTGCTATACCGTCAGGTAGGCGGTTTCACTGGAACCGATTGGAATGGGCATAACTACACTAATTTGAAGCATGGCAACGCCAACGGGCTGACTGTTGAAGACCTTTGGCCCGACCTGAAGACGGTGGACGACTGGCAGCAGTTCATTGCCGACATGATGAGCAGGTCTGTACGATTGACCACGCAGAACAACCGCGACGCCGACGAGACGCATCCTGGATGGGCACGCGTCCCACGAGGCTCCAATCCTTGTGCATTTTGCGTGATGCTCGCCAGCCGAGGATTCGCATACACCAGTGAGGAAAGCGCGGACTTCGGCGGCTCTTTCCATAACGGCAAATGCCGTTGCATTCCCGTGTGCAGCTGGGGCAAGGACAAGATCTTCGGCTATGACCAAGCGAAGTATAAAGCCATGTACGATCAGGCCGTGCAAGCCATCAACGGCAACGCATTGGGAAAGAATTGGAAGTCCTCCGCCGAGGAAGCCGGAATCAAGTTGGATTCGGCCGACGCGAATGCCGTCACATTCGTTATGCGTCATAAGTTCCCTAAGCAATTGAGCGACGGGATCATGCCGAAGAAACGTGCGTCTTTCAAAGTCGAACATGATTTCACCGGCATGCGCGACGAGAAATCATTAAGCAAGAAAGGATGGGATGGAAGGCAGAAGGCGCTTGGCGTCCCAGTAGACGCAGACGTCCTTGAGATGCATGAAATCGTGTTCCTGGAACATTTCAAGTCACTCGGACAGCATTACGAATGGATTCCACGCGATACTTTGGGGCACAAATCGACGAATGACTTGAAATGGATTGAGCAAGACCTTGAGTGCGAGGTTAAGTCATCTCGGCAAAAACGCCCAGACTACGGATCCATTTCGAAGAACATCTCAAAAGCGGTATCCAAAGCCGAGCAGCATGGTGTCGTGAAGGATGCATTCATTGTGGATCTCACTGGATACTCGGCTCCGGAGAAACTGGTGACGCAACTTTCCCGCTATAACGCGCTGCATAAGAAAAACAAGATCAGACGTTTGTTCCTATTGGACAACAACGGGATGAGAGAAATCGAGCTGCAATAAAAACCCGGAGGCACTCCCGCACGAATAGGCTATTATTTCAAGTCTGCACGGGACCTCCGGTACTTCTATTTTACCAAAAACCATTGATTTCGGTGGATTGCCAGAGCAGACGAATGGACCCGACTGTAACTCGGGCGCTTCACAGCCGCGCAGGTGCGAATCCTGCATCCACCACTCGGCCAGCCATTCAGGTTGGCGGCGACCATGCGCCGTATCGCGTGGGAGGACCATACAGCGCACCGTGGCGCGGTCGAACTCGAATCCACGGGAAACAGCAAAGGAGAGCAGCATGTCCATCAGATTCCGATTCCCGGCACACATCCGTCTCATCGACGGCGGTGGCGACGAGGGCGGTTCCAATGACGGTGGCGATGGCGGTGAGCCGAGGTCGTTCACCCAGGAACAGGTCGACCAGATCGTCGAGAAGCGACTGGCCAAGGAGCGCGGCAAGTACAAGGACTACGACGAGCTCAAGTCCAAGGCCATGAAACTCGACGAGATGGAGAACGCCGGAAAGAGCGAAATCGACAAACTCAAGGAATCGAACGCGGCGCTGCGCAAGCAGATCGACGACGCCGCGGCCGAGAAGCAGCACGCGGAATGGGTGTCCGAAGTCGCCAAAGACAAGGACGTTCCGGCCGAACTGCTGCGCGGCGGAACCAAGGAGGAACTCGAGGCGCATGCGGACCTCCTGCACGCGGCGCTGCATCCGGCATCCAAGCCGCCTCAGGTGAGGAACCAGACGGGCTCTCCATCGCACCAGAACAACAACAAGGACGCCGAAGAGCTCTCGTACATCCACCAGCTCCTAGGCGAATAACCCAACCATCCGAAAGGACAAGCCATCATGGCGATGAAAACAGACCAGATCAAGCTCCCCGTGAGCGTGGCCACCGAAATCGTGAACAAGGCCAAGGACACCAGCACCATCGCGTCCCTGAGCCCCAGCACGCCACAGATCTTCTCCGACGCCGACTACCTCGTGTTCAACGGCAAGAGCGAAGCCGAGGTAGTGGCCGAAGGCGCGGTCAAGAGCAGCTACGAGCAGACCGTGGACTCCGTCGTGGCGAAGCGCTTCAAGGTGCAGACCACCACCCGCGTCACCAGCGAACTCCAGTGGGCCGACGAGGACAACCAGCTGCAGATCATCCGCAGCATCCAGGCCGATCAGGCAGCCGCACTGGGCCGCGCCCTCGACTACGTGATCTACCATGCGATCAACCCCAAGACCGGTGAGGCGCTCTCCGGATTCGACCCATTGAGCACGTCTGCCGTGCAGGTGATCGCCACCGAGGATGAGATCGGCAACGTGGACGCTTTGGCCGACGCGCTGAACGACTCCTACGACATCAACGGTGTCGCCCTGTCCAAGACCTGGGCGTCCCGCCTGCGCAAGCTGCGCGTCCCCTCCACCGGCATGCGCTTCTACCCGGAGATCCCGCTGAACCTGCAGGCCGGCAGCCTGGACGGCATCACCGCCGCGACCTCCGGAACCGTCAACGGCCGACTGGCCAAGACCCCGACGAAGGTGCTCGCGTTCATGGGAGATTTCAGCCTCATCAAATGGGGCATGGTCCGCGATCTGACCAGCGAGATCATCGCCTACGGCGATCCGGACCAGACCGGCGTGGACCTGAAGGCCCATAACCAGATCGCATACCGCACCGAGGCGATGTACGCGTTCGCGATCATCGATCCGAAGGCGTTCGCCGTACTCAAGGCCACGGAATGAGGTGAACGATGAGTTTCCCCATCCAGACCCTTGTGGTCAATCCGTCAGGTAAGAAGAAGCATGCGATCGGACCGTTGGACGCGCAGGTGAGCCTTGTCAACAAGGATGGCACGGACTTCTCCGCCGGATCCAGCGCCTACGAGCTGCCGGCGGCCGGCGAGGACACCCTCGGCGGCATTAAGCAGTACGCGCCCGAACAAGCGATCGGCAACGTCGACAGCAACATCGCCGAGGCCGCGGCGGACACTCCGACCAAGGACGAATTCGACAAACTCGTCACCGCGTTCAACACGTTGGCGAAACAGTTCGACGACACCATCGCCGGCCTCGTATCCGCCGGGGCGGTCAAACTGCCGGACAAGAAGTGACCATGACGGACGAGCCCGACATGTTCGCCACCTCCGACGATCTCGAACGGAGGTGGCACAAGCTCACCGACGAGGAACGCGAGAAAGCCGACACGCATCTCGCGGACGTGACCGACTACATCAAGGAACGCTCCCCGAACTGGCGGCGGCTCCTCGACGAACGGCCACGACTGTTGACGAAGATCACCTGCGACATCGTCCGCAGGATCATGCAGGCCGACCCGTACGACATTCCCGGCGGCATCACGCAGATGAACCAGACCACCGGCAGCTTCAGCGAACAATACAGTTTCGGAGCGCCCACCGGCGATCTCTGGCTGCGCGACGACGAGAAACGCATCCTCGGCATCAACGCGCAACGCGCGTTCAGCGTCGACATGGCAACGGGGGAGACGTCCTAGTGGAAACCATCGAAATCTGGCGCGGCCAGCCCACCACCGACACGGACGGCAACCCCATCCAGGGCAAACCCGCCCGCGTCGGCACGTTCCAGGCGCTGGTCGCCCCAACCTCCACCACCGACCAGACCGAGGAGAACGCCAGCCCGCAGACCATCGAATACACGATCCACATCCGCGGTAGCCAACCATCAGGCATCCAGGCCGCCGACCTGATCAAAGTCAGAGGCATCCTCCTGCCCGTCAAAGGCAAACCGCAAGTGTGGAACAACATCCACGGACGCCACATCGGCGACGTCATCACCGTAGGCGAACGGGAAGGATAAACCATGGCCAAACGATGCAGATTCGTATTCAACCGCAAGGCGTTCAGCCAACAGGTCCTCAAAAACGAGACATTGCGCTCGCGCATGAGGGACGCGGCCGAGGCCGCCGTAGAGGATGACCGTTGCATGGTCCGCGACCATGACGGCAAGAACCGTAGCGGCGTGGCGATCATCTGCCCGGCACCGGTGGAGAAGGCGCACGGCACGCTGGAGGACACGCTCGGAAGGATGCGCGTATGAGCATCCCGGTCACTCCCCGCCGCACGGAGCCGCTGCTCCTGCCCAAACTGAGGACACTGTTCCCGGACGTGACGTTCGACACCATCGAACGAGCCGACCTCGAACCGCCCTTCACCGAAGCCACTCTGGCCGACTCCATGCAGGGCATGAGCACCCCAATTTCGCAGTACGTGCGGCTGCGGTTGAGCGTGCGATGCATGAGAGAGGACCATACGGGCGACTGGGACAAGGCCGCACGCCTGTGGGCCGACATCGCGAGGGAGATCATCGGGCTTGGAACCGTCGCGCCGCTCATCGACGCGTCACTCGAATCCGGGCCGGTACGCATGACTGACGAGGACAAGAGGCTGGTGTGCGCGTACGGAGTGCTCCTGCTCGAGGTCACCGTCAACTGAAACACAACCAAAGACAACGTGCCGCCACACGCGAAGAACGGAAAGGTGCAGACGAATGTCTGACAACAACGAAAAAACCACCGTCGCCGCGCAGGGCGCGACCGACTACGGGTACGTGTCCAGCGGCAACACCGCAGGCAACGTGCGCCTGATCAAGAACTACGCGCTGTTCCTGTTCCCCAAGGGCGACAGCACGTTCGTGGCTCCGACCGGAGTGGCCTGGACCCCGCCGGCAAGCAAGAAGCCGATCGGCTACTCCACGGAGGACGGCGCCGTCCTGCATCCGGAACCGGGCGACAGCACCGACTACAAGGCCCACAACGGCGACATCGTGCTGTCCGACACGGATCCGGGCTACTGGACCCTGCAGCTCGCCGCCATGGAGGGCCGCAAGGATGTGGTGTCGGCCTACTTCGACGTGGACGTCGATTCGGACGGCGGCATCAGCATCAAGGGCGCCGGATTGAAGAAGGAGTGGATCCTCGTGCTGGTCGCGCTCGACCAGCAGGACCGTCCGTTCCTCCTGTACGGCACCAACGCGAAGGTGAGCGACCGTGACGACGTGAGCCTGAAATCCAGCGAGATCATGAACTTCAGCATGACGTTCAAGATGCTCAAGGGCACCAACGGCGAACAGTTCCACGCATGGGGCCTCGTCACCGAAGACGCCAAGTAGCCCATTGATTCTTCCCGTGCGGCCGATGGCGGTCGACCGCACGGGACCACCACATCAAACCGCCAACCATTAGAACGGAGCCAACATGAGCGACAAAGAATACCATGTCGTGGACGTGGACCTGACCGAAGCGGAAGAGCTCAAACCCGACGTGCACCTCGAGGTCGCCGGCGTCAAACTCGACCTGCCGAACCTCAACAACGCGGAACTGCCCATCGAACTCGTCCAGGCCATCCTCCTGGTCAAAAGCAAGCCAATGCTCTCCGACGAGGAAACCACGGCCTGCGTGAGCACGTTCCTCGCCTACTTCCAGACGATGCAGCCGAACTTCTGGAACGTGCTGCGCAAGACCAAACGTCCGATGGCCTACCTCACCGCGACCATCAAGGCGTGGGCCGAGGAATCCGGACTGGACCCAAAAGCGTTTACCTCGCCCACCTCTGGAACAACAATCGCGCGGCACTAGCCTACGACTGGATCCGAGCGTACGGGCAGATCTACAGGCCCGTACGCTTCCGGGAATGGGTTGAAGGCCAACGTCCACGAGTCGATTGGGGACTCGCCTGGGCGTTGACCCGCGAAATCCTCAAAGACCACACGAGCCACTCGTGGATGGCGTTGCAGAACGCCGTCTACGCACCCGACGGAGCCGAACAGGCGGTCTGGACGCTGTCCGGACAACGCAAACGCCCATGGTTCGACCACGAGCACGACCCGCTCCGCCCGCCAACCCCAGCACACAACCTCACCCGCCGTCAACGCGAGGACAGGGAACGGCTCAAAGCCTACTTCCACATCAACGACGACCTCTGACTCCGACCGCCATCGGAATCCCAACCTACGAATAAGGAAACACGATGGCAGCACAGGACATAGGCGTCGCATACGTCCACGTCGAACCATCCGGCAAAGGATTCGGCAAAAGCATCGAAGGCGACATCGGCGACGCCGTCAACAAAGCCTCCAAGAAAAGCTCCAACACCCTCATCTCGAAAATCGGCGGAGCATTCGGCAAAATCGGCAAGGTCGGCACCGGCGCGATCGCCACCCTCGCCGGCGGCATCACCGCATTGGCCGCCAAAGGCGGCTTCACCCGCGCCCTCAACATCGAGAACGCGCAAGCCAAACTCAAAGGCCTCGGCCACGACAGCGCCAGCGTCACCGAAATCATGAACGACGCGCTCGCATCCGTCAAGGGCACCGCGTTCGGACTGGGCGACGCCGCGACCGTCGCGGCAAGCCTGTCCGCCTCCGGCATCAAGGAAGGCGGCGAGCTCACACAGGTCCTCAAGACCGTCGCCGACACTGCGCAGATCAGCGGCCGTAGCCTGACCGACATCGGCACGATCTTCGGATCGGTCGCCGCCCGAGGCAAACTCCAGGGCGACGACATGCTCCAGCTCATGTCGAGCGGCATCCCCGTCCTCCAAATGCTCGGCAAGCATCTGAACAAGACCAGCGCCGAAGTGTCCGACATGGTCTCGGACGGCAAAATCGACTTCCAAACCTTCGCCGACGCCATGCAGGAAGGCCTAGGCGGAGCCGCACTATCCGCAGGCACCACATTCACCGGCGCCCTGGCCAACGTGAAAGCCGCGTTGAGCCGACTCGGAGAAACAGCCGCCACACCAGTCCTCAACGGCCTGCGCGGCCTGTTCAACCAAGCCATCCCACTCATCGACACATTCACCGCAGCCGTCACACCAACCCTGCAAAAAGTCGGAGCGGCACTCCAACAAGGCCTCGAGAACGCGATACCCGCCACACAGGCGAAACTCAAAAACCTTGGCGACACGATCTCCAACATCCCCGGCTTCCAGATGCTCGCCTCGGCGACGGCCAGCCTCAAAAGCCAACTCACCGGCCTCTGGAACGCAATCACATCACTCATAGGCGGACTCAACAATGGCGGCGAAGCCGCCACAATGTTCTCCACAACCGCCGGCGCGCTCGCGGGAGTGGTCGCTTCGGTCGCGCAGGCGTTGTCGAACGCGGCGGGATGGGCGAAGACGTTCGTCAACACGTTCATCGAGACGGGCGCGTTGCAGCCGTTCCTTGAAAGCCTGACCGGCGTCATCTCCGGATTGGGCTCGCTGGTTTCCGGATTGGCGGCCGCGGTCTCGCAGGCCTTCGGCTTCAACGACAGCGCGCGCACCGCCAGTTCCGCGGCGCAGAGCTTCGCCGGACTGTTGAACACTTTGACCGGCGTGCTCATGACGGTGGGAGGCTGGCTGCAGTCGGTCGGACAGTGGGCGCAGCAGAACGGCGCACTGGTATCCGGCGCGTTGAAAGCCATCACCATTGCATTGCTCGCGGTCAAAGGCTGGGATATCGTCTCGGCCGGGCTGAAGACAGTTTCCGGTGGACTGAAGGCCATTTCCGCGACTGCCTCCGGTGTGGAGAAGACCGCTACGGCCACGTTCGATTTGATTGGCAAGATCTCCGACACGGGAAGCGCGGCTGGAGCACTGAAGCAACTCGCCGGCTCGTTCAATATTGTCAAGGCAGCTCAATCGGCGTGGAGCGCGGTGACCAAGGCTGCTACCGCCGTGCAGCTGGCATTCAGCGCTGCCTTGGATGCGAATCCGATCGGCATGCTTGTCGTGGCCATCGGCGCGGTCGTGGCCGCGCTGACATGGTTCTTCACCCAAACCGAAACGGGCAAACGACTCTGGAACAGCTTCGCCACATGGTTCATGGGAATCTGGAACCAGATCAGCACCGCATGCCAGCCAATCCTGCAAGCCATCGCCATATTCATCACCCAGACCATGAGCCAAATCCAACAAATCTGGCAAACCGGATGGACACTCATCACCACCGTCCTCCAAAACGTCTGGAACACGATCGGCCCCATCATCATGACCGCGCTCACCGCGATCATCACCGGCATCCAAACATTCATCACCACCATCACACCACTCCTGCAAGCAGGAATACAGAACATCCAAACCATCTTCCAAACCGCCGCCACCATCATCAGCACGGTCTGGAACGGACTCTGGAACACCATATCCACCGTCGTACAAGGCGCATGGACCATCATCGCCACAGTCATCAGCACCGCACTCGCCGTCATCCAAGGCATCATCCAACTGGCGCTCGCGGTCGTCAACGGGAACTGGAGCGCCGCGTGGTCGGCCATCCAGGGCATCGTGTCGGCAGTGTGGGGCGGCATCCAAGGCGTCGTCTCCGCCGGCATCGGCATGGTCAGCGGAGTGGTATCCGCCGCATGCTCGACAATCCGGAGCGTGTGGGCCGCGTTGTGGAATGGCGTCGGAAGCATTGTGTCGAGCGTCTGGGGCGGCATCGTCGGCACCGTAAGCAACATGGTTGGCCGTGTCGGGAGCGTCGTGAGCGGGATCGGCGGAACCGTCCGGAGCGCGGTGTCCGGCGCGGGAAGCTGGCTCGTCAGCGCGGGACGCAACATCATCCAGGGATTGATCAACGGCATCACAGGAATGGTCGGCTCGTTGTATTCCAGCATCACCAACGCGTTGTCGGGCTTGGTGGACAAGGCCAAGAACGCTTTGGGCATCCATTCCCCGTCGCGTGTGTTCCGCGACGAGGTCGGCGTGATGGTCGGACGTGGCATGGCATTGGGCATCGACGATTCCGCGCATGTGGTCAGCCGTTCCATGGATTCGCTCGTCTCCACGATGAGCCTCTCCGACGCGGACTGGTCGAAGACCGGCAGGCTGAACGTCACGGCCGGCACCGGCGCCAATGCCGGCGACGGCGATCTGCGGGAACTCATCACGGCCGTCGAATCGTTGCACGACGACCTCGGATCGATCATCGCCAGGTACACGCCGACGATAGGGGACCGCGACTTCGCAAGGAAGGTGAGAAGTGCAATCGCTTGAATACGTGTGCGCGGCCACAGGTGAGCGCATCGGCTTCGAGGGGCCGCTGTACGGCGAGACGCTCACGGGACTGCGCGCCCGCGTCTGGGACTACAGCCTCGCCTCACGTGGCATGACGGGCATCACCCGCAAGGCACGCGAGGCGACAGTCACCGTGAAGATCCACGATTCTCCAGCCACGCTCGACCTACTGCGCCGCCTCGCGGACGCCGACATGGCATCCGGGAACCCGGGCACGCTCGTGGCCGACGGCGAATGGGAAGCCAAAGCGTGGATCACGAAAAGCGAACCGCAATCCATCACGCCCACGATGGTCGAGACGCAGTTGACCATCGTGCTGGCCGATGGCGTGTGGCGCCGTCCGACCATGACGCATTTCACGCCGCGATACGATTCCGGAACCGCCGACCTTGACTATCCATATGATTATCCGCATGATTTCGCCGGCATGGCATTGGGTGCCGAGATCGTCAACGACACGTCCATCCCGCAGCCGGTCAAGCTCACGATATTCGGACCATGCGCGCAACCGTACGTCATCATCGGAAACAACCGGTACGAGGTCGACGTGACCGTGCCATCCGGCTCGCGTCTGGAAATCGACGGCACCGGCGATGTCAGGACCGTCACCATGGTCAGCGGCACAGGTCTCGCCACAAACTGCTTCGCGCAGGCCGTGCGAGGGTCGGGCAAGGATTCCGGCCGGTACGTGTTCCAACCGCTCGCGCCCGGAACACAGCCGATCAGCTGGCCGGGAGGATTCCAATTCGACTTGACGGTCTGCGAGGAAAGGAGCGAACCGCCATGGACCTGATCGTCACCGACGCCACAGGCAAACCCGTGGCGAGCCACGCCTCATACACGCTCGACCTCGCGTTCGGTAGCGGGGAGAACGACTTCGACCTGCAGGTCGAAGACGCCGCGCTCAAGGCGGGGAGCCGCATCATGATCGACGGCACCGAGTACGGCGGCATCATCGACGACACGGATGTCGACGTGGACGGAGGTCTGTCCACCGTCACATGGCATGGCCGCGACTGGCATGGAGTGCTCGCCTCGAAGATCATCGAACCGGACGGGAACAACGATTACCTCACTCTGTCCGGCACGATTCCCGTCATCATGCGCACGCTCGTCAGCCGTGCGGGATTGCAAGGCCTGTTCGCCGTCACCGACGAAAGCGCCGACCACAAGACCACCTGCCAGTTCGACCGGTACGTGGACCTGTACAGCGGTCTGGTCAAGATGCTCAGGGCAAGCGGACTCAAACTCCGGTTGCGTAATGACGGCGACAAGGTGGCCATGAGCGCCATGCCCGTCCGCACGATCGGCGACAGCATCGACTCGGACCTCATCGACTTCACCGCCAAACAGGCGGCGCACCCGATCAACCATCTCATCTGCCTGGGCAAGGGCGAACTCAAGGACCGTACCGTCATCCACTGGTACGCCGACGCGAACGGCACGTTCAGCCACACGCAGACCCTCAAAGGCCTTGACGAACGCACCGCCACATACGAGTTGTCCAACGCCGAAGCCGACGAGCTCGAGGACAAGGGCAGGCAGAAATTCCAGGAGCTTCGGAACACCAGCACCATCGACGTGGACATTCCCGACGGCATCGACGCGGACGTTGGCGACCTGGTCACGGGTCGTGACAACAACACGGGCCTCGTCGTCACTGCCGAGATCTCCAAGAAGATCGTCAAGGTTTCGGGAGGCGTGCTCACCGTCACCTACGAATCCGGAGGTGCCAGCGCCGGCGGCAACAGCGGAGAATCCTCCATCGGGGATGGTGGCCACGCCTACTACGCTGGAGCCGGCCTCAAGCTTGATAATTGGACCTTCAGCGCCGACGTGACCAGACAGGACATCGGTGCGCTTAATACGGCGTTGGCGGGCAAGCAGCCGAAGGGCGACTATCTCACCGGCCTGAGAATCGGTTCGGTGGACACGCTCGCACCAGGCGTGCAGGCAAGCGCGTCGCTCACGGGCGCCGGCAGCGACAAAACCTTGAATTTGGGGCTTCCGAAAGGCGACCAGGGTCCGCAAGGGGAGAAGGGCGACAAGGGCGACACAGGACCACAGGGGGCCACCGGAGCGACCGGACCCACCGGTCCTCGGGGAGAGAAAGGAGCGACCGGGGAGCGAGGGCCGCAAGGCGTCGCCGGTCCCGAAGGCCCGCAGGGACTGCAGGGGATACGCGGCGAGAAAGGCGATAAGGGTGATGCCGGCGCGATCGGCGCGGCGGGACCGCAAGGCCCGACGGGTTCCACAGGTCCGCAGGGTCCCACGGGTCCACAGGGAGCGACCGGCCCCCAGGGCAGACAAGGCATCCAAGGTTCCCAAGGCATCCAGGGCCCGCAAGGGGAGAAGGGTGACAAGGGCGACAGCGGCGTATCCGCCCCCTCGAACGGCTTCTTCACGCTCAGCATGGAAGGCGACGGCGACCTGTACGTGAACTATCCGGACAACACGAACCCACCCTCGTTCGTCTGGGACTCCGAGAGCGGGAACCTGTACGTGGACATCCCGGAAAGGTGACACATGGCGCGACTATTGATCGGCAACATCAAAGGCCCCAAAGGTGACAAGGGCGATACCGGGGCCACCGGCCCGCAAGGCAAGCAAGGAGCGCAGGGCGTTCAGGGAGCTAAAGGCGACGTCGGCCTTCCGGCGCTCGTGATGAAGAAATCCCTCGTCGGCGAATATCCGGTGGGATCCACTTTCACGGGGAACGTGAGCGAATGGTTGAACCGAACACCACTCGCCAACGAATATTCGACCGCATTGTCAGGTGGCGGAAAATACAGCATCGTCTGGCAGTGCGTTTCACAGTCCGGCAGCCTATTCACGGGAAAGACGATTTCCCGTCAATCCATCATCGGAACGCAAGGCCCTGCCGGACCGCAAGGTCCAAAAGGTGACGTCGGCCCACAAGGCGTGAAGGGCGATACCGGCGAGACCGGGCCTAAAGGAGCCACTGGAGCTGCCGGCCCTACCGGCCCGCAAGGTCCTGAAGGGCTGAAAGGTGACAAGGGTGATAAAGGCGATGTCGGACCCGCCGGAGAAGGAGGCCCTACCGGCCCGCAAGGTCCGAAAGGCGACACCGGCCCTGCCGGACCTACCGGAGCAACAGGCCCCACCGGGCCGCAAGGCAAGCAGGGAATACAAGGTGCGCAGGGACTGCAGGGTCCACAGGGACCGACAGGACCGCAGGGTGCCAGCGGCGTGACGGCGCCAACTTCCGGATTCTTCACACTGCAGGTCGACCCGAACGGAGACCTGTACGCCGTGTACGCGGATACGACCACCGCGTCGGCGGCTCCCGTCTCCTACGATCCGGCGACGGGAGACCTGTACTACATGATCAATGACGGAAAGTAAGGAGCGCATATGACGAAGATTCTGCTCGGCAACGTCAAAGGCCCCAAGGGCGACACCGGACCGCAAGGCAAGCAGGGAGTGCAAGGACCGCAGGGCCCTGCCGGCGTCACTGGCGCGACCGGGGCCACCGGAGCGAAAGGAGAGGCCGGCCAACGCGGCGAGACCGGGTTGCCTGCCTTGATCATCACACGCATACTATCCGGATACTGGACGTCCGCATGCTCGGATTTTGACTGGCGGGCACTCAGTTTCAACCGTGCCCCGGTCGTAGGCGAATACTTCTTCGCCATGACCAATGGCGGCAAGAACCTGATGTACGCGCAGATCACAGCCACCGGGAAAAACGTGACGTTCAAGCCAGTCTCGAACACAAGCCTCGTCGGACCGAAGGGCGACAAGGGCGAGACGGGCATGAGCGCAAGCCAGGCGTTCATCGCCGCCCACCCGGTCGGCTCCCTCTACTGGACCACCGCCACAACAAATCCGGGAACCACCTACGGCGGCACTTGGAAGGAATGCAACACCATCCTTCCGGGACACATCTACCAGCGCACAGCCTGAAAGAGAAAGGAACATCAATGGCACGAACCACGAACATCACCAGATACACCTGCGACCGATGCCACGCCTCCGCATACCTCGCCGACGGTGACCCACGCACCTCCAGCGACTGGCACGACATCACCCACACCACCGTCGACGGAGTCGCACAGGGCGCGCTCGTCTGTACCGCATGCTGGCAGACGTTCAAAGCGCTGGCAGCCACGCAGGACGCCGCCTACGCCGCATACCTCAACAACACAACAGATAGGAAGGAATGACCATGACCATGAATCTCATCACCGGCAAGGCCGGCGCTCCGCACATCACATCCAGCGACCAAGGAGCCATGCAGGCCGGACTGGTCGGAAACGGCAACTACCTGCTGCAAGGCAGCGACGGCAAATTCCCCGCCGTGACCATGCAGTCAGCAAACAAAGCGCTCATCCCGGTCCTCAACCTTGTGATCGAAGGACGATACGCACGCGTCACCGCGGCGGAAACCGTCACCATCGAAAGCGGAGTCACAGGACGGAACCGCAACGACCTAATCTGCGTGAAATACACGCGAGACTCGAACAACATCGAAACGATCGCGCTCGCGGTGCTGAAGGGCACCGCCACCAGTGGCGCGGCGGCTGACCCCACGGTACCGTCGGGTAGTATCCTGAACAATTCCGGCACCGTATGGATTCCGATCGCCCGTATCCCGATCAGTGGCATCACCGCTGGAACTCCTGTCATGCTCGTCAAGCAGTTGCCTCCGATGAGCCAGCTGTGGGATTCCGTAACCCTGCCGTTTGGGAAAAGCAATGGCAACGGAGGAATCTATCCAATCGGGAAAATACCCAATCCGAATGCGATTAAGGCTTTGAATGGCAGAGCCATACTATCGTCTGGGACGACAGTGGCGATTCCATTCATTCACCCGTCATATCTGCAGCGGTCAGTCCAAGTATCGATCGCGCCGGACGGGACCGTCAACCTGCTCGTTGGTCCCGAGGTGGCTGTCACAGGCGGAATCGTGGAAATCCACTTTTAATAGCTTTCCGTAACCCAGCCATGGAAACCTCCATACACGAACAGCAGACTCACTCTATGTCGCGTCGGACGCATCGTCACGATCAACGGCAACGTCAAGTTCGACGGCAGTGGACAGCAGAACTACTCGACGGCGAATGAGACCTTCCCAGAAGCGTTCCGTCCGCTCGCCGACCAGAGCATCATATCGTTCCCGTCCTGCGGTTTCAGCCTGCTTGTCATGCGTGATGGGAAGGTGCAGATGCTTGGCGACCCGAAATCCGCTTACTCCACGGCGCACGGCTGTTGGATGGCACTGCAATAGCTTTCCGTAACCCAGACTTTGATTAAATCACAGTATGGCACCGTGACCGGCGTGAAGTCTGGCAAGATTGCGCAGATTAGCATCAACTGGAAAAGCGCGAGCACTGACTCGTGGGGCAGTGGACAGTTCGGTACAATTCCGGAGGGTTGGAGGCCTGCGGTCGTCACGCATGGCACGTGGTCGGGGCGTGATGGTGGCAGCCAGCGTGATTTCATTCTGGAAACGAATGGCAATTTCCGTTATGTCAATTGTGGCGCGGGGCAGAACAGCGGCACGTTCTCCGGGACGATGACCTACATTCTCGCCTGAATAGCTTTCCGTAACCCTGTACCAGGATTCCAATTGGATCATCATGCGTAACGGCAGGATGATTTTGATCAAGTTCAGTGGGAAAATCGGTTCGGGCAGTTGGGATGCTGTTGAATGTCCGGCAAAGCTCGCGTCCTGGTATCGTCCCATCGTTGACTTGTCGACTGTCTGCCTTGTATCAAATGGGCAAACGGCGCGAAGCCTCACGGCCAGAGCTGATGGAACTATCCGAGTGGCGAACATGGGAAACGTTGGCAGCAATCAGGATTGCGTCGGCACGCTTTGTTTCCCAATCCCATGATTTCTAGCTTTCCGTAGCCCTCACTGCTACCTTTAAGTTTCAGGACACAGGATCGTTTGTTGGCGCCCTATATGGTGGATCCAACACGATTACCGTCAAGGGCAACATGCTGTATGTCGATTTGAGCTCTTTCAAATCAACCGTCCAAATCTCGAACTATAGGGTCTGGTTATATCAGTCAGGGATACGTCCATCGGCCACAATTGGACTGGGATGTGTTGGATCAAGTCTTGCGGATCCGCGCTACAACAAGCAAGCGAATTGGAATCCAGATGGCAGTATTACGTTACTTGGCGGGGTTGGCAGGGAGAACATTCTGATGCAGCGTTTTTCCATGCCGATTCCTAGTGGAGTGACGTTCTCCTAGACAAGTGGCACCGTGATACAGCCTTCGACCCATCCCCGGTTTGCGCCTACTGTCATCTTTCCCGAGGAACGCAAGCCGATGGCGTCCTGCGCCACCTGCACTTCGACGCCATGCAATCCGATGCTCGAATTGGATATTGCGGCGCAATGTACCTCGAACGCCGCCTCCAAACCGGCTGGGAGTTTGAGAATCTGTGACACCTCCCACTCTTTCGCCGCGTTCCAATCGGTGTTGAGGCGATTGGCGTGGAATGCGACTAGAAGCATCCTGCCGACCAAGGCGGTGCGGTAATTCACTTTCCAGTTCGTGTTCGGCGCGGAAAGGGTTACGGAAAGCTACGCGGCTCCGATGATGAGTCTTTCCCATGCCCGCTGCAGACTTCTCAGCACGGACAAATCGGGGCGGAGATAGTAGCGGGCGGTTGTCTTGATGTCGCTGTGACCGAGTTGTCGTGCGACCACTGAGATATCGGCTCCCGCAGCGATTGCCAGAGTGCCGAAGGTGTGCCTGAGGTTCCTTGGCGGCACGCAGGGGAGTTTCATGCGTTGGCACCATGACGTGTAATGAGCTGCCACCTGGTTGGCGTTCAGATCGCCGACCAGCCTGCCGGTTCTGCCGTGGCGCAATTGCGCGAGCCGTTTGACTGCGAACCGTGGTAGTGCGACCGTCCGTCGGCTCTGGTCGGTCTTCGGGTCGGTGACCGTTTCATGTCCAGCGACCCATTGCACTGACCTTTTGACGGTCACGGTTCCCCGGCGTAAATCCAAGTCGGCCCATTCAATGCCGACGGACTCGCATCGGCGCAGTCCCGCGCAGACGGAGACCAATAACCAGGGTTCCAACGCGTGACCGTAGAAGCCTTTGAGCAGCCGTCTTACCTGTCTGGCGTCGAGCGCGCGCGGCTCATACCGCCGCAGGTGCGGCAGTCTGATTTCACGACGTGTCACGTCATTGTCGGTGACTCCCTTGCGATAGGCGAGTCGGAGTATCGCCCGCAGCACGGCCCACGCCTTGCGCGCGGCGCCGGCCTGATTGAACGAGCCAAGCCACTCCTCGATGTCGTTCGCGGTGATCGACTCCATGTCGACGTCAGCCCATTTCGGCTGGATGTGGCAGCGGTAGGCCGACTCGTAGCCCACCCTCGTGCACTCGCGGAGCTTCCCGCAGGAGGGCCACCAGACCTCATTCACAAACGTTCCCAACAACATTTCAACCTCCAAAATCCCACACGTGGTTATCGCGGCTTCCAACGGTAGCCACGTGTGGGATTTTCCTTTCTGAAGGATTCCCAATGAGCCAGGAAACCATCGTCGCAATCGTTATCGCCATCATCGGCAGCGGAGGCAGCGGCGTGTTCGTCACCTGGATTCTGAGCAAGGTCGACCAACGTCACGATCCACTGCATGAGGGCGTCAGGGAACTGTTGTTCTGCAAACTCGAGGCTCTGCACCGTCAGATGGTCGATGCAGGTGGTGTTGCGAGCATTCCGTTGAAGCAAAGCGCGGAACGAATATATGCCGCTTACCACGGTCTGGGCGGCAATGGAACCGGAACCTCGATGATCCAAGACATACGTGACGCGCATATCGCGAACACAGATTGAAAGATTCAAAAGATTTCCACACCGTCCGTACAAGGCGGACGGTACGGACAAAGGAAAGGAGAGGAATTGAACATCCTCAACAAAGGCAAACCGAGACACAAGCACATGAATCCACGCCGACAATGGCGCAAGCTACTGACCGCGCTCACGGTCGCCATCTCCATGGCTGTCGCGCCAGCCGCGATGGCCGACATGAACGGATACGACATCTCGAACTGGCAGTGCGGCATCGACACCGCGACCGTGCCGGCAGATTTCGTCATCGTCGGCAGCACATGGGGGTCCGGCGGCGTATACGGTGGTTGCCTGTCCAACGGCGTCAACACCGACGCGAACCGTCAGCTCGCCGGCGCCGTCAACAGCGGCAAGGAGACCGGCGTCTACCATTACGCGCGCGGCGGCAACCCCGAGACCGAGGCCAGGTTCTTCGTCGACAACGTGCGAGGATATATTCGCAAAAGCGTACTGATCCTCGACTGGGAGGCGCAGGACAACGCCGCCTGGGGCGACAAGCAGTGGCCACGCAGGTGGGCGCGCGAGGTCAAGCGACTGACGGGCGTGAACCCCATCATCTACACGATGGACTCCGGCTACTGGCAGGTCGCCGGCATGGAGACCGAACTGAACTGCGGCATCTGGATCGCCCAGTACGCCACGAACATGGTCACCGGTTACCAGACTGCGCCGTGGAATATCGGCGCCCGCGGCGAGGTCATGCGCCAGTACACGTCCAACGGCAGTCTCAGCGGCTGGTCCGGACGACTCGACCTGAACAAGTTCCGTGGCGACCGCGCGGCATGGCGCAAGTACGCGAACCCTGACGACAAGGGCGCGGCGGATCTGCCGAGCGTCAAGCCGAAACCTCAGCCCACGACCGCTCCGACGGTCGACCTGAACGCCTTGGCCGCGCGCACCATCCGCGGCGACTTCGGCAACGATCCGGCCCGCAGGCAGGCGTTGGGTGGCAATTACGCGGCGGTCATGCAGATCGTCAACAGTCGCCTCGGCGGAGGTTCCGGCGGAACGGCCGCCACGGGTTCGCGTAGCGTCGTGGTCCGTTCCGGCGACACCATGAGTGCGATCGCCGCGAGGACCGGACTCCAGCCGGTGTCCGCCTGGCGTGTACCGAGCGGTGACGTCAATCGGATCTATCCGGGGCAGACCGTCACCTATGGCGGCGCGTCCGCGTCCACCGCTTCGAGCGTGGTCGGAGGCCATGTGGTCCGTTCCGGCGAAAGCCTGTGGAGCATCTACGGCTCCGGCTGGCAGTCGGCTGCCGCACGCAATGGCATCCGCAGCCCATACGTTATCTATCCCGGACAGTACCTGCGCTGAAACTCCCGTTTCCACGACTTTAAGCGTTGTGGAGACGGTTGCCGCAATGTTTAAGGAGGTGAAAAATGGATGAATCCAATAGCCCGCAATCCGATTACCTGCTGCCGGGCAGGGTATACGACATACTCAAGTGGTTCGCGTTGATCGCTTTGCCGGCCGTCGCATGGCTCGTCGGAGCGGTCGGCCCGCAATGTGGACTGCCGCACTGCGGCGAACTCGTTACGACCATCAACGCGATCGGTTTGTTCGTCGGCGCGCTCATCGGCGTGAGCCAGCTCACGTCTGTCAAGGCCGACGAGGACGGCCAGTGATTAATTTTCTGACGTGAGACTCGCACTCGCCCCTCTCTCAGCTTCTATGCTGGGGGAGGGGCCTTTTTCATTTTCCGATGGAAGGCTGCGCGGTTCGACCACATCGACACGATATCGACACGATGACAGTTGCGAACAGTTAATTTCAACAAAGCGAACCACTGCGTATCGTATTGTTAAGAACGTTGGAATTTCAACGTTCTTGACAATGCTCACACCCGGCTACGCTCAGTCATGCCATGCCCGAATATAGCAGAATGTCGCAGGTTCAAATCCTGTCAGCCCGACAACGAAAGTAATGTCCTCTGTAATCGGATAGATTGCGGAGGACATTTAGTTATATACGCGATCGCATCAGTCCCGAATGACGGTGCCGACAAGGCCGGAGACGATGGCCATAATCAGAGATCCGATTACGGACCACCAGAATCCATCGATAGTCACGCCGACGTCGAACATGCTTATGGCCAGCCAAGAGGCAAGCTCCATGAACAGCCAGTTGATGATCAACGCGATTAGTCCGAACGAGAGAACCGAAAATGGCAACGCGATGGTGTGCACGATCGGTTTGATTGACGCGTTGATCAATGCAAGGAACAATGCGAACGCGCCAATGCCGAGAATGGGCGGTTCGCCAACGGCGTGCATGCCGGGAAGCATTGTGACCATGACCCCGGCCGCAATGGTCAAAACCAACCAACGCGAAATGAAATGCTTCATGGCAGTATCGTATTACATTGCGTTGTCTTATGGAAAAAGAATGTATTTGTGGAACATGCCAGGAAGACGACCTATGCGAGACGGGCGCGGCGTTTTCCACATGGTTTGGTTACCATGAACCATATGGAAGCACTTCATGAGAACCTGTGGCCGGCACCGTATGCCGGCAAACCGTTGAACGCCACTGTGGTGGTACCGGGCAGCAAATCACTGTCGAACCGTTATCTCATTCTCGCGGCGCTCGGACATCGACCCGTGCGATTGGTCGGTCTATTGCGTTCACGTGACACCGAGTTGATGATGGACGCGTTGCGCGCGTTGGGAGTGCGCTGCGAAATCGACGAGCAGGTTGACACCACGGTTACAGTGGTGCCGCCGTCCGACGGCCGGTTCCACGGTGGTACGAAGGTGTTCTGCGGTCTTGCGGGAACGGTGATGCGCTTTGTGCCCGGTCTTGCCATGTTCGCGGACGGTCCTGTGGCTTTCGACGGTGACGAGCAGGCGTACGCGCGTCCGATGAAGCCGGTGTTGGACGGTCTTGAACAGTTGGGGGCATGTATCGAATACCACGGCGAGGAAGGTCGACTGCCATTTACAATCACTCCACCTCAAACGGTGAGCCAGTGCGCTGAGCCGAGCGTGGTCAGCATTGATTCTTCGGGATCCTCGCAGTTCATTTCAGGACTATTGCTCATCGGCTCTCGAGTGCCAGGCGGTTTGGAACTGCATCACACGGGGGAGAAGACGCCGAGTTTGCCGCATATTCGCATGACCGTGGCCGATCTGCATGGTTCCGGCGTGCGTGTCAACGCAGACGAACACGCTCGCGTGTGGACCGTGCAGCCGGGAGCCGTGCAGTTGCCCGAAACTGTGACGGTCGAACCTGACCTGTCGAATGCCGCCCCGTTCCTTGGCGCAGCGCTCATCGCCGGAGGAACCGTGCGTGTACCTCATTGGCCGGAATCCACTACGCAACCCGGAGGCATGCTTCCGGGATATTTGGAACGTATGGGAGCCGAGATCAGCTTCCCGGTGATTGACGACGTCCGGTACTGCGAAGTGACCGGCAACGGTCATGTCAGCGGCCTAGGTGATTTCGACTTGACGGCGGCAGGTGAGATCGCGCCGTCGCTTGCAGCGATTCTGGTTTTTGCGGACAAGCCTACCCGCATGATCGGCATCGGTCATTTACGAGGGCATGAGACGAACCGTCTGGAGGCTTTGGCCAACGAGATTACGCGCGTTGGGGGAGCTGCCCACGAACTGCCCGATGGATTGGAGATAACCCCTGTGTCGGCGAATCGTCTTAGACCATCCGTGATGGAGACTTATGCCGATCATCGTATGGCCACATTCGCGGCGATGCTTGGCCTACGCATCAAAGGCATCCAAGTGAAGAACGTCGCCACGACGGCGAAAACCCTACCGAATTTCGTGGATCTGTGGAATGACATGCTTGTTTGACGGATATGCAAAAGTGACGTCGGGGGACGTTCGGTCCGTCTGACGAGAGCGGACTTGTTTCCGTAACATAGCGGAAGGGGCTTTCCACAAGAATAGTTTGTGGAAAGCCCCTTCCGCTATGCGTCAAGCCTGCGGGCTCACTCCCATTCGATGGTTGCCGGCGGCTTGGAAGTGCAGTCAAGCACCACGCGGTTGATCTGACGGCATTCGTTGGTAATACGCGTCGAGATGGTGGCGAGCACGTCGTACGGGATACGCGACCAGTCGGCGGTCATGGCGTCTTCGGACGACACCGGACGCAACACGATCGGCGAGCCGTAGGTGCGTTCGTCACCCTGCACGCCCACGGAATGCACGTCGGCAAGCAGCACGACCGGGCACTGCCAGATGTCGCGGTCGAGGCCGGCCTTGGAAAGCTCCTCACGTGCGATGGCATCAGCTTCGCGCAACAGGTCAAGACGTTCCTTGGTGATTTCGCCGATGATGCGGATGCCGAGACCCGGACCCGGGAATGGCTGACGCCAGACAATCTCATCCGGCAGACCGAGTTCGGTGCCAATGGCGCGCACCTCATCCTTGAACAGGGTGCGCAGCGGCTCGATGAGCTGGAATTTGATGTCCTTCGGCAGGCCGCCCACATTGTGGTGCGATTTGATGTTGGCCGCGCCATCGCCGCAGCCGGACTCTACGACGTCCGGATACAGCGTGCCCTGCACGAGGAATTTGACTTCCTTGCCGGAGGCACCGGCCTCTTCGATGACCTGACGCTGCGCCTTCTCAAAAGTGCGGATGAACTTCTCTCCGATGATCTTGCGCTTCTTCTCCGGCTCGCTCACGCCCTTCAACGCGGTGAGGAAGTCTTCGGAGGCGTCCACGGCGATGAGCTTGATGCCGGTGGCCTTGACGAAATCATGCTTGACCTGCTCGGCCTCGCCCTTGCGCAGCAGGCCGTGGTCCACGAATACGCAGGTCAGCTGATCGCCGATGGCCTTGTGCACCAGCGCGGCGGCGACGGCGGAATCGACACCGCCGGACAGGCCACAGATCACCTGTGCGTCGCCGACCTTCTCGCGGATCTTCGTCACCTGGTCGTCGATGATGTTGGATGCGTTCCAGTTGTCACCAAGGCCGGCGCATTTGTGCAGGAAGTTCTCGATGAGCTTCTGGCCCATCGGAGTGTGCTTGACTTCCGGATGCCACTGCACGCCGTACAGTTTGCGGGACTCGTCCTGCATGGCGGCGACCGGTGCGCCTTCGGTGTGGGCGAGCACTTCGAAGCCTTCCGGCGCGGTCTTGACGGCCACGCCATGGCTCATCCACGTGCTTTGCTCTGCGGGAGAGCCGTCGAGCAGACCCTCCGCCTTGTCAATGGTGGTTTCCGTTTTGCCGTATTCGCCCAGGGCGGCCTTGTCGACATCCGCGCCCAACGCGTATGCCATGGCTTGGAAGCCGTAGCAGATGCCGAGCACCGGAACGCCCGCGTCGAACAGCTTCTTGTCGACGCGCGGAGCGCCCGGTTCGAACACGGAAGCGGGGCCACCGGACAGGATGATGGCCTGCGGATCCTTGGCCAGCATCTCATCGACCGGCATGGAATGCGGCACGAGCTCCGAATAAACATTGGCCTCACGCACGCGACGTGCGATCAGCTGGGCGTACTGGGCTCCGAAATCGACAACGAGCACAGGACCTGCAGCCATAACACTCTCCCTTTAATATGAGGTATCAAGAAACGGACAATACTAACTGCTCTATTGTGACGTTGCAAGGAGACATTGGAAACACGTGAACGGAGAATGAACGAATCTCACAATTGCTTACTCCCACCTACTCAACACGCCGCGTGTGTATCTAGGGAAACGAACGTGGGAAACATATGTTAACCGACTAAAAACGTTGATTTTGAGCCGTTTTTCAATCTTTTTGATAGAGTGTGAAGTACGCACAAAAATCCCGATAAAAGCACACATTTGCGTACAGAAAAATAACAATTGAACACACAGTCGCAAAAAAACAGCAAAAAGTCGAACCGCGCTCGTAATATGTGCAAGTGACTGGAAATGAGGCATACCGCGTAACCGCAAGGTTTTAGGCATGGCTCATGACCTAAGGAAATAAACAATCGCACATCACAGTGCAGGAGTACAGGAGTACACATGACGAGTCCTGTTATTGGCACCCCTTGGAAGAAGCTGAACGCTCCGGTTTCCGAGGAAGCTATCGAAGGCGTGGATAAGTACTGGCGCGCAGCCAACTACCTCTCCATCGGCCAGATCTATCTGCGTAGCAACCCGCTGATGAAGGAGCCTTTCACCCGCGAAGACGTCAAGCACCGTCTGGTCGGTCACTGGGGCACCACCCCGGGCCTGAACTTCCTCATCGGCCACATCAACCGTCTCATTGCTGATCACCAGCAGAACACTGTGATCATCATGGGCCCGGGCCACGGCGGCCCGGCTGGTACCGCTCAGTCCTACCTGGACGGCACCTACACCGAGTACTTCCCGAACATCACCAAGGATGAGGCTGGTCTGCAGAAGTTCTTCCGCCAGTTCTCCTACCCGGGCGGCATCCCGTCCCACTACGCTCCGGAGACCCCGGGCTCCATCCACGAAGGCGGCGAGCTGGGTTACGCCCTGTCCCACGCCTACGGCGCTGTGATGAACAACCCGAGCCTGTTCGTCCCGGCCATCGTCGGCGACGGCGAAGCTGAGACCGGCCCGCTGGCCACCGGCTGGCAGTCCAACAAGCTCATCAACCCGCGCACCGACGGTATCGTGCTGCCGATCCTGCACCTCAACGGCTACAAGA
>OLSJ01000319.1_pt1 | contig 40614 bp, 68 predicted proteins | sample 1672151 | NCBI WGS metagenome assembly OLSJ01 (sample SAMEA3136653, study PRJEB25190) | human gut metagenome | biome: human gut; feature: human-associated habitat; material: faeces | place: Austria | collected 2013 | reverse complement strand
GACAACCACCACCGGCCCCACCACCACCAACAATTTCAACAATAATAAATCTTGTACCTTTTGTCGGTGTGTATGTGCCTGAGCTTTTAAACACCTGACAATTTATAAGTATCCCTGAGCCATCACCCAAACCAAGGTATGAAAGAGCATCTTTCCACCCAACACCATTGTTGTTAGGATCAGATAGATTTCCTTCTGTTGTATTAATGAATATTCTTTCCCCATCGTCCGAGATGAGCATCGCCCCTGACGGATATCCAGAAATCTCCGAAGCAAATTCAGAATCAAAAGTATTCAGCGCCCCGGTACTCGACCATCTACCCAGAGCAGAAAGTTCGTATAAAATTTGGTTCATATCCTGGCCTTTTGGCGGCAAACCGCCAGCAGATTTCAGGATCATTGTTATTGGAGGAAACCCCTGTTCATACGATGCTGAGTTATCTCCTGCAGGGGTGGTTGGCAATATTGCCCCTCTCTGTCCATTAACCCCAAATGGCTTGGGTTGTTTTTTAGGTGAGTCAGAACGATTCATGCTTAATTCCTATAAAATGTGCCATCATTAAACGGATAGGCATCAGATGAAAAGCCAAAATAAGGACTAATGATTTGACGTATATTAACCAGAACACCACTCGGAACTGGCATCACCTCATAATTCGTGAGAATCGATTCTTCGTATGGCGCAAGATCAAACTCAAACGTTATTCCTATTGTCATATCTCGATAATTTACGCAATATGCTCTCCCTCTTTGATAAAACAATATATTTAGAAACCTGTTTATTTCAGGGATCGTGGCAATACTTATATTTGTGAATGCTTTGCAAAATATGAGGGTTCTGTAAGCATCATCACTCAACCTGACATTCGTTGTCTCCTGTACACCACCAAAAAAAGGTGAATCGTTGAAAGGAGTTGGGTAATCTGGATCTTTGCCATCTGCTTCATTGAATCCGAAAGAACTGGCTTCTATTGGAGCATTAATATAACGGCTTATTCCAACTATTTTACCCCACATGTCCAACCCGAATGTCTCACAGGTGGTCAAATCCCATATTTTTTTAATAAACTCATCAGTGAAATCATCAAGGCTAATTGCCTGATTAAAGGTATCAATGATGGATAGTAATTTTTTGCTTGCAGAGTACTGGGTAAGAATTGTGTCTTCCCACATACCGCTCCCCCTACGACAATGTAACAGTGATATCTGATTCCTGAATGGTTGGAACCTGGTCTATGCCCATAGTCACAGCAGGTCCGTATAGTGAACCATCGAGAGAAATTTCAAGAGACAAAATGCCAACTGTATCAGGAGATATTGAAATAACAGGGGCATAGTATTTACCAGCATTTATCGTAGAACCAATTCGTGCCTTTCCAATACCCTCATACCCTCCATTGAATACAGTAGCAACCATTTTCTTTACTTGCTTAGTTATATCACTTGGGGGATTTAGTGAGGCATCGATATTTACCTTAAAGTAAACCCGCGTAGGTGATGCCTTTTGCCATTGCATGGCGTAAGATGGATATGGCGGCATGTAATTAACGTTATCGTAAACAGTGAACGTTGTATCACCATTCATATTAGCGCCGGGGTTATAAGTATTGAATATTGACTCAGCAACATCAGTATCAGCCCCACCATAAACACAAATATAAACAGAATGCGCAAGAATCGGGAAATTCGTTGTTCCTTTATTTACTGTCTCTGCAGTTCTGTTTGACCATACGTAAGCATCAAGCACACCATCTGTCGCAAGTAACGCTGCTAATGTAGACGCATCCTGATTTCTACTGTTTCTGGCAACTGATTGCCTCCGGCGAGTTTCAAAGGCGATCCGTGATTCAACATCAACACCAACGACCCCAGGGCTAATATTATTTACAGCATCCCACCCGGAAACGGCTCGATAAATCTGATTCAGGGAGCCGGCTGCACACGGAATTGGCCCGGTTGTTGTGTTGACAAACTGCACATCAACAGAGCCTGATGAGGGTATTACGGCATTGTCAATTGACTGATATATATATCCACTCGCATCAACAGCAGTGCTACCCGCAGGTATGGCTGTTCCAACCTGACCAATGCATGTTGCTGTAACAACGGTTCCCTGAGCGGCGATCCGCTCCATAAAGTAAATCCGACCAATCCCGTCCTGGAATCTGCCGTTTGAAAAGTCAGGGTTAATTTGATTAAACAAACAAAGAAGTTTGTCGTATTCCTGAGCAATAATTTCAGTGTCAGACTGTGCGATCTGCCCTTGCGGTGAACTCAGTGATTGACTTGCACCACCACCAAGAGCCGTTGACATGTCTGTAAGTCTTCCCGCCAGCACATCCGCTATGTCGGGAACTGAAAGACCGTTTTCAGTGATGGTTACATCAGGAACAGCCGTATTTAATATCGTCATAAGGTGGCCTGTGCAATATTACCATTGATATCTGTAACGCGGATTGTGCCGCGAGTTGTACGTGTATTCTTGTCAAAGAAAACTGATGCCAGAGCATCCTCAACGACAGGTAATTTGAGTGCTTCAGCCTGCATTTTCTGAGCAATAAAACCAGGAGATGGTCGCCTGCCAAGAACTTCTGCCTTCCATGGAATCCCAAGCGTATTGTCGTAATAACACTCTCCAGAAAATACCAGGCACGCACTGGCGACATCCTGAGCAACAGAATATGATTCTTCTGCGATCGCCAGATTGCCATTTCCGTCAAGCGTCAAGTCCCACGTAGAAGTGTCCAGTTGCATAGTTCTGTATGTCATGTCGGTTTATCCGTTGCATTGGAATTTATTGTTGACCCACCATTTTGTACTCCTGAAACAGAATGTTTGTGATTGTTATAGTTGTCCCTTAAATTTTTAACGGTAGATGACTGTGAACTTGCATTATCCTGAATATCGCCGCTAACTTTAAGTAAAGGAGTATTCATGTTGACTCCACCAGGAGCAGCAATATTTAACGATGAACATTTAATATTTAGTGGATTAGGCGTGGTTATGTTTATTGCACCATCAGCAAATTCAATGAATTGAGTAGGCGCAATGTTTAATACCCCACCAAGATAAATTGCATCAGATTTGCTGTGTCGTCTTTTGCTTCCAGGTACTGATTCTTTACGATTTTTTCTTACCAGTGATGTGTCTTTGTCGCAGACCGCAATCAGACCAATATCACCTGCCACAGGGTCCATAATTACAGCACTGTTACCTCTCTGTAACCGCCATACAGGAATATCATATAAAACCGAGTTAGAAATCATTTTTCCTGTACGGTCTGTTCTGGTTAGTAAAGGAAGAGTGTCAACAACTAAATCCGGTGCTTCCCCCCTGACTTCCTGAACTCTCGCTAACTCAATGAAGAAATATCCAGACATCAGCATCTCAAAAATATATTCCTGAGATTGAGCCTCACTTACCTGAGCAGGCGTTGGAGTAAATAGTTGCTTATCCATTATTCTGTTGCGCCTCTGCTCTTTGTTCCGCTGTTCTGGCGGCAATACATATTGAGTGCCATGAACCATTTGGCATCCATGATGATAATTCATGCCGAACGGAGGTTAACTTATACCTTCCGCTTGCATGTGGTAGTTCTGTTTTGATATCCACATATCTTCCAATGCAAAGGAGAGATGAATATTGCGTCTGAAACATCAGTCCCCCATTTGAAAATACAGGATATCCAACAAGTCCGTATTCTCTGGATATAAACGGAATTACATCGTCTCTGTTTTTTTCTGAAGGCCAGAACTCTACTTTTGTCGGTGGCGTAGCTGACATCGCCAGTCCATAATCTGAACAGACCCTATAAAGTTGCTCAAAAACACTTCCTTCAAAATGCGGACTTCCTGATGTTGTCATCCCTTTTACATTATTAAACACAGCTTCATAACCTGCACTTGCACAAATGGATGAGATGACATCTTCAACACTTTGCGCCCCCTGCGCTGTAAACGGGCTTGCTGGCATGTTCTGTAAATCAACATTAGAAGAGGCTGTTATCATCAGACTGCTTTCAGGAGCAGAATTCATGTTTGCTATTGATGAAAGCATCGTGCCGGAGAAAACAAGAGAATCATCAGCAAATACCTCAACATTTAACTTCTGACCTTCCCCAACAATACCATCAGCCTTCCCTGATATATCAGCAAGTCTTTCAATTCCTAAGCCGTAAAGAGATATATCAGCCTGAGCACCTCCCCGACCGGTAACAAAGTTCAGGGATACTGTTGACTTAACATTTCTGATGGAGATTTTATTGTTTCCATTTTTATCAAATGCTGATGATTCATTCGTGAAGTCAAACCGAAGACTGTGATTTTTATACAAGCTCGTTTTCCTCGATGTAGTACAGCAAGTAACGGCTACCCAAGCCTTCCCATTGAGGGTCCGATTCCCCATCATTATCAATGAAAATAAGGTCTCCCTTAAATCCAAGGTAGGAGTATCTTACCATCTTATTCCCATACAGACATGGAACGCCCTGCATAATTGGGACTTCATTAACAGTTAAATCCATGTACATAAAACTCTGTCGCTGAACAAGTTTTATATTACATTGCTGACCAGCCAGACTTACCGAAATGGACTGAGATTTGCTGGGAAGAACAGATACTGTAATCATGTACTCGCCTTAACTATATTTTTTGCAATATCTGCCGCTTTTTTTGTTGCGCTGTTTGTAACTTCGAGTATTGGTTTGGACACTGTATCAAGAGCACTCTGAAATTCAGTCTTGATTGTACCGGAGATTTTTCCAGTGATTCCGCCAACAGATGACTTCAGTGATGACCATGATTTACTTAGCTCATCGACAGTAGATTCCCTGGCTCCGCCGTTGGTTATTTGCGGATCAACTCCTACATCTCCCTGTGACTTATTGTTATCCGTTGGCTTCTGTTCTGACTGAGATCCAGAGAGAATCACTTCCATTTGCTGAATGACCTCCTGAAAATCAAGATAAACCGTCAGAAGAGTCACCCCTTTTTGAGAGTTAACTTCGTAATAGTGGTCAACAAGGTCGAAACTCTCCAGAGTTTCCTTTGGCGTTTCAATATCGTATGTTTTTGCAGAGGACAGCATCGTTTTGATTGTGTTCAGCGCGCTGTTCTGGCTTGTGAATGTGAGATCGAAAATATTCGGGATGTTGCCGGAAAAACCAGTAAGACCATTTACGATGATTGCACATCTTACTCTGGCGGGCTCTTTAACTTTGTTGATGGACTGGTATTTCCCTTTCTCCACCGGAGCGTTTGTTATTTGCGCCCTTCCGCTTGGCTGTACGGATGCCATACCACTGAACTCAAGAGCAACCTCGCCAGTTTCCCTGTCACGAATCACATACTGGGGATGCAGAACGCTGTCGATGATCGAAAGCGGAGAGCCACCACCGATAGCATTGAATATGTCTGCTGTGTTTAAATCGATTATGCTCATCTACTCTCCATTAAACAAAAACCCAGCCGAAGCTGGGTTTAGTGAATTGGCTAGTTATCAAAAAGTCCGTACGTTTCTTCTTCTTCAGGAGTAAGGGGAAGAATCTCAATTCTATCTATAGATACCTTTTCAATGTACCCATGAGGTCTACTTAAAATTAAAGCTCTCTCATGCCACAGAACTCCAAGAATGTGATACCTTCCAGCATCGCCTTTTACCCTGGCTCTTCCTTTGATTCTTGGCGGCATAATGCCATATTTTTTCTTTGCCATTATGCAACATTACTCCCATGAATCAGGTGTTGTAGTGCTTTAATACCTTCCGCATTGTAGCGGAATGCTTCCACCTGTTTGCTGGAATGTGCAGATTTATCCAGGAAGAACTTCCCGTACTGCTCAGTTTTGAGGTTGTTTGCGTTAGCAATGCGACCAATCTTGTTGGCCGTTACTCCAAGCTGCTCTGCAACCTCCCCTGCTGAGTAGTAATGCTCTTCTATTGCTGGAAGAGGTATTGCATTAAAACCAACGAGCGGGTTGATTATACTTGCTGCCGCTGTCTGCTTTGCCTCCGGCGCAAGATTTGGCATCAGATCGAACAGATTGGTAACAGCTTCAACCGTCATTTTCAATGTTCGCGCTTGACGATACTCAACAAGTCCACTCGCTGATTTACCGCTTTTAATGTGCGCTTCCTGCATACTTTCAAGTTTGTCTACAAGTGTTCGGCGAACTGCTTTAGATTCGCGAGCAGCAACACGAAGCGCCTGCTTGATAGTCATGGAGATAACATCAATGTCAGCCCCGTTTTTCCGACCTACACTTTTTGTGTAGGTCTCGCCTTCCAATTCATCCTCAATTTTCTCGATGAATTTGTTGTTACGTACTGATGGCTCTCCACATAACTTGCGAGCTTCATTAACCATCATCAGAAGACTTTGGCTGTCAATGGTTTTATCCGTGACAACGGATCCGATGTTTGCTACATTCTTAAAAGTCATTAGGCATTCCTTATGTGGTAGTAAGGGTGTGACATAGGCCGCCAGCAGCACACTGGCGGTTTTTTTTCACCGCCAGATGCGTCATTAATACAGATGAACAGAAGGCGGCAATTCTTTATTCTTAAGCCTTATCCATGCAGAAAGATTTGTTGGTCCGTCTGGCTCATTGATATCAACATCTCGTGTGTGGTTGATTAAAACGTCTCTCGCCGTTCCGATAACATACGAGAACTCATGACCGTAGTCGTAGCATCTGCCGGAATAGTTCGATTGAATTTGTTTTAATGCCGGATACAGTTCGCGGAATAATGCCTGTGAGCGGTTGGCATAATCCCATAACCATACAAGGCTGTTTGCTTCTTTTGCAGAAAGCTCGTTTGCTTTCTTCTCTTGCTTGCTAATGAACTCACCTTCAAGTGGAACTCGAGCTGCAAGTGACAGTGCTTCGGTAAACTGCTCCTCACTGATTTCTTTGTACGAACATCCAAAATGGGATTTCAGTGACGACCACATGGTGATCATCGCCTTCGCCTGTTTTTCTTTTGGCAGAGACTGACCACGACTCATGACAAGTTGTTTAATGGCTTCCTGCTGTTCAGTGGTGATTTTGCCCGGCAACGCCTTTTTAGCTTTGCGTGGATTAACCACATGGCCTTTAGTCCAGTACTCATAGAGCACATCGTCACACTCTTCCTGATACTGGATTACCTTGTCGCGGATTTCAGGACGGACTTTGTTAGGGCTGATGGTTTGCAGCCAGCCTGCAAGTTTACGTAAAGCAAGACAGATAACCAGACGACGCTGAGTATCACCGGGGAGCTGAATCATCATTTCGATGATGCAGGTCTTAAATCTCTCCATCAACTTGCGGTGTTGAGACTGCCAAGTCATACCCATTCCCTCAACGATAGGTTTCATTGGGGTGTACGGTTCGCCGTTGTGATTGACAACATAAAGCTCTGCGCCGTGGAATGGTACGTTGATAGTAGATACCGCTGTTGCTATACTTTTCATGTCAGTTTTTCCTCAATACTTACTGGCGATTTAAGCCCTAGATACTCGCAATATCTGGGGCTTTACTCATTCTGGACAAACAATCCCGTCCTTAGCTACCGACTCCTTAAGCCTCCTCAACACCTCATTGCTGAATGACCGATCATCCTTTTTCGCTGACTGCTCCAAAGCTTTTTCGAGCCATTCTGGCATCCTTAACGTTTTTACTTTCATTTTCGCTCCTTTGGTATGCGGTACGCATACATAGTATGTAGGTACGCATTGATAGTCAATAGATACCTACATATCCTGTGGTAAAAAATTATTCAGGATATGCTGATGTCTGAACGCAGGTACAAGAACCCACAAGTTAATCTTCGACTTCCTGTGGAGATAAAGGATCGCCTAACCGCGTTAGCTGAGGCGAATGGCAGATCTTTAAATGCAGAAATGGTTGCAGCTCTAAGTGCATGGGCAGGAGAAAATAAACATGTTCACTCGCTTAGCCTTTCTTCCTTAACCGAAAGATTAATAGCTCTTGAGAGAGAGGTTGCAGCCATTAAGGAAGCAAACATCAAGTAAGAAGACGATATTACGAGGTTGCTATGGCATGTCTTAGCAAGGAAGAAAATGAAATCATCAATGTAGAATTTAAAAAAGCATCAGCAGATGAGTTGTTGATAATCAAGAAATTAATTATCGATGTTAAGAACCATAAAGGGCTATACCAAGATGTCGTAAAGCATGGTCGAAACCTGTACAACTCAAAGAATAACATCATTCAAGAAACCGGACTTAGCGAAAAGATATCTGGCCGTCTTGCTATGATCCTTTGGTCTATCACTAATCCTGAGGTTGAGGCGGCACGCCGATTAAAGATTAAGATCACTGAGGCAGCGTGGGTGTTTGAGGATTTCCTATGTAAACATCCCAGTCACCGCAATCTCAATGGCAAAAAGTACTCTATTCGTAAAGGAATCAGGATCGGTTTTTTCAAGTACATCCACCCAGGACAACTTGTAGGGTGTGGATGTTTATCTAGACCCATAATTCCAGGATTAAAAAACTCTTGATAGTAGCAATTAATTTCCATCAAGAGCAGCAAGCAGCGAAGTGCGCAACTCTTCTTGAGTCATTTTCAACTCTCCGCTCTTTGCTTGCCGGCGAAGATCATCGACCACCATTTTGGTGAATTCTGTTGGGGTAATATCACTCTCGATAGAGACCTCTCTCCCGAGAAGCAATGATATCCCACCCCAGATTAGGCTAAAGGCATTACCAATATTTTTTAACGATGGAGTGTAAACGATGGAAAGTTTCATTTTTACCGTCCGACAAGAAGATGTTGAATCATTGAACGAAGCAATGCAAACATGGGGGCTAGAACATAAGCCACATGTAACACTCGCATTCGACAGCTCGTCTCCACCAGAGTGGGTGCAAGTAATTGTTAACGGAATAACAAGCCCTGCGGCAATGAATTGTTTATCTGCTGCAATTGGATATTTCGTCGCCAGAAACAAGGGGAAAAAGCTAGAGATACAAACTAACGACGGGAAAAGATTCATCGCTGAAGGGTTTAATCATCGTGAAATAGGCGCCTTACTGAGCGAATGTCAAGATCATATCGTTGTCAATAATGATGACAAGCCCACCTGAGTGGGTGTTGCGTGTTTTTTCTTCATTTAATGGGTAATTGAAATAACCAATACGGATCTCTAAAATGAACATCTTAAAATCTACCATCTCAATCCTCTTTCTGCTAAGCCCTTCCGTGTGCTTCTCGTCTGGCGGCCTTACTTCACATCAAGTTTTAGTGGATTGCAACAGAGCTTCATCGTCCTTGGTTAGCTCCTATGAAAAGGACGTTCCATTGCAGGAGTCCAAAAGGATGGACCTCATACAGACAATATCCCGCGTATGCCAAGGTGCATACCAAAACGCTTACGATGGCATGCAGTATGAGGACATTGAAAGAGAGGTTTTATCAAGCGCCAAAAAACAAAAGAAAAATCTTCAAGGAGAAAGCAAAAAAAATACCGAGAACAGAACCGGGCTAGTTCTTTCCGCCATTCAGGTAGGGTATTACATATACCATAATGGCGGTCTTGATAATAAAAAATAATCGTCATTATGACATGATCGTTAAGGTGTTACGCCACTAGAAAATGCCGCGTTTGTTGACACCCGGCTAACTTGCTGATTGACACTTCTGGTAAGAGCATCAACTGTTGTCGGGTTACTGTTAACAACTACCGTGCCAATAGTTGTACTGCTGCTACGGCTGTTGTCAATTTTTGATGTTGTCTGGCTTGGTGTTGAAGCGATGCGTTGCTGCTGCTGATAGTAAGCCAGCGTCTCGTTTTCTTTTGCATTAAGAGCGGCGCGAATCTTTGGTACATATTCTCGCGTTTCTTTCGGCAGGGTGTTCCAGTATTTGGATGATGGTGAATCAAACCCGGTACTGGATATATATTTTAACTTTTTGTCTACATTGCCCATTCCCCAGTTATAAGCCATCAGCGCATGGTTAACATTGCCTTTATAGTGCTTTAGCAAATCCCTCATGAACCTTTCAGAAGCAGCGCGAGATTTTACCTCATCAAGACGCTCATCAATCCCATCACCGACCTTTAACCCGTACGCTATGGCAGTATCCTTCATGAACTGATACGGACCAACAGCACCTTTCGGGCTGTAAAGTTTTTTACCACCACTCGATTCCACCTCACGAATGGCATCAAGAAGAGAATCCATGCTTACAGGCTTTACTCCGTCAGGGAGAGGGATATCTGGCTGAATGTTATTGCCATAAATCTCATCTCCACTACGCCCAAAATCGGTGTCAAACCCCATGCTGCGCATGGTATCTCCAAGTTCACGCTTAGAGTAATCAAACGATCCTTTAGCTGCACCCTCAATGTTTTCCCTGTCATTGTAGAGGTACAAACCATATGCTATTAACCCAGCCAACCATGGAGGAAGGGCACCGCCTGTAAGTTTGCTTCCTACATATGCTGCTGCCAATAGCTTCAGAGCCTCTTCCGCACCACCAACTGCCTTTGTGAATTGCTTCGTCATATTCCCGGCGTCATTGAAAAAGCCAATGATGTCGCCATGATGTTTCTCAATCCAGGAACCAAAAGCCTTCATCCCGTCAATAACGTCTGGAGCGAATGCCATGGCTAAATTTTGCTTTAATCGGGAAAACTCTGAATCAAGTTGCCCAAGAGTGGCAGCAACCTTCTCCTGCTCTTTTACCTGCTGTGCTGTAATACGGGATTTCTTTGTTTCTGAATCGACAAGCTGCTTAAGTTCCCCTGATTTTATTTTAGCGGCATCTGTCGGATCGAACCCTGCGGCAGCCATCACCTGCATCAGGTTTTCTTGAGAATGAGTCTTGCCATAGCGAGAAAACTCAGCAAGAGCCTTGTTTGGGTCGCCGAGCTTATTGATATCTAATCCGGTACGAGCGCCAAGAACCAGCAAATTTTGGGCAGCGCCAGTAAGCCCTCCCATAACAGTTGGATCGGCAATATTTGCCAAAGCCATTCTGGCATTCCCAGAAGATGAAATGAACGAGTCACCGTTAAGACCAGCCTGCCGAAATCCCCGCTGAACCCCAAACATCTTATTAACATCAGAGCCGAAAAACTTGGCCTGTTGACTGGCTCTCACAATTTCGTTGGCAGTAGATGTAAAAAGTTGCTTGATTCCATACAACCCGGCGCCGATTCCCAAAAATCCAGCGGCTGCTGTTGTTACGTTGCGGAAAGCTGAAACAGCGGTTTTACCGAACCTCTCCGTTTCCTGTCGCTGTTTTTCAAGTTCCTTTAGCCTTTCCTTCTCAGCCCTGGAAAGATCTTTGTTTAATTTACTAACTTCATCTTTTACTTTCCGTTTTCCATTCAGGAATTCATCGGCCTTAATTGTGACCTTGTAGGCCAACTCATTGATAATCATCGCTGCTCCTGATGTTTATTCCAGACCCGCTTGTTAAATGATTCCACCGAGATAATTTCCAGAAGGTTATACATATCACGAACAGATAACCGTTCCTGCAAATCGGTATAAGTGGCTTTTCCTGAACAGATAATGGCGTTCATTGATGGTGTGACGTTTACGGGGCGAACGAGTTTTGCCGGAAGAGTCTCCTCTTCCATGAACGGGTACTTCACTCTCCGGCGATCGTTAAAAAATCAAAATTAACTTTAAATACCTTATCCATTACCTGACGAATGGTTGATACCTCTTCAAAGTCGACAGGCTTCACGGTTCGCACCTGTCTGCTGCCTTCGTGTGTAATCACAATTTGCACAGTTGACATCAGGCGATCACGAAGTTTTCTGGCGACTTCCGGCGATGCAGCAGAAATAACATTCAGACCAAGGGTGGCAAGGCCAGCACACCCCATGGCAATCACATCAGCAGGAATACCAGAGAATCCCGATTCCCCCATGGAGCGGAATAAATCCTGTGCCAGTTCGTCGGCATCCCATGCCGACATCTCTGTGATAATGAACTCTTTCCCATTGTCGCGATTATCGTCTTCCACGATAAAGGGGATTTCTTTACGTGCCATCAGATAGTGCTCCGTGTTACAGACTCAAAGTGAAATACTGCCGGGCGTGGTTGCAGTACGCGCCGACCCGGAGGGGTTGGAGTCCATGTATAAAGAACCCCGTTCACAAAATTCCACTTCGCGCCGAGAGCCGGAACTGTAAGTACCGCATTACACTGAAACGCTGAAATTGCAGTTCTCTCTGCTGCATACCAGTCATCAATCAGCGAGCCAGCATTAGATGTGGGCATCAGGTTGATGGTGAACTCTGTCGGGTTAAAGATAAAACCAGCATGGTATTTACCGTCCGCGGACATCATGTCTTCTTTGTTCTGTAGTGCGCCAGTTTCAAACATGTTATCAGCTGCGTAGTCGTCAACATCAAAACCGCCAGGGTAGTAAGCGGGTACGACGATTCGCAGCTTACTGTTTGCCGAGGTAATATCGATAGGCATGATTTATTCCCTTATAAAATCGCGGTTGAGGACATTGTGATGGACTGAATAAGTTGCCCATCGACATAATAAAAAATGACACCTTTCAGGTCGCGCTCAATGCGTGCAGAGCCTGACTGTGTCGGGATGTACAGGAACCAGCCCTGTGAGTACAGCGTCGATGAGATATCTTTTCCCACTGTGTTATTCACAATTCTGGTTTGCGCATTATCAAGTTTCACGCCACGCTGAATAGCCCCGAAATTGAGAGCCTGTTCAGCAACATCAATAACAGCAGCAGAAACTGCGCCGTATCCTGTCTCATTGAACGGGTAAGACTGGTTATTGGTGAACAGGTTGGCAAAAGCACTAACCAGATTGGCATTAATCCATACCTGATTAATAAAACTGTCCAGCCATACAAACTTGCCAGTAATGGCGCCATCAGATGCGTACTGCGCCATTGTTTTGTTCAGGCTGTATGAGCCGTAGAAGTTGTAACCGTTTGACTTCAGAGCCTGAGCCGTAGCCAGGTCGCTGACGTTAGGTGCTAACCCTGAAAATCCACGGAACTTGAACGAGATACGCCCATTGGTGCGTGCAAAATCCACGGATGCAGCATATGCCAGTGCTGTAACGCCATACAGGTATGTTCCGTACACCGGAAAAATGTTCTCGTAGCCATTTGCCACAACCACTTTCTGCACAAAGCAATTGGCATTATTGGCTACCGTTCCTGCTGAAGTGGTGTCGTGAACAACATATCCAAACCGGTTTTTACTGCTGCTTGCCCATGCGCACAATTCTGTTTTCTGGTCATCGGTCAGTTCGACCAGCGAGTTAAACAGGATCCAGTTCTGGTTGACGTTGATGATGTTGTTCATCGTGTCTGTCAGAGTTACCGCATCAGAACCCGGTGATACAATCGCTGCGGAATCCTGCGTCAGTAATAACCCGGCAGCCAGAGCGCCAGCAGAGGCATAAGACACTTCACTCTCTGCGCCAGTAGTGGCAGAGCGAATGATGAATCGGTTAGCGATTGGCAACCATTCAACCACCACCTTGCTTGCACCAATTCCAACCTGCAACCTGGACGCAATGTCACTAAAACTTGTGGCTGTGGACAAATCAATTGATGTGCTGGTAGTCGACTCACCGTCAATGGAAAGGGTGATTGTTCCTGCTGGAATCGCTTTCAGTGTTGCCAGGGAAACACCTTTCAGGTTGCCGGACAGAAGATACCCAGCCACTGGTGAAGTAACAATACGATACATCAGCAGTTCACCAGGAATAACGGATGAGTTTTCGTATCCGTTAAAATACTGTTGTGCGGCGAGGAATTCTTTCGATTCACTCCCCATCAAAGCTGATACATCAGATGAGGAGTAATAAGATTGTACCGCGCCAACCGGGATAAGCTCGTTATCGGTCAGCATCAGGCCGTTAGCATCAACCGCAGAACCGGCAGGCGTAACGACATTGGGCGTGATATTAAAATCTACAGATAAAGGTATTGTGCTCATGGGCGGTTATCCACCTGTTCAATTGAAATTTCTGCTTTGTCGAAATAGTCCTGCTGGAACGACACTGTGATGTGTGCTTGCAGTGACAATGTCAGCGTCCATCTTTCTTGCCACTGACTCTCGGCGTTGATCATCGGCGCCTGAATGGCAGGAGATGAGTAAAGCGGCGCAAGCCGTGCATCAATAGCCTTGATGATGTCGTAGCCATATCCACTGGTGAATGTTGTTTCCAGTGCAATAGCTCTATCCCCTGCCCCCTGACCATAGATATCTACCTGAATATCAGCCTGGCGAACTTCCGTATATCCCATGGTGCTTGTGTCCGGAGAGCCGGTATCTTGTTTAAGCTCTCTCGTAGTGGATAGCCTGGTGAATCGCAAAGGGGTCAGGATACAGAACTGATCTTTGGGCATTGGTACACGGTTAGCCTGAGCCTGCAGGCATTTACCAGCGATAGGTTCTATGTAGCCAGCAAGTACATCGATAATATTATCGACAGTGAAATCATTCATGGGCTTACCTGCAATACAGCAATCAGCCGGCACCAGTCAGGCCACAACTCTATTGGCTCAACAACAAGCCATTGTTCCCCGTTAATCACGAAGATATCTCCGCCCTGCTCCAGTTCTCGCTGCACACTGAAGTAATTACCATTGACGTAAATCACTTTTGCCAGCCCCTGAATATTCAGTCCATCGACGTGTTGCATGTCGCCGCGACTGATTGGCTGTAGTTGAATGGTAACGTGCTGGTCAGGGAGATAAGACGGAATCGGCTTGCGACCGGGGCCGATAGTTTCACCTGCATACTTTTTCAGGATTGCCGGGATGTTAGGGTTAATGCTTGTGATCGCGTTATTGGCTATCTGTCTAAGATTCAATTTCGCTCACCTCATAGCTGACGCTTTTTTGCATATCGCCTGTATCAATTAGTGGCTTATCGAACCCCTTGCGGGCAATTGTTATCGGAGATAGCGGTGGGCTTTCAAATGCCCTTATGGACTCTTTGATATCATTAACAATAGTGGTGCCAAGTATTGAAAATATCTCTCCAATATCATCGCCGCGTTCAATCAGGAGTGCTGTTTGCTCTTTCCATTCTTCTTCATGCTCTGCGATTGCATTTCTAAAAAAAGGTCGAGGAGGCTGATTATGAGCCGGATTCCCAAACTCGTTGGTCGCGGCAACCATGGGAACCGGGATTACACCGCCGTAAGTTGCCCCCTCAAGGAAGCCAACCTTTAGCTGAATGTTGGAAAATTGCTTTTCAACCTCATCCAGTACATCCATCACCTTATCCATCAGTACCTCCGGTAATACCCATACGGGTAATTTGATGGAGAATGCCCGCTTATATACTGGAAGGTGCGAAACGGCGCCGTAGCATTCCAGTAATCAGCCCCGTACTTTGTTTGCATGTACCATGCTGAATTTGCTGTTACCCCTGGCATATCCGCATGAACGCTAACCGAACCCTCTGAAGCACTGTCGATTCTTCCAACCAATCCGGATGGAGACTGCCCATTTGCTCCTGAATACAAACAGGCGATATGGGCAACCAGCATATTCAGCAGCATTGAGCGTACAGCCAAATCCGACACACGACTTGAGTCTGTGTTATCGAGATAAATGGTTGCTTGCGTGAAATACTGCTGAAGAAGTGCGTCGTCGACAGATGAGAATTCAGGATAGCGTAGCTTAAATGCGGAGGGGTCAAATATTACGACGCCCATTTGCTGCTCCCGCTATTTTTCGTCAGCCTTTTTTACGCCCGGAGCCGGATTTTCCGGGTCAAGGCCTTCGAGGCCAGTTTTTGATTCTTTCAGATCTTTACCCTGCGCATTCAGACTGCGAATATCTTTCTGAATGAAGATTGCATTGTTCTGAATATACGCGGCATCCTTATAGGTCTCGATGAACTTATCCATGAAGTCTTTCTCGACCATGGTAACTCCGAAAGCCCCCTCAGGAATTGCACCATCAAGACCACGGAGGGCGGTTGTTGCCGCCCCGTTCAGGATTACTGTTTTGCCATCCAGAGTTACCTGAAGGCCATTTGGCAATTTGCAGCCAACGCTTACCATTTCTGCCATGAATTAAACTCCCAACATGCTTGCAAATGCCAGCGGCTGGCGAATGATTGCGCCCCAGGTGCCACCGGTTTTCTTTTGTTTGTACGCGGACAGGTCAACAACAACCGGATGCGCACGCATTTTTTCGGTAAATGCGCAGTAGCCGGTGTCCTGACCATCCAGATCGTCGGCAATCAACTGAACCAGTTCGCCGGATTCGGTTTTGTACTCAACAGCAGTGACAACACGCAGGTTCGGGAAGTTTTTCTTCAGCTGATCAGACACGTTGACGTTGTACATGTTGGTCTTGGTCAGGTTTGCTTCTGACTCTGGACTCATCGCCAGCGTCATCTTGCTGTCCCGCTCAACGTACCCCTTGGTCTGCTTCACTAACTGCATGTAAAGCGCCTGGATATCGTCATACACCGCCTGACCGTCTTTAGTTGCCCAGGTAGTTCCACTGCCAGTACCCGTTGCGCCCGGGGTGATTGATGCCGGAAGGTTAGGGTCATTCAGAATGCCGTAGTTCTTCAGACCAGCAACGCCGAAGAAGTAGGACTTGTTCTGAAACTTATTCAGGGTCAGCGCAGAAGCCGTATTCAGTTGTTGAGCCCATGCAATGCGGCCTTCACCGTAACGGTCAAGTTCCAGCTCACCCCACTGAGTAATGGTCTGGTACAGATAGGACTCACGAGCAACCCAGTTGACGTTAGCATTTACCTGCCCATTATTGTTGTAGTCACCATAACTGGAAACCTGACCCGTTGATTCCACAACCGGGAATTGTGCGGTCATGGTGGTCCAGTCTCCCTTCTTCGTTTCCCCCAGAATTTCCACCGCTTTCATCGGAGTGACAAGGATGCGAATCAGTTCCGGGTCAACGTAATTAGTGAAGTACCATGGAATGCCAGAGTTGCTGGTTGTTACCAGTGAAGGATGAGAGTCCATTGCATAGGAATAGCTATTAGCAACAGCATCCGTCAGATAGGCTTTGGCTTCCGGAAGGATTACACCGTAATCTCGCTCAGCCATAGCTTTATGTTGTAAAAATTCTGCGTTATTCATGTATTAGCTCCAGGTGCCCATCTGAATCAATTCGCCAGCCACGCCAGCACTGCCAACAACAAATTTTGTTTCAACGTAATCCGAAATTGACGCCCCTGCATCGCCAGCGGTAATGGTTCCATCTGACAGTTTGGCGAAAATCTTCTGCCCTACAGTTGCCGCACCGGCAGTTTTCACCCAGTAGTCACCAGCAGTCATCAATGTCATCTGAACTCCAGGCTGAATAGTCATAGATGATTCACCAAGCCATGTGGTGACAGACGCCTGCCCTTCCCGATGAACGAAACCGGCAGGAGCACCGGTTCCAGTGTTATTGACAACACCATTTCTTACCCATGCAAAGCGACCAACAACAACCCCATTTACACCGGCAACAAGAGCTCCCTCACCTGCAAGAAGACTTGCTTTAGGGTTAGCTGAAGCGAAATCTCCTTCAACTCCCGGCGCCTGTTGCTGATTAATTACACTTTGAAAGCCACTCATTTCTTAGCTCCGTTTCAGTTTAGTTGCGCCAGGAAATGCCTTGGCGAAAGAATTGGTTGCGGCAGAATCCATACCCATACCATGAGATGGTTTGCGAACTACCGCTTTCTGGCTGATAGCAAATTCAACCATCGATTTAAGTGCTGAAGGATGAACGCCTTTATGTTCAGCACCAATTGAATCAAGAGCAAAGCGATAAATAGACTCTGCGGAATCCATAGCTACCAGACTCACATCACCAACCAAAGCGCGAACGCATTCTCGAGCCTCATTGGCTTGACGGATACGCCCCATCACATTCTCTTCAGCTTTTCGAATTAATGCGGCATCCATAGCTGCTTTATTCTCATCATCGTCTTCATCCTCGGCAGTCTTTTTATCCTTGCCGTCATCATCTTCGTCTTCCGCTTCTTTGCGGTCACGATCGCGATCCTTTCGCTCACGTTCTTCACACTCTTTTAGTTCATCCTCTTCACGTTTCAGACGCTCTGCTTCTGACTCATTATCTCTCTCGACCTGAGTGGCTTCGTCTTCAACAACCTTTTGCACTTTCTTTTCCACTTCTTCTGGCTTCTCATCACTGGCCAGCATCGGCGTGATAACTGCCATTAACTTTTTAGTAAGTTCTGACATTGATTTCATTCCTGTTGGTATTGAATCCCCGACAACAACGTCGGATCCGGCTCTTCCCTCTGTTACGAGAGCAACGTGGTTCCCGACGATATCGCGCATTACACCATCGTATGGCTGGCCTTCATGCACGCCGGGGGTCATGTCAGCTACATATCTGTAGGCCGACGAAAGTTCTTTCTTCTCGTCTGTCTCGATTCCAGCGATAGAATCTGCGTCCCATACGACAAGCGAGTTCTTGAGATAAGTCCCGTCAAACTCAGCATCAGTACCAGTAGAACCAACCACAGCCATCTTCTGAGGGTCTGAAGCAGTAACCGGAATGTGTTCGTTAAGGAGCGGGATGTTGTTGAATGTAGATGCTGCTTTGGCTAACTCTTTCGGGTCGCGAAGCAGGTGGTAAACTTTGTCAGGCTGTAAACCTAGCGATCTGTAATTAGGAATTTCACGTCCATAATAAGGGCAAACGTTAGCCTTACTGATTGGCGTCACTTCGATATGCAAACGCCCATCCTTATCAAAGGAGCGCACCGTTGCCTTGTCGAATGCCAATCCGTGATATCCCCATTGCCAGTCGCCTTTAACTTTGCGTAATGGCATGCATTTACCTTTCGGCAGGCAATAAAAAAGCCGCAGTAGCGGCCATTATTTCCTCTTGGACATAGCTATTTTCAGCATTGCAATCATTAAGCAACCAAAAATCAACACTAAGCCCAGAGACCATAAAACCTCAATCATTTTCTATCTATCCCAGGGATAACAGGAGACCACGTACAACGGCAGTTGATAGCCTCTCCCGGCAGCACCCATTCACCATCGAGATACAGCCCTCTATCGAGGTCGAACTCTTTACCGTCAGCTTTCACATGTGATGGCCTTGGCTGCTTCCCGGCGTGTGAGTGACGCCAGATTCCTTTGGTGATTCCTAACTTCTTCTGCCGTTCAGACTGAATTACCGCTGTAGCTTTGTTGTTCTGATCGCGTGCAATCGTCTCAGCGCGTCTGCGTGTAATGCCATATCGCTTAACCAGTTCATCAGTGAGATAGCCAAGGTCACGACCGCGGCTGACAGACTGCATGACTATCGTCTCAACCTGTGTGTGATAGTGTTCAGGTATGGATTTAATCAGGTTGACGTTCTCGTTAACGACAGCCTGCATCACGTTCTTAAGCTCGTCATTCATTGTGAACTTAACGGTAAATCCGCCAGCCTTTAACGCTGAGTGTAACGAAACGTCGGTGTTGCGCAGTGTCTTATCAACGAAGCGATCAGCCAGTTTCTTAGCCAGTTCATTGAATTTATGCTCCCACTGCTTACCTAGTCTGGACAATCTGCGCTTTAACTCATTCGCAGGGCTGGAATCCATCGCCATGTTGTTTTTGTATGCACCCTCAAGCCAGTATCGGTATGACTTATCCATCTCCCTAACCAGTTTGAGAAGCTCAGAGCGATACCACTCATGAACTCCGGCATTAGCTCTGACTGGACGAAGGGTTTTCCGGGTCTTCGAATCCTTCTTCGACGGACTCGTTTTCGTGCTCTTCTTCGTCATATTCAGATTCCATCATGTGGTATGGGCTGGCCTTATCCGACTGGCGCATGCTTCTTATTGCATCAAGGTCGAACACGCCAGCTTCGGCATAGTTCTTATCAGCCTCAGACTGATGTTTCATGATCTCGGCTTTCTCTGCTTCTGTAAGCTCGTACAGCGGCAGGAATTCAAAATCAATGTCAGGGTCAATCTCGCCAAATTCATTCAACTGGATAACATCCAGCACTGTTTTCAGCGGCACCCTGAACAGATTCTCCTGCATGGCGTGTATTGAGTCATAGAAGACGCGGATTTCGCCATCAGATGAAGCGTTTAGCCCGTTAGGAGTGATGCCAAGGAGCTTAACCAGAGGAATGCTTGATACCGATGCCATTTGTTCCTGCGCTTGCGCCTGAAGAGCATCAACTCCGGACAGACTTGTCACAAACTGGAAGAATTCTTCTCCATCCTTATCAATAAGGAACATTCCGCGATTGTCGCGAACCTTATTAAAGAGTTCGGCACGCATAAACAGGTTTGGGTCTGCAATTCCAGACAAGGCATTCTGCATGTTCGTCTTCAGCCCGTAGACCACAAACGAATGAACCAGATCGCTAACGCTGTCACGTGTTCTCAACCAGTTCTGCACGTATGGCTCTGCCATCTGACTCAGCGACAAGCCGCCGAAGTTGTACGCCGCTTTGAGAATGTCTGGCACCTGGCGAGAAATCATTGTCAACATGCGACTGGCGTGAACCGTGCGCCCCATGACATACCATTCAGATGGATTGAAGAAGTCAGGGCTTAGAGGATTGTCAGCGTTATACACGCCCGGGTAAGTCCACATGGCCTCGATAACGCGGAAACCATTCAGGCTTCCTTTGGTAATCTTGCGCGGGCTGATATAGAGCTTCTTATCCAGTTCGTCGGGAACCAGCCAGGCTGAGTTACCGCTTGGCGTCTTCACGTCGATATAAATCTGTCCGCGCCCGAAGTAACCGTCATGTTCCGCTGCCTCGCGAAACTTCTCTCGCACTCTGAAACGCTTTAATGCGTCGTCAAGCTGGCGAATCTTATCGGCCTTGTCGTCACCATCGTCTTTACCTACATGCTTCAGCTCAATCCATTTTCGCGTCATCTCTTCTGCTATCGTGCCAGTAATCTTGCGATACTCCGGCAACTGAGCAAGTTGAGACAGATATGGGTAGCCAGGAAATCCACCGTAGCCATATGCGGTAATGTTTGCTGAATTAAGGTAACTGTACGGTGTGGAGTCCATCGCCAGAGCTGACTCCCCAATATGTTCAGGAATAACGCCAGGCGGGGGTACGTATCTCTCAATTCTGCGCAATGCCTCGCCTTCATTTTTAATTCGCTCCTGTTCGTTAATAATCGCAAGAACATTCGCCAGAGACATTGGCTGTTTCGCCTCTTCTTTCTTAGGCTCAGATTTTTTCTTTCTCAAAAAATTAAACACTATGCCAGCCTCAAAAGTTCTTCAGATATACGTAACGGACCATTGCCATTTTTCATCTCATCGATGGCATCCATCATCGGATCAAGCTGGTCGTCGTGCGTATTGAAATCAGGATTAATAGCTTCCATCTCGACGAGGAAGTCGTTGATGAATGGTGCGTTGCTGGGGAGTTTGATGTAGCCGGACTCAATATAACCCTGCACGTCCATCAGTCGCGTGTACTTATCCTTATCGCGCTGAATTGCTTTGATGGGGCATATCGCTTTTTTACGGATGTTCTGTATCAGGCCTGTGCCAGATGACTTGTCCTCTATCGCCATGTGGCGAAGTGGCCCATTCTTTAGAGTTTTGCACTTTTCCCAGAATGCAACAGCACGGCGCTGTAATTCATCGGCCTCCCATTTGCCGCGAATCATGTCTATCAGGTAGATATACCCGTCAGTGCCAAGTCCCCAGTGCTCGAATACTGAGAAGTCGTTTACCTCTTTTGTTTTCTGTGCGGTGTCTCCATAGACGGCACGCCATTGCATAGGAGGGAGTACCGAATATTCACCAAACCATTCAGACTTAATAAGTCCCCCGCCTTTGGCGGTTGGTCGTTGCTGATAAAGAGCATTCCATACAAGGGAACCGCGCTGTTTGCATTTCTCTACGAACTCTCTCGGCATGCGCTCAGGGAACAGAATTTCACCGGGATTGCGCAGTCGATATACGTTACCGTTGAGTTCATGGATCTCCTCCTTTTCAGCCTCCATAGGGAAGCTAACTACGCGCCAGCGTTCCCCGCCCTCTTCAGCTAGTTTTAATAACTGTCCGGCGAGATCGTTTTGATGCCAGCGTGTCAGAATGATGACGATGCCGTTTATCTTCGGGTCAACACGAGTGAAGAATGTCGTGTCATACCAGTCCATCACCGCTTCCTGGTAAGTTGGAGACGATGCGGTTTTGTAATCTTTCGCGGGGTCATCAATAACCCCAATATTCATACCCTGACCGGTGATACCACCGTTAACGCCAGCAGAACGATATGAGCCGCCGTGTAGTTCGCCTTTGGCATCAACGGGTTCCCATAGCTCGGTTTTGTTGATACCGCCAGCCAGACTACGACCGGAAGGAATTTTTACATCAGGGAAAACATCAGTGTACTTGTCAGAGGTGATAATGCGTTTAACGTCACGGCTCATTCGGTCTGACAGGTCAGAAGAATATGAGCACGAGATAATGTTCCATGATGGATGCTGTCCTAACACATACGCTGGGAAGCGGCGAGAGCACAACTCACTCTTTCCTGAGCGCGGAGGAGCAAACACCATTAACCTGGGCATGTTTCCGGCTTTAACTTCATCCAGGAAGTAATCCAGCTCAGCACAAAGCAGCTCGTTAAACCAACCTGTTTCGTATTGCGGATTAGTGTACAAAGTGAAATCGAGAAGGTTTTTTCTTGCTGAGCGGATAGCCAGCTCTTTGTGCAACTCATAAATCTGAGCGTTTCGATTCAAGCTGATTGGAGCGCCTGCCATTACCAAGCTCCTTCAGTTTCTCTTCAAGTAACTCTTCTGACATATCGGCATAACGAACAGGCCCGCCATCAGCGCCAGTTATTTCTGTAGATGTTTGCTCTTTAAACGCCTGAACAGAAACATGCTTACCAAGAAGTTCGAGGTTTTTGACCTTATCAGGCCATTTGATTTTCTTCAGAAGTGCGGCACTATCTGCGGATACCATCTCCACAACATCCATTCCTGATAGCGTGGTGCGCCATACCTTAGGCCAGTCTTTAATGGGTTTTAGCTCACCGTTTTGCAGGAGAATGTCAAGCACATCCATCTGGTCGATTTCAACCAACCTACGAAGAACATAGGCGGCATCTATACCCGTCTGCTCAACGCGGGCGGATTTAAGTTCAGCAACGAATTTTTGAACATTAACATTTGCTAATAATCGAGATGCCTGCTCATTGGCGGTCTTCTCGCTGTAGCCCGCTCTGATCGCTGCCTGTGTTCCGTTCAGATCTTTCAGGTACTCACGGGCAAACAGCTCTTGTTTGTCGGTGAGCTTTGCCATTATTTGTGCTCCGTTTATCCGTTAAAAGGGATATCAGTTAAGTTATCCCGTGTAGGGTATAAGCCATTGTCGAGACCACTCATTGAATGGCCTCTGCAATAACCGATGTCTTTCCATCAGTCCGCCACCACAAAGAATCTTTTTTGCCATAAGGCAGGAGGTTCATCTTTCAGTGGCTGCCAGTGTTATTTCCCCACTTACTGGCTTGGGTTGTTTCGCTGTACTGCCGTTAATTAGTGACCAGAAATTAACTCCGGTTTCATTATCAAGCCCACCCGTAGATGGGCTTTGTAATGGCTACTTCACTTTTGCTTTTGCTTTTGCTTCCGCTCGCTTACGCCGGCGCTCTTCTTTCCTCTCGGCTTTTGCCATGTCCATGAATGCCTGCATGATCGAGTTCCGCATCATGTAGCTAACAAAGTGATGATTGACACAGCCGTTGAGGCGCAGCTGCTCGCCAAACTCATCCACCGAGGCCAATGCTTCCATCATGCCCTTCTCGCCTTTCATGAACTCTGAGAAGTCGCGCCCCGCTCTGGAGGCGCATTCAATGACACGATCACTCATCCCGGAAGCCCGGGGATCGTAATCTGCAGCTGGTTAGCCAGGGAGTTAATCTCAGCGACCAACACTGGCTTCGTATAGCGCCATGCTGCCAGCCCTTGTCCGCAGAAGCTCGCCATGTCTTTCTTCTGGTCAAACTCATGACATTTCATGTTGAGCTGCGCACTTAAGCTGTTGCGATGCTGAAGTTCTCCGGTGAAGTAGTCATCGAGGACTTTATAGGCCGCGTACTTGAACCCGGGGTTTAACCAAGCCGCATAATCGTAAGCAACAAACTTCCCGCCATATGTTCCACCGTGTACACCGCGCTCAGTAAAAACCACAGATTCGTGGTTTTTCTCCAGCTCGGCTAAGAACTCTTTGGTCTGCTTGTTTCGCAGATAGTGGTACGGCGATTCAGATTCACTTTTACCACTGGCTTTCCACATGTCAGTGAGGCAGATCATGCCATCTTCACCGATACGAATTGGTTGATTGAAGAGGGTTAATGATTTCATAGCGTGTACCTACTCTTTGAAATGAACCTTTGCCGCACAGGAAACCAGCCCACCGAGGCTCGCCAGCACTAACTGGTATCCTCAAAGGCCCATTCCAAAAGGGCAGGTTCGGTGTAAAAAACATGCGTTGCGGTACGCATTTATTGCAAAAAGCCCCGCATCGCGAGGCTCATTAAATTGACTTTGTGATTTGCAAAAAAAATTATTTCAGGCATTGCGTCCTGATGTACTCCTGAAGCGTTCTCAGTGCTGTTTGGTCACGGATAATTCCGTCCCGAACACCGAGAACGTTTCGTCCAGCAACTGGAGAGAGTTCGACGGTGGCATCATTGCCCATGCCGGAGGCGCCGGAGGTTTCGGCTGAGGATGGCACAGGGCATTTTCCTTTGACGAGCACCCTGCCACCATTATCAAGCTTGCGCCGAAGAGCATCATTTTCAGCTTTCGCATCAGCTAACTCCTTCGTGTATTTAGCATCGAGTGCATCAGCAGCACGCTGGCGTTGCTGCATGTCAGTAATGGTGGCGGTCGCCTGCTTCAGCTCACTGACTTTTTTATCGCGCTGCTCTTTGTAGGTCATGGCGTTATCACGGTAATGATTAACCGCCCACGACAGGCAGACGATGATGCAAATAACCAGAGCGGAGATAATCGCGGTTACTCTGCTCATTGTTGCCCCCACAAACAGACTTCACGCTCAATCTCACGGCGAGTCATCAGCCCTTTCCATTGCTTACCGCCAGCGTATGTCCAGCGCCGTAGCTGATCACATGCGCCTTTGATATCGCCCTGGTTTATTTTGCGAAGAAGCGTCGATGTTCTGAAATTTCCAGCACCAACGTTGTAAACGAACGAGTAAAGAGCGCCGCGCGTTGTTTCCGGTATATCGACTTTGATGTACGGGTTAATTTGTCTGGCGACCGTGGCAAGGTCTTTATTCAGGAGGGCTTTGCATTCTGCTTCGGTATACGTTTTACCTAGCATGATGTCTTTTCCTGTATGCCCGTGACATACAGTCCATACACCAACAATATCTTTGTATGGTATGTAGCTGACACCTTCCAGACCATCGTTACCACTTGGGCCAGTGATTAACACAGATGCTATAGCAATAGCCCCGCCACCAATAGCAGCAGCAACGGCTTTTCGTAATGATGGAGGCATTATTCACCTCTCGCAGCCTTTCGTCTGTCTTCTCTGATTTTGAAATACAGATTTGTCAGATAAGTGAGAAAACCCAACACAAGGCTTCCAAGCACTCCAATCGCAGCCCACTGTGATGGACTGACCTGATCCAACCACTGCAAAAACCAGTATCCCGCACTACCAGCGGATGTCCCGTAGGCAATGCCAGTTGAGATTTTGTCCATTGATTTCATAGCAACGCCTCCGCCAGTAACGGATTGCGTAGTTCTTATATTGGGAAGGGGGAAAAGAAGGCCGCAGCGTAACTATCACTGATGAGTTCAGGATAGCCAGTGGCTACGGCTCAGTTATGGTGCTGGTTAACGGACTTGAACCGCTACCCATTCGCTTACAAGGCGACCGCTCTACCATTGGAGCTAAACCAGCATATTTGGCGGGACAGCGTGGACTCGAACCACGATAAGAAGGTTAACAGCCTTCCGTAATGACCTTTATACGACTGACCCAAATAAAAAAGCCACCGTTGCAACTTAAGAGTCACTAACGGCAGCTTACCTGCTAATTATGGCTAAATGGATAATTGCATGTCAAGGCTTTTAACAGCAACATGCTTAACTTTCTCAACACGTTTGCGCATTTTGAAAGCATTTTGCATTGGCTGGTATAAAACAAATAATGACGCTTTCAGGATGTCGTCAATTTCGTTTCTACAGGTTGCCAGTGAAGGTTTTCTCCATCCCTCACCACCACGCCCACACATCTTGCGTGGCTTTGCAGTCGCGTGATAGTAGGATGCAATTGCTCGCTTAGATGAACCATGAGCGTAGTAGCTGAGGAGGATGCCAAAGGCTTTCTTGTCAATGTACATGACGGAATCGACGACCTGAGAAATCAACATTCCATCATCATCATTACACATTGGCCTTGTCATAACTCTTCCCGGCTCTACGCTCTCCATGAACTTCGCTATTACGCTGCTCATGCGCTTTTCCAGACGACCTGAATAAACCCATGCACCCCACAGTTCAAGCCAGCCATTTAGCCACTCGTGCTGCTCTTTGGTGAGGTTTAGTTCTCTTATGCTCATCGTCTTCCCCTCTTGCCCTGTTTGACCATCAGGACGCCGTTAACTATTACGTGACGCTCACCTTTGCTGTATCGGTTGTACTTGAGCACTGTTCCTCTTGCACAGGAAAGCATCCTCGCCACTTCGGTCTGATTGCCTCGTGTCTGGATAAGAAGCTCTGGTATCGTTTGAATTGTGGCGTTCATGCGTTCTCCAGTTCGGTGATTTTTATTCCAAGCCGTCCGCCTGGTACTTTCACACCACGAATTACGCGAATGTCATCGAATTGCTCGTCGTCTTCCGCAAATCCGGCGTGGATAAGGGAGTCGAGTAAACCTTTCAGGATGTTATCGAGGTCGCGGCGGCGGGAGTCTGGAACGTCTGCGATGACTTTGATGCGGAGTCGTGATTTGGTGAAAATATCTAACTTAAGTTGGCGGATAATTTGCTGAACGTCTTTTCGGTATTTCTGGACTTTATCGCTGATGTAGTATTGGCTTCCCCGTCTTCGCCAGTAGGTATTCACCGACGGCGGGTATGGAAGCACAAACTGATATTCGTTCATGACTTAATCTTCCCCTCCTTCAGCAGTATCGCCTGCGTCCTGATCACGCCTTCGAGGTGGTAAAGTCTGGCGTCTTTGTTGTCGAGATTATGGGTGCGTCGGTCGATCTCCGCGTGGCAGTCACTACAAGCCCATGCGCCGATCAGGTCGTCAGGTTTCATTCCCGTTCCGCAAATTCCAGCCATTCGGTAATGTGCCAGAACTGTAGTTTCAGGATTGCCATTGCATACGCCGTAAATACGTACCTGGCATTCTCTGCCGCGTGCTTCTTTGCGTAGGTTAGCCATTAAGCAGCCTCCCCTGTTACTTTCAGCATTCCGTTATCGAGCAGCTTTCTGGTCAGCCACTGTTGACCACGCCCGGTGATTTTTGTGGTGAACGATATCTGTATTCCGTGATTTGTGTTGACCGCTGTTTCTTTCACTGTGAAATAGCCGCGATCCATATATTCCTGCATTGGCACATTGCGCCGGGAACCTGAAGCAATAAGGATTTTGTGATCGCGCATCCACGCAAACAGTTTGTTTGGACCAATTCCAACAACCTTTGCAAAGTTTCCAATCAAAATTCCGCTGGCCTCGCCAACGCGATCGGCAAACTCAACTTTAGGTGCGGCAATTGCGAGCTGGTTTTCCAGTTGCATTTTCTGCTCAGCAAGGTCAGCAGCAAGGCGCAACGCTTCCGGTAGCGTTTTTGGGATATTAACCACAGCTTCTTCAAGCTCTCGCCATCGGTCAACAAGGCGAGCGGTGAACTCTGGCGACAACTGGGCAACAACAACAATACTATCTCGCTTACCTTGTTCGCCTTCGAAGACGTAATGCTCGTACTGAACATTGAACCCTAAGTTATTGATTTTTTCGGAAACCTCAATTTGAGGAAGCCGGATAACACCATTTTTAGCCAGCGTTTCGATGGTACGTTTCACATTGTCATGACGCTTACCCACCAACTCAGCGATTTCAATGCTTGTCATTTTGATGGCATTGCCATTTATTAACTCATTCATCGTCTTCTTCCTCGTACATTGAGCTATTCGGATCGCTCATCAGTTCTGCACAGCAGTGCTCACACACGTGAACTTCCAGCACATGCAGCTTCTGACCGCAGTTAGCGCACGTTAAAGCTCGCTCGACGCTTTCTTTCTGGTATTGAATGGATTGGGATGGGCTAAGCATTATTGGCGTCCTGCAGCATGAGAAAGACAATCATGGCGGCACGGAGTGGATTGTCATATGCGACACCAACATTCGGTCCTGCATCATCAAACAAGTCCCTTGCGTTGTCTGTGGCGCACGGCATTGAGGGATTGTCTAAAATTATGCTGATGTTGTTTTCAGTGATAATCGGCCATGCGTCTGCTGGGTTTACGCATGGGTTAAATGATCCGCGCTCAACTTCTACTTCAACTGCGTCTCCGTTTACAATGTCTCCCTCAAATGAGACAAACACCATATCGCCATTCTCACCTTCTTTGTAATCCGGTGATCCGTTATGAATGGCTTCGAATACCGCCACGTTAATTTCAAAATCACTTAACTGTGAATAATCCATTGTCATTTCCTCGCACGATGTCTTAGCCACCGGATATCCCACAGGTGAGCCGTGTAGTTGAAAGTTTTTACGTCAGATTCTTTTGGGATTGGCTTGCGTTTATTTCTGGAGCGTTTCGTTGGAAGGTATTTGCAGTTTTCGCAGATGATGTCGGTGATACTTCGTCGCTGTCGTCTCATGCCGCCCTGTCTCCCCATCGCGCTTTCCATTCGAGAGCCAGTCGCGCTTCGTCCGACCACTTAACGCCACGCTCTGTACCGAATGCCTGTATAAGCTCTAATAGCTCTGCAAATTCGCTTACACGCATCCTGCTGGTTGACTGGCCTATTACCACAAAGCCATTCCCGGCAAGGTTAGGAACAACATCCTGCTGCTTTAATGCTGCGGTAAACACACACTTCCAGCTTTCTGCATCCAGCCAGCGACCATGCCATTCAACCTGACGAGAGACGTCACCTAAGCAGGCCCATAGCTTCCTGTTTTGGTCTAAGCTGCGGTTGCGTTCCTGAATGGTTACTACGATTGGTTTGGTTGGGTCTGGAAGGATTTGCTGGATAGCTTGAATGGCGTTCTGCTGATGGATGGGGCTTCTTAGTTCAAACGTTAGTTTCCTCATGGGATGAACTCCAGTTTGCGATGTTAAATTCCCATTTAATTACCTTTGCATACCCAATTTTGAACCCATCAATACCTATCCACCGCTTGCCACTCCAATAAGCTGTACCACTTTGCTTGAAATGATGTGGATGCCTAGATTGAGTGGTCACAGTTACAGGTAAATATGTCTTCGGGTATTCCCCATTCCCTGGATAACCAGATTTAATTTTGCTCATTGATACCCTCTCTCACTTAATAACCTCCACGCTTCGTTAAACTCTTCTCGAGTTGCGCCGGATTTTCTTTCTTCAAACATCATGCATTCGCTGATGTCTCCCCATGACTTTGGTCGCTTTTCAGCAAACAGATCATCCCATTCGAATACCCAGCGGCCTGATTTTCGGTAGTGGTAAATGGTCAGCCATGTTGTGCTGTTCGCTGGATACCCATAGAGAACTTCGACTTTTTGATCACGGTCTTTATGCTTTTTCAGAAGGATAAAGCCAGCAACCAGCGAAGCTCCGGCAAGAATGATTATTGGAATTTGCCAGTCAGCCACACTTCCCTCCCCCCCCCAAATAAAAAGGCCTGCGATTACCAGCAGGCCTGTTATTAGCTCAGTGATGTAGATGGTCATTGCTTCATCTCCCTTTCCATTTCATCAATGTCAACGTCATCAGGAAGATGGGAGCAATACGCCGCTATACCATGATGATTTATCTCATACCCTTTGAACGTTACCATCTGGTGCGTAATCTCAACTTCACTCAGGAATCCGTCATCGCATAACTTCCTGGCTATTTTCGATTTGGTCTGGATTATTGGTAGTGCCTGTTCTTTCAAAGCGCATGATATTAGTGCATCCCATGCCTTTTCGAGAATGGCTAATTGTTTTTTATTCATTGCCTTACCTCCATAAGCGCCCTATTAATAAACGCCGTCATTGGATTTGCACATCCCCACCCCGTACCATCTGGATTTCTTTTAATTGGCTCCTTCTTCACTTTGCGCTTTGCATAAATAACCGTCTTCCACTTACGCTCAACAACACTCAAATGCCCTTGTTTCACCATATGCCTTGCTGCTTGAGCGATTCTGTTATTCGGTATTCCGGTGATCAGTGCTAATTCATGTGGGGAGAATTGTTCATGAGTTTTCAGATATTCCAGGATGATTTCTTTTCCAGTCACGATCTGCTCCTGTAACTATCCCATGTAAACGCAAGAGTGCACCCGCCGCCATCATTCATCCTGTCAATAACACGCTCACCAATGAATGCAGACAGTTCATCTTTGCTCTGGTTGCTAATCAGGATTGTTGGCTTCATGCGCTCGTAGCGGGTGTTGATGATTTCGAACATGATCATCTTTTCCGCCTCGCTTCCAAACTGCACACCAACCTCATCGATAATTAGCAGGTCAGGTTTAGTGAACTGTCGGATCACTTCATCCTCTGTGCGGGTGGAGTTTTTCGACCATGTTGATTTATATTCTCTGGCAATTTTCAGCGCCGTTGTGAAAATAGCTGAGCTTTGATGTTCCGTAATTGCGTGCCGGGCGATAGCCAGTGCAAGATGATTCTTTCCAGTACCAGGCTTTCCACACATAACCAGCCCACCGCCTTTCTGTAACCTCTCAGGCCATTTGCTGGCGTATGCCTGACACACCCTGAGCACTCTCTTTGCATCGTCGTTGACTGGCTCGTAGTTCTGTAGTGTGCAACCCTTGAATCGTTCAGGAATATCAAGATTATTCAACAGAAACTCGACATTGCGCTTACGTGATTCCTCGTCGATTTTAATCTTCTCTGCCTGTAGCCGAATAAGCTCATCTCTCATGCATTCCGGGCATTCGCTAGGTCTTGAGGCAAACTTAATTGGCCCAGTAGAGTAACGGTTACGCTGCTCAAACTCACCATGTTTTTCACAGATGCCAGTGCCAATTTCTACAGCTGTATGCTCGATAGCAATTGGCGGAGAACTCAATTCTGCAAGTTTTTTCTCCAGTTGGGAGATCTTTTCATCCAGCGTCATGTTCACTCCTGCGCCCATGAAGGCATTTCAGTTTGTCCGTAATCTTTGGTGGCAAAGTTTTCAGCCTTAAGTCCATTAGCAACCTTGCGTACCGGTCTGGATAACGCCTGCTTGTTCTGGTAGCTGAGTTTCTGGCTGGCAGTGATAAACCAGTTCTTTGGCTTCTCATGGCTAAATTCGATATCCAGCCTTTCCAGTTCGTAATTCAGGTCAATATTCGGATACAGGCGCTTCCATGCTTCGTAGTCCTTGTGGTTTAACCGAACGATATTTCCTTCGAATGCATAGCGACTTGAAATTTTATGGACATCAGCCCCACCCCCTTCACAAGTCGCGTCAGCGGCTTGGGTGTTAGAAAGGGAATCAGGAATCAGGTTAAGGGAATCAGGAATCAGGTTAAGGGAATCAGCAGGATTTAAACTGTTCTCTACTGGTTCTTGCACTGTACTTGCATGGTGCTTTTCTGGTACTCCATTGTTTTCAATGACTTGTAGTGATTCGGCATCCTCCTTCTCTTCCTCTTTATCGTCCTTGCACTGTACTTGCATGGTGCTGTTATTGTTCTCTACTGGTTCTGGTATCTCACTGGCTGCTTCTTTGCAGTGAGGGTTCTGGTGCTTTTTCCAGTTATTGATTTGGATATATGAGCCGCCATTTACCTGATATCGGTTGATGAATTTGTGACTATGAAGCTGCTGAAGCAGATCATTGCAGTCCACATCATCGAAAGGCAGTACCATTGCTTTAATTTTCTTTGGGCGATCATCCAACCGCCCTTCTTTGTCAGCAATAGTCCATAACCCGGCAAAAAGGAGACGGGCATATGGAGAACACTCAGCTAATTCATCATTGGTGAAAAAGCCTGGTTTGATATTTCTTGAACGTGCCATTTTGTCCACCTTTAGTACGGGAGTTCTTCCTGAGCTTCACGAATGCGTTCAGATACCCACTCCTTGAACGTTGTCCAGTTAGGTACTGTTTTCGCAAACTCAGTAAGTTCATCGAGATCTAAGTCGTATGAAAGCCATGCCTTGAGATAACTCATTACATGGTTTTGATTGATATATATGCGGTTTTTAAGAATTCCTCTGATGTATAGAATCCTTTGTTCTTTTGGCGGTTTTCTTTTTGTCGCTGCTATGCGAGGGATGTACTCAAAGAATTCACCAGTAAGCTCATGGGTTATTTCTTGGGTGAGTTTTTTGTCTGCGGCAATCTCAATCGCATCGAGGATTTCTTCAAGCTTATATATTCGAAGCCATCTCTTGATAGATTTTCGCCCATTGTCATTAACAGTAAATGGTGCAATGCAGTCGTCAATTTTGGTAGCGACAATATCAACAACATCGTCTTTCAGGCTCTTAAGACCATCTCGCCACTTGATCATCATCTCCAGTTGCTCTCGCTTGGTATTAAGTTCCTGGAGTTGCTGCCTTTGCTTTTCCATTATTGAGTTATCGCTGAGCAGTTTGTCGCTTTTCCCGCCATTACAACTATCGCAAGAAGTAATAAGGTTCATCATGTCGTTATCGCCACCCTTGCTAACTGGGTTGATATGGTCGACATGAAGGATGACGTCTGGCGCAGAACTCCCACAGTACTGGCATTTGAAGCCATCGCGCTTGAAAACCTCAAACCGTATTTTCTTGGTAATGCCGGAACGAATCTTTTTTACCTGGTCTGGTGTAGGTTTTTTTGCCATAATTAACTCCATAGAAAGCAGTTAAAAATCCATCTGGATTTGTTCAGAACGCTCGGTCTTGCACACCGGGCGTTTTTTATTGGTGAGTCCATCAAGCGCATACTTAAAAGCCCTGCTAATCGGGCTAATGTCTGATGCCATTCCAAAAGCACACAAGACCGAAGCAATAAATCTCCAGTCCGTTCTGCTTATCTTTGATTCATGACAGCCAATCATCTTTGCCAGACCGCGCTGGGTAAGCGTTGACAGGTTGATGAGTAAATCTGTTTCTGCGCGATCAACGTCACGCTGTGATAGTTTGCTGTAACTTGTTTGTTCCATTTCTTACTATTTCCATAGGTAAATAATCACTAATACTCATCTTTCGATGAGTGCTTAATTAGTTACCGCGTTGTCGGCGGTGCAGATTGATAAAGAGCGGATCCGCTTATTAAGCGGCTTTGTGTTCCGGTGGAAACACGTCATCAAGACTGACTTTTGCGCCTAACTTGTTTAGGCACGCAACAAGAGCACGGCATGTTTTAAGGTCTGGGAAGCGACGACCAGATTCCCAATGTCCGATAGCTCCCTGTGTGCATCCAACCGCCTTAGCAAGTGTTGTTTGAGAGATATTCAGTGACTCTCGATATTTTCGTAGGTTGCTCATATGCCCTCCATAGTAACCATGAAACAATAATACGATATGTACTTTTGGAATGCAAACAAAAAATACATCTTGTGCATGGATGATTTTAGTACAGAGCGTAATAATAAGGATATGAAAATGAAATGGTATGAACTGGCTAGATCCAGAATGAAAGAACTCGGCATAACTCAAGAGAAGTTAGCTGAAGAGCTTGGTATGACGCAGGGTGGAATTGGTCACTGGTTGCGCGGATCTCGTCATCCATCTCTTGACGAGATTGGTATGGTGTTTAAATACCTTGGTATTGATAACGTCTCGTTCAACCACGACGGTACATTTTCACCTGTTGGCGAATACTCATCTGCCCCCGTTAAAAAACAATATGAGTACCCTGTTTTTTCTCATGTTCAGGCCGGGATGTTCTCGCCTGAGCTTAGAACCTTTACCAAAGGTGATGCGGAGAGATGGGTAAGCACAACCAAAAAAGCCAGTGATTCTGCATTCTGGCTTGAGGTTGAAGGCAACTCAATGACAGCTCCGGCAGGATTGAAACCAAGTTTTCCTGATGGAATGTTAATCTTGGTTGACCCTGAACAACCTGTTGATCCTGGTGATTTCTGTATCGCTAGACTTGGTGGCGATGAATTCACATTCAAAAAACTGATCAAAGATAGTGGGCAAGTGTTTTTGCAACCACTTAACCCGCAGTTTCCAATCATCCCATGCAATGAGAACTGCAACATTGTAGGCAAGGTTATCGCCAGTCAATGGCCTGAAGAGACGTTTGGGTAAGGAGGATAGATGGCGTTCACTGACCTTGAATATCAAGCAGTAAAAAAAGAAGTTCACCAATTCATTGAAAGCATAAGGCCGCCTGAACATATCCGCAATGAACTGGATATTGTTTATAGCATCAATGACCAAACGATAGATATCGGTGAACAGCGCCCCGTGTGGCAGGGCAATCCTGGTGAAACAAACATCCTGCCATCAGCAAGAATCAAGTACATACGTTCTCTGGATAGATGGAAAATCTATTGGATGCGGAAGGATATGAAATGGCATCAGTACAGTACTGAGCTTTCGCTGACCGATGCGCTTGAGCTTGTGCGTGCTGACCCGGATTGCTGCTTCTTCGGATGAGTGAAGAGACGTTTGGGTGATGAAACCTCTTTTATCTACAATTTACAGGGCGGTAAACATTGGCAAAAATAGATGATTATCAGCCAAGCCAAATAGAAGTTGATAAAGTACTTTATTGTAAAAAAATAGTTAACTTTTCTGGAGTTAAATGGAAACAGAAACCAAGTCGCTCTGATATGTGGCTACAAGCTCATATCATCCCCTTGGATGAGGATTGTATACCTATACAAGGGCTAAAGTTTGAACTGAAATGGAAACCAGATCAGGATTCAGAACCTGATGACCCGATTTCTTACCCTAAAATAAATATTATTGCTTTCTATCATAACAAGAGGGTTTTCGCGGTAGATACCTATCACTTTGACAAACACACGAATAGTTACAAGGTCGATCATCCGAAGTACCAAGATATCATTTACGGTGCTCACTACCATGTATACTATGAAGAAGCTGGATACTATAGTGATAGAATAGCGTTTCCAATCGAAGATGACATAAACCCAGATGACCTGGTAGGGTATTGGAATTACTTCTGTAAACATCTGAACATAACTTACTCTGGGAGAATACCTTTACCACTTGAAGATGAGTCGGGGCAAATGGGGTTTGGAATATGATGTGCTCAACAGTGATCTCACAACTAGGTTTCGAATGCCATCCAATGGGCAAGACCTTGAGAATTATCAGTCCATTCACTTACTGTGATGATGGAGAGCATGTCGGTGCCTTTATCCGTGAAGTCAATGGTAGGTATTTAGTTAGTGACAGATGCGATGCCTTAATGAATATGGAGGCAAGAGGGATCTCGCTTACCAAAAAACGACTTGATGAGATACGACAATTACTGCTTAAAGAAGGCGCAGAGCTCAATGATCGAGGAGAAATCATTGCTTGGGCAACAGAAAAGGATGTCGGTGCTATTACATCGAACATAATTAGAGCTGGTATACTCGCATCAACTTTGTCGTTAGACTGGTATCAGCCAGTTCAAGCTGAAAAGTTTGAAAGTATGGTTATTGATTATCTATATCACACAGAGCTTAGAGACGCACTTTCTCTTCGTGAAAACGTATATGGCTTGAGTGGACATCAAATTACCGTCCCTGTAACAATAAAAACCGACATACCTAAATACGTTTTTACATCAAGCGTGAAACACGGAGGAAGCTGGAATAGTGCTTACTCATTGCTTGGGAAACTAATTGATCTTAAAGCTTCAAGTGAGGAGTATAACAACAGATTTGTTGTTATAGACAGCGAAGCAATTGGTGACCAAATGCAACAACTCTCCTTACTCTTCCATGAATCAAGCCAAGTTCTACCATTCTCCAAAAGAGAGACTTGGGTTAAGAGACTTGCAGCATAATACAACCCGGCCTCAGCGCCGGGTTTTCTTTTCCTCACGATCCACACACCTAATAACACAATAACCAATTGTATTTATTGAAAAATTGATAGATACAACTTGCTAAACAGTGCAATTCTGATCCCTCACATACCAAACAATTCCCCCTGCAAAAAACAAATCCATAAAATACAATATGTTATAAAAAACTAACAACATTTAGAACATTTTGTATTGACTCAATAAAGTACACATCGTACTATTTAGCCATCAGCAGGAAGCTGGAAGCCAAACGGAACAGATTGGCAGGCTCTTTAACTTCGATGGGGCGCTGACAAAGCGCAAACAGATACCAAACGAGATGGGTTTGGCGGTGATGTGAATTGCAGCTGCAACGACAGCAACCAGAAGATCAGCACCTGGCGCATCACCACCAAAGCCATTTCACATGAGGAAAATATCATGACGGTAATCGTGTACGGAAAATCAACATTTGCAGGAAATGCCAAAACTCGCCGTCATGAGCGGCGCAGAAAGCTGGCTATCGAGCGTGATGCCATCTGCAACATCATTGATTCTATCTTCGGCACAGACAGTGAGGAACCTGTTCAGGAATCCCCAAGAAAGCGTTTAAGCCTTTCTGAAAAAGCAATATCACTCGGCAACATTCGTAACCAAAATACCGACGAATGCAGTGGAAGTATTTGCCTGCCAAACGTAGCCATTTACGCGGCAGGCTACCGGAAATCAAAACAACTGACGGCGAGGTAATTATGGATTTAAGTAAATTAGAAAGCTCTTTAGAAGCATCAGTAAAAAATTTTATATCAGTAATTGATGAAAAAACTGAAGATATTAAGAAGGCAAATATTATCGAACTTGTAAAAACAAGAGCCAGTACACTTGAACATCTTCCTGATGATGTCCGGTCAGCGGCAATTCACGTATATGTAACGGCACTAAGCAATATTGAACCCCCAATTGATGAAGAATCAAGAGATATTCAGAAAAAACGGTTTGAGATGTTAGCCAGCAACATTATCGCTGGTTTCACACAACTCTTAACAAAAGAGCCTGCCAGTGAAGCTATTCGCCAGCAGGCTCAGGTAATGATTAATCAGGCAGAAACTATTTCACGTGAGCGAAAAGCATTTGATAAATCGGTTTCTGAACTTCCAGCACCTCAATAGCAGCCGCTGAACCCTCCTTCTCAACAAACTTAATAACTTCATCAAGATGCTTTTTTGCATGTGATGATTGCTCAGGCGGCATAGCAGAAACTATCGAAATGATCGCTTGCTGGAGTGCGAGGTTTTCAGTGCTCAGTTTTGAAACTCTGTCGTTTAAATCCTCAATGATTTTAACAAGAGATACATCTGACATGTGAACTCCTTCTTTTGACTGTGGAAACAACAGTCTACCCATTTCCTTTGACTGTGGAAAGTGAAGGAACCACCGAGCCTGATGTGGTTAAAAGACAGGCGCAATCTTTACTACCGCAAACCACTATTTAAGGTGATATATGGAAGAACAAGCAAACAAGATTCTCGTAGAACTACTGCAAAAAGCCAGCAATGGAATAGATGCGGCTGTTTCATTTAGCCAAGCACAGATTCCTGATGTTATCCATCAGCTTTTGATGTGGCACGCCGTATCATCAGCTGGGATTCAGGCTCTCTGTGTATTGGTGATTATAGCATGTGTTTATCTGATGATTTTTGCATGGAATAAAGGAGATGATGCGGATATTGTTCTTTTATCGCTACTTGTAACATCAGGAATAGCGATTACTTCTATTGTTGTTTTCTTCAATTATTTCGACTGGTTAAAAATTTGGCTTGCTCCAAAGCTTTACCTTATCGAATATGCAGCATCATTGGTTAAGTAATTTCAGGCCACATAGTCGGCCTTTATTTTTGGCACTAACAACAGAATAAACACTGCGCTGTGTATTCATTCCAACGAGTGAATACACGGAGCAATTTAAAGCGTAAATAAGGAGCACACCATGCAATATGCCATTGCAGGGTGGCCTGTTGCTGGCTGCCCTTCCGAATCTTTACTTGAACGAATCACCCGTAAATTACGTGACGGATGGAAACGACTCATCGACGTACTTAATCAGCCAGGAGTTCCCAAAAATGGATAAAACACTTATGGCTATCCAGACTAAATTCACTATCGCCACTTTTATTGGCGATGAAAAGATGTTTCGTGAGGCCGTCGAAGCCTACAGGAAATGGAGGTCAAAATGATTCCGGTAGAACTGGCGAAAACTCCAGAGTTAAGTCGATTAAAAAGAGAATATCACATTGCTGAGGCTCGTTACTGGCGTAAAGCGGGAGATAAATCAAAGAAACAACTTTGTTTATGGCAGGCACAAAGAGAGCGCATGAATGAGCGCGAGTTTCTTTCCTCCCCATCCGAATTACCATTCTGAGGCAAATTATGGGAACTGCGACATTAATACTCGGTGAGTCTGGCACCGGAAAATCAACCAGCATGAGAAATATCAATCCAGAGGAAGCAATACTTATAAAACCAATAGGCAAGCCGCTACCATTTAAATCAAAAGACTGGCTGGCATGGGATGCCAGAGCAAAAAAAGGAACCGTAGTTACCACTGACAAATGGGATGTAATAGTTGCCGTAATTAAGCGTGCTCACGAATACGGGAAAAGAATCGTTATTGTTGATGACTTCCAGTATGTGATGAGCAATGAGTTTATGCGTCGCTCAGAAGAAAAATCGTTTGATAAATTTACTGAGATAGGCCGCCACGCATGGGAGGTGATTAAGGCTGCACAGGATGCACCTGATGACCTGAGAGTCTATTTTCTTGCGCACACCGAAGAAACCCCTATGGGGCGCGTGAAAATGAAAACTATCGGCAAAATGCTGGACGAGAAAATCACTGTCGAAGGCATGTTTACTATAGTTCTTCGCACTCTTACCCGCGATGACCAGTTCTTTTTCACCACGAAAAACAACGGTGCAGACACTGTTAAATCCCCAATGGGAATGTTTGATTCCAATGAGATTGATAACGATCTCTCTTTCGTCGATGCCACTGTTTGTGATTACTACGGCATCAATAATGTTCATCAAATTAAGGAAAACGCCGCATGAGCAACGTAATTTTTACTTATAACGAAGAAGCAGCACTGACCGCAGGGCAAGGTGGTTTTATTAACGAAACTGGCGCTCATATCATTACCATTACTGAAGCAGAACTAAAACAATCAGAAAAAGGAGCCAAATTTATTGAGTTTTCTGGCGAATCCGACGACGGACGTAAAATCCAATATCTTAGCGTTTGTGTTCAGAAAAATGATGGAGCGGAAAATAAATTTGGCGCAAATGTCGTCCACGCCATGATGGGGTGTGCCGGGATTGGACAATTAACGCAACATATGGTTTCCGCCAGTAAATTTGTTGCTCCTGAATTTCATGGAAAGAAAATCGGGTTAGTGCTCCAGAAAGTATTAACCACAAACAAAAAGACTGGCGCAGACAGCTACCAGATGGAAATACGCATCCCGTTTATTGCACAAACAGGTCAAACCCTTAAAGAAAAGGCAGAAGGCAAGCAACCAGAAACTATCGCCAACATGGTTGCCAATCTCAAAGATAAAGACAATCGCTCTAAAAACGTAAGCCAGAATCATGCAGATGATTATGGTTACAGCCAGAACGATTACCCTCCTTTCTGATTACTGAAAATAAGGCTCCCATTATGCCAGCGCCTCTGTATGGTGCGGATGACCAGCGCAACTGCTCCGGTAGCTCCAAGGCGGAGGTGCTGGAAAATATCAAAAACAATTTCGACGCGTTTCTTGCTCTGCCACCAGAAACAAAAGCAGAACGGATGTACCGACGCGATATACAACTCGCGTTAAAAGATGAGAAGGACCGAACAAACGAAACAGCAATGAGACCGTTGCGAAAAGCGACAATAGACAAATTCCCTGAATATATCGACCCGCGCCTGCGTAATTACCGCTCACGCTATGGCGCTATCAGTAATGACTGAGGAATTTACCATGAGAGGACTTGCATACAATCCCGGCATTCTTCCGGCAGAAATGATTATTCGCCAACGCGTAAAGCCAATGCCATCGAGAGAGGAATCGCTTAAGAGAAAGAGTTTCGGTTCTGTTAATGACAACAAATATCTGAATGCGATGTTGCGCAAAGGAGGCAACCAATGAGCAAGATTGACTATCAGGCACTGCGTGAAAAGGCAGAGAAAGCAACGTGTGGTGTGTGGTCGCTCGAATATGGAGAGAGCCGATTTGATTGTGATGATGCGCTAATTCATCGTGACGTTGTTGGATATCTTCCCATTTGCAGAATTGAAGGAGCGCATCCTGAAAGCGGTTTCGATGAAGATTTCCAAATGGAACAGCAGGCCAATGCTGAATTCATCGCCGCAGCCAATCCGGCTACCGTGCTGGCGCTGCTGGATGAACGGGAAAGAAACCAGCAATACATCAAACGCCGCGACCA
>OLSJ01000311.1_pt1 | contig 41275 bp, 58 predicted proteins | sample 1672151 | NCBI WGS metagenome assembly OLSJ01 (sample SAMEA3136653, study PRJEB25190) | human gut metagenome | biome: human gut; feature: human-associated habitat; material: faeces | place: Austria | collected 2013 | reverse complement strand
GTGAAGGCGGCCGTACCGTTGGCGCGGGCGTTGTAGCTAAAGTTCTGAGCTAATTACTCGTTAATTAGTTTTGAATTGAAAAGGGCGCTTCGGCGCCCTTTTTGCATATGAAAGCTGGGACGCGAATATTCGTAATTTTATCTGTGCTAAATATCGAATTCATAAATATTACCAGATGCACATATTTTTAATGCAAATATATTAAATTTAATAAAACTTTATTTATTCAGGCTTTTTTCTGATTTTTATTTCTTTGTTTTATTCTATGTTGAAGCGTTCCATTAAAAAGTAAATAATTTCATTGAAGGACTTAATGTCTTGAAGTATTTTTTAATACGTCAAAAGGGATAATAATGAAATTAAATATATTTACCAAATCAATGATTGGTATGGGGTTGATTTGCTCCTCTTTACCAGCATTTGCTTTGGAAGCATGGAATAACCAACAAGGTGGAAGTAAATATCAGGTTATTTTCGATGGTAAGGTTTATGAAAATGCCTGGTGGGTTTCTTCTACAAATTGCCCCGGTAAAGCGAAAGCAAATGATGCAACTAACCCGTGGCGTTTAAAGCGTACGGCAACGGCTGCTGAAATTAGCCAGTTTGGCAATACGCTTTCCTGCGAAAAGAGCAGTAGCTCATCTTCTTCAACTTCAAATACGCCTGCATCCAATACGCCAACTAATGGTGGTTCAACTACACCAGCACAAGGTACTGTTCCATCAAATTCATCTGTAGTTGCCTGGAATAAACAGCAGGGCGGTCAGACCTGGTATGTCGTCTTTAATGGCGCGGTATATAAAAATGCCTGGTGGGTAGCTTCTTCTAACTGTCCGGGCGATGCGAAAGGCAATGATGCCAGCAATCCATGGCGTTATGTCCGTGCCGCTACGGCAACGGAAATCACGCAAACCAGTAATCCACAGTCCTGTACTTCAGCACCACAGCCTGCACCGGATGTGAAACCAGCACCGGACGTTAAACCGGCTCCTGATGTTCAGCCAGCCCCAGCTGATAAGTCAAACGACAACTATGCTGTCGTAGCCTGGAAAGGTCAGGAAGGTTCTTCTACATGGTACGTTATCTACAACGGCGGCATTTATAAGAACGCCTGGTGGGTAGGCGCGGCAAATTGCCCAGGCGATGCGAAAGAAAACGACGCCAGCAATCCATGGCGCTATGTTCGTGCGGCAACGGCAACAGAAATCACTCAGTATGGCAATCCAGGCTCCTGCTCTGTTAAGCCGGACAATGGTGGTGCTGTGACTCCGGTTGATCCGGCGCCGGTAACACCAGATACTCCGGTTACCCCAACTCCGGATAACAACGAGCCATCAACACCAGCGGATAGCAGTAACGATTACTCATTACAGGCATGGAGTGGTCAGGAAGGTAGCGAAATTTACCATGTTATCTTCAATGGTAATGTCTATCAGAATGCCTGGTGGGTTGGTTCTAAAGATTGCCCGCGTGGCACCAGCGCTGAGAACTCCAATAACCCATGGCGTCTCGTGCGTACAGCTACCGCTGCGGAAATGAGTCAGTACGGTAACCCGACTACCTGTGAAATTGATAACGGCGGCGTTATCGTTGCAGATGGCTTCCAGGCCAGTAAAGCGTACAGTGCGAACAGCATTGTAGATTATAACGATGCGCATTATAAAACGTCAGTGGATCAGGATGCGTGGGGCTTTGTTCCTGGCGGCGATAACCCGTGGAAGAAATACGAATCGGCAAAAGCGTGGTCTGCATCGACAGTCTACGTGAAAGGCGATCGTGTGGTGGTTGATGGTCAGGCATATGAAGCCTTGTTCTGGACACAAAATGATAACCCTGCGCTGGTTGCGAACCAGAACGCCACCGGTAGCAATAGCCGCCCGTGGAAGCCATTGGGTAAAGCACAGAGCTATAGCAGCGACGAGCTGAAAAATGCGCCAGAGTTTAATCCAGCGACGCTTTATGCCAGCGATACGCTGATTCGCTTCAATGGCGTGAACTATATTTCTCAAAGTAAAGTGCAGAAGGTTTCACCATCTGACAGCAACCCGTGGCGTGTCTTTGTTGACTGGACCGGAACCAAAGAGCGCGTAGGTACGCCGAAGAAAGCGTGGCCGAAACACGTATATGCACCGTATGTCGACTTTACGCTGAATACAATCCCGGATCTGGCTGCGCTGGCTAAGAATCATAACGTCAACCACTTCACGCTGGCGTTTGTGGTGAGTAAAGATGCGAACACCTGTCTGCCGACATGGGGTACAGCTTACGGTATGCAGAATTACGCTCAGTACAGCAAAATTAAAGCTCTGCGTGAAGCAGGCGGCGATGTGATGCTGTCTATCGGTGGTGCTAATAACGCTCCGCTGGCGGCTTCCTGTAAGAACGTTGACGATCTGATGCAGCATTATTATGACATCGTTGATAACCTGAATCTCAGAGTCCTGGACTTCGATATCGAAGGCACCTGGGTTGCGGATCAGGCATCTATTGAACGTCGTAACCTTGCCGTGAAGAAGGTGCAGGATAAATGGAAGTCAGAAGGCAAAGATATTGCTATCTGGTACACCTTGCCAATTCTGCCGACTGGCTTGACGCCGGAAGGGATGAACGTCCTGAGCGATGCCAAAGCGAAAGGTGTTGAGCTGGCGGGTGTGAACGTGATGACGATGGACTACGGTAACGCAATTTGTCAGTCTGCAAATACCGAAGGCCAGAACATCCACGGTAAGTGTGCAACGTCGGCGATTGCCAACCTGCATTCACAATTGAAAGGCCTCCATCCCAACAAGAGCGATGCAGAAATTGACGCCATGATGGGCACCACGCCGATGGTTGGCGTGAACGACGTTCAGGGTGAAGTTTTCTATCTCTCTGATGCTCGTCTGGTCATGCAGGATGCGCAAACTCGCAACCTCGGCATGGTGGGTATCTGGTCAATCGCGCGTGATCTGCCGGGCGGCACTAACCTGTCTCCGGAATTCCACGGTCTGACTAAAGAACAAGCTCCGAAGTACGCATTCAGTGCGATCTTCGCGCCGTTTACTAAGCAGTAAATTTGCTGGCGATACTTTCTGGTATCGCCGCATTTTTTGTCAATGGGCTACATTTTTGTAGCCCATTATTTTTATTCATATTTCTATTTTTTGATTAAAAAATAGTCTTTTCGTAATTGAAATAAGAACTATTTTCATTTATTTTTGAAGAAAGTATACGGGAGTCTCTATGTACGTTTGTCTTTGTAATGGTATCAGTGATAAAAAAATTCGTCAGGCTGTGCGCCAGTTTTCTCCCCACTCGTTCCAGCAATTAAAAAAATTTATTCCGGTTGGAAACCAGTGCGGTAAATGTGTCAGAGCCGCACGTGAGGTGATGGAGGATGAATTAATGCAGCTGCCGGAGTTTAAGGAGTCCGCATAAAACGGAGTGTGTTTTTTGACTTACTCGTAAGCCGTTCTACGCTTCAAAGAGTGGAAGCGAAGGAGTCAAAAAATGAAAGGTGATACTAAAGTTATAAATTATCTCAACAAACTGTTGGGAAATGAGCTTGTCGCAATCAATCAATACTTTCTCCATGCCCGGATGTTTAAAAACTGGGGGCTCAAACGTCTCAATGATGTGGAGTACCATGAATCCATTGATGAGATGAAACACGCCGATCGTTATATAGAGCGCATTCTTTTTCTGGAAGGTCTTCCAAATTTACAGGATCTGGGAAAACTAAACATTGGTGAAGATGTTGAGGAAATGCTGCGTTCTGATCTGGCACTTGAGCTGGATGGCGCGAAGAATTTACGCGAGGCGATTGGTTATGCCGATAGCGTTCATGATTACGTCAGCCGCGATATGATGATAGAAATTCTGCGTGATGAAGAAGGCCATATTGACTGGCTGGAAACGGAACTTGATTTGATTCAGAAAATGGGCCTGCAAAATTATTTGCAAGCACAGATTCGCGAAGAAGGCTAAGCCATGTCGGGAGGGACATTCCTCCCGGTTAATAAGAGATCCAGACCAGATACGTCAGGTTTATCATACTACCGAGCGCAAGCCACGGGCCGAATGCAATTGTGGTGATGGTCTGACGCTGCCACAGTTGTGATGCGATGGCGTAAAAAATGCCTCCCAGCGAGGCAATAAGTAATATCATTGGTAGCGTTTGCCAACCACACCACGCCCCTGCAGCGGCCAGTAGCTTGAAATCACCGTAGCCTAATCCCTCTTTGTGACATACAAACCACACCCCCCAGAAAACACACCACAGTACCCCATATCCAGCTACCGCGCCGTAAATCGCATCATGTAAATCAACTAATCCAGACTGCGCATTAAATAACAAGCCAAGCCAGAGCAGTGGCAAGGTGAGTTTGTCGGGCAGGAGCTGGGTACGAAAATCAATAACACTGAGCGTGAGTGCGAAGCAGAAGTAGAGAAAGAGTGCGCCAGTCACGATCGGCATGAAAGGTGCCAGGGCGCAGGCGATTGCCGCAACCACGCAAAGTGCCATAGGCAACGTGTCATGCCAGACATATTTTTTTTGCCTGAAATGAACCAAAACCTGGCGAAAAGTTAACGCCGTTTTATCCTCCAAAGGCGAGAGGTGATAGGCCACGGCATTCACCAGGTAACCAGCAATAAAGCCAGCCAGAATGAAGAGCGGCAGTAGCATTGTCATTATTGTTGCCCTCTGAAGGATAAATGCCTGAGGGTGATCTCTTCGTTTCCGGCAAGGGTAAATTGAAGATCCTCAATAACAATACCGTATGTTATCTGTGCCGTAGTCAGCCAGCGGGAGACGTTTTCGAGGGGGAATGTGGCAGGATGAATTGTCAGCGTATCGTCCGGGCCATTCTCTAGCGTAATAGCTAAATTCTCACGCTTTGCTTCCTCAAGAAGGATATTTTTGACCGGTTGCCTGAGCGTGGGATGGTCAAGTAATCCATGTGCACTCGCCTGGTCTTGCATCCATTTAATATCCTTTTTAATTTTTTGTATGCGGGATTGATGATCCGCAATGTAGTTATCGATAGGTTTTATTACCGCAAGCCAGCAGAAAACGCAGAGCGAGAGAATCGCCAGCCCTATAATAATTTGTTTTTCCGATGGGGATTTTTCAGTCCACCATAATTTAATCATTTCCCTGTGCTCCTTACTGTCCATACACCACTGACCGGATCTTTTTCTGTTTTTTCCATCGGAAGCTAGGACTGTGTTAACTCACAGAAACGATCAATATTGCCTTCGTTTTTCGAACTTATTTTCAAAATCAGTGATTTTTGCTTCTGACTGTAATTGGCTTCCATTAATTGCAGTTCAGGATGTTCCAGTAAGAGTGTTTGCAAATGATGGAGCAATGGCACCGCTTCAGGATATTGCTGGGCGAGTTGCTGCTTGAAGTAAAAACGAAAGTTGTGCGTTCGTTTGATCTGCGGGAAATATTGTTGCCAGATTTCCTGCTGTTGTTGCTGAAGCTGGTCTTCAATCCCAAGCGTCTGCCAGAGAACGATTCCCCGACTACCAGCAAAAGAGAGAATGGCAAAAATGAGACTGCTTACTGCCAGCCTGGCGAGCCATTTTCCCGATCTGCTGACAGTTTTCTGTTTGCGAAAAACACCATGCAGCATGTCGTAGTGCTGGAGAGAATGATTGGCAGAATAAAAACGTAATGCTGGAGATTCTGCATGTTGGATAAGCGAATCGACCGGCACGATATCTGGAGCCGCTGTGCCAAAACAGATGACATTTTCAGGAGAAAACTGGGTGGCAAGATGCTGTAACCAGCGTTCATCAAGCTCGTTGAAGGCATGTGCAGCACTGCGAATCAGCCAGCTCGTTTGCTGGTTAACCAGAGTCCAGGAGCCTTCTTTCCAGGGAAGGTAACAACCATCTGGCAAAACCCGCGTCACGTTTAGTCCGGCAGTGTGTAAACGGTCAAGATAACGACTGAGTTTTTCCGACTGGATACCTATCACTTCCACTCGGTCATTTTGTTTATCAACAACCGTCCAGTGCCAGTTTTGGCTGGTGTCGGGTAACGTCTCCTCCGCCAGCCACTGTAATGTTTGCGCGGTGAGTTTGTATTTGGCGTTGGGCAACGTGAGTGAACGATATAAAAGACCTTCCGGTGGGATCAGAAGATGAACATTTCCTGCACCGGGCTGATCGGCCAGCGACTCCAGCGGAAGATCGTCTGTGAGCGTATGTACTGAAGATACGCTATCTGCGGAGTATGTCATCCACTCCCATTGCTTACGTAGCGTCGAGGAAGAACGTATTACCATCAACGATTCAGGCATCACGATCCTTATGATTAATAGAGTTGCAGCGTACGCCGATAGATTTGGGCGCTCTGCTGTTTACGGTTGAAGAAAATATGGCTCTGCCATCCCTGGGATTGCTCGTCGCTGATACTTTCCGTATTCAGCGTAAAATAGCGGCTATAGGGAAAGAGATGTTCTTTCACCTGGGAAACCAAGGGCTTCATGCCGGAGAAATCCTGCTGTGCCCAGTAGAGAAATGCATCTGTGGTTAACCAGCCTTCCTTTGGTCGCTTTTGTAATAAGACCTGTGCGTCCGCGTCCGTGATATTGTTGAGAAATAATGCTCTTAATAACGGGATATCATTCTCAGTTAACATATTAAGATTAATGTTGAGTTCAGTGGTTGGGAGGACGCAGACATAAGGAATAATTCGCTGGTAGGCGTTCTCGGTTATTCCTTTTATCTGACGGAGTTCACCAGTCAGAAAAAGCATCTGATTGGCGCTATGGCGAGGTGGCATCTGGCTTTGGTAAAAGTTGTCTTCTGCGCCGTGAAAGCGTGGTGAATCATCAGCGTCGATATAGTCGGCGATAGATTGCATGATCTCATCGGTGTTTGCGCGATCGATTCCCGCGTTGATCAGCAAAGCGCCGAAAACCTGCGCGGGGAAATCCGGGATTGCCAGTGGATCGTCGGAGACTTTTGCCAGGGCATTGAGATTGAAACAGTGCTGAGCATCGTGTAGCTGCCACTTCACCGTATTGCCATTGTCCAGCTGTATCTGTTGTGGCTGCGCCCAGTACTGCTGCAACGTGGTCTGTCTGTCGTTATCTTTAACATCCTGAGTGAGGCTGGCAAGAGCGAGTTTCTCCGCCAGTTCAATATCATATTGTCGTTGTAGGTGATGGTTTACCTGGCGAGTTCGCTGAAGCTGGTTGTGAAAACTCAGTGTCATATCCGCAGCCAGAGCGGACATGAGCGCCAGTAACATGAGTACGATGAGCAGCGCGACGCCACGTTGTTCAATATTCATGTTATTCGCCCCTGGCCTGGTTTTGCTGCGGAGACTCTTCTCTTGTTAATAGCTCCGGCAAAGCAAAACGACGCTGTAACGCGCCATACTGCGGGGTATTCAGATGAAGAGTGACGGAGAGGGGAAGCTCCTCGCTTTCCCCGCTGTTACTTTCCAGAAGGAAGCCTTCGACATTTTCCAGCATTGCCTGGGCGGGTTGATCCTTCATGCTATCGACAGAGGTACGAACCGCGCGGTAGAGCGTATGATTTCGTAGATACCAGTGAACTGTTTGTAAGGTTTGCGCTTCATTGAGAGGAGTCTGTGGATCGCGACTCTGCGTGGTGAAAATGGCCTCTTCACCCAAAACTATGATTTTGTCCGTTCCCCGATTCCGGCGAATGACAAGTTGCAGGAGATCGTTATCAAGAATGGTGATGGCGCGCTGAAGCTGATTGAACTGCTGGATTTCTTTCTGTGAGCGTTGATGCAACTCGGAAGCTTGCGAAAAAATCATAAACGCCAGCACGCTAAGCATTGAGAAAATCGCCAGCGCCGCCATGACTTCCAGCAATGTGAAACCCTGCTGGCGATTAATCATCTTGCGCCTGCCCGGATTTATTATCGATATTTTGATAACGCGTAAGAGAGGTTGTCTGACCGCTGGGTAATGTAACGGTTATGGTGCGTTCCAGAAGCGTACCATCTTTGCTTGAGTGGATATCGCTGCGCCAGTTCCACTCTTCGCCATTTATTATCTCTTTGCCAGAACTGGACGTGTTTTCCTCGTCGAATGTATCTTGCAACTGAAGTTGGTTATCCGCTATCCACAACGCCAGCGTCTCGTTACGCATCCGCTCGATGGCATTTCTTTGCCCTTGCATACTGCTCATTAAGGTCAAAGCAACTGTGGTGAAAATGCTCATCGCCAGTAAGACTTCAAGTAATGTCATCCCTGATTGTTTGTTCATGGCCGGGTATCTCTGGCAAGCGTTTGATCCAGTGGCCATGTCCCTGAGCATACCAGTGTCAGGAGTGGCTCACCGGTCTCCTGGTTAGCAATCAATATGGAGAATGGGGTGATTTGCCCATCGGCCAGAATCACCACCTGCGGTTGGCTGCTGTCATCCGATTTAAATGGCTGGGTGTGAATCGCAATTTCATCACTCCAGTGATTTTCGCTATCGTCATCCGCATCCTCTTTGAGCGGGATCCAGAGCCAACTTGACGAATTTCTGGTTGGTGCCATAAGACGCCAGCCTGAATCAGAGAAATGGATACCGACCGGCTGCCCGTGAAGCGTGGCGCGGTCGACGGCCAGTTCAAGCGCAGCGGTAAATTGCGCTGCTGTTTCGCGCGCACGGGTGCTGGCGGTATCTTCCCGACCATATGTGAAGAGCACCACGCTTGCCGTGATAGCGACCAGCGCCAGCACCAGCATCATCTCCAGCAGGGTAAACCCGCGTTGCTGATTCATCGCTGACTTATTTTTTCTTCTTGCTCAAACCCCAGTTGGTAATGTCGTCTTCGGTTCCCATTTCACCGTCCGGTCCAGCGGAAAGGAGATCGTATGCACCGTGTTCACCAGGATTAACAAGGACATAATCATTGCCCCAGGGATCGGCAGGCAGACGCTTGATATAACCTTCCTTGTTATAGTTTGCGGCCAGCGGTGGCAGCGTCGGCGCTTCGACTAAGGATTCAAGCCCCTGATTTGTGGTTGGATAGCGATGATTGTCGAGTTTGTACATATCCAATGCATTTTCCAGCGCCACGATATCGCTGACGGCTTTTTGCTTATCCGCCTTTTCTTTATTGCCCATCAGGTTGGGAACCACCAGGCTGGCAAGTACGCCAATGATGACAATAACCACCATAATTTCCAGTAATGTAAAACCGCGTTGCTTATCCGTTGCGTGCATATATTTTCCTTAATTAATCATTGAGTTAAGTTGAAGAAGAGGTTGGAGTACCGAGACGACGATAAACAGGACGATCAGTGCCATCGTAATAATGAGTGCCGGTTCGAAGATGGAGAGCGTTAAGGCGATTCGGTTTTGTTGCAGCGTCTCCTGGTTATCCGCTGCCCTGACCATTAATGTGCCGAGCTGCCCGCTTTTTTCGCCAGAGGCCACCATGTAGAGCATCATTGGCGGGAAGATAGCCGTTTGCTCCAGCGAAAGATGAATGTTGTTACCCTGGCGAACGTTCTCTGCCGCATTTGCCAGGCGTTGGCGAATTTCGAGGTTGCTGAGGCTTTCGGTGGATAAATTCATCCCATCAAGCAGAGGGACTCCGCTGGATTGTAAAATACTTAAGGTGCGGAGATAGCATGCACTGTTTATGGCGCAAATCAGTGGACCAATGAGCGCAACACGCAGCAGCATGGCATGAAAACGATGGCGGTTATTGCCGCGTTTTAACCAGAGCCAGAAACCTACAGCGACAATAAACACCGTCGCTAATAATGTCGGGCCGGTACGTTGCAACGTGTCGCTCAGACCTAAAAGAATGCGTGTACTCAGCGGCAGTTGCTGCTTCATATGCACGAACTGTTCGGTAATTTTGGGCACGACAGCAGTGAGGAGAATAATCACGACCACAATCGCCACCGTGGTGAGCATGCAGGGGTAGATCAGCGACTGAATGAGTTTGCTGCGGATTTTCTGCCGGTTTTCATTGTAATCAGCCAGTTTTTCCAACACCGGAGCCAGAAGCCCGCTCTTTTCGCCCGCTTTGACCAGGGTACGGTAGAGCGAATCGAAAAGCGTGGGAAAATGCTGTAATGCATCGGAAAGGGGATGCCCTTCAAGGATGGCGCTACGTACCTGATTTAACACGTCAGTCAGTCGTTTATTACTGCTTTGCTGACCGATTACGGCAAGGCTCTCTTCCAGGGGTAATGCCGCCGCGCTTAAGGTTGCCAACTGCCGGGTGAAAAGCGTCAGTTCACTATGGCTAATCCTCGGGCGACGCGTTTTTACCCCCGAACTTTTTTGGGGGCGAATATCCAGCAGGAAAAGCCCTTCTTCACGCAGCCGCAGCCGCGCCTGACGTTCATCGTTAGCATCAATGATCCCCTGCAATTTTTGACCATCCTGGGTCATGGCGCGATAGCGATAATTCATGCTTCACTCTCCAGCGTGACGCTGGCGACGCGCATCACTTCATCCCAGGAGGTGTCTCCACTTATCACTTTGTGCAGGCCATTTTTGATTAAGGCATTGTGTTGCTGCCGAACCAGTCGCTCCAGAGCTTGTTCATCCACATTTTCATGAACAGCAGCTCGTAATTCCGGTGTAATAACCATCATTTCGTGGATCGCCATGCGCCCCAGATAGCCGGATTGATGGCAGTGAGGACAGCCAACGGGAGTGCCAATCGTAGTAACAGTTAGCTGGTGATGTGTAAACATCTGCGCTTGTTGGGGGGATACAGGAGTGAATTGTCGGCATTGCGGACAAAGACGACGAACCAGCCGTTGCGCGATAATTCCTGCCAGGGAAGACGAAAGTAGAAATGATTCGACGCCCATGTCGCGGAGCCGGGTCACTGCGCCTGATGCGCTGTTAGTGTGGAGTGTTGAGAGCACCAGATGGCCGGTGAGCGAAGCCTGAACAGCAATCTGCGCGGTTTCTGTATCACGAATTTCCCCAACCATCACAACATCCGGATCCTGGCGAAGAATGGCGCGCAAGCCGCGAGCGAAAGACATATCCACTCGGGTATTCACCTGCGTTTGTCCTATGCCTTCCAGTTCATATTCCACGGGATCTTCTACCGTCAGAATATTGCGGCCAGGGGTATTAAGCGCCGAAAGAATGGCGTAGAGCGTGGTGCTTTTACCGGAACCTGTCGGCCCGGTCACCAGGATAATACCGTGCGGAAGCTGAATGAGATTTTCTAAATCCTGCTTATCCGCAGCCGTCATCCCCAGATTGTTCAATGAAAGCTGGAGGCTGTTTTTATCCAGCAGGCGGAGCACGGCGCGTTCACCATAGATGGACGGCAGTGTGGATACGCGGACATCTATGTTACGTCGCCCGATACGCAAACTGATTCTTCCATCCTGCGGAATACGTTTTTCGGCGATATCAAGCCGAGCCATGACCTTTATTCGGGAGATAAGCAACGCTGCCAGTTTTTTGTTTGGCTGTAAAATTGTCCGCAGAACGCCGTCAATGCGAAAACGGATCGACATTGTTTTTTCATAGGTTTCAATGTGGATGTCGGAGGCGGTTTCTTTAATAGCCTCACTTAAAATGGCGTTGATTAAACGGATAACCGGTGCGGCTGAATCTTCATTCAGTAGATCTTCATTCGCAGGCATTTCTTCTGAGAGGGAGAGGAGATCGACGGATTGATCAATATCCTGCGCAATCTGTTGCGACTCACCAGTGTTCTGATGGAATACCGCTTCCAGCCGTGCTTCAAAATCAGCCTGCGACAAGCGGGTCATGGTATGGCACTGACCAACCTGGCGCTGAATATCGAGTAACTGCTCGAATGGCGTACCGGCGAGATAAATAATCTCCCCCTCTGAATAGAGATAACCGACTCTTTGTGCCATTGCCCAACTGGCAGGGTATGGTGAGTGAATTCTCATGTGAATGCCTCACCGCGACGATGACACAGGGGGGGGGCTGTTGAACGTGTTTTCATCCAGCACCGGTAAATCTTCAGAGCCAACCAGTGCTTTTGATTTCGCGTCTATTCGTTGTTGTTGCTCCTGACGGTAGCGGGTGTATTTATCTTTCGACAGTGAGCGATAAACATCATCGTCACGGATAATCGTCGGTCGGATAAATACCATCAGGTTGCGTTTGGCGCGCTCGGTCGAGGTATAGCGGAAGAGTTGCCCCACTAAAGGAATATCGCCAAGTAAAGGAACCTTTGACACTTGCTCTTTAGAAAAATCATCCAGCAATCCGCCCAGGACTACCGTTTCACCGGTTTTGACCAGCACGGCGTTTTGAATAGTTCGGGTGTTAAATGTCGGGCCGAGCGTCGAATTAGACGAAGAGTCAACGCTGGAAACCTCCTGCTCTATTTCGAGCAGTACCGCGTCGCCTTCATTGACCTGCGGAGTGACTTTGAGTTTTGTGCCCACCGTTTTGCGTTCGACGGTATTAAAGACGTTATCCCCAGAAGTGGTCTGGGAGCCGGATAGCACCGGCACATCCTGACCAACGTTGAAGGACGCGAGTTTATTATCCAGCGTTACGATGCTCGGGGTGGCGAGGATATCATTTTTATTGTTACTAGCCAGCGCAGTCAGCAATACGCCCCAGTCGCCATTGAAGAAGCCTGCGGCCATGCCATTGTAGGCGCTAAACATATCCCAGGCAGGATTCGCGCTGGTGATCCCGCCATTCTTTTTATAATCAGCCACACCTTGCGCAGCGTTAAATATCGGTAATCCTGTATTGGTAAATTGCTGTGCGCCAACGTTTTTGTTCGCCCATTGCACGCCGAGGTTAAGTCCATTTCCATCCTGAACTTCGACGATGATCGCCTCAACCAGCACCTGTGCACGACGAATATCCAGACGCGCAATTACCGTGGCGAGTTTTTCCTGGACGGACTGGTCAGCGGTAATGACCAACGAGTTGGTCTGTTCATCGGCGGTAATGGCAACATTATCCATCGCAGAAGAAGACGAAGGCTTACGCGCATTTCCTTTTTCATCTTTCAGCTTTTCGGAAACGCCGGTCAATACTTCGACCAGATTTGTGGCTTTAGCATATTTCAGGTAATAGACCCGGGTATTTCCTTCCTCGCTCTCTTCTACATCAAGTGTTTTCAGTAATGAGGTGATGCGCTGACGTGCTTTTTCCGGCCCGCTGATGATAAGAGAGTTGGTTCGCTTATCCGCCACAATCTTCGCGGAAAGGAGGGCAGGCATCTGGCTTTTACCGTGGCTTTCGCTGATTAATTGATTAAGAATCTCGGCGAGATCTTCCGCTGACGCGTATTCCAGATGAATAATTTGCTGCTTCTCTGTGCCGATGACATCAACGCGCTTTATCACTTCAATCAGTTTATTAATGGTGGAGGCACGACCGGTCAGAATGAGAACGTTGGAGGGTTCATAATGCACAACGTTACCGACGCTGCCGCCATCCATCATTTGACGCAGCAGGGGAGCCAGGTCACGAGCAGGAACGTTCTCAAGCGGTACGATTCGGGTGACCAACTCATCACCTATGCCTGGACGATAACTGTCAGCAATCATTCCTGGCGATGTTTTTACATTAGCTGAGCGCACCACTTTCAGAAAACCATTGTCCAGCGTGATCACGGAATAGCCGTAAAGATCAAGAATGCTCAAAAAGAACTGGTAGTACTCTTGCTGACTAAACGTATCATTGCTGCGTACGGAAATGGTTCCTTGAACCGAGGGATCAATCAGAATTGTTTTACCCAGATGCTGGCTTACAATTTCCACGAACTGACGGATATCAGCATTATTGAAATTGGCCCCGTATTGTTCGTTCTCAGTATGCCCGACGGAAGGCATAAGTAGCGCCGCCAACAGGCAACATGTGATTTTATTTAATCCCTTCATCACTCTGTCCATTCATTCCAGTAAGTTCCCTGACGGAAACATTTATCAAGCGGGGTACGCCGTTGCGACGAATTGTAAACTGAGCGCTCTGTTGGGTTAGCAGTAAACTTAATGCCTGGGAAACCTCATCAGGGAGGGTCAGTGAAAGATTGTTGATTCTAAGAGCGACATCGCCAGGTTGCAGTAAGCTGGTAGCAAATGCATCGCGCCCTTTACGCGGATTCAATCGAAGGCCAAATAATTGATCCCCGTCACGAATAGGCGTCGCGATAATAAAATCTGCGAGCACACTTTGAGTATCAGAGTCAGGTTGCTCGATAACGTCCGGTAATCCCGGATGAAGCGTGACTTTTTCGAACTGTCCATGAGTTTCAAAAACCACGCTGGTTTTATTTATTTTTCGGATGAATGTTGCCGGTGCTGACTCCAGGGCATCGTTCAGGGCATATCGCTTTTGTTCTGCGCCTTCATTAACTAAAACATAAGATGTCTCATCATTAGACGTCAGAATGATACCACTGAGTACGACAGAAAGCTTTGGCGTTTCTTGTTGGGCAGAAATCAGATGCGTATCTTTTATACCCGCGTTACTACCATTACGCCATAAACCCGCAAGGTTGAAATCAGATTTAAATGCGCCACCTGGTTGGTTAATGATTTGTGCATTTTTGACCAGGTTTGTGTGGAAATAATTTATATTAAAAATAACCGCCACCACACTTATGGATATCATCAATATATAAATGACTGCGCGTCTATTATGAATTGCCAGATGGAAGGGGAAAGGTAGGGTTGGCACGATATATATTCTAATAAAATAAATTGGGTGGGTTGTATATTGACGTTACTATAAATAGTATTAATGCTGGTTGAATGAATCAAGCGAAATTTATTTATATTCAGTTAACGCATTAATATCAATAAATGCATTCGTTATTTTTATGATTAAGGATAATCGATTATTAATACAGGAAGTATTATGTCTACAAGAAGAGAAGTTATCCTTGCCTGGCTTCGTGAGGAGAATCGATCCTGGCGGATATGCTATCTGTCGGGCGAGGCCGGAAGTGGAAAATCCTGGTTAGCGAAGCAATTGCAAAATGATACCCATCGTCGAGTGATTACTTTAAGCCTTGTCGTGTCCTGGCAAGGTAAAGCTGCATGGGTTGTTATTGACGATAGCGCAAATAAAGAAGGAAGCCGCGATCTCGCCTGGAGGCGAGATGAGATGGGCGTGGAATTACTGCGGACGTTCCAGCAAGTGGAAAGCCGTAATCCTCTTATTATTGTTGAAAATGCTCATCTGAATCACCGCTGTGTTCTCGATGATATCCAACGCGCGAGGAGCCTTATTCCCGATTGTCAGTTTTTGCTCGTTGGCAGATCAAATCGAAAAGTTGAACGTTACGTTGAAGCCAGAGGCATTGAAATAATTACGTCAGGAGCACTGACAGAACACGAACTTCGACAAAGTATCCTTGAAGGACACCACATCGACCAGCCCGATGCCCTGTTAACGAGTAAGGTACTGAAGCGGATCGCTGCACTTTGCAGAGGCGATCGCAGAAGGCTGGCGCAGGCAGGCGAAACAATTTGCTTATTACAACAAAGCGAGCAGACCAGCGCATTCACGGCAAAACAATGGCGAACAATTTACCGGGCATTGGGTGATAAGCGGAGCCGGAAAATGTGTTGGGCTGGGGGGATGAGTGGAACCATAATTGCTCTTGTCGGTGGTTGGCTGATGCTGTCCTCGTTTATATCTCCCTTACCGATTCCTTCGTGGTTGATGCCAGTAGCGCCATCAATAAAAGAAGAGATGACACAGGATATTTTCCGTACAGTGATGCGCGATAGTGATGCGCTAAGCGTGTTATATGGTGTGTGGGGGTACGATGTTCCGGCCGATTCAGCCTGGTGCGACCACGCTGTTAGAGCAGGCCTGACTTGTAAAAGTGGTAAGGCGTCACTTCAGGCGTTAATAGATCAGAACCTGCCCTGGATAGCGTCGCTTAATGTCGCAAATAAAAAATTGCCCGTCGTCGTCATTCGGGTCGGCGATGACTCTATAGATGTACTTATAGGGCAGCAGACCTGGACGCTAACGCGTAAATGGTTTGAGACGGTGTGGGCGGGTGATTATCTCCTGCTATTGAAAATGTCTCCGGAAGGTGAAAGCACAATTACGCGCGACAGTAGCGAGGAAGAGATTCTTTGGCTGGAAACAATGTTGAATCGTGCTCTCCATATTTCGACTGAACCCTCGACAGAATGGCGACCGCTGCTGGTAGAAAAAATTAAGCAATTTCAGAAGATTAATCACTTAAAAGCTGACGGCGTTGTTGGCTCTTCAACATTGGTGCATCTCTGGCAGGTGGCAGGGGAGAGCGCGTATCTATATCGGGATGAAGTCAATATTTCCCCGGACGAAACAGGGAAGGGAAAATAAGATGTTTGAATTCTATTTTGCCGCACATCAGCAGCGAGAAAGTGGTCAGCGAGTGACTGTCCAGCTACAAAAACATGGCAAAACGAAGTATGCCATTTGGGCGCTGGTGACAAGCCTTTGGTTCGCAGGAATGGTGTTGGCTGGGGGGTATGCCCAGCAGTTATGGGCGATATGGATAGTTAAAACGGAAAAGTCAGTAGAAGAAGCACCACCTTATAAACAATCAACACAACATTATTTCTTCAAAAAACAGCCATTGCCTATCGTCGTCGAACCTGCCGAGGATGACGCGGACGAAGATGCCACGATAGAAAGTGAGGCGTCGTCTTCAGAGGATGAAGGTACAGCTACAGGAGAAAGCGAGGAAAAAGCCGGTTTAAGAGAGCGAGTGAAAAATGCACTCAATGAGTTACAGCAATAATCTGCCCGTTGTTTACTTTACTAGCAATACGCTTGCGTTCGATGGTTAAGTATGTATAATGCGCGGGCTTGTCGTAGTTGACAGCAGGTTCAATCTGAACCTCAGTTAGCCGAATTTGGCTACCTAACAATGCTCCCAATCGGGGAGCTACGTAAGAACGGTTACACTCTCCCATCAATCGTAATGGGTCTGAGGAGTAATCATTTTCGTTTATAAAATAATTGGAGCTCTGGTCTCATGCAGAACCAAAGAATCCGTATCCGCCTGAAAGCGTTTGATCATCGTCTGATCGATCAAGCAACCGCGGAAATCGTCGAGACTGCCAAGCGCACTGGTGCGCAGGTCCGTGGTCCGATCCCGCTGCCGACACGCAAAGAACGCTTCACTGTTCTGATCTCTCCGCACGTCAACAAAGACGCGCGCGATCAGTACGAAATCCGTACTCACTTGCGTCTGGTTGACATCGTTGAGCCAACCGAGAAAACCGTTGATGCTCTGATGCGTCTGGATCTGGCTGCCGGTGTAGACGTGCAGATCAGCCTGGGTTAATCAGGTCATTGAGCGATTGAGAGGTTGAAACAATGATTGGTTTAGTCGGTAAAAAAGTGGGTATGACCCGTATCTTCACAGAAGACGGCGTTTCTATCCCAGTAACCGTAATCGAAGTTGAAGCAAACCGCGTTACTCAGGTTAAAGACCTGGCTAACGATGGCTACCGTGCTATTCAGGTAACCACCGGTGCTAAAAAAGCTAACCGTGTGACCAAGCCTGAAGCTGGCCACTTCGCTAAAGCTGGCGTAGAAGCTGGCCGTGGTCTGTGGGAATTCCGCCTGGCTGAAGGCGAAGAGTTCACTGTAGGTCAGAGCATTAGCGTTGAACTGTTTGCTGACGTTAAAAAAGTTGACGTAACTGGCACCTCTAAAGGTAAAGGTTTCGCAGGTACCGTTAAGCGCTGGAACTTCCGTACCCAGGACGCTACTCACGGTAACTCCTTGTCTCACCGCGTTCCGGGTTCTATCGGTCAGAACCAGACTCCGGGCAAAGTGTTCAAAGGCAAGAAAATGGCAGGTCAGATGGGTAACGAACGTGTAACCGTTCAGAGCCTTGACGTAGTACGCGTTGACGCTGAGCGCAACCTGCTGCTGGTTAAAGGTGCTGTCCCGGGTGCAACCGGTAGCGACCTGATCGTTAAACCAGCTGTGAAGGCGTAAGGAGATAGCAATGGAATTAGTATTGAAAGACGCGCAGAGCGCGCTGACTGTTTCCGAAACTACCTTCGGTCGTGATTTCAACGAAGCGCTGGTTCACCAGGTTGTTGTTGCTTATGCAGCTGGTGCTCGTCAGGGTACTCGTGCTCAGAAGACTCGTGCTGAAGTAACTGGTTCCGGTAAAAAACCGTGGCGCCAGAAAGGCACCGGCCGTGCGCGTTCGGGTTCTATCAAGAGCCCGATTTGGCGTTCTGGTGGCGTGACCTTCGCTGCTCGTCCGCAGGACCACAGTCAAAAAGTTAACAAGAAGATGTACCGCGGCGCGCTGAAAAGCATCCTGTCCGAACTGGTACGTCAGGATCGTCTGATCGTTGTCGAGAAGTTCTCTGTAGAAGCGCCGAAAACTAAGCTGCTGGCACAGAAACTGAAAGACATGGCTCTGGAAGATGTGCTGATCATCACCGGTGAGCTGGACGAAAACCTGTTCCTGGCTGCGCGCAACCTGCACAAGGTTGACGTACGCGATGCAACTGGTATCGACCCGGTTAGCCTGATCGCCTTCGACAAAGTCGTAATGACTGCTGATGCTGTTAAGCAAGTTGAGGAGATGCTGGCATGATTCGTGAAGAACGTCTGCTGAAGGTGCTGCGTGCACCGCACGTTTCTGAAAAAGCGTCTACTGCGATGGAAAAATCCAACACCATCGTACTCAAAGTTGCTAAAGACGCGACCAAAGCAGAAATCAAAGCTGCTGTGCAGAAACTGTTTGAAGTCGAAGTCGAAGTCGTTAACACCCTGGTAGTTAAAGGGAAAGTTAAACGTCACGGACAGCGTATCGGTCGTCGTAGCGACTGGAAAAAAGCTTACGTCACCCTGAAAGAAGGCCAGAATCTGGACTTCGTTGGCGGCGCTGAGTAAGTCGGAGGAGTAATACAATGGCAGTTGTTAAATGTAAACCGACATCTCCGGGTCGTCGCCACGTTGTTAAAGTGGTTAACCCTGAGCTGCACAAGGGCAAACCTTTTGCTCCGTTGCTGGAAAAAAACAGCAAATCCGGTGGTCGTAACAACAATGGCCGTATCACCACTCGTCATATCGGTGGTGGCCACAAGCAGGCTTACCGTATTGTTGACTTCAAACGCAACAAAGACGGTATCCCGGCAGTTGTTGAACGTCTTGAGTACGATCCGAACCGCTCCGCGAACATCGCGCTGGTTCTGTACAAAGACGGTGAACGCCGTTACATCCTGGCCCCTAAAGGCCTGAAAGCTGGCGACCAGATTCAGTCTGGCGTTGATGCTGCAATCAAACCAGGTAACACCCTGCCGATGCGCAACATCCCGGTTGGTTCTACTGTTCACAACGTAGAAATGAAACCAGGTAAAGGCGGTCAGCTGGCACGTTCCGCTGGTACTTACGTTCAGATCGTTGCTCGTGATGGTGCATATGTCACCCTGCGTCTGCGTTCTGGTGAAATGCGTAAAGTCGAAGCAGACTGCCGTGCAACTCTGGGCGAAGTTGGCAATGCTGAGCATATGCTGCGCGTTCTGGGTAAAGCAGGTGCTGCACGCTGGCGTGGTGTTCGTCCGACCGTTCGCGGTACCGCGATGAACCCGGTAGACCACCCACATGGTGGTGGTGAAGGTCGTAACTTTGGTAAGCACCCGGTAACCCCGTGGGGCGTTCAGACCAAAGGTAAGAAGACCCGCAGCAACAAGCGTACTGATAAATTTATCGTACGTCGCCGTAGCAAATAATTTTAGAGGATAAGCCATGCCACGTTCTCTCAAGAAAGGTCCTTTTATTGACCTGCACTTGCTGAAGAAGGTAGAGAAAGCGGTGGAAAGCGGAGACAAGAAGCCCCTGCGCACTTGGTCCCGTCGTTCAACGATCTTTCCTAACATGATCGGTTTGACCATCGCTGTCCATAATGGTCGTCAGCACGTTCCGGTATTTGTAACCGACGAAATGGTTGGTCACAAGCTGGGTGAATTCGCACCGACTCGTACTTATCGCGGCCATGCTGCTGATAAAAAAGCGAAAAAGAAATAAGGTAGGAGGAAGAGATGGAAACTATCGCTAAACATCGCCATGCTCGTTCTTCTGCTCAGAAGGTTCGCCTTGTTGCTGACCTGATTCGCGGTAAGAAAGTGTCGCAGGCTCTGGATATTCTGACCTACACCAACAAGAAAGCGGCTGTACTGGTTAAGAAAGTTCTGGAATCTGCCATTGCTAACGCTGAACACAACGATGGCGCTGACATTGACGATCTGAAAGTTACGAAAATTTTCGTAGACGAAGGCCCGAGCATGAAGCGCATTATGCCGCGTGCAAAAGGTCGTGCAGATCGCATCCTGAAGCGCACCAGCCACATCACTGTGGTTGTGTCCGATCGCTGAGACTCTGGAGACTAGCAATGGGTCAGAAAGTACATCCTAATGGTATTCGCCTGGGTATTGTAAAACCATGGAACTCTACTTGGTTTGCGAACACCAAAGAATTCGCTGACAACCTGGACAGCGATTTTAAAGTACGTCAGTACCTGACTAAGGAACTGGCTAAAGCGTCCGTATCTCGTATCGTTATCGAGCGTCCGGCTAAGAGCATCCGTGTAACCATTCACACTGCTCGCCCGGGTATCGTTATCGGTAAGAAAGGTGAAGACGTAGAAAAACTGCGTAAGGTCGTAGCGGACATCGCTGGCGTTCCTGCACAGATCAACATCGCCGAAGTTCGTAAGCCTGAACTGGACGCAAAACTGGTTGCTGACAGCATCACTTCTCAGCTGGAACGTCGCGTAATGTTCCGTCGTGCTATGAAGCGTGCTGTACAGAACGCAATGCGTCTGGGCGCTAAAGGTATTAAAGTTGAAGTTAGCGGCCGTCTGGGCGGCGCGGAAATCGCACGTACCGAATGGTACCGCGAAGGTCGCGTACCGCTGCACACTCTGCGTGCTGACATCGACTACAACACCTCTGAAGCGCACACCACTTACGGTGTAATCGGCGTTAAAGTGTGGATCTTCAAAGGCGAGATCCTGGGTGGTATGGCTGCTGTTGAACAACCGGAAAAACCGGCTGCGCAACCTAAAAAGCAGCAGCGTAAAGGCCGTAAATAAGGAGCGTCGCTGATGTTACAACCAAAGCGTACAAAATTCCGTAAAATGCACAAAGGCCGTAACCGCGGTCTGGCGCAGGGTACGGATGTTAGCTTCGGCAGCTTCGGTCTGAAAGCTGTTGGCCGTGGTCGTCTGACTGCCCGTCAGATCGAAGCAGCACGTCGTGCTATGACCCGTGCAGTTAAGCGTCAAGGTAAGATCTGGATCCGTGTGTTCCCGGACAAACCGATCACTGAAAAGCCGCTGGCAGTGCGTATGGGTAAAGGTAAAGGTAACGTGGAGTATTGGGTTGCCTTGATTCAGCCGGGTAAAGTCCTGTATGAAATGGACGGTGTTCCGGAAGAGCTGGCCCGTGAAGCATTCAAGCTGGCAGCAGCGAAACTGCCGATTAAAACCACCTTTGTAACTAAGACGGTGATGTAATGAAAGCAAAAGAGCTGCGTGAGAAGAGCGTTGAAGAGCTGAACACCGAGCTGCTGAACCTGCTGCGTGAGCAGTTCAACCTGCGTATGCAGGCTGCAAGTGGCCAGCTGCAACAGTCTCACCTGTTGAAGCAAGTGCGTCGCGATGTCGCACGCGTTAAGACTTTACTGAACGAGAAGGCGGGTGCGTAATGACCGATAAAATCCGTACTCTGCAAGGTCGCGTTGTTAGCGACAAAATGGAGAAATCCATTGTTGTTGCTATCGAACGTTTTGTGAAACACCCGATCTACGGTAAATTCATCAAGCGTACGACCAAACTGCACGTACATGACGAGAACAACGAATGCGGTATCGGTGACGTGGTTGAAATCCGCGAATGCCGTCCGCTGTCCAAGACTAAATCCTGGACGCTGGTTCGCGTTGTAGAGAAAGCGGTTCTGTAATACAGTACACTCTCTCGATACGAATAAACGGCTCAGAAATGAGCCGTTTATTTTTTCTACCCATATCCTTGAAGCGGTGTTATAATGCCGCGCCCTCGATATGGGGATTTTTAACGACCTGATTTTCGGGTCTCAGTAGTAGTTGACATTAGCGGAGCACTAAAATGATCCAAGAACAGACTATGCTGAACGTCGCCGACAACTCCGGTGCACGTCGCGTAATGTGTATCAAGGTTCTGGGTGGCTCGCACCGTCGCTACGCAGGCGTAGGCGACATCATCAAGATCACCATCAAAGAAGCAATTCCGCGTGGTAAGGTCAAAAAAGGTGATGTGCTGAAGGCGGTAGTGGTGCGCACCAAGAAGGGTGTTCGTCGCCCGGACGGTTCTGTCATTCGCTTCGATGGTAATGCTTGTGTTCTTCTGAACAACAACAGCGAGCAGCCTATCGGTACGCGTATTTTTGGGCCGGTAACTCGTGAGCTTCGTAGTGAGAAGTTCATGAAAATTATCTCTCTGGCACCAGAAGTACTCTAAGGAGCGAATCATGGCAGCGAAAATCCGTCGTGATGACGAAGTTATCGTGTTAACCGGTAAAGATAAAGGTAAACGCGGTAAAGTTAAGAATGTCCTGTCTTCCGGCAAGGTCATTGTTGAAGGTATCAACCTGGTTAAGAAACATCAGAAGCCGGTTCCGGCCCTGAACCAACCGGGTGGCATCGTTGAAAAAGAAGCCGCTATTCAGGTTTCCAACGTAGCAATCTTCAATGCGGCAACCGGCAAGGCTGACCGTGTAGGCTTTAGATTCGAAGACGGTAAAAAAGTCCGTTTCTTCAAGTCTAACAGCGAAACTATCAAGTAATTTGGAGTAGTACGATGGCGAAACTGCATGATTACTACAAAGACGAAGTAGTTAAAAAACTCATGACTGAGTTTAACTACAATTCTGTCATGCAAGTCCCTCGGGTCGAGAAGATCACCCTGAACATGGGTGTTGGTGAAGCGATCGCTGACAAAAAACTGCTGGATAACGCAGCAGCAGACCTGGCAGCAATCTCCGGTCAAAAACCACTGATCACCAAAGCACGCAAATCTGTTGCAGGCTTCAAAATCCGTCAGGGCTATCCGATCGGCTGTAAAGTAACTCTGCGTGGCGAACGCATGTGGGAGTTCTTTGAGCGCCTGATCACTATTGCTGTACCTCGTATCCGTGACTTCCGTGGCCTGTCCGCTAAGTCTTTCGACGGTCGTGGTAACTACAGCATGGGTGTCCGTGAGCAGATCATCTTCCCAGAAATCGACTACGATAAAGTCGACCGCGTTCGTGGTTTGGATATTACCATTACCACTACTGCGAAATCTGACGAAGAAGGCCGTGCTCTGCTGGCTGCCTTTGACTTCCCGTTCCGCAAGTAAGGTAGGGTTACTAAATGGCTAAGCAATCAATGAAAGCACGCGAAGTAAAACGCGTAGCTTTAGCTGATAAATACTTCGCGAAACGCGCTGAACTGAAAGCGATCATCTCTGATGTGAACGCTTCCGACGAAGATCGTTGGAATGCTGTTCTCAAGCTGCAGACTCTGCCGCGTGATTCCAGCCCGTCTCGTCAGCGTAACCGCTGCCGTCAAACAGGTCGTCCGCATGGTTTCCTGCGGAAGTTCGGGTTGAGCCGTATTAAGGTCCGTGAAGCCGCTATGCGCGGTGAAATCCCGGGTCTGAAAAAGGCTAGCTGGTAATTGTCACCAATTGAATCACGGGAGTAAAGACAGATGAGCATGCAAGATCCGATCGCGGATATGCTGACCCGTATCCGTAACGGTCAGGCCGCGAACAAAGCTGCGGTCACCATGCCTTCCTCCAAGCTGAAAGTGGCAATCGCCAACGTGCTGAAGGAAGAAGGTTTTATTGAAGATTTTAAAGTTGAAGGCGACACCAAGCCTGAACTGGAACTGACTCTTAAGTATTTCCAGGGCAAAGCTGTTGTAGAAAGCATTCAGCGTGTCAGCCGCCCAGGTCTGCGCATCTATAAACGTAAAGATGAGCTGCCGAAAGTTATGGCGGGTCTGGGTATCGCAGTTGTTTCTACCTCTAAAGGTGTTATGACTGATCGTGCAGCGCGCCAGGCTGGTCTTGGTGGCGAAATTATCTGCTACGTAGCCTAATCGGAGGAAAAAATGTCTCGTGTTGCTAAAGCACCGGTCGTTGTTCCTGCCGGCGTTGACGTAAAAATCAACGGTCAGGTTATTACGATCAAAGGTAAAAACGGCGAGCTGACTCGTACTCTCAACGATGCTGTTGAAGTTAAACATGCAGATAATACCCTGACCTTCGGTCCGCGTGATGGTTACGCAGACGGTTGGGCTCAGGCTGGTACCGCGCGTGCCCTGCTGAACTCAATGGTTATCGGTGTTACCGAAGGCTTCACTAAGAAGCTGCAGCTGGTTGGTGTAGGTTACCGTGCAGCGGTTAAAGGCAATGTGATTAACCTGTCTCTGGGTTTCTCTCATCCTGTTGACCATCAGCTGCCTGCGGGTATCACTGCTGAATGTCCGACTCAGACTGAAATCGTGCTGAAAGGCGCTGATAAGCAGGTGATCGGCCAGGTTGCAGCGGATCTGCGCGCCTACCGTCGTCCTGAGCCTTACAAAGGCAAGGGTGTTCGTTACGCCGACGAAGTCGTGCGTACCAAAGAGGCTAAGAAGAAGTAAGGTAACACTATGGATAAGAAATCTGCTCGTATCCGTCGTGCGACCCGCGCACGCCGCAAGCTCCAGGAGCTGGGCGCAACTCGCCTGGTGGTACATCGTACCCCGCGTCACATTTACGCACAGGTAATTGCACCGAACGGTTCTGAAGTTCTGGTAGCTGCTTCTACTGTAGAAAAAGCTATCGCTGAACAACTGAAGTACACCGGTAACAAAGACGCGGCTGCAGCTGTGGGTAAAGCTGTCGCTGAACGCGCTCTGGAAAAAGGCATCAAAGATGTATCCTTTGACCGTTCCGGGTTCCAATATCATGGTCGTGTCCAGGCACTGGCAGATGCTGCCCGTGAAGCTGGCCTTCAGTTCTAAGGTAGAGGTGTAAGATGGCTCACATCGAAAAACAAGCTGGCGAACTGCAGGAAAAGCTGATCGCGGTAAACCGCGTATCTAAAACCGTTAAAGGTGGTCGTATTTTCTCCTTCACAGCTCTGACTGTAGTTGGCGATGGTAACGGTCGCGTTGGTTTTGGTTACGGTAAAGCGCGTGAAGTTCCAGCAGCGATCCAGAAAGCGATGGAAAAAGCCCGTCGCAATATGATTAATGTCGCGCTGAATAACGGCACTCTGCAACACCCTGTTAAAGGTGTTCACACGGGTTCTCGCGTATTCATGCAGCCGGCTTCCGAAGGTACCGGTATCATCGCCGGTGGTGCAATGCGCGCCGTTCTGGAAGTCGCTGGGGTTCATAACGTTCTGGCTAAAGCATATGGTTCCACCAACCCGATCAACGTGGTTCGTGCAACTATTGACGGCCTGGAAAATATGAGTTCTCCAGAAATGGTCGCTGCCAAGCGTGGTAAATCCGTTGAAGAAATTCTGGGGAAATAAACCATGGCAAAGACTATTAAAATTACTCAAACCCGCAGTGCAATCGGTCGTCTGCCGAAACACAAGGCAACGCTGCTTGGCCTGGGTCTGCGTCGTATTGGTCACACCGTAGAGCGCGAGGATACTCCTGCTATTCGCGGTATGATCAACGCGGTTTCCTTCATGGTTAAAGTTGAGGAGTAAGAGATGCGTTTAAATACTCTGTCTCCGGCCGAAGGCTCCAAAAAGGCGGGTAAACGCCTGGGTCGTGGTATCGGTTCTGGCCTCGGTAAAACCGGTGGTCGTGGTCACAAAGGTCAGAAGTCTCGTTCTGGCGGTGGCGTACGTCGCGGTTTCGAAGGTGGTCAGATGCCTCTGTACCGTCGTTTGCCGAAATTCGGCTTCACTTCTCGTAAAGCAGCGATTACAGCCGAAGTTCGTCTGTCTGACCTGGCTAAAGTAGAAGGCGGTGTTGTAGACCTGAACACGCTGAAAGCGGCTAACATTATCGGTATCCAGATCGAGTTCGCGAAAGTGATCCTGGCTGGCGAAGTAACTACTCCGGTAACTGTTCGTGGCCTGCGTGTTACTAAAGGCGCTCGTGCTGCTATCGAAGCTGCTGGCGGTAAAATCGAGGAATAAGTAGCAGATGGCTAAACAACCGGGATTAGATTTTCAAAGTGCCAAAGGTGGCTTAGGCGAGCTGAAACGCAGACTGCTGTTTGTTATCGGTGCGCTGATTGTGTTCCGTATTGGCTCTTTTATTCCGATCCCTGGTATTGATGCCGCTGTACTTGCCAAACTGCTTGAGCAACAGCGAGGCACCATCATTGAAATGTTTAACATGTTCTCTGGTGGTGCTCTCAGCCGTGCTTCTATCTTTGCTCTGGGGATCATGCCGTATATTTCGGCGTCGATCATTATCCAGCTGCTGACGGTGGTTCACCCAACGCTGGCAGAAATTAAGAAAGAAGGGGAGTCTGGTCGTCGTAAGATCAGCCAGTACACCCGTTACGGTACTCTGGTGCTGGCAATATTCCAGTCGATCGGTATTGCTACCGGTCTGCCGAATATGCCTGGTATGCAAGGCCTGGTTATTAACCCGGGCTTTGCATTCTACTTCACCGCTGTTGTAAGTCTGGTCACAGGAACAATGTTCCTGATGTGGTTGGGCGAACAGATCACTGAACGAGGTATCGGCAACGGTATTTCAATCATTATCTTCGCCGGTATTGTTGCGGGACTCCCGCCAGCCATTGCCCATACTATCGAGCAAGCGCGTCAAGGCGACCTGCACTTCCTCGTGTTGCTGTTGGTTGCAGTATTAGTATTTGCAGTGACGTTCTTTGTTGTTTTTGTTGAGCGTGGTCAACGCCGCATTGTGGTAAACTACGCAAAACGTCAACAAGGTCGTCGTGTCTATGCTGCACAGAGCACACATTTACCGCTGAAAGTGAATATGGCGGGGGTAATCCCGGCAATCTTCGCTTCCAGTATTATTCTGTTCCCGGCGACCATCGCGTCATGGTTCGGGGGCGGTACTGGTTGGAACTGGCTGACAACAATTTCGCTGTATTTGCAGCCTGGGCAACCGCTTTATGTGTTACTCTATGCGTCTGCAATCATCTTCTTCTGTTTCTTCTACACGGCGTTGGTTTTCAACCCGCGTGAAACAGCAGATAACCTGAAGAAGTCCGGTGCATTTGTACCAGGAATTCGTCCGGGAGAGCAAACGGCGAAGTATATCGATAAAGTAATGACCCGCCTGACCCTGGTTGGTGCGCTGTACATTACCTTTATCTGCCTGATCCCGGAGTTCATGCGTGATGCAATGAAAGTACCGTTCTACTTCGGTGGGACCTCACTGCTTATCGTTGTTGTCGTGATTATGGACTTTATGGCTCAAGTGCAAACTCTGATGATGTCTAGTCAGTATGAGTCTGCATTGAAGAAGGCGAACCTGAAAGGCTACGGCCGATAATTGGTCGCCCGAGAAGTTACGGAGAGTAAAAATGAAAGTTCGTGCTTCCGTCAAGAAATTATGCCGTAACTGCAAAATCGTTAAGCGTGATGGTGTCATCCGTGTGATTTGCAGTGCCGAGCCGAAGCATAAACAGCGCCAAGGCTGATTTATTCGCATATTTTTCTTGCAAAGTTGGGTTGAGCTGGCTAGATTAGCCAGCCAATCTTTTGTATGTCTGTGCGTTTCCATTTGAGTATCCTGAAAACGGGCTTTTCAGCATGGAACGTACATATTAAATAGTAGGAGTGCATAGTGGCCCGTATAGCAGGCATTAACATTCCTGATCATAAGCATGCCGTAATCGCATTAACTTCGATTTATGGCGTCGGCAAGACCCGTTCCAAAGCCATCCTGGCTGCAGCGGGTATCGCTGAAGATGTTAAGATCAGTGAGCTGTCTGAAGGACAAATCGACACGCTGCGTGACGAAGTTGCCAAATTTGTCGTTGAAGGTGATCTGCGCCGTGAAATCAGCATGAGCATCAAGCGCCTGATGGATCTTGGTTGCTATCGCGGTTTGCGTCATCGTCGTGGTCTCCCGGTTCGCGGTCAGCGTACCAAGACCAACGCACGTACCCGTAAGGGTCCGCGCAAACCGATCAAGAAATAATCGGGGTGATTGAATAATGGCAAAGGCACCAATTCGTGCACGTAAACGTGTAAGAAAACAAGTCTCTGACGGCGTGGCTCATATCCATGCTTCTTTCAACAACACCATCGTGACTATCACTGATCGTCAGGGTAACGCGTTGGGTTGGGCAACTGCCGGTGGTTCCGGTTTCCGTGGTTCTCGCAAATCCACTCCGTTTGCAGCTCAGGTTGCAGCAGAGCGTTGCGCTGACGCCGTGAAAGAATACGGCATCAAGAATCTGGAAGTTATGGTTAAAGGTCCGGGTCCAGGCCGCGAATCTACTATTCGTGCTCTGAACGCCGCAGGTTTCCGCATCACTAACATTACTGATGTGACTCCGATCCCTCATAACGGTTGTCGTCCGCCGAAAAAACGTCGCGTATAACGCTTCGTTTTCCAGGTTTGTTGGAGAAAGAAAATGGCAAGATATTTGGGTCCTAAGCTCAAGCTGAGCCGTCGTGAGGGCACCGACTTATTCCTTAAGTCTGGCGTTCGCGCGATCGATACCAAGTGTAAAATTGAACAAGCTCCTGGCCAGCACGGTGCGCGTAAACCGCGTCTGTCTGACTATGGTGTGCAGTTGCGTGAAAAGCAAAAAGTTCGCCGTATCTATGGTGTGCTGGAGCGTCAGTTCCGTAACTACTATAAAGAAGCAGCACGTCTGAAAGGCAACACCGGTGAAAACCTGTTGGCTCTGCTGGAAGGTCGTCTGGACAACGTTGTATACCGTATGGGCTTCGGTGCCACTCGTGCAGAAGCACGTCAGCTGGTTAGCCATAAAGCAATTATGGTAAACGGTCGTGTTGTTAACATCGCTTCTTATCAGGTTAGTCCGAATGACGTTGTAAGCATTCGTGAGAAAGCGAAGAAGCAGTCTCGCGTGAAAGCCGCTCTGGAGCTGGCTGAGCAGCGTGAAAAGCCAACCTGGCTGGAAGTTGATGCTGGCAAGATGGAAGGTACGTTTAAGCGTAAGCCGGAGCGTTCTGATCTGTCTGCGGACATTAACGAACACCTGATCGTCGAGCTTTACTCCAAGTAAAGCTTAGTACCAAAGAGAGGACACAATGCAGGGTTCTGTGACAGAGTTTCTAAAACCGCGCCTGGTTGATATCGAGCAAGTGAGTTCGACGCACGCCAAGGTGACCCTTGAGCCTTTAGAGCGTGGCTTTGGCCATACTCTGGGTAACGCACTGCGCCGTATTCTGCTCTCATCGATGCCGGGTTGCGCGGTGACCGAGGTTGAGATTGATGGTGTACTACATGAGTACAGCACCAAAGAAGGCGTTCAGGAAGATATCCTGGAAATCCTGCTCAACCTGAAAGGGCTGGCGGTGAGAGTTCAGGGCAAAGATGAAGTTATTCTTACCTTGAATAAATCTGGCATTGGCCCTGTGACTGCAGCCGATATCACCCACGACGGTGATGTCGAAATCGTCAAGCCGCAGCACGTGATCTGCCACCTGACCGATGAGAACGCGTCTATTAGCATGCGTATCAAAGTTCAGCGCGGTCGTGGTTATGTGCCGGCTTCTACCCGAATTCATTCGGAAGAAGATGAGCGCCCAATCGGCCGTCTGCTGGTCGACGCATGCTACAGCCCTGTAGAGCGTATTGCCTACAATGTTGAAGCAGCGCGTGTAGAACAGCGTACCGACCTGGACAAGCTGGTCATCGAAATGGAAACCAACGGCACAATCGATCCTGAAGAGGCGATTCGTCGTGCGGCAACCATTCTGGCTGAACAACTGGAAGCTTTCGTTGACTTACGTGATGTACGTCAGCCTGAAGTGAAAGAAGAGAAACCAGAGTTCGATCCGATCCTGCTGCGCCCTGTTGACGATCTGGAATTGACTGTCCGCTCTGCTAACTGCCTTAAAGCAGAAGCTATCCACTATATCGGTGATCTGGTACAGCGTACCGAGGTTGAGCTCCTTAAAACGCCTAACCTTGGTAAAAAATCTCTTACTGAGATTAAAGACGTGCTGGCTTCCCGTGGACTGTCTCTGGGTATGCGCCTGGAAAACTGGCCACCGGCAAGCATCGCTGACGAGTAACCGGATCACAGGTTAAGGTTTTACTGAGAAGGATAAGGTCATGCGCCATCGTAAGAGTGGTCGTCAACTGAACCGCAACAGCAGCCATCGCCAGGCTATGTTCCGCAATATGGCAGGTTCACTGGTTCGTCATGAAATCATCAAGACGACTCTGCCTAAAGCGAAAGAGCTGCGCCGCGTAGTTGAGCCGCTGATTACTCTTGCCAAGACTGATAGCGTTGCTAATCGTCGTCTGGCATTCGCCCGTACTCGTGATAACGAGATCGTGGCAAAACTGTTTAACGAACTGGGCCCGCGTTTCGCGAGCCGTGCCGGTGGTTACACTCGTATTCTGAAGTGTGGTTTCCGTGCAGGCGACAACGCGCCGATGGCTTACATCGAGCTGGTTGATCGTTCAGAGAAAGCAGAAGCTGCTGCAGAGTAATCTGAAGCAACGTAAAAAAACCCGCCCCGGCGGGTTTTTTTATACCCGCAGTATCCCCACTTATCTACAATAGCTGTACTCTTTTTGTTCATCCCCTGGAGTATTTATGTGGTTACTTGACCAGTGGGCAGAGCGCCATATATCAGAAGCGCAAGCGAAAGGTGAGTTTGATAATCTGCCCGGTAGCGGCGAGCCATTGATACTTGATGATGATTCCCACGTGCCACCGGAATTACGTGCGGGGTATCGCTTGTTGAAGAATGCAGGTTGCTTACCGCCAGAACTTGAGCAACGAAAGGAGGCAATTCAACTTCTGGATATCCTCAAAGGTATTCATCATGACGATCCGCAATATCATGAAGTTAGTCGTCGGTTGTTATTACTGGAGTTAAAGCTGCGACAAGCAGGATTGAGCACCGAGTTTTTACGTGGTGAGTATGCTGAAAAATTGTTGAATAAAATCAATGAGAACTAATGGAGTAAATATGTATCGTATTGGTGAGCTGGCAAAAATGGCGGAAGTGACGCCTGACACGATTCGTTATTACGAAAAGCAACAAATGATGGATCATGAAGTGCGTACCGAAGGTGGTTTTCGTCTTTATACTGAAAGCGATCTCCAACGTTTGAAGTTTATTCGTCACGCCAGACAGCTTGGTTTCAGCCTTGAGTCGATCCGAGAATTACTGTCGATCCGTATCGATCCTGAGCACCATACCTGTCAGGAGTCAAAAGGCATTGTGCAGGAAAGATTGCAGGAAGTCGAAGCACGGATAGCCGAGTTGCAGAGTATGCAGCGTTCCTTGCAACGCCTTAACGATGCCTGTTGTGGGACCGCCCATAGCAGTGTTTATTGCTCGATTCTTGAAGCTCTTGAACAAGGGGCGAGTGGCGTTAAGAGTGGCTGTTGATTTTTTGCACTGGCAGGATTACACTCGCGCCGTAAAATAATCAATTGGAGTTTTTATGAGCCGATATCAGCATACGAAAGGGCAGATAAAGGATAATGCGATAGAAGCATTACTGCATGACCCCCTGTTCAGACAACGCGTAGAGAAAAATAAAAAAGGGAAAGGCAGCTATATGCGAAAAGGAAAACATGGCAATCGGGGGAACTGGGAGGCCAGTGGCAAGAAAGTGAATCGCTTTTTTACCACTGGCCTTCTGCTTTCTGGCGCTTGTTAAGAGCGGTTATTCTGCTCTTTCAGCAAATCACGAATTTCTGTCAGTAATACTTCTTCTTTAGTTGGTGCTGGAGCCGCCGCCGGTTCTTCTTTTTTCCGATTCAGTTTGTTGATTAGCTTAATCGCCATAAAGATGGCAAAGGCAACAATCAGAAAATCAAATACGTTTTGAATGAAGACGCCGTAATGCATAACAACAGCGGGTACATCCCCCTGCGCATCGCGTAATGTGACAGCAAACTGTTTAAAGTCGATCCCGCCAATTAATAAACCCAGTGGCGGCATGATGATATCAGCAACCAGTGAAGAGACGATCTTACCGAATGCGGCGCCGATAATGACACCTACAGCCAAATCCACTACATTCCCGCGCATCGCAAATTCGCGAAATTCTTTAATAATGCTCATGTCTTTCTCCCTATGAAGCTAACATTTATAAGTCTAACAAATGTTAAGGCATTTTCCTGCCAGGAATGAATTTAATTAATCCTTGAAAAGAAAAGGGAAATAATAGGGCGTCATAAGACGCCTTATTAATTACAAGAAGAAAGGGCTTGGCTGGAAGAGTCGTTCGACGTCGGTAATAAACTTTTTATCTGTAAGAAACATAATCACGTGATCGCCTTGCTCAATGCGTAAATTATCATTAGCAATCATCACGTCGTTTCCACGTACCACCGCACCGATAATTGTCCCAGGCGGCAGTTTAATTTCATCAATAACCCGACCAACAACACGAGAAGTGCTCTCATCACCGTGAGCAACAGCTTCAATAGCTTCAGCCACACCGCGACGGAGTGAGGAAACACCAACAATATCAGCTTTTCGCACATGGCTAAGCAACGCAGAAATAGTTGCCTGTTGCGGTGAAATCGCAATATCGATCACACTTCCTTGAACCAGATCCACATAAGCGCGACGTTGGATCAACACCATCACCTTTTTCGCCCCCATACGTTTGGCAAGCATGGCGGACATAATATTGGCTTCGTCATCGTTGGTGACGGCAATAAACAGATCAACTTGATCAATATGTTCTTCAGCCAGCAGTTCCTGATCCGACGCATCGCCAAAAAAGACGATCGTATTCTGCAACTTTTCCGCCAGTTCGGCAGCGCGCTGCTGATTACGTTCGATGAGTTTGACGCTGTAATCTTTTTCCAGACGACGCGCCAGCCCAGCGCCGATATTGCCGCCGCCTACCAGCATAATCCGCTTATACGGTTTTTCCAGACGTTGTAATTCGCTCATCACCGCGCGGATATGCTGTGAAGCGGCAATAAAGAACACTTCATCACCAGCTTCAACGATGGTCGAACCTTGCGGACGAATGGGGCGATCGTGGCGGAAAATTGCTGCCACACGAGTATCGATATGTGGCATATGTTCGCGCATGGTCGAAAGTGCATTACCAATCAGCGGGCCACCATAATAGGCTTTAACCACAGCCAGACTGACTTTACCCTCAGCGAAGTTCACCACCTGCAATGCGCCGGGATACTCAATCAGTCGGTAAATATTATCGATAACCAACTGCTCTGGCGCGATCAGATGATCAATCGGTACGGCATCAGAATGGAATAGCTTATCAGCATCTCGAACGTAGTCCGGCGAGCGGATACGAGCGATGCGATTAGGGGTGTTGAAAAGTGAGTAGGCTACCTGGCAGGCAACCATATTAGTTTCATCTGAACTGGTTACAGCAACCAGCATATCGGCGTCGTCGGCACCTGCCTCTCGCAATACGCGTGGATGAGAGCCATGCCCCTGCACAACACGCAGATCAAATTTATCCTGCAAGGTTCGCAGACGCTCACCATTAGTATCGACAACGGTAATATCGTTGTTCTCGCCAACCAGGTTTTCCGCCAGCGTGCCGCCAACCTGACCGGCACCCAGAATGATAATTTTCATCAGTCGCGACCCGTTATCTCATCACTTTTTGATTAGCTTAGCGTAAAAGAAGCCGTCACCGTCTTCGGCGCCTGGAAGATTTTGCTTACCAGGTTGCTCAGGTGTTCCTGTTTCGCAAAGTACGGCATCATCAGTACGTTGCAAAAAGGCTTTAATCTGCTGGCTATTCTCTTCCGGCAACACCGAACAGGTAGCATAAACCAGGGTTCCACCGGATTTTAAATGTGGCCAGATGGCGTCAAGGATTTCAGACTGCAACTGAGCGAGTTCCGGGATATCGCGATCGCGACGCAACCATTTAATATCCGGATGGCGACGAATCACACCGGTTGCCGAACAAGGCGCATCTAATAAAATGCGATCAAACTGTTGCTCGCCACACCATTGGGAAGGGTAACGGCCATCACCTTGTTTCACGATTGCCTTCATACCAAGGCGTTTTAAATTGTCGTAAACGCGAGAGAGCCGTTGCTCATCAATATCGACCGCCAGCACTTGCGCTTCTGGTGCCACTTCAAGGATATGCGTTGTTTTACCGCCGGGGGCGGCACAAAGATCCAGAATGTATTCACCATTTTGTGGAGCAAGCCAGGTCATGCAACCTTGTGCTGATGCATCCTGAACGGTAACCCATCCTTCTTCAAAACCGGGTAGCGCATGAACAGGTGCGGGTGTTTCCAGGCGTACAGCATCCGGGTAATCCGCATGTGGGAAGCCTTGCATACCAGCCTCTTCCAGAAGTGCAATCCAGTTATCGCGGGAATTATGCATACGATTAACGCGCAGCCACATTGGCGGACGCTGGTTATTGGCTTCGACGATGGATTGCCACTGCTCTGGATACGCTTTTTGCAGACGCTTCAGCAACCAGGAAGGATGTAGATAACGTGCATCACTGGCATTAAACTCGGCTAATAACTCTTCTTGCTGACGCTGGAACTGGCGTAACACGCCGTTAATCAGCCCCTTAAGTTGCGGGCGCTTAATTGCGACAGCACCTTCAACCGTTTCAGCCAGCGCAGCATGAGGTGGAATGCGGGTATAAAGCAGTTGATACAAACCAACCATAATCAGGTAATGCACAGTACGCTGTTTGCCAGTCATCGGACGGGCCATTAACTTATTAATCAGCCAGTCTAGCTGTGAGAGCGTACGCAATACGCCAAAGCACAACTCTTGAAGAAGGGCTTTGTCTTTATCGGAAACTTTTTGCTGTAGCGGTGGCAGAATGTTGCTTAATGATTGCCCTTGTTCGACGACTTGTTCAACGGCCTGGGCCGCCATGCTACGTAAATTACGTTGTTTTTTCATAAGTATAAAAATAAAAATGCCCGGCAAGACCGGGCTTAGAAGAGTGGACTATCAGGCCAGACGGTTGCCCGGAACAAACCATTCCCGACGAGAATTCAGGAGGTCTTGCGCGCTCATCGCTTTCTTACCCGCAGGTTGTAACGAGAGCAGGTTCAGGATGCCATCACCAGTTGCAACCTGGATGCCTTGTTTGTTGGCTTCAAGGATCGTTCCTGGCGCAGCCTTTGTTGGCGTATCAATGACCGACGCTTTCCAGACCTTAACCGGCTGTCCTTCAATTTCCAGCCAGCTCATCGGCCATGGATTGAAAGCGCGAATGCAGCGTTCAAGCTGTGCTGCCGAAAGTGACCAGTCAATACGTGCTTCTTCTTTACTTAGCTTTTCAGCGTAAGTGACAAGAGTTTCGTCCTGAACTTCTGGTTTCGCCGTCCCGTCTGCCAGTTGTTTCAACGTGGTGATAAGCCCTTGTGGGCCAAGCTCTGCCAGCTTGTCGTACAGCGTACCACTGGTATCTTCTGCAGTGATCGGGCAGGAGAGTTTATAAAGCATGTCGCCAGTGTCCAAACCGACATCCATTTGCATAATGGTCACGCCGGTTTCTGCATCTCCCGCCCATAACGAACGTTGGATTGGCGCGGCACCGCGCCAGCGAGGCAGCAGTGAACCATGAACATTGATACAGCCGAGACGTGGCATCTCCAGCACAGCTTTAGGCAGAATCAGCCCATAGGCGACGACAACCATAACATCAGCTTGCAGGTCAGCGACCAGTTGCTGGTTTTCTTGTGGACGCAAAGAAACAGGCTGAAAAACGGGTAAGCCTTTTTCTTCAGCCAGCATTTTGACCGGACTTGGCATCAGCTTTTTGCCGCGCCCTGCTGGTCGGTCGGGTTGGGTAAACACGCCAACAACGTTATGTCCAGAAGACAACAGCGCGTCAAGATGACGCGCTGCAAAGTCAGGTGTACCCGCAAAAATAATACGTAGTGATTCTGACACGTTAGTTCTTATCCTTAAGCCCGGGCTTTCAGACGATCCAGTTTTTCAACTTTCTGACGAATACGTTGTTGTTTCAGCGGTGACAGATAATCCATAAACAGTTTGCCGACCAGGTGATCCATCTCATGCTGAATACAGATGGCTAACAGGCCGTCTGCTTCCAGTTCAAATGGTTTACCGTCGCGGTCCAGGGCGCGAATTTTAACTTTCTCTGCGCGTGGCACTAAAGCACGTTGTTCAGGGATCGACAGGCAACCTTCTTCAATGCCAGTTTCGCCGCTTTTTTCTAAAAGCTCCGGATTGATTAACACCAGCCGTTCGTCACGGTTTTCCGAAACATCAATAACAATGATACGTTGATGGATATCAACCTGGGTTGCCGCCAGGCCAATACCTTCTTCTGCGTACATCGTCTCGAACATATCATCGACGATACGCTGAATTTCTGCATTCACTTCTTCTACCGGTTTAGCAACTTTGCGAAGCCGCTCGTCCGGAATATGTAACACTTGCAAAACTGACATAAATCTCCAGAGATGTGTTCAGGAGTTAGAAAGATTATTTCTTCTATTCTAGACAAATCCCCCTCTGATTGACAGCATCACTGACCAATCGCAAAGATTGCTAAGGCTGCTTATGGCAGGGAGATAAGGATGGTCGATACAGAAATTTGGCTGCGTCTGATGGGCATCAGCAGCTTGTACGGCGATGATATGGTTCGTATCGCTCACTGGCTGGCAAAACAGTCGTATATTGATGCGGTTGTATTGCAGCAAACAGGGCTTACATTGCGGCAGGCACAACGCTTTCTTTCATTTCCGCAAAAGAGTATTGAAAGCTCACTTTGTTGGCTTGAACAACCCAATCATCATTTAATCCCTGCGGATAGCGAATTTTATCCTCCTCAACTTCTCGCAACGGTTGATTATCCCGGTGCTCTGTTTGTTGCCGGGGGGCTTCCCGCATTGCGATCATTTCAGCTTGCCGTAGTGGGAAGTCGTGCTCATTCATGGTATGGCGAGCGATGGGGACGATTATTTTGCGAATCGCTGGCGACACGTGGCGTAACGATTACCAGTGGGCTGGCGCGTGGAATCGACGGTGTGGCACATAAAGCGGCGGTACAGGTAAATGGCGTTAGTATTGCGGTCTTGGGAAATGGACTCAATACCATCCATCCGCGTCGCCATGCTCAACTCGCCGCTAGTCTGCTTGAACAGGGAGGCGCTATCGTTTCCGAATTTCCGCTGGATGTTCCGCCACTGTCTTACAATTTCCCGCGAAGAAATCGCATTATCAGTGGTCTAAGTAAAGGTGTACTGGTGGTAGAAGCTGCTTTACGTAGTGGTTCTTTGGTGACAGCACGTTGTGCGCTTGAACAGGGGCGAGAAGTTTTTGCCTTGCCCGGTCCATTAGGGAGTCCGCGAAGCGAAGGGCCTCACTGGTTAATAAAACAAGGTGCGACTCTTGTGACGGAACCGGAAGAAATCCTGGAAAATTTGCAATACGGATTGCACTGGTTGCCAGATGCCCCTGAAAATTCATTTTATTCACCGGATCAGGAAGACGTGGCATTGCCATTTCCTGAGCTCCTGGCTAACGTAGGAGATGAGGTAACACCTGTTGACGTCGTCGCTGAACGTGCCGGCCAACCTGTGCCAGAGGTAGTTACTCAACTACTAGAACTGGAGTTAGCAGGGTGGATCGCAGCAGTACCCGGCGGCTATGTCCGATTGAGGAGGGCATGCCATGTTCGACGTACTAATGTATTTGTTTGAAACCTATATTCACACAGAAGCTGAGTTGCGTGTGGATCAAGACAAACTTGAACAGGATCTTACCGATGCAGGATTTGATCGAGAAGATATCTACAATGCCCTGCTTTGGCTGGAAAAGCTTGCGGATTATCAGGAAGGACTGGCAGAGCCAATGCAACTGGCCTCTGATCCACTCTCCATGCGTATTTATACCCCGGAAGAGTGTGAAAGACTGGATGCCAGTTGTCGTGGTTTTCTGCTTTTCCTTGAGCAAATTCAGGTGCTTAACCTTGAAACCCGTGAAATGGTGATAGAGCGAGTGCTCGCGCTGGATACCGCAGAGTTCGACCTGGAAGACTTGAAATGGGTGATCCTGATGGTGTTGTTCAATATTCCGGGTTGCGAAAATGCGTACCAGCAAATGGAAGAATTACTCTTTGAAGTGAATGAAGGTATGCTGCATTAATCATTTCTTTAATTCAGCATAAGTTGTTATGGCGAAATCAGCACTGTTCACGGTGCGTAATAATGAGTCCTGCCCAAAGTGCGGGGCTGATCTGGTTATTCGATCCGGGAAACACGGTCCGTTTCTTGGGTGCTCACAGTATCCGGCGTGTGACTACGTCCGTCCTCTGAAATCTTCAGCGGATGGGCATATCGTCAAAGTTCTGGAGGGGCAAGTTTGCCCTGCATGTAGCGCAAATCTGGTATTACGCCAGGGACGCTTTGGTATGTTTATTGGCTGCAGTAACTACCCTGAATGCGAACATACTGAACTTATCGATAAACCGGACGAAACGGCAATTACATGTCCCCAATGTCGGACGGGTCATCTGGTCCAGCGCCGCTCCCGTTATGGCAAAACATTCCACTCCTGTGATCGCTACCCGGAGTGTCAATTTGCTATTAACTTCAAACCCATAGCCGGAGAGTGTCCTGAGTGTCACTATCCGCTACTCATCGAAAAGAAAACCGCGCAGGGTGTTAAACATTTCTGTGCCAGTAAACAATGTGGAAAGCCGGTTTCGGCGGAATAATAACGTGAATAATAACCTGCAAGGAGACGCTATCGCGGCTGCGATAGATGTCCTCAATGAAGAACGTGTCATCGCCTATCCAACGGAAGCTGTTTTCGGTGTCGGGTGCGATCCTGATAGCGAAACTGCAGTGATGCGACTGTTGGAGTTAAAACAGCGTCCGGTTGATAAGGGGCTGATTTTAATCGCAGCAAATTACGAGCAGCTCAAACCTTATATCGATGACAGCATGCTGACGGACGCGCAGCGTGAAACCATTTTTTCCCGCTGGCCAGGTCCTGTCACCTTTGTCTTTCCCGCGCCTGCGGCAACACCGCGCTGGTTGACGGGGCGCTTTGATTCGCTTGCTGTACGAGTCACCGACCATCCGTTGGTGATTGCTTTGTGCCAGGCTTATGGTAAACCGCTGGTTTCTACTAGTGCCAACTTGAGTGGATTGCCACCTTGCCGGACAGTAGACGAAGTTCGCGCACAATTTGGCGCGGCGTTCCCGGTTGTGCCTGGTGAAACGGGGGGGCGTTTAAATCCTTCAGAAATCCGCGATGCCCTGACGGGTGAACTGTTTCGACAGGGGTAACATAATGGAAATCTATGCTGTTTTTGGTAATCCGATAGCCCACAGCAAATCGCCATTCATTCATCAGCAATTTGCTCAGCAACTGAATATTGAACATCCCTATGGGCGCGTGTTGGCACCCATCAATGATTTCATCAACACACTGAACGCTTTCTTTCGTGCTGGTGGTAAAGGTGCGAATGTGACGGTGCCTTTTAAAGAAGAGGCTTTTGCCAGAGCGGATGAGCTTACTGAACGGGCAGCGTTGGCTGGTGCTGTTAATACCCTCAAGCGGTTAGAAGATGGACGCCTGCTGGGTGACAATACCGATGGTATAGGCTTGTTAAGCGATCTGGAACGTCTGTCTTTTATCCGTCCTGGTTTACGTATTCTGCTCATCGGCGCTGGTGGAGCATCTCGCGGCGTACTACTGCCACTTCTTTCCCTGGACTGTGCGGTGACAATCACTAATCGGACGGTATCCCGCGCGGAAGAGTTGGCTAAATTGTTTGCGCACACTGGCAGTATTCAGACGTTGGGTATGGACGAACTGGAAGGTCATGAGTTTGATCTCATTATTAATGCAACATCCAGTGGCATCAGTGGTGATATTCCGGCGATCCCGTCATCGCTCATTCATCCAGGCATTTATTGCTATGACATGTTCTATCAGAAAGGAAAAACTCCTTTTCTGGCATGGTGTGCGCAGCGAGGCTCAAAGCGTAATGCTGATGGTTTAGGAATGCTGGTGGCACAGGCGGCTCATGCCTTTCTTCTCTGGCACGGTGTTCTGCCTGACGTAGAACCAGTTATAAAGCAATTGCAGGAGGAATTGTCCGCGTGAATCAGGCCATCCAGTTTCCGGACAGAGAAGAGTGGGACGAGAATAAAAAATGTGTATGTTTTCCCGCTCTCGTGAATGGCATGCAACTGACATGTGCGATCTCTGGCGAGAGTCTGGCGTATCGTTTTACTGGAGATACGCCAGAACAGTGGTTAGCGAGTTTTCGTCAGCATCGCTGGGACCTGGAAGAAGAAGCGGAAAACTTAATTCAGGAACAAAGTGAAGATGATCAAGGCTGGGTCTGGTTACCCTGATCCAGATATTCGTCTTTCCATTTGACGTAATTATTCGCGGAATAGCGTAACCCAGCCTTCTCTTCATCACTTAACGGGCGGATCTGTTTGACGGGGCTACCGAGATACAGATATCCGCTCTCCAGCCGTTTATTTTGTGGGACCAGGCTACCCGCCCCAATCATCACATCATCTTCTACTACTGCGCCATCAAGTAAAATTGAGCCCATCCCAACCAAAACTCGATTGCCAATGGTGCAGCCGTGGAGCATCACTTTATGTCCAACCGTAACGTCTTCGCCGACGATTAACGGATTGCCTTGTGGATTAGCCGTTGATTTATGGGTCACGTGTAAGACGCTGCCATCCTGGATATTGGTTCGGGCGCCGATCTGAACATAATTAACATCACCACGAATTACAACAAGTGGCCAGATCCCCACATCATCGGCCAACCGAACATCACCAATAATCACACTGCTACTGTCAATCATGACTCGCTGACCGATTTTTGGAAAAAGATCCCGGTATGGGCGTAGAGTGTCTGACATACTTACCTCAACGAAAAATGATTTATCTATGACTTTGGGTGCTTTATTAGCCTTGCGCAAGTGTTTTGCTATGTAAAAATGCGCCATTTTGCATGTGAATGCAGCAAAGAGGCTGAAAAAAGAACAAACAGAAAAAAAGATCAAAAAAGTACTTGTGCAAAAAATTGGGATCCCTATAATGCGCCTCCGTTGAGACGACAACGTGAAACACTTCACAAGATGGTCGTAACAACGAAGAGAAAAATCCTGAAATTCAGGGTTGACTCTGAAAGAGGAAAGCGTAATATAC